>UMHP01036679.1_pt1 | contig 28074 bp, 29 predicted proteins | sample 1965571 | NCBI WGS metagenome assembly UMHP01 (sample SAMEA4836103, study PRJEB28245) | human gut metagenome | biome: gut microbiome; material: fecal sample | place: Denmark | collected 2008
GTGCAGGACTGCCTGTAGCTTATATTTGTCGTCCGTTCGTCACCAGCTAATATTCAATTAAACAACAATATAGAATATATTTATATGGAAACAATCTTTTAATAAATATGAAACAGAATTTTAATAAATGGTACTAATTTACTATGTTATCCTATGTACTTTTTTGTGTAATATTGCTAATATTAGCAAGTAAGACATTATATGCTAAAGCATATTGCACAAACATATGCATGAGGAGGTAAAACATGAAAGATAACATTAGCAAGGGTGCCCGCAAAGGATGGGCATGGATACTTGCAGCATTGATGGTTGTAAGTGTCATTATTCCAACTACAATATCTACCGCAAATGCGGAGGTTGGAACAGTACAGTTCAATGGAACAGCGCAGGGCTGGCTTGAATCAGCTTACGCTGAGTGGTCTATTGACAAGGAAGCCGATGGATATACAGCATATATCAAAAAGGCTTCACAGTCAGATTCAGCATATGCAAGAATCGACAATGAACTTATAAGAAGGTACAAGAGTTACTACAGGGTAGATGCCATGGGTCTTTCGGCAGGAGACTATGTTATCAGGGTAGTACCAGTAAAGAATGGAAAAGAAGTAACAGCTAAGGCTAAGGTTACAGATGTTCTTAAGGTAAGCTCATATGACAGATCAGGCTTTGCATTTTCTTCTGAATCAAGATACAAGACAGGTTCAGGAGCATATAACGAAGATGGAACACTTAAGAGTGATTCAATCGTTCTTTATGTAACTAATGATAATGCTAAAACTGTAAAAGCAGGCATTATGGAAGGAAAGGGCGAGAAGGAGTACACAGGACTCCAGACAATTATTGATGCATATACAAAGAGTGCCAGTAAGGGTGTAGAAACAAGGGCACTTGATGTAAGAGTAATAGGATGTCTTACAGATTCGGGTATGGATAAGTTTTCAAGCTCATCTGAGGGTGTGCAGATAAAAGGAGCAAGTGCTTATTCTAATATTAACATGACATTTGAAGGAGTTGGCGAGGACGCAAGCATAAGCGGCTTCGGTTTCCTTTTAAGAAATGCAGGTAATGTAGAAATGAGAAACCTCTCAATACTTAACTTTATGGATGATGGTATCTCATTAGATACAGCTAACTGCAACGTATGGATACATAACGTAGACCTTTACTATGGCAAGGTTGGTGGGGACGCTGACCAGGCTAAAGGTGATGGATCTATAGATATAAAGGGTAATTCACAGTATATAACAGTTTCATATGTACATTTCTATGATTCAGGTAAATGTTCATTGTGTGGTATGAAGAGCGAGAGTGGTCCTAACTATATTACTTATCATCATAACTGGTTTGATCATTCAGACTCAAGACATGCCAGAGTAAGAACTATGTCAGTACATATGTATAACAATTATTATGATGGTAACGCAAAGTATGGTGTAGGTTCAACTATGGGTTCTTCTGTATATGTAGAGAACAACTACTTCAGAAACTGCAAGTATCCTATGCTTTCATCTAATCAGGGTTCTGATGCTTTAGGCGAAGGCACATTCTCAGGTGAGAACGGCGGCATCATAAAAGCTTATGGCAACGAAATAGTTGGAGCAACAGGTATCATATATGCTAATGCAGCATCAGTTACAGGTGAAGCTGCCAATGCAGCAACATTCGATGCATATCTGGCTGCTTCTGCAGGTGAAAAGGTACCATCATCATACAAGACAGTAGCTGGTGGCACAACATACGATAACTTTGATACAACTAAGGATCTTGGAGTAAAGGCAGGAAGCCTTGTAGCAGCAAAGGATGTTCCAGCACTTGTTACATCTTCTAAGGGAGCAGGAAGCCTTGGCGGTGGTGTTATTGACTGGAAGTTCAGTGATGAAGACGACACAGCTTATGTTGTAGATAAGGATTTAAAAGCAGCTGTTACGAATTATAAAAACACAGAGCTTGTGGCTGTTGGTGGAACTAATGCCAACATAGTAACTCCAGAGCCTTCTACAGATGAAACAACAAAGGCAACAGAAAAAGAAACTAAGACTACAGAAAAGGCTACTACATCTAAGGCAACAGAAAAAGAAACTAAGACTACAGAGAAGGCTACTACATCTAAAGCTACAGAAGCAACAAAGGTAACTGAGAAGGAAACTACAGGTGCAGGTTCAGATACTAAAAACAGTTATGATAAGACAAGTCTCTCATATTCAGGTGCATATACAGATTTAAGTACAAAGAAGGATTCAGATTTTAAGAATGCAAAGTATGTTTCGTCAGCATCTGATATTCTTACAGCTATAAGCAGTGCTAAGGCAGGAGATGTTATCATAGTTAAGGCTGGAACTTACAAGTTTACAGATACGATAGTTATTAATAATGCCATGAATGGAAAAAGCGGCGCTTATATAGTTGTAAAAGCAGCTGATGGTGCAGAGGTTAAGTTTGATTTCTCAGCACAGACACTTAATGGCGCAAACAGAGGTGTTGTTGTAGATGGAGATTACTGGTATTTTGAGGGAATCAACTTCTATGGAGCTGGTGATAACGGCGTGTTACTTGCTGGTAACAACAACATATTTGAAAAATGTGTATTCGAAGCAAACAGAGATTCAGGACTTCAGATATCAAGATATGACACAACAGCAGCAACTAAAGATTTATGGCCATCAAACAACCTTATAATCAACTGTACAGCATTTGATAACTGTGATTATCCAGACCAGGGTGGTACAGGTGAAAATGCAGATGGTTTTGCAGCAAAGCTTACATGCGGCGAAGGCAATGTATTTGATGGATGTATATCATATTGCAACTCTGATGATGGATGGGATCTTTTCGCTAAGTCAGCTACAGGTCCTATCGGTGTGATAACTATAAGAAACTGTGTTTCATTCGGCAATGGAACATTATCTAACGGAGTTCATTATGCTAACGGAGATATGAATGGCTTTAAGCTCGGTGGTTCAGGTGTAGGTACACCTCATGTTGTACTTAACTGTCTCTCGTTTAACAATGGGGCAACAGGATTCACTGACAACAACAATCCATCAGGTCTTACAATCATGAATGCCACAGCATGGGGCAATGGTAAGTCAGCAAAGAAGGGCAACTTCTTATGCTACAGAGCATCAAATAAGGCAGTGTACGTAGGTCTTGTTTCAGCAAATGCTATAGACTCAGATAAATTTACAGGTAATATGAGTGATTCTATATACTATAATACAGGTAAGTATTACAGATTATCAGGATTATTACCAATACCAGTTGTTAGCGGCGACAAGAAGGGTACAGTAGTTGATAATCCATCTAAAGTATCAGGAATGTTTAAAAATGCTGTTGATTTTATCAATCTTAATGGTAATGTAGACAAGCAGTTAAGAAATTCTGATGGAACTATTAATATGAAGGGACTTTACGAAACACAGGGAAGTTATTCAACACTTGGAGCACATTTTGGTATAGCTAATCAGGTTATAAGTGTTACAGGCAAGACATCTGGTGAAGTAAAGCCAACAGAGAAAACAACAAAAGCAACAGAAAAAACAACAGAAGCAACAAAAGCAACAGAAAAAACAACAGAAGCAACAAAGGCAACAGAAAAAACAACAGAAACAACAAAGGCAACAGAGAAAACAACAGAAGCAACTAAAGCTACAGAATCAAAGACAGATTCGACTGTAAGCGGTACAAAGCTTGTTCTAAATGCTAATGATGTAAATACAGGAAAGTTAAAATCAACACTTACTGTTGATGGCTTTAAGATTGTTGCCGGAAGCAAAGCAACAGTTACAGTAGATAAGAGCAGCAAGGAATATAAAGGAATAGACTTTACAAGAAGAATCAAGCTTTCTGGTAAAGGCAGTACAAGTGGAAGAGCTATTGCGTTTAAAACAGCTGGAGAAGCTAAGGTGAAGGTATATGCAACAAGCTCAAGCACAGATGAATCAAGACTTATTAAGATAGTTGATAAGAATGGAAAGGATATTACATCTACATCAAAGATTCCAGGAAATTCACTTAAGTCAGTTTCATTCAGAGTGCCAGTTGCAGGTGAATATTATCTTATATCCGAGAATGGCGGAGTTAATATTTACTATGTTGAAGTATCTAATGGAGTTGCATACTAAGTAAGCGTTAAAAAATCTTATCATGTAGGTTAAGAAAGACTTTTTGTCTTATGACGTTTACATCATATCAGTTATAAAATATAAGCGGATGTTTGTTATTCAGACATCCGCTTTTTTGGTAAAATAATAGTATGAACAATAGGTAAAAAATAAAATAGGATATGAATAACAGTATTGAAAATAATAGTATGAAATAATAGGTTGATAAAGCAGCAGATTGCAAATATAATAAATATGAATAAGATATTTTTGGTGTAAGAAATATAAGTATATGGCCAAGTATATTCAGAAATGTATCCATAAGTATAACTAGAAATATATTTTATAGAAAAGAGGAAAGAGAACATCATGAAGATAAAGACCGTTGCTATATTAGGAGCAGGAGCTGTAGGTTCATATGTTATATGGGGACTTGCAGGCTTAAAGGATGTAAGGCTGGGGCTAATAGCACAGGGAGAACGTCAAGAAAGGCTGAGAAAAGAAGGTTGTCTTATAAACGATGAAGTATACAGACCAGAGGTGTGGACACCCGAAGAAGCGCATAATACAGGCGTTGACCTTTTGATAGTTTCGTTAAAGTATGGAGCTTTAAAAGGAGCACTTGACAACATTGCTACAGCTATTGGAGAAAACACTATAGTTATGAGTCTTATGAATGGTGTTGACAGTGAAGATATCATTGCAGACAGGATAGGCATGTCACATATTGTATATTCACTTATAAAAGTTGCCTCTCATAGAGATGGCAGGGGATATTACTTTAATCCTGATACAACAATAGGAATTATTTTTGGGGAAACAGCAGATAAGGTATCTGCATCAGACAAAATATCAGAACAGACACTTGTGAGTGACAGGATAAAGTTGATAGATGAGCTTTTTGCAGCCAGCAGGCTTAACTACAGAGTGACAGAGCATATAAAAGAAGAAATGTGGAGTAAGTTCAGACTTAATGTAAGTAATAATCTTCCACAGGCAGTACTTGGTGCAGGTGTTGGATGTTACAGGGATAGTGAACATATGAAGGCTATAAGCGATGGTTTAAGACATGAGCTTGAAACAATAGCTAAGGCAAAAGGAATAGATTTAAGTGTTATTGATAATTCATCGTCACGTGGAAGTGCAGTGCCGCCAACAGCAAGATACTCTACACTTCAGGATATAGATGCTAAAAGACATACCGAGATAGATATGTTTTCCGGTGCACTTATGCGTATGGGAGAAGAATTTGGAATACCAACGCCTTATAACGAATACACTTATCATATTATTAAGGCGATAGAAGAAAAGAATGATGGTAGGTTTGATTACGATAAGGGAAATGAAGAATTGACATATGCAAGGTGAAATTTGAAAAGAGTTACTACTGATTGAAGAATAGGAACACAAAAAGTACCTTATTAGTGGGGACTTTTAATATAAAATACGAGTGTATTATAAGGAGAAGATAAAAATGGGATTAACAGCAAGCCATATGTTTTTATAAGTTATAAGAGTGATGATTGGAAAACTGTATTAGGGGATATTGTATATAAGTTGGTAAAAGAACATGGATTGAATGTATATTTCGATGGAGATTTTAGTGGACATAATCCATTATAGACAGATCAGTTTCCAGAGAATATGGAGTCGGGTAATTGTCGTGGAGTTGATGCGTTTATAGATGATGCATATACAAAGAGCTATGTGCAACTATGTGTAGAGAGGTTCTTGGTTATGTTAATGCTTAATGACAATGTGTATGGTGTTGGCGTTACAATAAATGATATAGTCAGCACAATAAAAGATGTATGCGGAGAGGAAGTTGTAAGCGATATTACTGCTAATACAGATAAAGGCTACTCATAATTAATATAATTAAAAATGATTTTTTGATTTTTAAAACTAAGGAGAGGGTATGAAAATGTTGATTTTCATGCACAGAAATGGAGATTAATATGAAGCGAAATAAATACAAAGATTATCTATGGTATACGGCACTTGCAGTATTTATTATATGTGTGATTGAAGGTATATTTTTCTACCATAATGTAGATAATCCGTTTCTTAAAGTAACATTAAACATACAGAATGCAATTAAAGCATATAAGATAGATCCTGATATAAAGCAGAAAGAAGCTATTGCATATATGCAGGCAACAGGTGGTGGCATATTAAGTGGAATAATAACATATGTGTATTGTATTGCTGTTATTGTTGCACCATTCTGTACAATAGGTGCATTAACCGTTCTTATCAGAAAACCAGCCAGCTATGTCAGAGGACTGTTTAGCCAGAGAAATAAAAAGCGCGTATTGGTTATTGGTGAAGGAAAATATAAGTTTCCTCTTATAGATGCATTGACTAAAGATTGTCGTGTTACAGTGGTTGAAAGCACCATACTTTCTGATGATAAGAAGATTAAATATATAAACAAAGGTGTAAAATTTGTGCAGAAGTATCAGGATATGCATATGGAAAGTGTAATAAAAATGCTTGATATGTGTAAATTCAGTGATGTTTTTCTGTGTGATGATAATTCAATAGAAAATATTGAATGTTTAAATGCATTTACAAAGAGCTTTGAAAAAAATATAAATGCATCTGAAAATAAAGAGTATCTGCAGATTCATCTGTGCTGCAATGACAATTCAATGGCAGAACTGATAAGACAGTATTATGATAAAATAGATACAAGAACTTTTGATCTTGACATAGTAGATGTTAATAAAATGGCTGTCAATAAAATGTATAAAGAACATCCTGTATATACAGCTAATAAGGGTGATGATTATGATGTTCATATAGGAATCATTGGATTTGGTGATTTTGGCCAGAGTGCATTAATACAAGGACTTAATATGTCGGTTTTATCAGCAGAGTCTACTATATGTATAGATGTATTTGATAAGGATATGGAATCAATAATAGGAAGTTTCATGAAGAATTTTTCAGTTGATGTCCTGAAGGGATTGAAGTTCATAAAAGAAGATATATATGAAGGTAAAAGTATTGAATATTATGAATTGAAATTTCCATTTGATACAATACCAGATCAATTTGGTATAGATGGAAAGGTATGTTTAAGATTTTTTAATACGGATGCAAGGACATTACAGTTTAACAGTATTTTTAAAAGATGTAATGACGACAAATTATTTACATATCTTATTGTGGCAATGAGTGATACACATTTAATGTCTAATACACTTATTGAATTGAAGCAGCTGTTATACAATAAGGGTGATAGCTGTATTAATATTCCTATAGTTGTCAGGGCTAAGGAAAACAATGATTTTGCTAATATTTATGGTGAGAAGAATCTATTTACAATAAACAAGAATAAAGATATTTTTTCATATGCTTCTATAACTAATCGTGATATTGTAAATGATGCAAAGATATTTAATCATAGATACAATATGTTGTATGAAATAATAAGCAGATATAAAGCAGATAAAAATATTGTTGTGGATGATAAGTTTATGTTATCTGAAGATATAGAGGAACGTCTTAAGAAAGATTCAATAGAACTTAAAGAGAATAAGAAAATATCAGAAGAAATAGATGAGGTATGGCATAATAAGGGCATATTTGACAGGGAATCAAGTATAGCACAATCATTGCATCAGGATATTAAAAAATGGATTATTTATGAAAAACATGCATATTCTCTTACAGATAACAGAGAAGAGCTTGAAAGAATTGAACACAGAAGATGGAATATTTTCATGATAACACATGGCTTTAAATATGAGAAAGCTGAAAGAAAAGATATGTATGCTAAAACACATCCATGCATTTCAAAATGGGAAGTTTTGAAGGTGGAAAAGCCAGATACATTAGAGTATGACTTTACACCATATTACATATTAAAAGCAGACAGATGATTTAATTGAATATCAGTAAGTAAATTACACCACAACCAGACAAATATAAGATACAGGCAGTCCTGCATACTATGCGAAATGCACTTGAAGTTTGATTGTGATAGTTCTTAGTCTTTCCATTAGCCAACCAGCTAGCTTCGTACATGGATGTACAAAGCAGCGAAGCCGCGCCATGGACGGCGCGTCTGAGCGGTAGCGTCAGCTGACATAGTTTATATGGAAAGGCTTAGAAATATCCAATCAAAGCTTCTGGCATTGAACATAGTATGCAGGACTGCCTGTATCTTATATTTGTCGTCCGTTCGTTATTAACTAAATTCAATCAAACTATTGTTTGCAATTGTTATTGTACATTATTGTTATTTGGTGTATTATTGCCATTTATATTTCTGTTATCGTTCATATTTTTTCCGCCATTCATGTTACTTCCACGGCCACCACCATTAAAACCGCCTGGATTGCTGCCAAAGCCGCCGGCATTGGATGCACCCATGGTTCCTGCAGATTGTGTCCAGTTTGTTAATGAAGAACCATCGCAGTAAAGAGTGTATTCAGTGTTTGTTGTAAGAGCAGATGTGCATATCCAGCCATTTGAGTAACTGATGTTTAATGTAAAGCTTATTATTTCATTACCGCTGGAATCTTTTACTGAGTAGCTTCCTGCGTTAAAGGATACAGAGCTGAATACGTAAGCATTAACTGAATTTACAGGAGTTTCACATATACCGCCTAAAGCTACACATGTTCCACCAGTTATAGTAATATTTCCGTCAACATCAATAGAACCAGATACCTGACCTGATGAACTGCCGCCTTTTACAAAAACCATACCGCCAGACTGGGTGTAGCTGCCGTTAGAATCTATGCCATCTGTATCGCCAGAACCGGTTGTTACATCAACGTATCCACCAGTTATATTAATAAGAGGAGTAGATGTGCCATCTCCGGTACATGCATTAATGCCATCATCAGCTGCATATACAAAGTTTTGTCCACCACTGATGTTGATTGTTATAGCCTCAAGACCCTCGTAGGATGTTAAAACATTTATATATCCATCAGTTATATTAAGCTCTTTATCTGCATGTATTCCATCATCACCTGTAGAGATTGTGATAGTTCCACCTGATATAGATATTATACCCTTGCCATCTTCGCCGGTTTCAAGAACACCAGAATCTGAGTTGGCATGAATACCATCATCAGTTGAACTTATGTAAATGGCTGCACCAGATATATTTATTTCGCTCTCGGCTTTGATTCCCTTTGTAGAGTAAGACTTTTTAGATGAATTTCCTGAGCTGTTATTGCCAGGCATACCATTAGCAGTTCTGTTTCCACCGCCAAAGTTACCTTTCATGTCAGGATTATTGCCAGAATTGCTGCTACTGTTATTCATATCAGGAGGATTGCCCATGTTACCATTGTTCTGAGCATTGTTCATATCGGGTGGAGTTCCCACGCTGCTGTTATTCTGGTTGTCTGTATTGGCAGTTGTTGTGTATGTCATCATAGTTGCATTGGATGATGATTTAGATGATGAACCTTGATTCTGATTTGATGAATCTGGGTTGCTGGCCGATGAACCTGGGTTGCTGGCTGATGAATCTGGGGTGCTGATTGAAGAACCAGAGCTGCTGGCTGAAGAACCGGAGTTGTCGGCAGCTACGGCTTCACTATAATCAGAATAAGTATCTGTATATATATTCAGATTTCCATCACCTGAAACATCTACACCATATGCAGCATCTATGCCGTCACAGGCAGCATATATATCAATATTTCCACCAGATATTATTACATTTTCTTTCTGTTTTCCTTTGGTTGAAAGACTGCTGTTTGATGTTTTGATGCCATCGCCTTTTCTGGATATAGCTATTATTTCACCAGATTCTATAGCTACCTCATCGTTTCCTTTTATAGCATTATTTACAGCATTAACCTTGATAGTAACATTTTTAATAGAAATGTCATCTTTGCTCTGGATACCGTTGTTATAGTTGCCAGTTACTGATAATGCCCCTTTTCCAACCAATTTAAGGTCACATGCTGCATAGATGGCAGCATTACCATTTTCACTGGAAGAATTGTCAGAATTGTCGTAAGCTTCAGTTCTTGCATCAACTATACAGTTATAAGTGTTTTCCTCAGATTTGATTTTTACATTATCAGCATTTTTAATATAAATAGGTGAACCGTTAGAACATGTGATGGATGTACCATTCAATACAATGGTGATTTCGGCATTATCGTCAGCATCAACTACAATCTGTCCTTCTGATAAGAGTCCGGTAACGGTATATTCGCCAGCTTGTGTTATGGTATATACGGAATCATTCTGTGTTATTGTAGAACCATCAGTTGATGTAATGCTGAATTCTCCTGTTATTTCAGTTTTGTAGTTATCGGCATCATCTGCGTGAGTTACATTGGTATCCTGGGCAGTAATGCTGGAAGTTACAGTGGTATCAGTATTTTTGCTGTTGGTTGTATAGTTTTGTGAACCACAGCCTGATGTCATAAGACACATGGCAAGAATAACTGCGGCTACGCATGATTTGTTTACTTTTTTTAAATTAATCATATATATTCATCCTTTCATTCATTATCTCTTTAGTTAATATAGATATTGCTACTTCTGCCCCTTACATCTTATCTATAGTGTAGGTGGGAATAGTGAAGAAAATATGATGAGAATGAGGATATTTTGTGTCCTGGAGAATGACAAAAGAAAAAGCCGAGGCAGGGTTTTTATTCCTGTATCGGCTTTATTGGCTTTATCGGCTTTATTGGTGTTATGGAGTGTTTATCAGCGCTTTGATGTCTTCTTCTGGTGTGGTGATAGGTGCTATGCCATATTTTTCCACAAGAAAGTTCAGAATATTAGGAGACAAAAACGCAGGTAGAGAAGGACCAAGACGGATGTTTTTGATTCCGAGGTGCAGAAGTGTTAACAAAATGCAGACTGCCTTCTGTTCGTACCATGAAAGAACGAAGGAGAGTGGAAGCTCATTTACAGTACATCCAAATGCATCCGCAAGTGCCAGAGCAACCTGAATCGCCCCATAAGCATCGTTACACTGCCCCATATCCATCAGTCGTGGCAGACCATTGATTTCTCCAAGATTAAGATCATTGAAACGGAATTTGCCACATGCCAGGGTGAGGATGATACTGTCAGAAGGAGTTTGTTTAACAAAATCTGTGTAATAGTTTCGACCCGGTTTAGCACCATCACATCCGGCAACCAGGAAGAAATGGCTGATTGCACCTGATTTTACAGCATCTACTATAGTATTGGCATGTGACAGTATAGCTGAATGACCGAATCCGGTTGTCACCTTCGTACCTCCATTGATGCCTTTTAATGTCTGATTTTCTTTATAGCCACCAAGTTCAAGTGCTTTTTTGATAACTGGCGTAAAATCTTTTTTCTCATCAATATGAACAGCGCCAGGGAAAGCAACCACCTCTGTTGTAAATACTCTGTCAGCATAACTGCTTTTTGGCGGCATCAGACAGTTGGTAGTGTAAAGAATCGGAGCTGGAAGATGATCAAACTCTTTCTGCTGATTCTGCCATGCAGTTCCAAAATTTCCTTTTAAGTGTGGAAATTTTTTCAAGAGTGGATATGCATGGGCAGGGAGCATTTCACCATGAGTATATATGTTGATTCCTTTTCCTTCTGTCTGTTCAAGTAAAAGCTGCAGGTCTTTAAGATCATGACCTGTCACGACAATAAAAGGTCCTTTTTCGATGGTAAGTGTAACATCAGTGGGCTCTGGCATTCCATAGCTGTTTGTATTTGCTTTATCAAGAAGTGCCATACACCTAAGGTTGATCTCGCCTACTTTAAGTACTGTAGGAAGCAGTGTTTCTATACTTTCTTCGTAACCAATCTTAAATAATGCTTCGCAGAAGAATCGGTTTACTTCATCATCTTCATAATTCAGAACATTTGCATGGTAAGCATAGGCGGCCATTCCACGAATACCAAAAAGAATAAGAGATTTTAAAGAGCGGATATCTTTATCGGCATTCCACATCTGCTGCATGTCGTATTCGTTTGTTTTACCACATGGCGACTGACATTTGCTGCAGTCAGGAACCAGTCGTTCTTTCTCAGCTCTGACTTTTTGTATCATATCTTCGATTGCTGCATTATCAAAACTTACATTTGTAACTGTTGTAAACAGACCTTCAATTATGACTTGTACGGTTCTTTTAGAAATAGCTGATGCACTGTCTACAGCTCTTGCAAGACCAATCAATGCACCTGTCAGCTCATCCTGTAATTTGGCTGTATCTGCATTTTTTCCACAGACACCTGCATTTCCTGTACAGCCAGTACATCCGGCTGTCTGTTCACACTGAAAACAAAACATTTTTTTATTCATTCCAGTAATCTCCTTATTAATCAATAATTTTTCCATCAATACTTATTGTTACAACCTGCCATGGTATGAATTTTCCACTATTTTGAAGTGCATTTTTTACTGCCATCTCCAGACCACCACAGCATGGAACTTCCATTCTTACGATTGTCACACTTTGAATGTTGTTATTCTGAATAATAGCAGCCAGTTTCTCACTATAATCAACCTGGTCTAATTTCGGACAACCTATTAGTGTTACCTTATTCTGAATAAAATCCTGATGAAATCCAGCATAAGCGTAAGCAGTACAATCGGCGGCTATCAGAAGTTTTGCACCATTAAAATATGGTGCACTGATAGGTGCAAGTTTGATCTGTACCGGCCAGTTCTCAAGTTGTGATATCGAATCTGCACCTGAAAATGGTTTTGCGGTCTCAGGCGTTTTTGTTCGCTGTATCTGCATGATTTTAGATCCTGGACAGCCGGTGTGATGTGACATTGCATGGTTTTGGGCAGCTATTTTACTCTGTGCTTCTTTTACAGCATCTTCATCATATGCAGGTGCTTCTCTTTCCTCAAATGAAATAGCTCCTGTAGGACATTCTGGGAGGCAATCCCCCAATCCGTCACAAAAATGTTCTCTTACCAGCTCGGCTTTTCCGTCTATAATATCAATGGCACCTTCGTGGCAGGCAGTTGCACATGCACCACATCCGTTACATTTTTCTTTATCAATACGTATAATTTTTCTTATCATTTTACCCTCCATTAATAGAATTTTATTTTTGTTTCTGTTAGAATCATATTATAATAAATACAACTTGTATGTTTGATTTCCAACAGGAGGTGAGATTTTGAAAAAATATTTACCTATTTTAAAAAACAGTCCTTTTTTTAAAGGTCTTACTGATAATGAGATATTATCTGTATTGCACTGTGTAGAGGCAGTAACAGTTTCTAAAGAGAAGGATTCTTATATTTTCAGAGCAGCAGATTCTACACAGGTAATGGGATTAGTATTGTCAGGTTGTGTTCTTATTATTCAGGAGGATCTCTGGGGACATCGGAATATTCTGTCTAAATGTCATGCTGGTGATTTTTTTGGAGAACCATATGCGGCAAGCCCTGGTGCTGTTCTGAACATCAGTGTGGTAGCAGATGAGGATTGTGAGATTGTTTTTTTAAATATACAGAAGCTTCTGGTTACTTGTCCAACTGCATGTGGGCATCATCAGAAGCTGATTCGCAACCTGGTCAGTGTACTGGCAAATAAGATACTGATTCTGAATGATAAGATTACACATGTTGGCAAGCGGACAACAAGGGAAAAATTATTGTCATACCTGTCAGCAGAATCTATCAGACATTCGTCATTGTCCTTTGATATTCCTTTTGACAGGCAGCAGCTGGCAGATTATCTTTGCATTGACCGCGCAGCAATGTCTACTGAGATATCAAAGCTGCAAAAAGAAGGCTTTATAAAAACGCATCGAAATCATTTTGAGGTGCTTTGCAATAATAATACAAATGTATTGAGGTAGAAGATGGGTTAAAGCGTAAATCGGAGGTGCAGGGAATAAGAAAGAAATATAACAAAGAAATATAACAAAGAGCTGCTAATAAATTTCATAGTAACTTAAAAAAGAATCACTATCAAGCTATAATGACAGCATATGTGAAAGAAAAAGGAGAGAATGAGTTTAATAGACAAGAGGCTTTAGCAGCGATGCGTAGAGCTGGAAGGTGATTTTTAATGGCAAAATATGAGAAAAAATTATATGATGATATACGTTGCCCACTTGAATATGGATTGGCAATATTTGGTGGAAAATGGAAATCACGCATAATAAGTGTGTTATCTGCAGCCGAAAAGCTTCGATACAGTGAACTTCGAAGAGAAATGTGCAATATTACGGATACAGTACTTGCCGCATCATTAAAAGACCTGATAGAAGTTGGGATTATTGAAAGAAAATCCTATGATGAAATCCCACCAAGGGTAGAGTATATGTTGACACAAAAAGGAAAATCTGTTGTGCCTATTTTGCAGAATATTTGCCAATGGTCAGGTGTTTTTTATAAAGATGATGTTTAAAATGAAATGCTGCAATGCCAGAGATGTGATCATAACAGATAGGGGGAAAAATAGATTATGCTTATATATACAGAAGAAAAAAAGTTTACGAAAGAACAGATTCAAAAGTTATTTCTATCGGTTCATTGGATATCAGGAAATTATCCAGATTGACTGTATAAGGCTCTTATGAATTCCTCAACTGTGCTTACCGTCTGGGATGATGAAAAACTTGTTGGTCTGACAAGAGTATTGGATGATAATGAGATGTTAGCACAGATACATTATGTACTAGAACGTACTGGTATTAATCAGGCAGATATCAGCAAGCTTGAGTTTGTAACTAAACAGAAAGTGTGATTATATGACCTCACTGGATTGTTGTCTGGTGAGGTTATTATATTAAGGAGAAAAAACTATGATAAAAGTACTTTTTATCTGCCACGGCAGTATTCTCCGAGAACGCTGAAAACCTTGAATTTATAGTATGTTTTGGACTCTGAGGGAGCAATTTACTAAGAATTTACTAAGAACAAAAATTAGTAAGAAATCCCTAGCACGAATTTAGAAATGAATATGAAACTTAGGACTTTATTAGTTGTGAAAAACAATTAGTAAAGTCCTTTTTATTTTCAAAGAAGGAGGTTCAAAACATGAATAGTACAGCGTTAGGTGCAGAGAACATTATTTTTATCAGCGATGCACATGAGAAGTTCTACTACGAGAAATTAAAAGAGGTAAGGTATCAGGATGTGTACCACAAGGCACTTTGCTATTGCATTGGTATTAACAACGATACCAGAAGAAATGCAAATCGCATTTATGATTTTAATACAGGCTGTGTAAAGACAGAATGTTTACAGGAAGGCTGTCAGACCAGCGGAAGTGTCAAAGTAGTCAGAATGGCGTTTAATCTGTACTGCAACAGTACACCAAGCGTGGATGATTACAAGGACGCAGAGGAACAGATCAATGAGTGTAGGCAGTATACGGTGGAAGAACTATTTTGCTGTGCCTATGCACCATATTTTTGGCGGGCAATACAAATCCAGTATCCGGAGTATGCAACCGTAAACCTAAAACTGTATGCCCTGTTTGGAGAAGCAGATTGATGTTAAAGGTTCGATTGATGGGAACAAAGAATGATATTAAATGGTTTGGAAAGATTTTGCAGAGAAATCCCAAGATTGAAGTAACAGAGTTTTCAGATTTATACCCGAATAAAGGGACAAAGAAGTTTTACAGAGCGTATGTAGAAGTGAAAAAGACTAATGTAGCAGAAAGTTAGCAGAGAGTAAAGGAGAATGTATCATGTGTAAAATAATAGCAATCGCAAATCAGAAAGGTGGAGTCGGAAAGACCACCACAACAAGTAACTTGGGAATTGGATTAGCAAAGCAGGGCAAGAGAGTTCTTGGTGGTATTATTGTTGTTGTGAGGATTATCGTTATATTTACGGAGATAATAAAAGTAATAGCAGGACACTTCTGGACACAATGTCCAAAGGTGTAAAAGAAAAAAGAGCAACAAAAAAGGCATTGTCAATCAATCATAAACAATACCTCTACTTGTCATCTGGAACATATTCCATAATATCTTCAATCCGGCAGTCAAGTATCTGACATAGCCTGTTCAGAATAATGGTCTTTACCACCATATTTTGCCGGAGCCGCTGAAGCTGTGTTTTGTCAATGCCAAAATCTTTAATGAGCTGGTACTGACTGATGTTCTTAGCCTTAAGCGTTTGCCAAAGGGGATCGTATTTAATCATACAGGCAACTCCTTTCCTACCTTGTGTTTAATGGCAGGGAACGTATAATAATATGGTGCGTGTATGCACCATAAAATATGCAAATGGTAAAAACGATAATGATTATTTCAGAAGAATGAGGATATAGATGCAGGTAGTGTGGTTTTGAAACAGGAGGATGGTTAATCGTGAAAGAAAAATACATTACAGACGATGAAAGGGAGAAATGCAGAAAAGTTGCAGATGCTTTTGCAGAGCTGTATGAGATTGAAAATATACTTGTTGTGGATGCTGGAAGATATGGATTTGTCAAGTTACAGTATTATAGACCACCGCAAGGTTTTGAAGATGCAATTACCTTTACGGATAGCCGGAGCATGTTTGAAAACTTGTGGGAGGAATGGTTTGACACGCAGCTGTTCCTTCTGGCAAAAGGAACACCAATGGCAGGAATGGGATATCATGAGATATTCCGGTGTCTGCCAAAGGAGAAACAAGAGGAACTTATGAATAGAAAAGCCGGGTTTGCAAAAACGGCAGGAATAGAATAATTGAGAAACAGCGTCAGGGCAGTTATGAGTGAAATACTTGTAGCTGCTTTTTTGTGCTTTTGGACACGATGTCCAGAAGCGGGAAGGAGAGACATATAGATGGAATCAATGAGAGATATTAACAGGGTAATGGAGCGTGAGATAGCGAAGGGAAGCTGCCCTTTGAAGTTGGATCATATTGAATTTGGAGATTATTCGTATCAGGAGATAACATCAAAAGAGAAATTGCTGGAGGTGCTATCCTATTTGCTGAGAATAGGTAATTTCAGCCAGTATGCCGGAAAGACTATCCTAAATAATGTTTATATGGACTTGCGAGGGAAAAAGCCTGTATTCAAGCGAACCAAGACAGCTATGGAAAGAAATAATATATTTTCAACAATCAGAAGGTATGCAAAAAAGCTAAAGCCGCAGTATAATGGAGATGTATATCTGGAAATGGTTAGATGTTATTTCGGTATACTGCAAGAAAATATGGAAAAGTGCCGATATACATATCAAGGGAACGAAACATATGCCTTCTTGATGTCGGACAAGTATATCATGGCATTGTATACGCATTGTCTGGTGGCGAGAAAAGAAGCAGCTATACAAGGAGGTCAGGTTGATGGTTTTACAGAAAAAGAGTATCGGATGGTAAGACTGGAGAATGTAAGGGATGTTTTGTTTCGGTGTTTGCTTTTTGATAATGTAAAGCTTCGATATGAAATGATATATGCAGAGTTATATACAATTTTTGTTGAGTGAGAAATTATGAGGAGGTTTTTAAAATGGAAAATGAAAAGAAGCAAGTCAAATATGGAGATTATGTATTAATGTCTTGTGATGAGGAAGATAAAAACTGCATGCCACACGATTTTATTAAAGATATGAGTGTAACATTTATGGAATATTTTGAGTATATGTTGAATGATGGATTTAATGATATTGAAAAGCATATTATGGAAAGTTTACAGTTGAAAAACTGGTGTAATTACAATGATGATGACATTATAGACAGTATATTAGCAAAAACGGATATGGAGAGAAAAAGGAAGAAACAGAAAAAAGATTATTATATTGCGAACGGAAAATGTGCATTAGATATGTTGAAATTTATTTTTACAAAAGAATTATATGATGTCTTAAAGCAAGCCCCGGGATTGGTTAAACATAATTATTATCACATATTAAAATACTTTTTGATAGATATTGACCAGCTTATCAATGAATATGAAAATAATATAAATCATAATTATAAATATCATGCAAATCCGCATAGACCAATACATACAATGTCATTGCATAATGTGTTACGGCAATCAGCATATGGGAGAAATTCTTTTCATTCATTTACAGATATTGAAATAGATGCTTCAATTGCTATAATACGACAAATGGTAGAGTTAAGAATACGGAGAGCATTTTCAGCTTTAGCTTTAGTAGATAAGGATGGGAATATTTATCCTTTAGATATGTCTAGTATTTTTGATATCCTAAAAAGACATGATGATATAGTTTTTCCGGGAAAGCTGACAAGCATAGAAAGAATATATAAATGGAGTAATTTGTATATTCATTCAGGAAGAGGTGACTATGCTTGGATAACGTATTTCTTAGAAAAATATTTAAGAAATTTAAGTTTTGGAACGCAAAAGGAAGATGGTTCATGGTCGTATAATAATGGTATAAGCTTATCAAAAGAAACCTATAAAATGATTGAACATGAAATAGAGTCTTTAAATTCAAAGTATACTGTATTAAAATGCAAGCCAGAATGCGAAATAAAATAGCCATATATATGGTATCAGGGCAGTTATAAATCATGAGATTTGTATCTATAATAGGGAGGTAATCGTAATGGGATTACAAGCAACAAATGCAGGAATTGATTTTCAACAAAGAGTATCTGCATACATGATGATATTAATGGAATTTGATATGGATATTTCACTTGCTTTACAGTTAGATAGAAATGATAAAATAGAAGGATTGAATTTTGAGGCTTGTGAAAGCATAGATGATTTGATAATAACATTGAGTTCTGGAAAAAAAGTATATTTTCAAATGAAGAGAACTATATCTTTAAGTGAGAGTAATGATTCGGAGTTTTATGGTGTTTGTGAGCAGTTTGTAAAGCAGTATTTGAAACAGGGTGAAAATGATGTAGCGTACATATTGGCTACAAGAACGGAATCATCAAAGTTAATTACAATAAAATTGAAAAGGATTTTAGAAGGTATACGTTTAGCTAACAATTTGCAGGTTATTGCAGAATTGAATTGTGAGGAAAAGAAAGTATTTGATAAACTATGTAATAATATTAAGACCATATATAAGAATATAAAAAAGTCAGATATTTTAGATGAGGATTTGCTAAATATAATTTTACGTATATATATTGAAATATTTGACATTGAAAGTGGTGAAGAATATGAGAAGACAGTCAAACTAATTCTGTTTAATCTAATTGATGTTGATATAGAATTATTTTGGCGGACATTGATATCAAAAGCAGTTGAATATGGTGCAAATAGAAGATGTTTATCAAGAGAAAAACTGAAAGAACAATGCAAGACATATGTTGAAGAAAGTAAAAGGACAAAGTCTGAATTTGTAGAACCGTTTTTTAATATGACTTGGAAACAGGGAGCTCGTGATATTGAGGTACAAATAGATTATGTTATTGCTGTTCCAACACAGGATACAAAAGAAGCAATGGGAATAGATAATAAAACTGTTTTTGTGTTTGAATTATATCGTTTTGATGATAGTAAGAAAAAGGAATCACTTAAATATATATCACCTGATAGAATGAAATGGAAGAATGGATATGAATTTGAAGTATGGTTCCGATGTGCTACTCAAGAACGATGCCATAATTATATTGAACATGAGCTTCCTAATAAAATAGATGATTCTTATAAAGTCGTTGTATGGCCGATAAAAAAGTATTTTGACTATACAGACGTTGAATTGTTACATAAAGATATCTTATTAAAATCTCTTGAAAAGCAGAAAGCGTGTATATGTGCTAATTGTGGAAAAGCTATTTTTGATAATAAAGCCTATTTGATTGAAATAGATAATGAAGAATATTCTGATTCTGTTGGAATGGTACATGATAATTGTATTAGACCGGTTGACAGAATGATTGGCGAAATAATAATGCCTAAAATAGAAGATTATTCATATCTTAAGCATTTTGATATTGCTAGTTGGGCGAAATTGGTAAAAAAAGGAAAGCAAGCTTGGAGCAATCTCGAAGAAATGGCAGCGCAGTGTCCAAATATGACAATTAACACAGATGAGGTATTTCATGATGGAAACTACTGTTTATATCATATTTTAGAGAATGGAGATAGAAAATATACTACTAATAGAGGTGTGATTGATCGAATTAGCAAGCGAGAAGCTGAACAGCTTCAACAGATGTTTACAACTAGAATGAAAGAGGCGAAAGAAGAAGGAGATCCGTTTGGATACAGTAGTAAATCTTTTATCTATGGAAGGTACTCACAAATAATTGAACAAGTTGGAGATAAAGAGGAATTTATTGAATGCGTCGACACTAAAGTGAGTTTATATAATGAGTTTGTCGCAAGAATATATAATGATTGTGAAACTTATTACGCTCCAATAATATATCTATCTGTTGATGGAGAACCCTTTGTTTTACCGAACAGCATTTTTCCGATGTTGACTAATCCGTTTGAATTGCCAAAATACATAAAAAATTGGGAAAAAATGGGATTTTCAATGCCTGATTATGAAGTATGTATCATTAAAGATGATAATGAGTTTATTCTAAAGATGATTAGTTTGATTACAAATCAGATATTGCCGGTTGTTGATGGTATGTTTGGATCTGATGGAAGAATGCTTAGAGGAATTCATATGCATTTAATGTGGGAAATACAGGAAGAATATTCTAGGACAAGTGAAAATGTGACAACTAGTGAAGAGATTACAGCTTCTGATTTGTGACATTAAAGTGAATTGTTATAATACAACAGCGTCAGGGCAGTTATAAGTCGAGAGATTTGTAGCTGCCTTTTTTTATTGCTTTTGGACACGATGTCCAGAAGCAGAAAGGAGAGTTATGAGGTATTTATTACATCGGCTGTATGTTCCACCTTAGCGGAGCATACGCACATGGAAATGCAGATCGGAGGTACTTATGCAAGAGGAAGTAACGCAGAAAACAATCGCTCTTGTAATTAAGACCGCTAAACAGGATGCCAACGTCTTGAAGGCTGCAATGCGGATGTATCTGAACCACCGTAGACAGAAAGCAGAGAAAACGCATGGTAAAACTTCTGTGAAAAAGCTGGTTGGCGAAGGCGTGGGAGTTTCGTCTATCGAAGTGACGGATGGCAATATCAAATCATTTGAGTGGGTAGCTCGTAAATATAATGTTGATTTCGCCGTCAAGAAAGACAAGACAACGGACCCATCGAAATATGTGGTGTTTTTCAAGGGTAGGGATGCCGATGCGGTATCACAGGCATTCAAGGAATTTGTTTATGGTAATGAGAAACGAAAGGGCAGGACTTCCGTAAGGGAGAAACTGAAACGCTTCAGGGATGCAGTATCACAGAATAAGAACAGAGAACGGAGCCGGGAAAAGAATAAGGACAGGGGGCAGAGCCTTTGAGTAACATCATTGAAGGTATAACCAAGGAGCTGAGAAAATGGCTAAAGATAACAGAACAACAGCACTTTACGAGCGTCTGTCCCGTGATGATGAGATGCAGGGCGAATCCAACTCCATAACAAACCAGAAGAAGTATCTGGAAGATTATGCAGTGCAACATGGCTTTGGTAATATTCAGCATTTCAGTGATGACGGATATTCAGGAACGAACTTCAACAGACCGGCATTCAATTCTTTGCTGACAGAGATTGAAGCCGGCAGAGTGGGAACAGTGATCGTCAAAGATATGTCCCGATTTGGCAGAAACTATCTGCAAGTAGGTTTCTATACGGAAATGATGTTTCCTAAGAAAAATGTCCGTTTTATTGCAGTAAATAACGGAGTTGACAGTGCCAATCCGGCAGATAATGATTTTACACCATTTCTGAATATCATGAATGAGTGGTATGCAAAAGATACCAGTAAAAAATCAAGGCAGTGTTCAAGGCAAAAATGCGAGACGGAAAACGTGTCAGCGGTGCAGTGCCTTATGGCTATTACAGAAAGCCTGAGGATAAGCAGACATTGTATGTTGATGAAGCTTCTGCTTCGGTTGTCAGATGCATTTTTCAGCTTGCTTGTGATGGAATGGGTGCAACCGCAATAGCAGATACCTTGTCAGAGGATAAAGTACTTATTCCTTCGGCTTATGCGAGACAGAACCATCCTGAGGATTGCCAGTGTACGAATTACCATGACCCTTATACATGGAATGCTACAACAGTGGGCTATATTTTGAACAGACGTGAGTATTTGGGGCATACCGTTCTTGGGAAGACAACGAGGGATAATTTTAAGACAAAACGGAAAAGAATTGTAAATGAGGACGAACTGCTTGTCTTTTACAACACACATGAAGCTATCATTGATCAGGAAACATATGATAAAGCGCAGAGAATGAGAAAAAGGGTATCTCCAAGGCGAAACAGTGAAAAGCCTGCGCACAGGCTGTCAGGACTCCTTTATTGTGCGGATTGTGGAAACAGACTGGCATATATCAATTCACAGTCGAAAGACGGAAAGACCTATGACAGTAATCAGGCATTCTGTTGTAGCCGGTATCACAATAAATATCATTCATGTACTGGTCACTATATCAAGGCAAGCACAATAGAAATGCTGATTTATCAGGCAACTAAGAGAGTGTCACGGTATGTCCTTAAAGATGAAAAAGAGTTTGTAGAACAGTTGAAAGCACAGTATGAATTGCAGTGTGAAAAGGATAATACATATGATAAAAAAGAGTTGTTAGAAGCAAAACGTCGTATGATGGATTTGGATGATCTGATAAAAGGTCTGTATGAGAATTTCAGAACTTGAAACTGCTACAGAACGTATATCCACTAAGGCAGTGCAGATTGATAAATTTGTGCGACTGGTTAAGAAATACCGAGATTTTGAGGAACTGACAACACCTATGCTTAATGATTTCATTGAAAAGGTTGTAATTCATGAAGCAGAGGGTGGCAGAACAAAAGACCGTACTCAGCAAGTGGATATTTATTTCAATTTCATTGGAAATTTTGTTCTTCCATTCAGTGAGGATGAAGTGGAAGCCTTGCAGTCAGAGGAAGCACGCAGAGCGTAAACAGTATCAGGTTAGAGCCACAGAAAAATGCGTGAAGATGCATTGAATGGAGAATCTATTGCAAAAGAGAGATATGATAAAACACTGGCTATGAGACGTGAAGCGTATCACGCAAAGAAAAGTGAACAGACAGCCTGACAATATGCATATAATCACGATACATTAGTTGCAGAATTGATGAGAATAAGCGGGAGCGATGCAATTATTGTATTAGCCAAAGAGATATGGTATTGTATAGATAGTTTAACAAATCGGTATTTATCAACTTGTAGTTTTGATTAAGCTTCATGTAAATTCAAGGTGAAACAAAATTACCTAAGATGATATGCTCATTAAGGGAAAACTTCTTACGTTATAATATTCAAATTTTTAAAGGAAATAATTAGAGTATTGATGATATGTTGATTTTATGATGAGTTTTTTATGGTTATTATAAAAAAGGAGATTGTTTATGGCAAGTCCAACTGAACGAATAGGTGTGTGTCACTGTGGGGAAATTGCTGAACGTAATAACTGGATGTTTCGAGAGCAACCAGTTGATGATGTCGGTATTGATGCTCATATGGAGTTTATTGAATCGTCTGGTAAACCAAAACAACTTCTTGCATTGCAAATAAAATCTGGTGCAAGTTGGTTTAAAGAGAAAAAAGATGGTTACATAATTTTCAGGAATATTAACAATAGGCAATACAATTATTGGACTATGAATACTTTACCTTGTATAGTGGTTTTATATAATCCTGATGATGATATGTGTATTTGGCAAAAATTAACGGATGAAACTATTGAAAGAACTAATGATGGGAAAGGAAAAGGCTTTTTTGTTAAAGTTCCTATAACTCAAGTTTTCTTAAATGCTTCGTCAAATGAAAAACTTCTTTCTTTTACAAATTTGCCAGAACATATTACAAATTACAATTTTTTGTTGTCTCAGAAAAAGTTTATGCAAATCATTCACGATGGTGGAGAAATTAAGCTACATTCAACGGAATGGGTCCATAAGAGCAGTGGTAGAGGAAACACGGAATTAATTGTGGATGATGGAAAAAGCATCGAAAAGTATTCGTATCCATATTGGTTTCCCTCTACACCATATACCATGGTTTTCCCCCGACTGTTCCCGTGGGCAGATTTTTCAGCTGATGAAGATTTTTTTGAGGAAAATGATAAAAATCTTTGGCGTGAATATCACTGCTATTATGATAAGGAGGAGGCGGAATGGTTGATTGTGGGAGATACATTTGAGGAATTTCGTAGAAAATTAAACCCAATGCGTAGTATTGATCATTCAGGAGAAGTTGCTGAATATATGATGAAACTTAGCTTAAATGAGTTGGGTAAATCATTTTTAAATGTAGATAAATTTGTCTCACAAAATCAGCCTTATACTGATACAAGACCAAAAGGACAATGAGATATATGAAAAAAATCAAACTCAATGAGAATTTAGGAAGAAAAACGTCAATTGATGAGTACATACTTGATCCTACTGAAAAGTATGTGATAGACATTGAAGAAGAAATGGAATTTCAAGTGGCGACGATGATGTCATTTCAAATAATGGGACCTCCTCCTGCACTTAAGAATTACCATGCTTGGTTATTTGAAAATGGCTTCAATGTAGATGCACCAAATCCAACAAATGAAGTTGTTGCTTGCTATTATGGTGTTAAACCACTTTGGAAAACTGCTTATTCGCAAGGTGTTGTTGTAAAAGCCGAGAAAGATAGCGACTATTATATTGTTATGGAATGTAGTAGCAAGAATAAGGGATATAGGCATGCACAAGTCATTCTAACCATGGGAGGCTGCATGTAAAATGGTTTTAAATATGATAAAGTTTTAATAGCAACACTCAGTAGTGGTATTGCTTCCTTATAAGCAGAAAAGATATAAAACAAGAAGTAGTATCCAAGTCTTATAAGCAATAGAGAATTTGACTAGTAATAGGAAATGCAACGAATGTCAGTAAAAAACAGAAAATTTAGAATTTATGGAGGAGACAATGATGGATAAAAAGACACAAAAAATAGGAGTGATTTGTTCAATTGTACAGATTATATTAAGCATAATATGCTTGATTTATAATGCGATAAATCAAGAAAATATTATAATTTGGGTATTATTTTTATGCTCTGGAATTTTATTGTTAAGCTCGAATATTAGTAGAAACAATAAAAAAGAAGACGAGTGAGGAAGTGCAAATTCAAGTTTGTCGGATTATAAAGACAGAGCCTTATGCAAGGGGCAGGAGAAAGACTCCGCTCGGGTTAAGGGTGAAGCGCCTTAGCCGGTCAAGGGTGCAACCATTGCCCAGTTAGTGGCGTTTCGCCACTAAGTACTGGGTATTGCTTGTAGCAGAGCTTCACAAGATTAAGCAACTTAGTTGCAAATCCCTTCGAGAAAAACTAAATATTGTTATTATTAACAGACTGAGTAGAGAGATTTACTTGGTCTTTTTTTGTAGAAAAAAAGAAAGGAAGAGTTGAATGAAAGCAAAGGTTGCTGGAGGAGATACAGAAAAGCCTATGCCACTAAAGGCAAAGGGAAAAGAAGAAACCTTATAAGATAATTTGAAATTTTTTATTTTTATTCCCAACTTTATTCCCAACATGATATAATGAATTTGGTTGGGAATAAATGTTGGGTAAAGGAGCATACTAATGGATATTAAACAAATTGTTTTAGATTTATGTGCCTTAAGTGATGAACAGGAATGGTTTAAATTTAAGGAAAACTGGTTTCAGCCTGAGGCATTAGGCGAATATGTATCTGCCCTGTCAAATGCGGCGGCTTTTCATTATAAAAAATATGCGTATTTCATTTGGGGTGTAAATGATACAACACATGAAATTGTAGGAACAACATTTAACCAGTATTGTGAATATAACAAGGAACCGTATCAGAATTATCTTGCGAGAAATCTGTCACCAAGCATAAATTTTAGTTTTGAAGAAACAGAAATTTATGGAAAGAGAGTCGTTGGTTTGGTAATTCCTGCGGCAACCGAGATTCCTACGGCATTTAAAGAAAAGAGGTTTTTAAGGATAGGATCATCAAAATGTAATATGAAAGATTACCCTAAGAGAGAAATTGAACTTTTCAAAATACTGGATGGAAGAACCGAAACGATAGAAACAGTACCGGCAAAATATCAGGAACTTACATTTCAAAAACTCTTTGGATATTACGGTTCCAAAGGTATTGTTTTAAATCAAAAGACGTTTATTAAGAATCTGGGGCTAAAAACAGAAGAAGGAGAGTTTAATATATTAGCGCAGCTTCTGTCGGATAATTCTCATTTTCCGCTTCGTGTATCTATTTTTGATGGAGAAACAAAAGGCTCTAATCTTTTCTCTGTACGTGAATTTGGAAATGACTGTTTATTATATAGTTTGGATGAGTTGTTGCGTTATGGAGATGTATTGAACCTGATTCAAGCGGATGAGACAGATAGGGTCGTTGAGCGAAAGGAGATTCCGTTATTTGATAACAAGGCATTTCGTGAGGCTGTCATAAATGCCGTCCTGCACAATAAATGGGTGGAAGGAAATGAACCTATGATTTCGGTATTTTCCGACAGAATAGAGATACTATCAAGGGGAACACTTGCTCCGGCACAGACCATGGAGGGATTTTTCTTAGGAGAATCAATCCCTGTAAATGAAAAATTATCCGAGATATTTCTTCAACTGCATATAAGTGAGAAATCTGGTCGAGGAGTCCCTAAAATTACGGAAATGTATGGAAAAGATGCATTTTCATTTAGGGAGAATTCCATTGTTGTTACTATCCCATTTGAGAGAATAAATAAGGTTGGGAATAAAGTTGGGAAAAAGGTTGGGGATAAGAAACCTTTAAATTCCAGAAGGCAAAAAATTATTTCAGAAATGAGAGACAATCCGAACATTACAACTGCGGAACTTCATAACATATTAGGCGTGAGTGAAACAGCAGTAGAAAACAATATATCATTTTTAAGAGAAAATGGTTATATAGAGCGGGTTGGCTCAAAAAAGGCAGGATACTGGAAAGTATTATAGCAGTTTAATTTAATAGTGTGATTATGCAGAAGGCAGTCCATAGCGGGCTGCCTTTTGTCGTGCAAAAAATGAAAATATGGAGGTTTATTATGGCAGACGAAAATATGAATACAATTCATATAACAGAAAAACAAAAAGTACAGGAAATCACAGACAAGCTAGAGGAAGGATTAAAGGAGCTTTTTGAGAGTGAAAAGTACAAGACTTATCTTTACGCCATGTCAAAATTTCATAATTACAGCTTTAACAACACTTTACTTATCGCCATGCAAAAGCCGGAAGCAACGCTTGTAGCTGGATATAAAGCATGGCAGAAAAATTTTGAAAGACACGTCAATAAAGAAGAAAAGGCAATCCGTATGCTTTGAATGCACTTAAGCCTATAAAATGCAGTCTTAAAAAGGCTACAAAATAGAAAATTGATTAAAATGAGTTATGCAAGGAGAAATATTGATATGATACCGGAAGAATGGATATTATGTCCCATATGTGGCAACAAAACTCGTGTCCGAATCAGAAAAGACACAGAATTGAAAAACTTCCCACTCTACTGTACAAAATGCAGTCGAGAAAGTTTAATTGAAGTAAAAAATTTAAAAATAAACGTAATCAAAGAGCCAGACACATTAGATGCAGAGCCGATGAATCAGTAATTATATTTTACTAATTTAGCAGCTCATTTTTTGAAAATTTTGATTTGGGTTATTGGATTCTGGATAAAAAATATTGTTGGTTGGAATTTTAATGTATGTAATCAGAGCAACAAGTATTTCAAATTTTGGATTGCCACGACCAGCTTCTATATTGAGTATGGTACGGGAATCCAAATTTAAGATTTCAGCAAGTCTTTCTTGGGATAGTCCTTGAATGGTACTAGCCTCCTTTACAGCTTTCGCAAGAGCTTTTTTATAATCATGCATTGCAATTCACCTCGGTAGTAGTTTACACGGAGGAATCCGGTCAATTTGAATGACGGTGCGATACCGATGTGGGCAGAGTAATGACCTGCCACCTGTATGGATTTTTT
>UMHP01031792.1_pt1 | contig 27790 bp, 29 predicted proteins | sample 1965571 | NCBI WGS metagenome assembly UMHP01 (sample SAMEA4836103, study PRJEB28245) | human gut metagenome | biome: gut microbiome; material: fecal sample | place: Denmark | collected 2008
CTTTTGCGATAATTTTGCACCTCTGTTACCTCCGATTTGTTTTTTTGCGGAAAACAAATCGGAGGTGGCGGCCCCCTAACTCTTTGTTCAGGGAGCCTTAAATGAAAGCGGCCGACTTTGTATCGGAATACAAAATCGGCCGCTTTCTGAATATGTGCATTGAGAAGTCCAATAGAGTAGGCAGCACCGGCAGGCGGGGGTTTGTCCCCACTTGGGGAAAACTCCCGCGCACAAAAACGCAGACCAACGCCTATTGAAATTTGTCCATTGAAAGCCGTGTGTCGTTGATATGGGACAAAAAGTAACTTCTCAATGCTGCGGATTTTCTGATCCATAGCACTGTTACTCCTTGTCCGCTGCTATGCGGACGGCACACAGGCGGCTGGCATCATCCCCTTTCTTCCATCAATGTGGCAGTTCTACGCTGCCGCCTTTGCTGATAATTTTTAATTGTAAGTTCTAAATTGGGGGAACCTTGACGGATTCCCTCGGAATTTGTCGATAGCATAAAGAAAGGCGGCCCTTATCCATAGGATTAAAGACCGCCGTATGCGCTGATTATGTATGATACTGTTTTTGCAGCCCCTCATCGGCCTCACCTCACTTTTCCCCAGGGGATGGGTAGACTGTCACAGTAAGAGTTTATCTTGAAGAAATCATCAGGACTTCATCGAGAAATGTAAAATTTTCTTTCTTTTCTTCGCATTTTAGTTTTTTATAATGGCAGAAAATAGCGCCGGACTCAGAGGTGGATTCTGCGTCCGCACTTTTGATATGCTATTTTTCAATTTTATATCCCACCCGAAAAACAGTCTTGATGTAGGTGGGGTGCTTTGGGTCAGGCTCCAGCTTGTTCCGTAGTCGCCAGATCGTGTTGTCCACCGTGTTGGTGCCTAATTCATAGTCCTCGCCCCAGGCAGCATTGTAGAGCTGCTCCCGGCTGAATACACGCCCAGGGCAGCGGGCCATGCAGTAAAGGATAGAGAACTCCCCGTAGTTCAGGCAGATCTCCACACCGGCCTTTGTAACCCGATGCTGCTCTGGGAATATCTGAATATCTCCCAGAGTTATGGCAGAAGGATCAAGGTCAGCAGCATGGAGAATCTGAACATCTTTTCCTTGCAAGGCCCCCATGATGGATTGAAAAATGCTTCCGTCTGGGTCGGAAGTACGGATGACGATGATCTGCTCCATGCCGCTCACCCCTTTCAAGTTTACCTTCAAGACCGCTTTTCTGCGGCTTCTTTTAAGCGCTGAAAGCTTTCATCGCTAATGAGATGCTCTATTCGGCAGGCATCAGCCTCCGCAGTCTTAGGGTCAACGCCTGCGGCGATAAGCTGCTCGGTAAAAAAACAATGTCGCTCATAGATTTTTTCGGCAACCTCACGCCCTACATCGGTCAGATGGAGAGAGTAATCCTCATCCATTGTCAGAAAGCCACCATCCCGCAGGGTCGCCACCGCATGGCAGACGCTGGGCTTTGACACATCCATGTGCCGGGCAACATCCACGGAGCGTACCATGCCTAACTTCTTTTGCAACATCAAGATGGCCTCTAAATAGTCTTCACCGGATGCCCGAAGTTTTACGGTTCGTTTATCCATAGATGTCAGCATGGTTGGTCTCCTTCTTTTAGGAACAGGTTTCCCTTCATTCAGATCAGCGCAGCGTTGGAAAGTTGTTTTTTTAGAACTGTTTTCCCAAACATACTGCCCACCAGAGCCAGTACAACAGTTGCAGCAATCATAACCGGCAGCATCCATATCTGCGCAACATTCTGCATGACTGTCGCATATTCGGCCGACATTTCCTCTGTGGCGCGTGCAACCGTGTATTCGGGGAATGCCCAGATATAGAGAGGATTACCGAACATACCAAAGGAAAATATGACATGACTAAGGAGTGTCGTCTTAAGATTGTGGTAACCGCCAACTTTCCGTACGCCCTCTGCAAGAACGGTGGTGATAATTAAGGTAACAATGACCAGATTGGAGAGTTCCCCGGCAATAAAATAGATTACAACTACGATTAGGTTCATTAAAAACACAACACCGGGTTTCGCTTCCTTTGCCACAATATACAGATATGGGATTCCCGTAAAAAACCAATGAGAGCTGGCATAAAAATCCACAGAATGGGCGTAAGTGCCCCGGACATCATGACCACCATGGTTATCATAAAGTAAACCAAGGAAATCCCGGCTGTAATCCCGAAATCTTTACCAGTCCATTTACTATTCATATATAATTGTCCCTTTCGTCCATCCTCTGTTTATCCAATGGCCCAACCCTCAGCTTGTTCGCGAATGGAGATAAATCGTTTATACAACCCATTTTGCGAGACAAGCTGCTGATGAGTTCCCCTTTGGACAACCTTTCCCTCATCAATCACCAAGATCTGATCTGCGCTTTCAATAGTCGCAAGGCGATGGGCAATCACAATAATGGTTTTACCGTGAGTAAGATTGCCGATAGCTTGTTGAATAAGATGTTCATTTTCTGGATCAATGCTGGCAGTTGCTTCATCAAGGATGACAATGGGGGCGTTTTTTAGCATAGCCCGAGCAATCGAAATGCGTTGCTTTTCTCCACCAGATAGGGTAGAGCCACCCTCACCAACGACTGTGTTATAGCCATCTGGGAGCGCCATAATAAAATCATGGCATCGGGCGGCTTTGGCGGCGGCAATTATTTCTTCCTCGGAGGCATCGGGTTTTCCGAACAAAATATTGTTGCGAATTGAATCGTGGAACAAATACACATTTTGGAATACCATACTGATATTTTTCAGTAGAGAATCGCAGGTAAATTCCCGAACATTGTGGCCTCCCACTTGTATTTCTCCATTCCGTGCATCATAAAACCGAGCCAATAAACTGCAGATTGTGGTTTTCCCGCTGCCGGATGGTCCTACGATCGCTGTTGTGGTGTTCTGTGGGATACGGAAGGAGATATGGCTTAAAACTTCCCGACTATCATAGCCAAAGGACACATCCTTAAACTCAATATCGTACTGGTTAATAGAAACATCTTTTCCGTCTTTATCAATGAGTTCAGCATCTTCAATGCTCTGAAGTTTCTCCGCTACTGTATCCAGAATTTCCAGAATGTGAAGGGAATTATTTGCTGACTCAATCGTGTTAAACATGACATAACTGTAAACGATCAACATAATCGCCATATACAGCTCCATTTCCCTTTGGAGTGCAAGAAGGGCTGTGATGCAGGTGATTGCCATGGTGCCCATGTATAGGCCGAGCCGATGCAATGCGTCACAAGGGGCAAAGTTCCGCTCCATCTTAATGTTAATTTCTTTCGACTTATGATAGGCCCGGTAGAGGCCGTCAGAGGCTACACCTTCCTGCTTGAAAGATTTGACAACAGCCATCCCGCGGACATACTGAACAATCTCATCTGCCATCTCATTGATACTTTCCTGCCGGATCGGGGAATTTTTACGGCTTTGGCGCTCGATAAGTTGCAGCCCGGCTGTAGAAATTGCCACAGCCAATAGTGCGGCACCCCCCAAAAAAGGAGAAAAGCATAGCAGCCATATTATCGTGATTGCAAGAAATATGTAGCTGTCAATAATGTTATTGACAACATTCATCGTCTGCATTTCAAAAAAAGCCAGATCTGTGGTGATAGCAGTGGTAAATTCTCCCATGTTCTTCCGCTGGAGAAATCCCAGCGAAACCCGCTTAAGAATATCACCTATCTTCAGTCGTTCTGCACAGGTTGTCTCATGAGCAATGCTATCCTGCCGGGTTGCTCGGATATAGGCGAACAGCCATCGGAGCAAAACTGAACCAAGGATGATTGTGGTGAGTTGGAGAACATATACCGGTTCCAACACTGCTGCCCCGTTGCTGTGATCAAGAATCAGCTTAATTGTCCAGACTCCGCAGATAATAGGAACAATGCCAAGAATATTGGAGATCATTGAGAGGGCAATGCCAAGATAGAGCCGCCCCTTGTAATGACTCATCAGACGGAACAGCCGTTTGAGAATTCTAATCATGCGAAAACCTCCCCTCTTAACCCAACTGACCATTTCTTTGCGCCAATGTGAGCCTGCCACATATCTCTATAAAGAGCGCTGCTTTCCAATAGTTCCTCATGAGTACCGCTTTGCGCGATTCGTCCTTTTTCAATCAGAAGGATCCTATCTGCATTCTTGATTGTGGAGAGGCGGTGGGCGATGACCAGAAGCGTTTTACCACGGGTCAACTCTGCGATAGCTTCCTGAATTTTGGCCTCATTCTCTGGATCAGTAAAAGATGTGGCCTCGTCCAAAATCACGATGGGAGCATTCTTCAAAATAGCCCTGGCGATTGCAATACGCTGTCTCTCACCACCAGACAGCCGGTCTCCAGCCTCGCCTGCGCTGGACTGATACCCCTGTTCCAGCTTGTTGATAAATTCGTCGCATTGTGCCTTTCGGGCCGCCTCCAAAACCTGCTCATCTGTGGCTTGCGGATTGCCCAGCCGGATATTTTCCAAAATGGAGCAGTTAAACAGAAAATTATCCTGCGTAACAAAGCTCACCTGATCGGCCAACTCTGTCAGAGGAATGTCTTTGATATTTACTCCACCAATCCGGATAGCTCCCTCTGTCGGATCCCAGAAACGTGCCACCAGGCGGGCCAGTGTCGATTTACCTCCACCAGACGGGCCGACAAGAGCATAAAATGCCCCCTCCGGGATAGCAAGATTTATGTCATGGATTACATTTTCTTTTCCGGTATAGGAGAAGGTCACATGCTCCATTAGGATGTCATGAGCCGAGATCGGTTTTTCCTCCATTGCCAGTGGCAATTCTCCAATATCAAAGGTCTTATTTACAATATTGACAGAATACTGAATTGACTTTAGCTGATTAAAAAACAGAATCATGCGGCCCAAACTGCTGACCATGCCCATAGAGAGCAGCATTGCCATAGTGATTTTTGTCAGGGTTGTGCTGCCATAGAGATAAAGCAGCGTGCCAATCGGCAATACACCCAGTAGAGTTGTCGGCAGAATACTGGCACCAAGGGTAGTAAATTTCCATGTTGATTTGTACCAATTCAAGGTGGTTTGCTTGAAGTTCTCTACCGCTTTCCGATATTTCTCATAGGACGAGGTCGACTGGTTGAAAGCTTTCACAACTTCAATGCCTTCCATGTACTCAACCACTACATTGTTCATGTGCTCATTGGCTTCCATATAGACTTGGTAGGTTTTATTGTAGCCGCCCAACATCATTCCATATGGAATAAGCGCCAAAGGGATGGTAATCAGCGATGCCAGCGCCAAACGGAAATCAATCATACAGAGATAAGTGAATACCGCTATCGGCAATACCAGCGCCCCGGCGCCCTCTGGAATCACATGAGCCAGTGGGATTTCAATATTCTCAATCTGATCTACCACAATATTCTTTACGCGACCAGCGTTGATTCCTTGGGCCACTCCAAGCGGAGCCTTCATCAGTTTCTCGGCGACCCGCTTTCGCATCAACTCCAAAATGGTATATGCAGAAATGTGGGAAAGCGTAGTGGAGATGGCATGAAACAGAACCTTGCCGAGAAAACCGATCGTGCCAACAATGGTCCAGTAAAGGATCGTCTCCGCCGTGGCGGTTTGGTCAAAAAACAGGCAAATAATACGGTAAGCGGCAACATAAGGGATGATGCCCCCTGCAACCGACAGTAATGCACAAATTACAGATATAATCAGTTTTCCCTTGCATGGCGTAGCATAAGACAGGATACTGCCTGCAAGACCTTGCTTCTTCATAAAACAACCTCCTTCTGAAAGAGAATAGAATAGATCTGCGGTGTATATCTGGGTTCTACAGGAAAGAAACTTTCCACCCTGCCGTTGAGCAGATAGCAAATATGGGTGCAGGTATGCATCAAAAATTCGTAATCATGGGTGGTCACCAGGAGGGTCTTGCCCTGTTCTGCCAGTTCATGTAGAAGGGAAGAAACATTGACCATACTGGAATAGTCCAGGCCGCTGGTAGGCTCGTCGAAACAAATCACATCTGTGTCTTTCATACAAGCTACTGCAATGCAAAGGCGCTGCTTCTGGCCGCCTGACATTGATGCAGGATGTTGCTGTCGATAATCCAATAATCCCATCCGCTCCAACAGTATACGGCCTTTTTTTCGCAGTTCCTCATTGCCGTCATTACCCAGAAACAGTTCTTTTTCCACACTTTCTGTAAAAAGCTGGTAGTCGCTGCTCTGCATGACAAGAAAAGTATCGCGCACCCTGGTTTTACTATTCACCGCTTGGCCACCAAATCGAACCTCCCCATTGGTTTCTTTTTTTAAACCACACACAATTTCCAGCAGCGTACTTTTCCCTACGCCGTTGGTTCCGACGATACCAACGATGTCTCCTTTCCCGGCAGAGAGGTTCACATTTGCCAGCGTCTCACTTTCTCTGGTATAGCGGTAGGATAGATTTTCCAGACAAATTTGTTCCTCCGCTCCGGTTTTTTTCTGCGTCACAGGTGGGCGTATACTTAGAAGATCCGTACTCCTTAACCCCATTCGGTTAGCCTCCTCGTTGGAAAGGGAACGGAAGGCAGAGGCATCCAATTCTCTTGTGATCTGTCCATATTCAATCAAAACGGCACGATCTGAAATGTCTTTCAGATAATGGATGCGGTGCTCAGATATAATAATGGTATACCCCTGTTGTTTGAGTGTATGGAGAATCTCCATCAAATGCTCTGTGGCTGCAGCATCCAGATTAGCAGAGGGTTCGTCCAGCACCAGAATTTTGGGGGCAAGTGCGTAGACTGAGGCGATAGCAATAGACTGCTTTTCACCGCTGGACAGTTCAAAAATGCTGCGCTCCAATAAGCGCTGAATTTGCAGGTCGTTAGCCGCCTGTTCAATACGCCGACAGATTTCTTCTCTTGGAATGCCCACATTCTCACAGGAAAAGGCAATTTCTGCTGTTGTATCCGTGGCAAAAAACTGAGACCGTGGATCCTGAAAAACGGAGCCTACCACACCAGCCAAATCCTGGATTGACAGTTCATCTGTATTCTGCCCATCTACAATGACCCTTCCTTCCAGCTCCCCTTCAAAAAACTCCGGAACTAAGCGGTTAATCAACCGGGTGATGGTCGTTTTTCCACAGCCCGAGGAACCCAACAGAACTACAAATTCCCCTTTTTGGATAGTAAGGCTCACATCCCGCAAAGCCGGTTCCTTTGCATTGGCATACTGGAAGGAAACGTGTTCAATTTGAATCATATCTTTACCTCCCAAGCAAAGCACTGCCAGTAATTCCAGCAATTACAGCGGAAATAACGGCGCCTGCATATAAAAAGTCGGTCGCTCGTAAACGTACCTCCCGATAAGAGGTGCGCTTTGATTCCAAATCCAACCCTCGTGTCATGGCTGAAGCGGCCAGTTCATCCGATATCGTCATACTCCTAATAATCAACGGAACAATGGCATATTCACAGGTTTTAACTGGGTGAAGCAGCACATTTCGCACTGTCAGTCCAATGCCGCGTAGCATCATAGTATTTTTGATAGAACGGAATTCATCCTGTACTGTCGGGATGTAACGGAAAGCTACCGCCAGTGCGATAGTACCACCTTTAGGCACGTGCATATTCTGCATCGCAGTCACAAAATCACTGACTCGTAGCTTGCTGCCCATCCACGCTCCCATGACAAAAAACACTACAACTCGTTCCAGCATGAATAGAATCATACCCACGCCCGCAGCGAATTTGCTTTGCGGTACGAAAGAAAGAATTAGGTTTATTAGCAGGAACACAGCAAACAGCATTGCAGTCTTTTTTGCGCCCAACCAAAGACCACGAGCCAGATACAGAACTACAACCAGCAGATACATCCAAATCAGGGCCAACAGATTTGGCGCACTAAAAGTAGCTGACACAAAGACAACCACCAGCAAGAGCTTCATTCGTGGGTCCAGCTCTAAAAAACGAATGTGTCTGATATCCCCGCTCATACGATCCCCGCTTTTTGAAAGTGTTTTTTCAGCAACAGTTTTCCAAGAAATGCTCCAACCACACATCCCACCACAGTGGCGGCAAGACCCACAAAGAACATTGGCCCGATAAGCATATCAAACACTGTGGAGTAGAGATCCGCATAGGCGGATACTGCGGCCAAATACATATCTTTCATAAAAATAAGTGGAATCGTCATGCCCAGATAGAGAAATACCACCTGAACGGTAAAGCACAGCAACATGGTAGAAAACTTGTGCCGATCCAATGTGCGCCAGAAAAGTTCAGCAATCACCGCGCCAACGGCAATTACCAGCGCAACACCCCAAAAACTCATAAGCTGCATTGCCGCCCAAATTAACCCAAACAACAAGACGATTCCTTTCTTATTCACTTTCGTAAACAGAAGCATGAAAATGGTTCCCCAAACCACTGCACAGGCCGCAAAGACAAACAAGCTGCCAGCGACGGTCATACCAATGGGTGCGCCAACTCCCGCATAGACCAGAAACATAAGCACATATAAGATGGCGGCGGTTATGTAATCGCGAACATTCATTTTGTCTGATTTTTTAAATTTTGCAGTGTTACTTTTCATTGTTTTCTCCTTTCTCGTTAGCGGTCGCTAACCAATGTGGATTTTTTTAGCTTTTAGCCTATTAAGCTAAAAGCCAAAAATAGCTTGCCAGTTAAATAGTTTTGCCACATATTCACAGTGGCGTAATGCTTTTTCCAAAGGCAAATCATGAACAATTGGCTCAAACAGCGTAGACCAAAAGGCTGTCAGCAGCATGTGGATTTCCTCTTCATCAATCTGGTTGTCTCTACCATCTTGCTGGGTAACTGCCTCTAAAAATTTGACCGTTTGCTTTGCATGATGAGATACGAAATCATGTAAGAAATTTGCGTGTGTCGAACCTTCCGAACGACACAGGAGCAACTTGAATCCATCGTATCGCTCATAGGAAAAATGCACAATCGTTTTAAGTGTTGTGCTTGACATATCCCATACGGATTGCATTTTGCCATGTGCCAGCTGCTCGTAATCGTACCGTTCGATATTAAGCGCCATCTCCTCAATATCCTGAAGTGTTGGACCAACTACTGCTTCAAACAAAGCTTCTTTGCCAGGGTATCGCTTATACATGGCTCCTGTTGTTACGCCGGCTTTTTTGCATATTTCCCGCAAGGAGGCATCTGCAAACCCCTTTTCCATAAATTCTTCTTCTGCACTTTTAAGTATCTTGGGATCAATTCTCCGATCCGGCAACGACATTCTATCACCCCTTTAGATAACATTGATACCGGTAACGCTGTTATCAGAATAGCATAAGTGTGTTATCTTGTCAATAGCCACACACAAATCTGGTTATTCAGAATTCCTGATACGACTGGCAATACACCTGGATAAGGTAAAGTACGGAGATCCTACTAAAAATACTGAGTGTAGCCTGCTGAAGCTACACTCAGTACATTGTTAGGATTATTTTTCAATTTTACATCCCACCCGAAAAACGGTCTTGATGTAGGTGGGATGCTTTGGGTCAGATTCCAGTTTGCTCCGCAGGCGCCAGATCGTGTTGTCCACCGTGTTGGTGCCTAATTCATAGTCCTCGCCCCAGGCAGCATTGTAGAGCTGCTCCCGGCTGAATACACGCCCAGGGCAGCGGGCCATGCAGTAAAGGATAGAGAACTCTCCGTAGTTCAGGCAGATCTCCTTACCGGCCTTTGTGACCCGCCGCTGCTCTGGGAATATCTGAATATCTCCCAGAGTCAGGGCAGAAGGCTCAAGGTCAGCAGCATGGACAATCTGAACATCGTTTCCCTGTAAGGCTTTCAGGATGGAACGAAAGACACTTCCATTCGGATCGGAAGTTCGTATTACGATTATTTGCTCTATGCTGCTCACCTCCTTTCAGGTTTGCCTTCAAGACTGCTTTTCTGCGGCCTCTTTCAGCCGCAAAAAACTCTCGGTGCTGATAACGTGTTCCATCCGGCAGGCGTCGGCCTCCGCTGTCTTGGGGTCAACGCCTGCGGCAATAAGCTGCTCCGTAAAGAAGCAATGGCGCTCATAGATTTTTTCAGCAACCTCCCGGCCTACATCGGTCAGATGGAGAAAGTAATCCTCATCCATTGTGAGAAAACCACCGTCCCGCAAGGTAGCCACCGCATGGCATACGCTGGGCTTTGATACCTCCATGTGCCGGGCCACATCTACGGAGCGCACCATGCCGAGTTTCTTTTGGAGAACAAGTATGGCCTCCAGGTAGTCCTCCCCGGACGCATGAAGTTTCATGTTGCAGTTCTCCCTCAAATTATCAGGCAATGCTCCAGCCCTCTGCCTGTTCGCGGATCGTAATGAAGCGGCGATAAAGTCCTTCCTGCTGAACAAGCTGCTGATGTGTCCCTTTCTGAACAACTTGACCTTTATCCACCACTAAAATCTGGTCAGCGTGTTCAATTGTAGCCAAGCGGTGGGCGATGACGATAACCGTTTTTCCAATGGTCAACTCGCTGATGGCCTGCTGAATCAGGTGTTCGTTTTCGGGGTCAATGCTTGCGGTTGCCTCGTCAAGAATGACAATATTGGCATTTTTCAAGATGGCGCGGGCGATGGAAATACGCTGCTTTTCGCCGCCGGACAGCGTAGAGCCACCCTCGCCGATCACCGTTTCATATCCATCGGGAAGAGCCATAATGAAGTCGTGGCACCGAGCCTTTTTCGCAGCTTCTATAATTTCTTCCTGCGTTGCACTTGGATTGCCGAAACGGATGTTGTTTTCAATGGTATCGTGGAACAAATAGACCTTTTGAAAGACCATCGAGATATTGCGGAGCAAACTGTCACAGGTCATGTTTCGCACATCCTCACCGCCTACTGTGACCTCCCCGCTGTCCACATCATAGAAACGGGCAATCAGGTTGCAAATCGTGGTTTTGCCGCTGCCAGATGGCCCTACAATGGCCGTAGTGCTGCCCTGGGGGATGGAAAAGCTGATATTCCGCAAAACAGGAACTTTATCGTAGGAGAATGTCACATCACGGAAAGCAATGTCTGTGTTCTGCAAAGAAATATCTTTCCCGTCTTTGTCTAACCAAATCGCTGACGAGATGGCCCAGCAAGGTGTGCGCTACCATCAACATACTGCCCAGTGGAATAAGCACATGGTCAAACGGATATTGGAGAACGAGCGGTATCTGGGGCTGGATGGCTATCCTCGGCTGATAGCAGACGAGGAATTCCTCGCCGTCCGCCTGCGGCGGGGAGAACAGAATACCTATGCCCCCTGCCCAAGCGAGATCCTCCCCATACGTGACAAAGCGGTCTGCGCCCTCTGCGGGGAAAAGATGGCACGGGATACCAAATCCCATGGCCGCCCATGCTGGCGGTGTAAAAATCCGGAGTGTGGCTGCAGCATATATCTTGACGACAGTATCATTCTGGAGCTGGTGATTCAGAAGCTCAAAGAGCTGGCAAAATTCCCCGAGCGCATCCAACTACCCCAAGCTGCCCCAGCTTCAACGGATGCCCTCCGCATTGAGAATGAACTGGCTCTCTGCTTTAACAGGGCAGATATCAATGCAGAATATATGAAAACACTGATCATGGCCGCTGCTGCCGAACGGTATGCCGGCCTGAGCGACCCCACACCAGCCCATAGGCTGGCGCTGCTTCGGCAAAAGCTGGAACGGAATCCGGAGGATGAAGAAGCTCTGTGGGAGCTTTTCGGGGCGGTAATCGCCCAGGTATCCATCGGCAAAGGCGGAGAGATCAGCTTATATCCAAACCGATAAAAAGGAGTGTGCCTCATGAACATACAGCAAACCACCTCGACCCCTAAACTGGTCACCATGATCCCAGCTGACCCTCAGATGGCGGAACGGGATCTCCGAAAAAAGCACCTGCGGGTCGCACCTTACTGCCGGGTGTCGACCGATAAGGAGGAGCAACTCTCCAGTTACGAGGCCCAAATCGAATACTATACGGAAAAAATCGATGCAAATCCGGATTGGACGATGGTTCGCCTCTACGCCGATGAGGGCATTACCGGCACATCGGCCAAGAAGCGAAAGGATTTTCTCCAAATGATCCGGGACTGCGAGCGTGGCAAAATTGATCTTGTCATCACCAAATCGGTATCCCGGTTCTGCCGCAACACTCTGGATGGCCTGAACTATGTCCGCCGCCTGAAACGGCATGGCGTGGGAGTTTACTTCGAGAAAGAGAATGTGAACACCCTCTTCATGGATAACGAGATGATCCTCACCTTCATGATGAGCCAGGCCCAGGCGGAAAGTGAATCCCTCAGCGGCAATGTGAAGTGGGGGCACCGGAAAAACTTCAAGGATGGCAAGGTCTACTACCACTGCAAAAACTTCCTCGGCTACCGCTGGGGAGCGGATGGCCAGCCGGAGATCGACCCGGAACAGGCGGCCGTTGTGCGGCGCATCTTCTCCCGGTTTCTGCTGGGACACAGCGTCCGGCAGATCACCACAGATCTGATGACGGATGGGATCAAAACAGCGACCGGAAAAACGGTATGGCATGACAGCGTGATCCAGAAGATGCTCTGCAATGAAAAATACATTGGTGACGCCCTCCTCCAGAAAACCTACATCGCGGACCTGTTCACCAGAGAAAAGCGGATCAACAACGGAGAACTGCCCAAATACTATGTCCATGACTGCCATCCGGCCATCATTGACCGGGGAACCTTCCAAAAGGTGCAGGAGGAGCTGGCCCGCCGGTCCAGTCTCAAGAAAACATCCTCCAAAGCCAAGACGCAGCTGGGGAAATACTGCGGAAAGTATGTACTCAGCGAGCTGCTGGTCTGCGGGGAATGCGGAAGCCCTTACCGCCGGGTGATCTGGACCCAGAAAGGGGTCAAGCGGGTGGTCTGGCGGTGTCAGAACCGCTTGGAGCATGGCCGGAAGATCTGCAAACATTCCCCTACCCTGGATGAGGGAGACATCCATGACGCTGTTATCTCCGCCATGAATGAATTATTCCAGACGCAGGTAGCCAGAAATGCGGTGAAAGCCAGTATTTCGGCTGTCTTGGCGGGAGAAGAACAGACACTGAGCCTGCCCGCTGTGGAGCTTCAAATCCGAAACCTGCAGGAGCGCCAGCTGGAGCTGTTCCAACTGATCGTCAGCGCTGGTGCCGACTGTACCGACTACGATGAGGAGCTCCGACAGGTCAACATGGCCAAGACCAAGCTCATGGCAAAAAAAGCGGAGCTGGAAAAGGAACAGCGGGGCGCAGCAGCCTTCGAAGAAAGGCTGGCGGAACTGGATGCGGAGCTGGAACAGAGTTGCGGCGCACTCACAGACTTTGATGAACTTACGGTCAGACAGCTGGTCAGCAACATCAAGGTGCTGGATAAGGACAGCCTGCTCATCTGCTTCAAGGACGGAACGGAGATCACCCAGGCCATGCAAAGGAGGCAGACCGCATGATTTATATCACTGGCGATACCCACGGTGGATTCCAGAGGTTCGGAAACAAATATTTTCCGCCGCAAAAGCACATGAGCCGCGAGGACTATGTCATCATCACCGGCGATTTCGGAGGGCTGTGGGACGGAGGCCCAAAAGACTGGTATTGGCTGGACTGGCTGTCCGGCAAACCCTTCACCACCCTGTTTGTGGATGGAAACCACGAGAATTTCGACCTACTGAATGCCCTGCCGGAAAAAGAATGGCATGGAGGCCGGGTACACGAGGTGAGGGAGAATATCCTCCATCTGATGCGGGGGCAGGTATTCACCTTCGGCGGCCTCACTTGGTTCACGATGGGCGGGGCGTCCTCCCACGATATTCGGGATGGCATCCTCGATCCCAAAGAGCCTGACTTTGAACAGCGGTATTGGCTGCTGCGCCGAATGCGGGCCATGTTCCGAGTCAAGGGCGTGAGCTGGTGGGCGGAAGAAATGCCCAACAGTCAAGAATACGCAGACGCACTGAGCAGTTTGGACCGAATGAATTGGAAAGTAGACTGCATCCTAACCCACTGCGGTCCCAGCAGTATCGTGCGGAAAATCGACCCCTCCTATGGAAGTGATCAACTCACCAATTTTCTGGACATGGTCAATCAGCGGTGCCAGTTTATATACTGGTTCTTCGGACACTACCATGACAATCGGATCATCGATGATAGATACATTCTCCAGTGGGAGCAAATCTCCGGATTAGAGCTTTAAAATCAACAGCGGGTGGTATATGACCATCCGCTGTTGGCTTTGAGTGGAGACTCCCAGATTCAAAATGGACTGAAAATCTCTTATGTGGTACAATAACCTTGCACAAGCAGGAAAGACTATACGGAGAAAGGAAGTGAGCCAGGTATGAAGGAACGGACCTACATCTGCTGCGATTTGAAAAGTTTTTACGCAAGCGTGGAGTGTGTAGAGCGAGGATTGGACCCAATGACCACCAATCTTGTGGTGGCAGATCTTCGCCGTACGGAAAAGACCATCTGCCTGGCGGTCACTCCATCCTTGAAAGCCTATGGTATCTCGGGACGGGCACGGCTCTTTGAGGTGGTACAGAAGGTGGCGGAAGTCAATGCCAGACGCAGGCAGGCAGCCCCCGGCCGGCAGCTGACCGGCTCGTCCTGGAACGATCCGGAGGTACAGAACGATCCATCCCTGGCGTTGGACTATATTGTCGCTCCGCCCCGGATGGCACATTATATTGACTGGAGTACCAAGATATATGGTGTGTATCTGAAATATCTGGCGCCCGAGGATATTTTCCCGTACTCCATCGATGAGGTGTTCATGGATGTCACCAACTATTTGGATACCTACAAGATGACTGCCAGGGATTTAGCACGAACAATTATTCTGGATATCTTAAAAACCACCGGGATCACTGCTGCCGCTGGAATGGGTCCCAACCTCTATTTGGCTAAAATCGCCATGGATATTGTGGCAAAGCATGTCCATCCAGACAAGGATGGGGTACGGATCGCCAAACTTAACGAGATGACATATCGGCAACTGCTCTGGACCCATCGTCCGCTTACGGATTTTTGGAGGATTGGCAGAGGCTATGCCACCAAGCTGGAAGCCCATGGCCTATACACCATGGGTGATATTGCCCGTTGCTCCATCGGGAAACCGACAGACTATCACAATGAGGAGATGCTCTATCGGCTCTTTGGAGTCAACGCAGAGCTGCTCATTGATCATGCCTGGGGCTGGGAACCCTGTACCATAGCGGATGTAAAGGCATATAAGCCCGAAAATAAGAGCATTGTTTCCGGTCAGGTACTCCAGTGCCCCTATTCCTTTGACAAGGCGCGACTGGTTGTCCGGGAGATGGCGGATGCACTGGCGTTGGATCTGGTGGACAAGGGGCTGGTCACCAATCAGCTGGTGCTGACCGTAGGCTATGATATTGAAAATCTGGTATTCACACAGGGCACCGCGGCTTATACCGGAGCGGTCACCACGGATCGCTACGGACGAAAGATCCCCAAGCATGCAGTGGGGACGGAGAACTTCTCCTATACCTCTTCGGCAAACGACCTGCTGGAAGCCGTCACTACTCTCTATGACCGAATCGTGGATAGGACTCTGCTGATCCGCCGTCTCAGCATCAGTGCCAATCGCCTGCTTCGTGAAGATGAAGCGCCCAAGCAGGACGAGACCGAGCAGCTGGATCTTTTCACCGACTATGTGGCGAGGGAGGAGCAACAGGCGGAGTATGAGGCTGAGCACGCTCGGGAGCGGAAGATTCAGAAGACCATGCTTAGGATTAAAAAGAAGTTCGGAAAGAATGCCATCCTCAAAGGTATGAACCTGGAGGATGGGGCAACCGCCAGAGAGCGAAACCAGACGATTGGAGGGCACCAGGCATGAGCGGACCATACGATGATATCATCCAGCTGCCGCATCCCACTTCGGCCAGACATCCGAGGATGTCCCTCTCAAACCGTGCGGCACAATTTTCACCCTTTGCCGCTCTCTCCGGCCATAGTGCTGCACTTGCCGAAACAGCACGGCTGACGGACCAGCAAATCGAGTTGAGCGATGATGATAAGGCTGTGCTCGATCAAAAGCAGCGCATCCTATTGGAGCATATCAATGAACACCCGGAGATCATGGTGACATGGTTCCAGCCGGATGAGAAAAAGGATGGCGGCCAATATATTACGACTACTGGACGGCTGAAAAGGTTTGATGAATCCGCGTGTATGCTGCTTTTGAAAGACGGATCAAACATACCGATCAGCCATATCATCGGGCTGGAAAGCGCATATTTCGAAGGTCTCTTTTGAAACAATATGTTGATGTAGTCTCATATTTAATTGAGAGCGATAAAGTATGATGCCTGAAAGATTTGCCTGAACTAAATATCAACCCTGCACAGGAAACTGGCATCCAGTAGCTTGGTCCTGTTTTATAAGCTGTGGACCCTTTTACACCAAAAACAAAAATATCGATTTTAACCGTCCTTTGCATGGGTGAGTCCTTATAGGACTCACTCATTTTTTCATAATTTGTAAAGTCATTTTGAAAGTTGTACACAGATTTACAACTTTTTCCTTTTTCCGGCCTATATGTAGAAGCCTCATTTTACATGATAGGAGGAAATATGATATACTACAAACGATATACGGGAAAGCTGCTGTCGCAGAAAACGGCAGAGCAGCCAAGCTGGGTCCAATGGACGCACCATTCAGAGGGCAAAACCCACTGTGAGGAATGCTTAATGTTGGATGGTTGTTGGTTTCAGGAAGAAAATGCTCCGTCTTGTCCACATCATCCATACTGCCACTGCACATTAGACCCGATTCCCTATGCTGTGGTTTTGATGAATACAACATCATATAGCGATTACAGCAAATTTGATCCCTATCTATTTGACCCAGAAAATACAGATAGACATGGAAAAAATCGAGCATTTGAAAGTTGGGGCTATTCTGTTTCAGATTCTACGTGGCTTAAGAATCAAAGTGAGAAACAGGCACTTGAAAAATATCTATCCGGTGACTATACGTTAGGAAAGTTGGATAGACGAGGCCAGCGAATTGATATCAGAGTTACGATTCCCAGAAAAGGCAAATCAGGCAGCGTGTCATTTATTACTGGATGGATGCTTATGCCGAACGGAAAACTCAAATTGAATACGCCGTATGGGGTAAAATAAAATGAAGATGATGGATTGCGTAGAAGTGATGGTAGAAAAAGATTGCTATGCAAAAGAGGGCGTTCACAAGGGAATGCAAGGGGGTGTCTGGGAAAAGGAGCCAAAAGACGGCTGTTGGGTCGTCCTCTTTCCTCAATGTGGAGATAAGGAAGATATTGCAGACCTCTACATGGAAGAAGAGGATCTGAAATTGATTCCTGTTATGTCTCCAGATGTAAATGAGCAAATCAAGGCGCAATTTGAAAAAGAAGCCGATCAGACAAGATCATTTGCCGAAAAGCTGGATGATCTTTCTAATTATCGTATCTAATGGGATAAAAGCCTCTTGCTTGCTGCGCTAAAACCATTGATATGACTGGATTTTTCCAAGTCCTATAATTACACTCCGACCACGTCGGAGCAAGCTTTGTATCGCTTGCTCCAACTTTTTTACAAAAGTCAGAGCGCGCTCACGCCGCTGCTCATCCTTTCCAAATCACAACCGCTGCGCTGGGTTGTGATTTGGTATCGCCGCTTCGCGGCGTTTTTTGATTTTATAGAAATATCGGTTTTGATCGTCCTTTGCAGAAATCCCTTGAAACGAAATGGTTTCAAGGGATTTCTTTTTTAGCTTTACAATTTATGCTACGGGATAGAAACATAAAATAGTGCCGGACCTCTAAGAATTTTGGCTGCCAGCTTCACTTTGGAATCCAGGGTAACAGTGAATACAAACAGTGCAGTGCTGGTATTGCCTCCGGAGACACTTCTCGTACAGGCTCCAGAATTCCCAAACACTTTTCTTCAACCATAAGCTGCCCCCTTCCCAGGCCATGGTCACCGGGCCGCTGAAAGAAGCTGGCGCTACTCGCTTTATCCTCATTCATACCATCAGCAGTGCACAGAACTTTACGGGAACCATTCTCGTTGACGTTATAGTAACCAAAATAGCCATATTTTCGTAGCCGATACCCCAGTTTTGAGACAGGTGGGAACAGCCGCCCTGCAAAGAGCAGTTCTGCCACGCCTCGATGTGGACGAAAGTATGATAGACACGGCCTATTGGTTCGAATCCAGACCGTGTCAATGGCGGCGGAGCCGCTCACGTTACCTCTGGATCTGGGCCCAACGGTGTGACTCAGGCATTCACTCGGAAAATAGATAGACGGAATACCACACACAGAAGCGCAAAAAGTCCAGCCTATTTGGAAATAAATTATAGCAAATGCCGGAATGGCAAAGTAATTACCCGCAGGACAGCATACATGGCCTCTTTTCCCCAACTTAGCTCTCTAGGAACATAACTTGGGCCATCTTCTATAGAGCCATCAGGACTCATGTGTCGGCTGCTTTCCTTCAGTACATCGAGTTGAGCACGGATCTGAGCATTTAGCCCCGGGCTTTTGATCGAAAGCATTAGCTCGGTGTCCAGATAAACACTCCTCATATCAAAGTTGCAGGAACCTGCGAGCGTCAGATCTTCGCCTATGAGCACGGCCTTAGTATGCTGTGCCTGCTCGCCCAGATATTCATAGATATGGGTGCCGGTGCTGCGGAGATGCGTTTTCTGATTTAAGTAGTCGGTGCAGCCAAAAGGATTTGTCCCACTTTCTACGGCATTGATCAGAATATCTGTTCTGGTACCCGCAGCACAGACAGTCCGAAGGTCCTCGTACATATCCTTACTGCATATAATGTAGGGCGTCTGAACCAGAACGTTACTGTCCTGCGCCATAGCGTCTACCATGCGGGCCCACAGGATTGGTGTCTTATTTTCCGGCTCGATTGGATTGGACCATAGCTCCACGCTATATGCCGCCAGTGTGGCGGACTCCCATTCTGCTGTAGTCAAACTGTCTGTAAAGACTTCCGGGTAACGTTGGGCGGTCTGCTCATAACAGCCAGCCAGATCGCTTTCACACCTTGAATCTTTAAAAACCTTACAGCATGGAAGCGCCCACACCGCCTCAAAATAATTCATCAGCTGTTGATAGGACTGGCCTGCCCCAGGCTCGGTTTCATATACTAAAATATCCCGGTCCACATTGTAGTGTTCTTGGTAATTGCCCAGGAAGCGGTTATCTGTATTTCTACCACCCAGGATATAGGCAAAGTCATCAGCGATCAGATACTTATCGTGCATCTGATAGTTGATTTTCCACGGGGTTAGAAGGTTGATCGGGTTGTAGAGCCGGATCTCCACGTTCTCATGGCTTGACAACTGGCAAAGGTTCCTACTCATGGGAAGGAAATGTCCGCCATTGATGCCGTCCAGAAGCACCTGAACCCTGACACCGCGCTCGGCTGCCGCCCAAAGTGCGCCAATCACATCCTGGCCGCTTTCCTCATCCCAAAAATCAAACGTGGTGAGTATAATCCGCTCCTTTGCTTCCTCAATAAGCCGGAGCCGCCACAGCAGGGCATCAGAGTTGTCGTCGATGCTCCGCACCCGCTCTGGTGCGGTATGTTCATAGCGGATATCGTTCAGCCAATCTTCGGGAGTGGCCCTTTTGTGAAACGCCGGTGGAATGACTAGACAGAGAATGATGAATAAAAGCCACACAAGGAGCACCAGAGCGACATTCTTCACAAACCGTTTCATTTATCTGACCTGCTTTCATATTGACGCCCCAGGGATTCCCGCCTGCTCGGGGCACCCATTGCTCTAGTCCGGCGCATGCCGGGGACAAGATAGGGAGTATCATATCGCCGTGGATGATGTGAAAAATTGCGGCTGCTGAAAATAGAAAAAATGCGGGCAGGAAAGGGAAAAGAAAGTTGAGCACTGGCCGTTCCGCGATAACATTGTTGCAAATAATATCATACAATTTGATGAAATTCAAGGTGTGTGGGGTTACTATCTGTCCCCAACGGAGCGGAGGCGAAGAACAGCGGTCCACAGTTCCTTGCTGGCCGGTTTGGTACCCACACAATATTTTTATCGCTAAAACCGCTGCTGCAAAAAGAATATTTTCGGGCAGACGATGGTTCCATTTCTGATAAAGTATGCTATACTATAATTTATAATTGCTTTTATACATAGCGTTTATGGGATTCACGCTCTGTATGTATGTTTCAGTATTCAATCGGATAAGGAGAGATGCAGACGCTGTAAGATGCCTTTGAAACAGGCGGTATCTACATCTCCTAAGAAAGCCAGGGCTATAAAGCAGCCGATGGATCGGGAAGGGTGAAGTTATGAAACTTGCAGAGGCTTTACAGGAACGCGCAGATCTGAACCGGAATATTGAACAGCTCAAAAACCGTTTGAGCAGCAATGCGCTGGTGCAGGAGGGCGAGCAACCGGTGGAATGCCCGGAGAATCTAAAACAGGAGCTGGATGCTTCCATTTCTCGCCTGTCCTATTTGATTGCGAGAATCAATCGGACCAACTGCCAGACTGTGGTTGAGGGGCAGACTCTGACAGAACTGATTGCCCAAAAGGATGCCCTGTCCCTCAAACTCCATGTATACCGGGATGTTGTGTACGCGGGAAGTCAGATATCCTACCGCGCCAGAAATACGGAGATCAAGATCCGGTCTGCGTTCTCTGTGGCGGACTGGCAAAAGGAGATCGACCGGATGTCCAAAGAACTGCGCCGGCTGGATAACCGGCTGCAAGAGAGCAACTGGAAGACCGACTTAGTGGAATAGGCCAAAGTGCCTGGTAGCAGAAGCAGGGCGAATGCCGCGCGGCGACAGCGTAAGTCGCATCATGGATACACGGAAGGGCACGTGCGAGGTTCGAGTCCTCAAGAATTGTTATGCCCCAACTGCGTACAGATGTATTGTAACGGATGATTGTAATGACCGGGTATTGACTGCGTCTGCGAGGGTGGGAATGGGGATGCTGTTCCAATGACAGCATGGATTGGCAGATTGGCCTTTGAACAAAAAGATCCGGCTGTGGATAACCCAAAGCATCCACAGCCGGATCGGTTATTTCAGCGTGTCGCTGTTGTTCAGAACCAGGGAGCTGTAGAGAAACAGTACATCGCAGTTTTCAAAATCAATGAACTGCCCGAGGTAGTCCGGCTGGATGTAGCGAATATCCACCAGAGTGATCCTGGAGTATCCGCTGAGCAGCAAAGGCGCAATGCTGGAGCCAAAAGAGTCGCGGAACAACACCAACTCCCGGCCGCTTTGGGCGTAAGGATTTTCCATGGTAATCAGAGACAGAGAACCGGAGAGGAAGATTTCATAGGGGTCCTTTCCCATGGCACGCTCCATGTCGTACACCGTTCCGGTTCGGTTGTTCTGGTAATCATACACCGTGCAGTCCCGGATGGCATCGTTGATGAGATAGTGGATGGACTCGGGGGCCAAGGGGAGGGCCGATTGTCCGCAGTAAACGCCGTAGAAGTCCCGCTCCAACACAGACTCTTCGTAATTTTGAGTCAAGGTGACCCCCATGGCCTGGGCCAGCCGCTCCGCCACATCGGTGATCCGCTCCTGCCGCCAATGGGTGTCGGTCCTGTAATAGTCGTCCCGCTCCAACAGGTCTGAGATGGAGATATAGTCGGCAAAGCCAACCTTCTGTGCCATCAGGGACTCCAATTGCGCATAATCCATGGAGAGGTGCCCGCTCTCCCGGGCCAGAAAGCAGTTCTTGTCCGGGATTACGGAGAGGAACACCCGATTGCTGCCGTTCAGGTATTTGTCATAGAGGTACTGGAAGCGGCCTGCCGCCCGGTCCAGGGAGGACTCGTTCAGGGGGTATTCCACCGCGGCGGCGAAGCCGTCGGAAACATAGATCCCATTGTTGTCCTGCCGGTGGAACAGGCCGGTGGCGGACAGGGCTTTCAGTGTACGGAACTGGTCCCGGAAGGGAAAATGATCCTGGGTGTAGGTTTCAAAGCCGGACATGAACCGCCCGCTCAGTACGGTATCCAAGGTGAACGCCGGCATGGCGGCCAGTTTCCTCCGCTCACTGTCCGAAGTGGCTTCCTTGGGGAGAAACAAACAGGCCAGAAAGGCCACGGCCAGAAGCAGCCCAAACAGGATACAGACCGTCAGGTTTTTCTTTTTGCTATCCATGGTATCCTCCTATCAAAACCGGAAGTATAGGAATGGGTTAAAGGAGCCGTCCACCAGATAGCCGGTCATGACCAGCAGCAGTACAAACAGTGTAAAGGGTTCCAGTGCGTTGAGGACCTTACCGGCGGTGGGGTACTGGGAGAGGCGGACAAGCCCATTCCGGAGGAGGGGGGTGGCTCCCAAAACGGCCAGAATCAGCACCAGAGCGAAGCTGCGCAGACAGTAGACCGCCTCTGCAGAAACCAGCGGGATACCGCCGGCACCGAACAGACCGCCAATGTCGGAGAGGGCCTGCCCCATATTCTCCGCGTTGAAGATCACAAAGCTGATCACGACGAAGAATACTACATAGAGATGGGCGAGGGGGCGGCATTTCGAGAGCGGTTTCAGCAGCCACAGCTTCTCCATGATCAGAAGAACGGCGAACATCAGTCCCCAGACAACGAAGTTCCAGGCTGCCCCGTGCCAGAAGCCGGTCAGCATCCACACCACCAGAATATTCAGCAGTTGGCGGGCCCTTCCGACGCGGTTGCCGCCCAGCGGGATATACACATAATCCCGGAACCAGGTACCCAGCGACATGTGCCAGCGGCGCCAGAACTCTGTGATGCTGGCGGAAATATAGGGATAGTTAAAGTTTTCAAGGAAGTGAAAGCCAAATACTTTGCCTAGGCCGATGGCCATATCGCTGTATCCGGAGAAGTCGAAATAAATGTGCAGGGCGAATGCGACGGCGTAGAGCCAGTAAAAGAGCACGGACTTCTCATCGGACGCCCGGAACACGCTGCACAGCTCTCCCAGTTGGTTGGCGATCAGGATCTTTTTCCCCAATCCAATGAGAAAGCGCCGCACCCCCTCGGCAGCCAGAGCGGTGGAGTGGGAACGGTGTTCCAACTGCTGTGCAATGTCGGAATAGCGGACGATAGGCCCTGCAATGAGTTGGGGAAACATAGCCACATAGGCTGCCAGGTGGATCAGATTTTTCTGAGCTGGCTCGCCCCGGTATACATCCACCGTATAGCTGATGATCTGGAAGGTGTAGAAGCTGATGCCAATGGGCAGGGCGATGCGCAGCAGGGGAACCCCCAGTCCGGTGGCCGCGTTAAAGTTTTCCAGGAAGAAGTCTGCGTATTTGAAGTACAGGAGAAAGGACAGGCTGACCGCCACGGAGAGCCCGCAGAACAGTTTGGCCCCTTTTTGGCCCCGGTACCGCTCCTGCAAGAGGCCGAAGCCATAGCCGGACAGGATGGAGGCCAGCATAAGAAGGACGTATTTAGGCTCGCCCCAGGCATAGAAGATCAGGCTGGCCAGCAGGAGCACTGCATTTCGGAAGCGGGCCGGAGTGAGAAAGTATACGGCCAGAACCAGCGGGAGAAAGTAGTATAGAAATGGGATGCTGGAAAAAAGCATAGAAAACCTTCCTTAACAGCAACGTACGGGGCGGCTCCCTGGCGAAGAGGCCGCCCCGCAACGCTATATAATGTTATATTGAACTGGCGGTTCTCAGCCCTCTACCACCGGGGTGTCAATGATTGCCTCGGCTCCGTCCAGGGCAGAGAGCGCGTTATCCTTGAAGGTTTCCACCAAATCATCCGCGCCATACGCGGCAATGACATACTGGCCGTCCACGTTGATTACGACTAAGGTATCCGGCATACCGCAGATCCACTGCTTCGCCAGGATTCCCTCCTTGAGGGCGTCGGCGAACTCGTCGGCACTCACATCGCCGGTCAGGTGATAGGCCGCGCCGGTAAAGGTGTTGGCATTCATCATGTGGATCATAGATGCCGCGTCATCAATGTGGGTGGTCTCGCTCTCCGGAAGGCTCAAGGTGGAGGTCAGCTCCTCGGTCTTGGATACGTCAAAGGCGCCTGGGGCATCTGTGGTCATGTGCTCCGAATCGCCGCCGCCGATGGGGAACTTTTGATCCTCTGAATACACCCCATAGACCGTCTCCAGAACCTCCACCGCACTGGAGTAGGAAGAGGTGGAGCCGTCTCCGCTTCCGCCGTGATTGCTGCTGCCATTGTTGCCGCTGCATCCCACCAGGGAGATCGCCATTGCCGCACCGAGAATAAAAGTGATCATCTTTTTCATAATACATGGTCTCCTGTTCTGCATTTATTTGGGTGACTGATTTTGCTGAAGGTCATACCCTCCATCGTCACGCATGGAGAGTACATAGGTAAGCTGTTTGCCATTGGTTTTCAAGGTCAGGGAAAACACGGTGTCCTCTGTGCCGGAGAGGTCCCAGTAGAGCAGGACGTCTTCGGAGATCTCTGCTTCGGTGCCGTCTCCGAGGAGTTCGCCCTCCGGATCAAACAGGCTGAATTCACCGCCGGAAACAGATACCCGGGTCGTTTCGCCGATTTCCAGCGCCAGAGGAATTCCGCCGGAGACTTCCCGAAGTCCGGATGTCATTTGAGGATGGTCCGCCGGAATGGAGACCGGTTCCGCCCCAATGGGTACGCCCTGATACAAGAGGGCGGTTTCCCCACGCACAGCAAAGGGAGGGAGAGCGGCAATAAACAGGACGGCTGCGCAGGCGGCAGCGGCCAGAGATCCAAACGAAATCCATTTCGTTCTGGTGCGTGTCGGCTCCGGCTTTTGTTCCAGGCGCATGACCTGCTCCCGGAGCTCCTCCGGCGCTTTGATCCTGCGGTATGCCTCTACATCTTTTTGATCAAACATATTCATTCCTCCGTTCCAAGGAGTGCTTTGATTGCCTGCCGGCCGCGGGTCAGACGCATTTTGACTGCGGAAACCGAGATGCGCAGGCAGCGTGCGGTTTCTTCCACTGAAAACCCTTCCAGATAGTGGAGCACCACCACCTCATGCAGCTTGTCCGGCAGGCTCCGAACGGCGGCCAGAAGTTCGGATGTTTCTGAATCCTCCGGCGAGGCGATGTGTTCCGCATCTTCTAAAGGGGTATACCTGCGTACCGCGTTGCGGCGCTGGAGATCCCGGCATTTATTGATTGTAACGCGCAGCATCCATGCCCGTTGGTGGGACGTATCCTGGAACGTAGGCCGCTTCGCCAGATAGACCGCAAACACATCGTGGACGACATCCTGAGCGTCTTCTGAATGGCTCACATAGGTCAGTGCTGTCCGGAACAGCAGATCGGAATATGTTTCGTATAGCGCCGTTAAATCAACCGTTTCTCCATGACGCAATGTTCTTACCTCCTGTTCTATACACGCATGGCCTGGCCGCCAGGTCACATTTCCCTCCACATTTTTTGAGAAAGTTATTAAATATTATACCACGTTCCTTGTGGGCGCGATAGAGCGCGAATATTAGAAACAAAGCAGCTGCTGAAAACTTTTTAGCTGGATTTGCGTCTATAATGTGGAGACGCCGCAAATCTGTGCTGGACGATAGCTGACAGATTTGCTCCGGAACATATATGCTCTGTTAGATACATCTCAAATTCACAGGCAATTATGAAAGGAACTCAGATTGATATGAAGAAAAAACGATTCGCTACAATTGTGGCAGCACTCTTGGTAATTTCTCTGGCTAGCTGTAGTACACCTGCTGGGAGCTTACCCTCCGCGCCTGACGGTTCCCGTGTGCCGGAAAAAACACAGGCCCTCTATTCCAATTTGACGGATGACAGCTCCAGGAGGGAGGTCGTGGATGCGCTTCAGGCCCACGGCGTATCTCAGGAGCAGACCGATACCCTGCTGGCCTGGGCAGACGACTTTAACGCCCGGGTGACCACGCCCACCCTCACGGAGGGCTTTACCGCCATGGAGGGTGACTTTGTTGACTACAGCTCACTTTTGTTTGACATTAAGGAACTGCCAGACGGCACATTTTTTATGGAGGCCAATTGCCGCCTGACCGCGTTCCTGTTGATGCGGGATCAGCTCCAGACCTGTGGGACTGCGGATGAGAGTGATACCTATCTAATGTTTGACATTGAGGCCATTGACACGCAGAAGGAATACCAGCTCAGTTCAGAAGCACGGGCCGATTTCATTACTCTGTTCAATGCCGTACCTCTGGAGGGGGCGGCGAACCAGGAGGAACACCTTGCCCGCATTGAGGAAGCGTGGTCGGAGCGTGGCATACAGGTGGACAGCGCCAAGGGAATGTCCCTGATCGAGGTATATCTGCATTCCCCACTTGACGGGGTCCGCTTTGTAGGACATACCGGCGTATTGATGGAGACGGAGGACGGACTGCTGTTTGTGGAGAAGTATGGCCCGGCTGGTCCCTTCCAGGCGACCAAATTTGAGAGCCGGAACGCATTGGAGCACTATCTTCTGGCCCGTCCGGACCTATATGGAGACGAGACGGAGCTGCCGCCTATTGTGCTGGAAAATGGGAAGATGATGGAGATATCCTGACCGGGGTACGGGTATCCGCAGTAGACACGGCCAAAAATGTCCGATGGGAGACCCACCGGACATTTTTCATATTCGTTTATTTTAGCCGCATTTTTGAGTACGGCGCGTTCCTGTACCTCACCTTAGCCAGTACACTGTCAGCAGTGAGGAGATGTAGCCAGGTTAGAGCCTTAATTTTTGCAAAAATATGTCGATATGATACATGAAACCATTAAGAGCAGAGGGAAACTGAAATACTACTGTAGACAGAGAAAGGGCGTGGTATAGGTGCGATATCTGGTTTATCTCTTTGGATGCGCTCTGTTGGTCGGAGGTGGGGCAGTCTGTTCAGTTACACCGTCCGGAATCAGACTGGATGTTGCAAACTTGCTGTCGCTTCTGGATTATACAACGCTGGCGTTCCTGCTAATCGCGTGCTTACTGGTTCTTCTGGGGAACAACTCTTTCCGCGCTTTTGGTTGGGCAATCCGGGCTATGTTTCAAGAGAAAAAACCTTCCGCCGCCCGTGCGCTGGAGAGTTATCTGGCCTATCGGCAGGTGGCTATAGGATCTTTACTGGCCGGAGGTGCTGGCTCACTGCTTAGTCTGATTAAAATGATGCACAGCCTGGGTGGCGGTAATCTGGAGGAATTAGGGATTGCCCTAAATGTAGCATGCCTGTCTCTCGGATATGCCATCTTTTTGAATCTGCTATTACTTCCGGTAGGGTTTCTGTTGCGAAAGACGTTGGGAGAGATAGAACAGGCGGATAAGGTAGACCAAGCTGCGGGAACTATTTCGGTGCGGCGAAAGCGCAGTAGAGCAGGGTGATTGGTCGGGGTGAATTAGGGCATCTGTTTACCTGCCGGGCTGAACTATATAGGAAGATAGATATTTTTCTCTGACAGGAGAAAACACATAGGCCGCAGCTTCTGCGCTTGGTGTAAAAAAGAGAACTGCACTTCCGTACGCCGCCCTTTCGGGCTGGCGGTTCGGAAGGGCAGTTCCAGTTCTGTCGCCTGATAACCGAAGCCGACATACTGCTCTGTTATGCTATTTCAGATGAAGAAAGCCCCGGATACATACCTGTTCTGATCTACCCTTATCTAATCGAGAAATCCCTCATACCATGCCAAATGCCATTTGTGACACCGTACGTAAATCAATTGGGGACTAGCTGGGCATTTTGGAAGGTTCCCAGCCAGTTGAGGTTGAGGGGAATGGGGGTAAGGAAGGTATCAGGTCGGACGGCCTCCCCGTGGAAATCGCTGCCCCCCGTGATATGG
>UMHP01000909.1_pt1 | contig 26939 bp, 21 predicted proteins | sample 1965571 | NCBI WGS metagenome assembly UMHP01 (sample SAMEA4836103, study PRJEB28245) | human gut metagenome | biome: gut microbiome; material: fecal sample | place: Denmark | collected 2008
GTACAGTTATCAGTTCAGATATTGTTCCATGAATAATTCAGGATACTCTTTCTTTATCTGCAAAATACCGTTCCACTTCTTACGGCATCAATCTCAATGCTTCTGCCGGCTTTAATACGATTGCTGAATGAGATCCCATATTCAGGACAATCTCTCCATCTTGTACGATATACTCATCATATTCTGTCGTATAACCGTTTTCATAAGAGTAGATCAGTCGTTTCATCCGTCCTTCCATCTCTACACCTGCATACCATACCGGTACGGTCACTGTACGAAGTTCATCACTGTTATTCACAACAATGACAATCTGTTCATCTGCTTCAAATCTTCCATAGGCCAGCAGATTTTCATCCGAAGCCAATAGCTTGATAGAACCCTTTTTCAACGGCTTCTCTTCCTTGTGGATACGGATCACTTCTTTGTGGAATGCCTGAAGTTCTTTGTCTTCGTTCCCCCATGGGAAAGTTCTCCGGTTATCCGGATCGGTGAATCCACAAAGTCCTGCCTCATCACCATAATAAATTGTCGGCGCACCGATCCAGGTCATCTGCATAATAACCGCTTCTCGTAAGATTGCCTTATTCACATCCTTTTCAGCTGCTTCTGTTCCAAGCTGTGCCACGCGTCCTGCCTTGTGGTTCGTACGTGTCAGGAAACGAGAATGGTCATGGTTGGAAAGTTCATTCATTGCCACCTGAAGAGATGGTGTCAGCATACTTGCCATAAAATGACGCATCGTTCCGACAAAGTTATCAGCATTTCCACACAGATCCTGACGATATTCATCACTATGCTTCTCCATACCAGTCAAAAACCAGGTCAGCGGTTCCATAAATGCGTCATAATTCATAACGCTGTCCCACTCATCTCCCTGGAGCCAGTCCTGCGGATCTCCATAATGTTCTGCTAATATAATTGCATCCGGATTCGCATCCTTAACTTCCTTTCGGAATCGCTTCCAGAAGATATGGTTGTATTCATTACTGAATCCAAGGTCCGCCGCAACATCAAGACGCCATCCGTCTACGTTATACGGCGGTGATACCCATTTTCTTCCGATATCCATAATGTACTGCTCAAGCTGTGGTGAATCCTCATAATCGAGCTTTGGCAGTGTATCATGTCCCCACCAGCCATCATATGTTCCGTTATAAGGCCAGAGCTCATTTCTCGCATCATGGAACAGGAAAAAGCTGTTATATGGACTTTCTTTACTTACATATGCTCCCTTCGGATAGTCCGGCTGCGGCTCATAGATACGTTCTCTGTCCATCCATTTATTAAAAGAACCACAATGATTGAATACACCATCCAGAATTACACGCATTCCACGCTTATGCATCTCTTCTACCAGTTTGATAAACAGCTGATTACTTGCCTCAAGGTTACGGATATCTCCTGTGCGTTGCTGATACTTTGTCGCATGGATATTATCCTTTGCACCTACCGGAAGTACTTCTCCGTCATCCACAACAATCTTTCCATAATGCGGATCTATGTAATCATAATCCTGAATATCATACTTATGATTCGATGGAGAAACAAACAACGGATTGAAGTAAATAACTTCAACTCCAAGATCCTGCAGATAATCCAGCTTATCTAAAACACCCTGTAAATCCCCGCCGTAAAAATTACGGATATCCATTGCTTCCGGTGCCTGATTCCAGTCCTTCACCTTGCGGCTCGGTGCCCCAATATAAATATATTCATTATCCTCTACATCATTTGTCGGATCTCCATTACAAAAACGATCAACGAAGATCTGGTACATCACAGCACCTTTCGCCCACTCGGGTGTCTTAAATCCCGGCGAAATAATAAAATCGTAATAGTTTTCTTTTTTTCCTGTTATTCCATACCTACTATAAAAACAGATCTCTGCTCCCTGCTTGATTTCAAAACAATATCTTAAGATATCCTCACCAAGCTGATACTCGATCTCGTAAAAGTCAAATTCACCATCCGTACGTGTCTTCCACATAGGATACTCCTGTTCTCCGATGTGCAGTTTCACTTCATCAACATCATTGTGTGCCGTACGAAATCGCAACACTACTTTTTCATTTATCTCAGGCTCTGCCGGACAGACATAATCACCTGTACCGTCACAAAACAGTGCTTCTCTATTCACCTGTTTAGCCTCCTTTAACTCAATTCTTAAAACTATCTAAAATAAGAACACCCCCGGCCAACACGGGATTGCCCGCCGGCAGAGGGTATCTTATCCTAAATACATATAATAACTACTATCCTTCAACCTCACTGTCTGCAAACAGTGCTTCGAATTCACTTCTTGTTATCTTTTCCTTCTCAAGAAGCAGTTGTGCACACTTCTCGAGTACCGGATGATACTCCTGAATAAGTGTACGCGCTTTCAAATAACACTCATCAATAATACGTTTCACTTCTTCATCAATCGTTCCGGCCACTTTTTCGCCATACCCTCTTGATGTATGACCGAAATCACGTCCAATGAATACTTCATCGCTGTCATTATCATAATTGATCAGTCCCAGTCTTTCAGACATACCGAACTTCGTGATCATTGATTTTGCAATTGCTGTTGCCTGCTTGATATCCTGGGAAGCTCCCGTTGTGATATCATCAAAAATCTCTTCTTCTGCAACACGTCCGCCAAGGGAAACTGTAATTTCCTGAAGCATATGCCCCTTTGTATTGAACATATCATCCTTCTCCGGAAGCGGCATTGTATATCCGCCGGCTCCACCTGTCGGAATGATAGATACGCTGTAAACCGGTCCCACATCCGGAAGCAGATGGAACAAGATCGCATGTCCGGCTTCATGATAAGCTGTAATCCTGCGTTCTTTCTCAGATACGATACGGCTCTTCTTCTCCGGACCGATTCCGACCTTCACAAATGCATGACGGATATCAGACTGTTGAATGTACACCCGGTTCTCCTTCGCTGCCAGAATTGCAGCCTCATTGAGAAGATTCTCAAGATCTGCTCCTGAAAATCCTGCCGTTGTCTGGGCAATCTGCTTCAGATCCACATCATCTCCAAGCGGCTTATTTCTCGCATGAACTTTCAGAATCTCTTCTCTGCCGCCTACATCCGGACGTCCGACAATAACATCACGGTCAAATCTTCCCGGTCTTAAGATTGCAGGATCCAGAATATCCTTACGGTTTGTCGCTGCCATTACGATAATGCCTTCATTTACACCAAATCCATCCATCTCTACAAGGAGCTGGTTCAGGGTCTGCTCGCGCTCATCATGTCCACCTCCAAGACCGCTTCCACGGCGTCTTGCAACTGCATCGATCTCATCAATAAATATGATACATGGTGCGTTCTTTTTCGCATCCTGGAACAGATCACGGACACGGGAAGCACCCACGCCAACAAACATCTCAACAAAATCTGAACCCGAAATGCTGAAAAATGGTACTCCTGACTCACCGGCCACAGCCTTTGCAAGAAGTGTCTTACCGGTTCCCGGAGGTCCTTCTAAAAGAACACCTTTCGGGATACGTGCTCCAACCTGGATGTATTTCTTCGGATCTTTCAGAAAATCTACGATTTCTTCCAGTTCTTCCTTCTCTTCTCTCAATCCTGCAACATCACGAAATGTAACCTTGATCTCATTCTTCGTGCTCATCTTTGCGCGGCTCTTTCCAAAGTTCATCGCCTTTGAATTCCCCCCGCCATTCTGACGGCTCATCAGGAAAAAGATCAGAAATACTCCACCAAGTGTGATCAGCATCGGAACTACAACTGTTGTCAACATGGAATCCTTCGGTACATCCGAAAGCCTGTACTCCACCTGATTCTCTGTCAGAAGCTTCTCTACCTGCTCAACATCTGACACATTCACTTTCCTTGTATTACCATCATCTTTCAATGTAACAGAGACAGTTCCTGTCGGAACTGCACTGTTCTGATTGATGTAGACATCAGAAACATTTTTTTCCTGTACTGCAGAGACAAAGGAGGTATATGTCATCTCCTGCTGATGCATCTGAAGCTGGTTCGCCATCCACAGAACCACAACAAGGATCACAACAAAACTGATGATCGTTGCCCCACTCAGACCTCTGCTTTTTCTGTCATTATTCAATTTATTATTGCTTCCTTTCTATTCTGCGACTTCTACTACTCCGATGTATGGAAGATTTCTATACTTCTGTGCATAATCCAGTCCGTATCCAACTACGAACTCATCCGGAATCTCAAATCCTGTCCAGTCTACGTGCACATCTTTCACGCGGCGGTCTGGTTTATCAAGTAAGGTGCAAAGACGGAGACTTGCCGGTTTTCTCTGACGAAGTACATCCATCAGATAATACAGTGTATTACCGGAATCAATGATATCCTCCACGATCAATACTTCCTTATTCTCAATAGACTCATCCAGATCTTTCGCAAGTCTTACAACACCACTGGATTTTGTTCCGTCTCCATAGCTTCCAACACACATAAAGTCCATAGATACCGGAACTGTGATTCTCTTTGCAAGTTCACACATAAAGAATACTCCACCTTTCAGAACACAGATCAGATGGATCTGCTTTCCTTCATACTCTTTACTGATCTTTTCTCCGAGTTCACGGATTCTTGCATCTACTTCTTCCTCTGTAATTAACACTTTAATCTTCTCAGCCATTGTTCTATTCCTCCATAATCTTTATCTTAAGAATCTTTTTCGTCTGGTCTCCCACCTGGTAGTACGAACTCATCCTTCTGCCCGGAATCCATACGATGTGGCTTCCCTCTGCGATCAGAAGCTGTCTGTCCCGTTCTTCTTGCGGAATCTTCTCATCAATAAAGTAATTCTTCAGCTTCTTTTTCTTTCCTTCCCCATCAATTGTAAAATAATCTCCGGGTTGTCTGTATCTCACACAGAGACTGCTTTTTATTATATCATAATCAAAGCATTTCGTGTAGCTTTTTTGTGGTATCTCTTTTGCTGAATTCTTCTCATTTTCACCGCTGATTGTACAGCAGATTTTCAAATTTGTTCCCGGGATCTGTGTTTCTCCCGAAATCTGAAGCTGTAGAACAAAATCACTCTCTTCTTTTCTTTTCTCTTTCTGATGTACAGATGTAGCTTTTTTATCACCTTTTGCAAGCAGAACTCCCTCATACATTCTTTTGGCTGTTATACTATACGGAAGATCGATCTGCCGTCCTGTCTGCCGTTCAAACAGTTGCAGTACCGCCAGGATATGCCTGCTTTCAATATCTTTCTGTGCCCCTGCCACTTCACTTACTGATCTTTGGATCAGTAAGTTCTTTATCACAGGATCAAGCTGTTTCATTTCCTCTGCCTTGAGAAATATTTCTTTCCTGCTTTGAAGTCCGTCTGTCTGTTCTGCACAGATATTCCATGCCTGATCTGTCTGTTTTTCCAGATATTCATAGATTTCTTCTGCCTGTTCACTGAGCTTCACAAAATGTTCTATCGTCCTTGTATTAACCTGTTCTTCTAATGTTGGAATCACATGATGACGAATCCGGTTCCTTGTGTATTCATCTTCCTGATTCGTTTCGTCAACACAATATCTGATATCACAATCTTTCAACCACTGTTCAATCTCTTCCCTGGACAAGTCCAGAAGTGGGCGGATCCATTTTCCATACACTGGTCTTATCCCACACAATCCACGAAGCCCGGTTCCTCTTGCCATATTAAGAAGCATTGTTTCTGCATTGTCATTACTATGATGCGCTGTTGCAATCTTTGTCCCGCCCTGTTCTCTACAGAGTTGTTCAAATGCCTGTCTTCGCACATATCTGCCTGCTTCCTCCAATGATTCTTTCCGCTTTTTTGCAATTAATTCCACATTTTCATGAAATGCAAAAAAAGGAACCTGCATTTTATGACAAAGCATTTCCACATATGCCTCATCCTGTGCAGCCTCCTCTCCGCGCAGTTCATGATTCACATGGCAGACAAGCACCTGGAATCCCAGCTTTTCCTGCAATGAACAAAGTGCCATCAGCAGACATACAGAGTCTGCGCCACCCGATACACCTATGACAATCCTGTCTCCTTTTTCTATCATATGATATTGTCTGATATAGCTTTCAATCTTTTCTAATCTTTTATCCATCATACCTCAACTATACGTTAACGGTTACTTCTATGTCAATGGCTACTTTCTGCATTTCCACAAAGCTGCAACCAAAACTGACATATCATCCTCCGGTTCTTTTCCTGTCCAGTTAAGTACCTGCTGTAAAATGTGTCTGGCCAGTTCCTTTGGATTTCGTATTTCCGTTCCTTTTATGATTGTTTCAAGAAGGAAGTCCTGCTCTCCTACCGGAAGTGCATCCAGCACTCCGTCTGTCAGCATGATCACATACGTCCCATCCGTCAACTGCCGTTTCACTGAATCTATTTCAAGTGAATTCATCACTCCGATTGGCAGGCTTGTCGATGTCAGATGCTCAATCTGATCCTTTCTTCGAATAAAAGTTGAGGATGCGCCTGCCTTGATCAATTCGCATTCCCCTGTATACAGATCAAACACTGTAAGGTCGATCGTAGAGTAATGGATTTCTTCTCTTCCGCAGACCAGTGTTGTGTTGATCATCTGGATCGCAGTCTTTTCCGGGAATCCCGCTTCCAAAAGTTCTTCGAGAAGTTCTATCACAAGTGTGCTTTCCCGACAGGCAGCCTGCCCACATCCCATGCCATCTGACAATGCAACTCCCCTTTTACCACCCGGAAGATCCATCATCGTGAAACTGTCCCCTGAAATATTACTGCAGCCTTTTCCGATTCTTGCTATCCCGGACATTGTGTAATAGGATGGTCCTTCTCGGAAGACCACTGTTGTATAATCCGTTCCGATCAGCTGCGCTCCCTCTTTTCCCGGAATCAATCTTCTTCCTGTCAGATTACTCAGAGTCCCTGCCAGACTTTTCACCGGAATCTTTTCCGATTTCCAGGTACGCATCGTCAGATGCAATTCATATTTTCCTTCTCCATTCACAAGAAAATGCATGGAAAGTACACGTATTCCTCTTCTCTTTAATTGAGATAAGATCCGTTTCCCCAACCTTTCATCTGTAAATATGCTGTCTTCCAGATTTTTCGCCACATTTTGCAGCATATCTGCAAATAGATCAAGCTGGGCTGCACATCCTTCCCGGCTTCTTGCGATACGATTGATCCAGATCATATTTTGTCTTGCTTCGTGAAAACTGTCAAGCATCCCCCGATAAAACCGCGGAGCCATAATGCAGCGCTGCATCAGTTTTCTTTTTGTCTCTGCATCCAGTTCATTTCCATACTGATCCACTGCTGCAAGAATCTCGTATCCCATCTGATACATCTGAATATAGTTTTCACCCCAGCACCAACTGTTTTTCTCACATTTTTCACACACTTCTTCTCTTACGCAGGCAAACATTTCATCAATCTCTTCTTCTGAGAATGTCTGCTTTTTTTCTTCTAACTTCAAAAATGTTTTCGCTAACTGTTTTAATGAAACTGCAAACTTATCAATCTGTTCCACATACGGACTACTATGTAATACCTGTCCATTTTCCATTTCCATCCCCCCTCGTTACTCAAACTGTGAGAAACACGCTCCGCAAGTTTCTCAAGTTATCACGACAGTCTCCAAGGTCTCGTGCAGGCACGGACTTTGGCTCGTTGTTCGCGTAAAAAAAGAAAAACTCCAGGAGAACTTTCTCTCCCGGAGTTATCTTTCGTAAAATTCTGTATCCGTCTTTCACTGGCTTTGCAGATTCGGTTACTATTCACTTGATTGGTTTAAACACAATTTCATTCGGATCAACAAGATTCAGCTTATCTTCTGCGATCTCTTTCATGTAATCATCTGTCTGTACATACTGCTCGTATTCTTTGATCTCTTCTGCTCTTGCCTGCTCACTTTTAATCCGTGTCTTCAGTTCTGCTTCCTGCTGTTTATACGCTGTATTCTTTGCATGAAGCTTTACTGCATTCACTCCCAGCACACCGGAAAGAAGACACAATACTGACAAAATCATAAGAACGCTTCTTTTGTACGGACTCGGACGTCTCTGCTTTGTATGGCTGCGCCGTCCAGTCACTCTTTTTTTCTTTGCCATCTAAAATTCACCCTAAAATAATACACTCTTAACGTTACCGGGAAATCCATCCTGCCTTCACTGACGGAGTCTTCCCTATAAACTTCCCAATTATCAACATTCTATCTGTTTTTTCTAATAATTTCAAGGTTTTTCCTTGTTTTTTTGTGTATTTTTTCTCCAGACGCAATCAGTTTCTGAATAACGGCAACGCCAAATACAAGACCTAGTAGAAAATACCATCTGATACTACCATACATAGTTGCATATATCTGTGAGAAAATATATGCACTCATAAATATCCAGTAGAACAGATCCTCAATTCCTTTCACCAGATTATTATGTATTATCATTTTCCTTAAGAAAATCAGGATCTCGTACCCAGCCCGGACATTCACACCTGTGAGACAGGCACAGAAGAAAACAAGCAGTTCTTTTTTTATATTTAGCATCTTCTTTCTTCCTCACTTGAACATCTTTGTCCAAAAGCTTTCTTCCTGTTTCTTTGCCTGTGAAATATTAGAATATGAAACACTGTCTATTGTTCCCGACAAATCTACTTCTCCCTTTTCCACACTGAGGCGGTTCACATGCAAGTCTGTTCCTTTTACTAACAGCATTCCCTGCTCTGTTTCCAGAAGAATCTCATTCAGATCAAAAGACAATACATCCAGAACACCTGTCACCATACTTGTCTTCCGGTTATTAACCACCAGCTTATGAGCCTTTACAGCCTTTTGCTGTTCCTCCATCCGCTGCACCTCCCTCTTCTCTGGCATACTCCACAGTATATTACTGGAATCAGATAACAGTTCCCTGTACTTTTCTATATATATGTCAGAGCTTTTATACTTATTCCTGACAGATAAGGGTTTTATATATGTGCGTCCAAAGATGCTTTATCGTATAGCATACAGAAAGGCAGGGAATATCTCACTTTGTAAAATATTCCCTGCCTTTCTAAGATTACTGAAAACAATAACCATTGATCGACTTATACATTCCTGTTGTCTGACAGACTTTACAGGTATTTAAATAAGTCCTTTGCTTCTTCTTTTTTTGTTGTCTCCTGCAGTTCAAGAACCTCAACCTTAACGGTTCTCGTTCCAAACTGAATCTCGATCACATCTCCCGGCTTTACCTTCACAGATGCTTTCGCCGTCTTTCCATTCACCAGCACACGTCCTGCATCACAGGCTTCGTTTGCTACAGTTCTTCGCTTGATCAGACGGGAGACTTTTAAAAACTTATCCAGTCTCATATATTCTTCTACAAAATCCCCTGAACTAGTTGATAGCGTCCTTTAATGCTTTTCCAGCTTTGAATTTAGGAGCCTTGCAAGCTGCAATTGTCATAGTTTTTCCTGTCTGTGGGTTTCTTCCTTCTCTTGCTGCTCTCTCGCTGACTTCAAATGTACCAAATCCAACAAGCTGTACTTTATCTCCTGCTTTCAGCTGCTCTGTTACAACATCAACAAATGCCTTTAATGCTTTCTCGGAATCTTTCTTGGAAATCTCTGCCTTTTCAGCTACTGCTGCAATAAATTCTGTTTTGTTCATGGATTATGTCCTCCTTTATTGTACTCAAATACAATTCTATTCCTAGTTTTATTTATTCAGGTTACAAGTCTGCACGATAACTTGCCTCAAACCCTTATGTACTGTTATAACGGTTTCCCTGTTGTTTGTCAAGATAAATCCACATTTTCCGCGGTTTGCGGAGCTTTTTTTATTCGAAGACCTCTCTCAAAAATACTTCTTTCTCCTTCGTCTGCTCTACTGCTGTCTGCAGCTTCTCTACACTCTTTTCCGGAAGCCATGCTTTATTTGATCTGGAATAAGCACTTGCTGTCTTCCAGAACTTTTCCGGATAGGCCAGTCGAAGGCAAAGATACTCTCTTTCATCTGGTTTTAATTGCCGTACGCTTTCATATGCTTCTAATATATTTTGTCCTGTTTTTTGTTTCCAATGGTATTTTTCCATTACTTTTCTCAAAAAGTAATATAGATCATCTACTTGTATTCCGATTCTCATCCGCTCAAAGTTTGTTATCACCTCATTTTCCGGAAGGATCATGACATTATGATAATTATAATCTCCATGAAGCATTTTCCTTTCCCGTATACTTCTTTCATATAGATTCCGACAACCAGACCGTTCTATCTGCTCTGTCACCTTTTCTGCCTGCCATGCAATTTCTTCATAATGCTTCAGATAATAGGATTCGAATTCATTTTTTGCAACCCGTTTTCTGATAAATGACCGCACTTTTTTCATTTCCCTGTTACGACGTTTCATTTCTTCCAATGGATTTTTACTTAACAATGGTGACAACTTTGTCCAGTCAATTTTCTTTTCTTCACAAACTGACTGCGGTGTATTCTGTGGGATTTCCTGCACCTCTTCTTTCTGGAATTTCTGAAATATTTCTTTCTCCTGCAAGTCCGGCTCATACCACTGAAATCCCAGATGAAGCTCTCCCAGTTTTCTTGCTGCCCGGAAAATATCTTCCTCTCTCTTCAGATTGCACTCTTCCCCCGGATACCATTTTTTCATCAAATATCTTGTTCCATCTCTGGAATTCTGAACCAGATCCCCTTCTTTACTGAACACAGGTGTATCCACCAGATATCCCTGCTTTTCTAATCGGTTTAAAATAAGATACAATAAAGGGACGCGCCTCTCCGAGATCTTTGTCTCTTTCAGAAGCATCGTCCCTTCTTTTGTATCGCAATAAAATGCACCTCTGATCCGCCGGGTGCTATTCACTTCAAGTTCGTACTTTTCCAGTACTTCCATCTCATATTCTCTCATGGCTGCCCCCTGTCCCATTGACCTGGATTGTTATTCTTTTCCAGTTACCAGACTTTTTACTGTCGGTTTTAACAGCAACCGACAACGATTTCTTTCTAATGTATGAAAGGGACAACCTGAGTATTCTCTTTTTCTTCCGGCATTTCCTACTTTTCTTTTTCCATTTTTTCTTTCACGTACTTACAGAGATTCTCTTTCGTATTCCGTTCCGGATCATCCAGCACATATTCCAGCAGTTCACTGAGCATTGCACCGAGTTCGCGTCCCGGCTTCATCCCCAGTTCCATCAATTCTCTTCCGCTCACCGCAAGCTGTCGAAGAGTCACGCACTGATTCTCCATCAGGATCTGTTTGTAAAGATTTCGTATCTCTACGATATTTTCAATCTTTTCCCTTCTCATGTAAGTGCTCTGTGATTTTGCATCTGAAAGACGCACTGCGAGATAGTATGGGAATAATTCGACACCGATCCGATTCATTGCACGACGTACATTCGCCGGTGTTGCTTCCATCCGGTAATCATGATAGCAGACCAGCTTCGTTACAATGCGAATCGTCTCATTGTCAAATTTTAACCGCTTCAAAACTGTACGGGCAATTTTCTCGCTTTCTAGAGCATGTCCTTTGAAATGATCGTTTCCTTTCTCATCTGTTGTCTTCATTGCCGGTTTTCCCATATCATGGAACAACATTGTAAGACGAAGGTATTTATCTCTCTTCACATGCTTCAATGTATGAAGTGTATGCTCTGCCACATCGTACTTATGATGTATTGTATTCTGTTTTACTCCTACCATGGCATCCCATTCTGGAAGAACCACCTTTGTAATTCCAAGTTCACAGGCATCCTGAATGCGTTCCGGATGTGGAGACGTCAGAAGTTTCACAAGCTCTGTCTGAATACGTTCTGCACTGATATTCTTAAGGTTTGGTGCAAGCTCCTTCACTGCTTTGGCAGTATCAGGTTCAATCGGGAAATCCAGCTGTGCTGAGAAGCGTACCGCACGAAGGATACGAAGTGCATCTTCTGAAAATCTTTCCCTCGGATCTCCAACGCAACGGATCAGATGATGATTCAAATCCTGCATTCCACCAAACACATCTACCAGCCGGACATCATCATTATATGCCATCGCATTGATCGTAAAATCTCTTCTGCGAAGATCTTCTTCCAGACAATTGGTAAAGCGGACTTTCTTCGGATGACGGCTATCCTCATAAGCACCGTCAATTCTGTAAGTCGTCACCTCATAACTGTCTTTGCCAATCATTACTGTAACTGTTCCGTGTTCTATTCCTGTATCAACCGTCCGGCGAAATATTTCCTTGATTGCTTCTGGTTTTGCCGACGTTGTGATATCCCAGTCCTGCGGTTTTCTCGCCAAAATAGAATCTCTCACGCAGCCACCTACTGCAAATGCATCATATCCTGCAAGTTGCAGATTATTAATGATAAATAATACCTTCTTTGGTAATTCTATCTTCATTTACTACTTCCTTCCTATATTAGTAAAAGTTACCTTTTTCTCTCTATCAACAGATTAATATTATAACTGTTCTTTCTTGTTGTCTCAACTATTTTAGCACAGTTTTTCTTCTTTTATCAGCATAAAATCAAAAGGATTTCCATGAAATAGAAAACAGGCAAACTCTCTTCTATTGAAAGTTTGCCTGCTCATAATAAAGTTCTCTAATCCATCTCTCTTAAAAATGTGCTGAATCTCACTCCGTCCTCTGCCGCATCTGCCAGATTCACACAGCTGTTTCCGATTCTCTCCACGTTATGTAGAATCTCATTAAATGCAGCCGTAAGTCCTGCCTTACATTTTCCTTTGTGTACACGTTTAATATGTCCTTTTCGAATATCTCCGTCCATCTTACGGATCTTTTCTTTCATCTTGACAAGATTTTCAGCCTCATTTGCCTCTTCATTATTAACCATTTTCATGACCATGTTATACATCTCACTGACAAGTTCCATGCTCTTTTGTATATCCTTCGCTGCCTCTTGTGAAAACTGCGCTCTTTCTTCCTTTGCAGTCTTCTTGTCCTTCTTCACAAGCTTTTCTGTCTGCATGGAAACAGTAACATTTTTTGTAAGTTCACTGATTCTGTCGATGTCGATCAACACATACTGAAGTTCTGCTGCTCTTGCTGCCTGCTGCTCTGTCATAACTCCGGCGGCTGCCATCTCAGCCAAATAATCTGTGATCTTTCCTGTAAGTTCAGCTGTCACTTCTCTGTTTTTTACAAATTCTTCAACAGAAGCACCATCTTCACTATCAATCTTTTCTGCTGCCTTTTTCAGCATCACGCCTACCTGCTCTCCGCAATTCATCAATTCTCTTACTGCAAGCTGTAATGCAACTGTAGGCTGACTGATCAATTTATTATCAAGAAATTTTGGCTGTACTACGTTAACTTCTTTCTCCTCTCCGTCCGGGATCAGACGCATTACGATTTTCACCATAACTCCAACAAGCGGTACCCAGATCAGTGTCATCACAAGGTTGAAAAATGTATGTGTATTCGCAATCTGTCTTGAGATTACTTCAATCTCCGGTCCCTTAGGGGAAATATACTGGATAAATGCTGCCAGTGGTTTTACAAACCAGATAAACAGGAAGCAGCCTGAAATATTAAAGATGCAGTGTGCAAGTGCTGTTCTCTTCGCATCCTTTGGCTGACCGATACTTGCCAGAAGCGCTGTGATCGTTGTTCCAATATTGTCACCGAAAAGAATCGGAATTGCACCGGCCAGACCAATGATACTTGTCACGCCATCTGCACCCGGCTGAGCTGCAAAGTTCTGGAGTACTGCGATTGTTGCACTAGAGCTCTGCACCACAACAGTCATTAATGCACCAACAGCAACTCCAAGGATTGGAACGTCTGCCACTTTGCCGATCAGCTCAGTAAAAATTGGGCTTGAAGCCAATGGTTTCATAACAGATCCCATTGTCTCGATTCCAAGGAACAATAAACCAAATGCAAAAATAGTCATTCCGACATTTTTCACACGTTCTGATTTAGAAATAAAATATACGATAAATCCAATAAAAATGATTGCATAAATGTAGTCACTCAACTTAAATGCAATCAGCTGTGCTGTCATTGTTGTACCGATATTGGCACCAAAAATAATAGAAATTGCCTGTGGCAGTGTCATCAGTCCTGCACTTACAAAACCAATCGCCATAACCGTCGTTGCACTTGAACTTTGCAGTACGGCTGTAACAAGCATTCCCGCAAGTGCTCCCATTACAGGATTTCTCGTTAAAAGTGACAGGATTTTCTTCATTTTTTCTCCTGCCGCTTTCTGAAGACATTCACTCATCATGTTCATTCCATAGATAAAAACCGCCAGGCCACCAAGCAGCCCGAAAACAATCTGTATGTTTTCCTTCATTTTTCTTCCTCCAGATCCTCTCTCATGTCTGTTTTCAATTACAAATCACTGTCTTGCATCTGTTTTTCAAACGCAGTGTTTTTTTCTTCTTTACATATCCGAGATTATCATGGCTTTATAAAAAACTCTGTGAAGTTATGTTAAATCTATGTTAAATAGCGAAAATTTTATTAAAGTTCCATTTAATTTAATGGATGAAATGTTAAATTTTCTATTTGGCATGAAAGGTTATTCACATAACAGGCAGAAAAAAAGAGTGTTATCCACACATTTTGCTTTCATGTGTGAATAACACTCTGAAATTTCTTTACATTATTACAGTTCGCAGTTGTTTACTGTTCTTGGGAATGGAATGACGTCACGGATATTGGACATTCCTGTCAGATACATTACGCATCTCTCGAATCCAAGTCCGAATCCGGCATGTCTTGTAGAACCATATTTTCTCAGATCAAGGTAGAATCCATAATCCTCTTCCTTAAGTCCAAGTTCTTTCATTCTTCCGAGAAGTTTGTCATAATCATCCTCTCTCTGGCTTCCTCCGATAATCTCTCCGATTCCCGGTACAAGACAGTCTACAGCTGCTACTGTCTTGCCATCTTCGTTCATCTTCATATAGAAAGCTTTGATCTCCTTCGGATAATCTGTAACGAATACAGGACGTTTGTATACCTGCTCTGTCAGATAGCGCTCATGCTCTGTCTGAAGGTCGCATCCCCAGGATACTTTATAATCAAACTTATCATTGTTTTTCTCAAGGATCTCTACTGCCTCTGTGTATGTTACACGTGCAAAGTCAGAGTTCACTACATTATGAAGTCTGTCAAGAAGTCCTTTATCAACGAAAGAGTTGAAGAAGTTCATCTCTTCCGGTGCATTCTCAAGTACATAGTTGATCACATACTTCAACATAGCCTCAGCCAGTTCCATATCATCTTCAAGATCTGCAAATGCGATCTCCGGCTCGATCATCCAAAACTCTGCCGCATGTCTTGTTGTATTAGAGTTCTCTGCTCGGAATGTCGGTCCAAATGTATAAATATTACGGAATGCCTGTGCATAAGTCTCGCCGTTAAGCTGACCGCTTACTGTAAGGCTTGTCTCTTTCCCAAAGAAATCCTGTGTATAATCTACAGATCCATCCTCATTCTTCGGAACATTGTCCATATCCAGTGTTGTAACACGGAACATCTCTCCTGCACCCTCACAGTCACTTCCTGTGATCAGCGGAGTGTGTACATATACAAATCCTCTATCCTGGAAGAACTGGTGAATCGCATATGCTGCCAGAGAACGAACTCTGAATACCGCCTGAAATGTATTTGTTCTCGGACGAAGATGAGAAATTGTTCTAAGATACTCAAAGCTGTGACGCTTCTTCTGCAGTGGATAATCCGGTGCAGATGCTCCTTCGATTACAACCTCTTCTGCCTGAATCTCAAATGGCTGTTTAGCCTGTGGTGTTGCTACCAGTGTACCCTTAACAATGATTGCTGCTCCTACATTCAGTTTGGAAACCTCAGCGAAGTTCTCCATCTTATCATGATATACAATCTGTAATGTATCAAAATAAGATCCATCATTCAATACGATAAATCCGAATGTCTTAGAATCTCGAATGCTTCGGATCCATCCCCCAACTGTTACCTCTTTGTCCAGATATTCTTCTCTGTTCTTAAATAACTCACGAATTGTTGTCAGTTCCATACCATTTACTCCTTAAATAATTCTTCTATCTTTTTCTATTATCAGAATCTTCAAACAGATGCCTCCCGGCAGTCTTAACAGTTATTATAACACTCCAGGAGTGCAGAGTAAATAAGAAACAACCGATATCACTATGTATTTCATCTATTTTCTCAGTTTTTCCAGTTCTGCCCTCAACCGGATCAGTTCCTTTTCTGCCTCCTCAGCACGTTTTCTTTCAGCTTCCATCTCTGCTTTCAGCGATTCTTTCTCCGCTTTCGCCTCCTGCATCTCTGCCTCCAGCGATTCTTTCTCCGCTTTCGCCTCCTGCATCTCTGCCTCCAGCGATTCTTTCTCCGCTTTCGCCTCCTGCATCTCTGCCTCCAGCGATTCTTTCTCCGCTTTCGCCTCCTGCATCTCTGCTTTCAGTGTTTCCCTTTCCTGCTTTATTGCTTTTACTTTTTCCCTTTCCTCTCCAAGTGCCTCGTCCAACTCATCAATCATTAGTTTTACTGTATTACGATCCAATATTTCCAGTTCTTTTGAAAACATCCCCATCATCCTTTCGCTGTTCCGGCAGATGTTATAGATTTCTTCATAAATGTCTCTGAATTCAGAATTTTGTTCCAATAATTTTATAATCATATCGGGATCATCCTCTTTAAGAAATACGAGCCATTCTTCTAATCTACCGTCTATTTTTCTGCCTTCATTGTGAATGATGTTATCAAAAATGTCAAGGCAAATAAACGTGTACTCCTGCAAAAGATTCAGTTCTATTCCTGAATCACTTTGTTGCTGAAACCGATGAATATAAATGTCCTTTGAAAAACTTTTGAAAACACTATTACTTTTTTCAAATAGAACTATCGTATATACCTTTTTTATGTCTCGATAATGAAATTTTTTTCCTAATTCTCTTCTTACTCTTTTATATTGTCTTAATAACATATCAGCTGAATAACATGCGCTACGCTCCCCTGGAAAAAGATATCCGATTTTTTGCACTTCGACATTTGCAATACTTCCATCTTCAAATTGTACAACTATATCCATTACAAGCAATGAACTTTCAGCTGCAATTCTTGCCGATTCATTTGGCAATACTTTTAGAATTTTCACTGTCCTTCCGAGAACTGTTGAGAGAAAATCATTTAATCGTTCTGGTCGCGTATCCGGATTCATGACTGCCTTAAAGAATGTATCATAAAGTACCTTTACTCCCTTTACACCTGTACAAATATCAAGATATTCTTCTTGATTCTCTTCTTCCCAGCTTTCAAATTGACTCCATAATTCATCGTTATCACGCAATTCATTTAAAATTTCTTTTCTTGTTCTGATTATAGGAAAATAGCGTTGAAGTTTATTTTTCATATAGTGTTTCTCCTCGTATTATATAGTAGTAGTTTTTAGAGACCCTCTCCAAGGTCTTTATAACCATTAAAGTCATAGTCCATTCTTTACCTCTTCTGTAGGTTCGACTATGATATATAAGATGCTGTGGATTGGTTAATTTCTCCTACCACTAGATGGTTTACGAAAGGCTCCAACCACAGTCTCTTTGTCCATTTGTTAATCAGTTAGATACCGCATGACGGTTTATTTAGAACGAGGTTACAATCGCAAAGAGCACCCTGTGGTTCTAAAACAGTATCAAATTCATTTCAAAGGAGTTTTATTATGATTTACGTAGGAATTGATGTTGCTAAGGATAAGCATGATTGCTTTATCACCAACTCTGATGGAGAAGTGTTATTTAAAGCATTTACCATCACCAACAACTTAGATGGTTTTAATGAACTTCATCAAAAGATTGCTTCCGTTATGGATGATGTGACAAAAGTAAAAGTAGGACTGGAAGCCACCGGACACTACAGTTACAATCTCCTCGGATATCTCATTGATAAAGGTTTGCCCACCTATGTTATCAATCCGTTACATACAAATCTGTACAGAAAAAGTCTAAGCCTTAGACAGACGAAAACGGATAAAGTAGATGCCCGCACGATTGCTTCCATGCTCATGTCTGATGTGAACTTAAAGTCCTACTCAGACATATCTTACCACAACGAGGAGCTAAAGTCATTAACTCGTTATCGTTTTGACAAAGTGAAAGAACGTGCCAAGCTGAAAACCTCCGTTTCAAGACTTGTCTGTATCTTATTTCCCGAATTAGAAAAACTTGTGCCAACTCTCCATATAACATCTGTTTATGCATTGCTTTCTGAATTTCCCGGCGCTAAACATATAGCCACCGCACACCTTACCAGACTTACAAATCTTCTTTCCGAAGCTTCCAAAGGTCGATATGGTAAAGATACTGCTATTACTTTCAGAGATGCTGCAAGAGCTTCTATCGGCTCAAATATGCCAGCCAAATCTCTTGAATTAAAGCACACCATCAAACTCATTCAGGAACTTGATTCAGAGATTGATGAAATCGAAAAAGAGATCAAAATCATCATGGATGAAATCAACTCTCCAATTCTTAGCATTCCCGGAATTAACTATCGCATGGGCGCTATGATTATTGCCGAGATTGGTGATTTCAATCGTTTTGATTCTCCTGATAAAATCTTAGCTTATGCCGGCTTTTCGCCATCAACATATCAATCCGGACAACTGGATGGTGCCTACGCACATATGGAAAAACGTGGCTCCAGATACCTGCGATACGCCCTGTACAATGCCACCAAGTATGTCTGCCACTGGGATCCAACATTTGCAGCCTATCTTGCTAAAAAACGAGCGGAAGGTAAGCATTACAATGTTGCCATATCACACGCTGTAAAAAAACTGGTTCGAGTGATTTATCATCTTGAAAAAACAAAGCAGCAATACATAAAAGCAGCTTAAATCTTTCTAATTCAATACTCTTTTTTGAGCACCTGTCACGATGCTCTTTTTGTCATGCAGTTTTCAAGGTTCAATGAACTCTAACTGAGTTCCAAATATATCTAAAATACATTTCTGTACTTTATTCAAAAAATATCATTTTAAGGCTTGACTTTTAATAGTTAGTCTTCTGTTTTTTACTCCCGGCCAGAAGTAGATATAGAATAATTTGATGCACTTGAAATTTCAATGTGTTTTTTGTTCGTAACTCATCTTTTTTGTTGATAAAATGAGGATATCTTTTTTCTACACAAAACAATATTTTTCTAAAATTTTCCAGGTGAATAACTTTATAAACATATTTTGCATAATTACTATTGCTTACGGATGCTTATAAACCATACAAATAACTGTCCTAAAGCAATAAAAATCCCGAATTTTGTATCTATATATAAACATACCTTTCCACTCTTGAAATCCAATATTTTCTAGTATAAAATATTCTCGTTAAATTCTTGACGAATAGCAATATAACAACGACAGTTCTCTTACTGTGTTACCATTCAAAGCAAGAGGACTGCCGAATTACAAAAGAATAAGGAGTTATATCATGGACAATCATTTTAACACTCCCGCAGAAGTCATTGATCTTAGTATCAAGGCCTGCGAGAACAAAACCCGTCTTCCCCTTGGAAAAATGATTCTGCTCGGCATCATGGCCGGCGCGTTTATCGCTTTCGGCGGTGCTACAAGCAGCACGGCAGCACACGCAGTAGAAAATGTTGGCGTAGCAAGAGCTCTTGCCGGATGTATCTTCCCTGTCGGACTGATGCTCATCGTATTTCTCGGCGGTGAACTTTTCACTGGAAACTGCCTGATCATCATGGATGTATTTGACAAGCGTGTCACATGGGGCGGATTATTCCGAGATCTTTTCATCGTATTTTTCAGTAACCTGATCGGTGCTCTTTGCGTGGATCTGCTCATTGTATACAGTGGAAACCTAAACTACTCAGGTGGGCTTCTTGGTGCTTATACAATCAAAGTTGCTGTTGGAAAGATCGCAATTTCACCACTGCAGGGAATCACTTCCGGAATCTTATGTAACATCCTGGTATGTCTTGCAGTACTGATGGCTACTTCCGCAAGAGATATTGCCGGTAAGGTATGGGCAATTTTCTTCCCGATCTGTGCCTTCGTAGTCGGCGGATTCGAACACTGCGTTGCCAATATGTTCTATATCCCGGCTGGTATCCTTGCTTCACTTAATCCGGCTTACGTTGCGAAAGCAGAAGAAGCTTACGGAATTACAGCTGAACAGATTGCGACTCTGACACCACTTCACAGCCTTGCAAACTTTATTCCGGTTACACTTGGAAATATGCTCGGTGGTATGATTTTTGTCGGACTTCCGCTGTATCTGATTTATAAGAAAAACTGGGAAACGAAAAAAAGAACCTGAAACAAATCAGTTTCAGGTTCTTCAGAGGCGCAGACCGGATTTGAACCGGTGAATCAGGGTGTTGCAGACCCACGCCTTACCGCTTGGCTACTGCGCCGTATTTATTTAACTATTAAAGTATAGCAAAATACACGCAGTACGTCAATGGTGTTTTCCTTTATTTATAGGTTTTTGGAATTTGATTGTTGCTGGTCGCACATCGTGTGAACAGTAACATTTGATTTACTCGGCCTCCACCGGAATGAATGAAAATGTTGTCACATCAAACAATCCCATATCCGTCAGCTTAATCTCCGGAATTACTGCAAGTGACATGAAGCACAGTGTCATTACCGGCTCCACATCTCCACAGATTCCAAGTTCTTCGTATGCTTTTTCGTGAATGTCTGTTAATTTCTGATCTACCCATTCTCCACTCTGATCACTCATCAGACCGGCAATCGGCATTGGCATGCTCTCAATCACTTTGCCTTCCTTTACAAGAACGATTCCACCTTCCTGCTCAACCAAACTGTTTACGGCAAATTCCATCTCTTCATCATTAACTCCAACAACAATGATGTTATGAGAATCGTGAGCCACTGAAAGTGCTACAGCACCTTCTTTGATTCCGTATCCTTTCAGGAATCCACAAGCTACATTTCCTGTTCCCTGATGACGCTCAACAACAGCTACTTTTACAAGATCAACTTCTGGATTTCTTACGAACTCTCCATTTGCATCCAACTCAATCTCTGCTGTATCTTTCGCTGTTACAACTCCACCCGGAAGAATCTTGATTACATTTACTTTGTTTGATTTCAAATTCATTTTAAATTTCTCTTTGGAGAAATCTTTTACGATCACACTTCCCTTAACGGAAGAAATATCACATTTTTTGATCTCCGGCAGATATTTTCCTTCTTCTGCCACCAGAGCACCTTCTACAAATACACGGTTTACATGGAAATCTTTCAGATCATCCAGAAGAACAACATCCCCACGGTATCCCGGTGCAATTGCGCCTCTGTCTTTCAGGTCAAAGCATTCTGCTGCGTTAAGTGTTGCCATACGAATTGCTGTCACAGGATCAAGACCTTCCTCTACACAGATACGCAGATGATTATCAAGATGTCCTTCGTGAAGGATTGTCTTCGGCTGACGGTCATCAGAACAGAGCAGGCATCTTCTGCTGTTCTCTGCTGTCACACCTTTAAGCAGTGTTCGAAGGTTATGGCATGCTGATCCCTGACGAAGCAAAATGTACATTCCTCTCTCCAATCGATCACTCATCTCTTCTACGGTAGAACATTCATGATCAGCTGCGATTCTTGCTGCCGCATATGCATTCAATTCTTTCCCTGTGATTCCTGGTCCATGTCCATCAATAAATTTGCCTTCTTGTTTTGCTACAATGATCTTATCCAGATCACTGTCTGCTGCATTGATCACACCCGGGAAATTCATGAACTCACCAAGTCCGGCAATTCCTTCTCTTGTGATTGGCTCTTTCATTGCTTCTGCATCGATCACCGCACCTGAGTGCTCGAATGGTGTAGCCGGTACACAGGATGGAAGCTCGTATTTTACATCAAGCACTGTGTTCTCAGCTGCTTTCATCATATAGTCCAGACCAGCGATTCCACATACATTTACGATCTCATGTGGGTCTGCCATAATTGTTGTTCCTCCATGTGGAACTAACAGGCGTCCAATCTCTTCAGGACTTACATAAGAAGATTCAATGTGGATGTGGCTGTCGATAAATCCTGGCGCTGCATATCTTCCTTCTGCATCAATCACTTTCACGCCTTCATACTCACCGATACCTGCAATCTGATTACCTGAAAATGCAATGTCTCCTTCCTGGATCTTTCCTGAAAATACGTTTACAATCTTACAATTTTTGATCACCAGATCTGCCGGAACTCTTCCTGCAGCTGTATCAATAAGTTTCTTTAATTCCACCTTCATTGTTGCTACGTCTTTCACGTCAGAAGTCCTCCTCTTTATTTTTCGTCTGAATCCTCTTTGCTTTTAAATGGAATCACTTCGCATTCATTTGAAGCTTCTTCGTCTTCGTCTGAATCTTCTTCGTCATCTTCTTCCTCAAGAAAGCTTTTGATTTTTGATAAACAAATTTTGATTTTCCTGAACGAATTTTCACTCTTTACATCGGTTTCATCTTTCTCTGCATCCGGCACAAAATTCTCTGATGACTGTTCCTCTGTGTCCTCTGTAATCACAGGCATCGCGATTGTCTCACCCAAAGCTTCTGACTCTTCTGAGCTATCTCTGTTTTCGGTCACTGCCTCTGTTTCAGTCGCCGCATTTATTTCTGTAACTCCTTCTGTCTCAGCCGTTTCATTTATTTCAGATGTTACTTCTGTCTCAGCTTCTTCTGTAGTTGCATCTGTCTCAACTGCTCCTTCTGCTTCTGTAGTCAGATCTGCATCCGTCTCCTCTTCTGTTATGTCCGTTCCAGCAATTCCTTCTAACAGCGCATCAACCGTCTTCTCTTCCTCAGTCACTTCTTCCGCTTCAGGCTCCGGCTTCGGTTCACACGGCATCCCCACTGTAAAGCAGCTTCCGGATCCCAGAATACTTTCTGCATCTACCCAGCCATCGTGTACTTCAGCAATCCATTTTACAACAGAAAGTCCCAGTCCAAAATGACCTTCTCCGGCACCTAAAGGATCTCCTCTGAAAAACCGATCCCATACGTGTGGCAGATCCGTCTCCGAAATTCCAATTCCCGCATCTGCAATCTTACAGGTAAACTCACTGCCTTTGCTTTCAACAACAACTTTGATCAGTCCAATCTCTCGACTATAATCAATGGAATTCTCCAGCAGATTTAACAGCATCTTCCGATAACAATTCTCATCCACTTCTGCGTAAATCTCCGGTTCAATCTCATATTCTATCTGCACCGGTTCATCTGCTTCCTGAAGTCTGCTGATCTGACCTTCTATAATTCCTGTTGTCAGTTCACTGATATTCATGCGTTTTTTATAAGCTGGCTGACATCCCTGATCCGCCTTTGCAAAAAATGAGACTTCCTGAATAAAATCTGAAAGAATCTGTGCCTTCTTCTGCACTAATTCAATCTGCCAACGCTGACGCTGGGACAGTCGCCAGTCGCCAAGACACCATGCGCTTCTTGTAAGAATCACACTGACCGGCATCCACATCTCCTGTACAACATTTTCTGCAAAATGTCCCTCTTCGCGCACATCCTCAAGTAATTCATTCAATGTCAGCTGCAGTCTCTCAAATTCCGCATCAGATTCTTCCAGTTCCAACTGTCTGGAGAAATCTTTTGTTCTACAGATTTCCGCCGCTGACTCTGCTAGATCTGCAGTCCGTTTCAGAACCTCTCTTACCAGAAAGTATCCAATTGCAAGCGATGCGATGAAAACGATTGGAAGTATCACCTTCGCCATTGCTTTTGCTGTCTGCGCATCTGTTCCACTTATCATTGTAGCAAAAAACAACGCAATGCCTGTTGCCACAAATATGCATCCTGTATATTTTAGTGTTAATTTTATTTTCAAAGATATTTTTTTCATTCGTACTCCTCCAATGGAATCTCTGACATTCCAAATTAGATTATAGCACATTTTAAGACAGTATGTTGTGAAATTCTTCTTAAATAAAAAGTTTTTTATTATGCTTTTCCGCCTTGTATTTCTCTCTGATTTGCCCTATTCTAAAAAGTAAATATATCAGCAAAAAAAGATTTTTAAAACAATTTGAAAGAAGGAAATATCTATGAACAATTCAGTTTCTCAAGAACTATTAAAATTTCTTCAAAAGAGTCCCACAGCGTTTCATGCAGTTCAACAGATGAAATCAGAGCTTCTTGCAGTTGATTTTACTGAACTAAAGGAAAATCAGCGTTGGAATATAGAATGCGGCAAACACTATTTTGTTACACGAAATGACTCTTCCCTGATTGCGTTTACAATTCCGGAAAATGGTATTGACAAGATGCACATTCTGACAAGTCATAGTGATTCTCCGACCTTTAAGATCAAAGAGAATCCGGAGATCGAAGTAGAAAAACATTATGTGAAATTAAATGTAGAAAAATATGGTGGTATGCTCTGTGCACCCTGGTTTGACCGTCCGCTCTCTGTTGCCGGACGCGTTATAATAAAAGATAAGACAAACGGACAATTCACGAGCAAACTCGTCAATATTGACCGGGACCTTGTTATGATCCCGAATCTCGCGATTCACATGAACCGTGAGATCAATAGCGGTTACAACTACAACGCCCAGAAAGATCTTCTCCCACTTTATGGCTGTGGTTCTCCTAAAGGAACTTTTATGGAACAGATTGCTGAAGCTGCCGGGGTAGAAAAAGATGAAATTCTCGGTCATGATCTATTCCTTTATAACCGACAGGAAGGTTCCATCTGGGGGGCTTCTGAAGAATTCATTTCCAGCGGCAGACTTGATGACCTGCAGTGTGCCTTCGCATCACTTCAAGGTTTTCTTTCCGGTGAGAAAAAAGACTGTATGGCTGTACACTGTGTTCTGGATAATGAAGAAGTTGGAAGCGGTACGAAACAGGGCGCCGCATCCACATTCCTTTTTGACACACTGATCCGTGTTCACGAAGCACTTGGATATGATGGAGAAGATTATCGTGTTCATCTTGCAGACAGCTTTATGATCTCTGCAGATAATGCTCATGCGGTTCATCCAAACTATACAGAGAAAGCAGATCCGACAAACCGCCCTTACCTGAACGAAGGAATCGTGTTGAAATTCAATGCAAACCAGAAGTACTGTACGGACGCCGTATCTGCTGCCATGTTCCGTGACCTATGTAAGCGGGCAGATGTTCCGGTTCAAACATTTACAAACCGTTCTGATATGGCCGGTGGCTCTACCCTTGGAAATATTTCCAACACTCAGGTTGCGCTCAATACCGTTGACATCGGACTTCCGCAATTGGCAATGCATTCCCCTTATGAGACTGCAGGTGTGAAAGATACTGAGTATCTGGTACGAGCTGCAAAAGAATTCTTCTGCTAGTAAAGGAAGGAGCAGGGATTTCATTATGACGAAATTCCTGCTCTTTATTTTTTACAAATGCCTTCTCAGCGCCTCTACATAATAAGACGCATAACGACTGAAAATAATATTTTTCTTTTTAATAATACCGATCCTCATCGTTTTATCGACATCTAATGGCTTCGCTATAATACTGCTTCCATTTAATTTCTGGTCGATCACACCACTGCTTACTGTGAATCCGTTTAATCCGATCACCAGGTTAAATAAGGTCGCCCTGTCTCTCACCTGTATACTCTTCGGGAAATCAAGCATACTTATAAATTCCTCCGAAAAATAAAACGAATTATTATTTCCCTGTTCATAAACAAGATACGGATATGGTCGTAAATCTTCCATGGAAATCATTTCTTTTTCTGCCAGTGGATGATCTTTACAGATAAATACATGCGGTTCTGCAACAAACATTTCCTCAAATTTCAACTGATTATTCTTTATCAGCTTCAGAATCACATCTTCATTGTGTTCCGAAAGATAAAGAACTCCAATCTCGCTTTTTCCGCTCGCCACATCTTCAATGATCTCGCCCGTCTGTGTCTCTCTTATAATAAAACTATACTGGTCTGCATCATATTCTTTGATCAGATCAACAAAAGCATTTACCGCAAACGAATAATGCTGGCAAGACACAGAAAACTTCGGTGTTCTTCTCTCTCCATTTCCAAAATGTTCTTTCATATTGTCAGCCTGCTCTAAGAGCATCCTTGCAAAGGACAATAGCTCTTCGCCTTCTCTTGTAACAGTAACGCCTTTGTTAGACCTTGTAAATGCAGTCACTCCCATCTCTTTTTCAAGATTATGAATTGCTGCACTAAGCGACGGCTGTGAAATAAAAAGCTTTTCTGCAGCCTCCGTAATATTCCCACAATCCGCAACCGTAACTAAATAGGTTAATTGCTGTAATGTCATGTTTTCCTCCTTATTGAATCTGATAAAGTGCGCTTTGTAAAGTTTTCTGTCACAAAGCGTACGATAAGGTAGCCGATCAAAGTACCGATGCTATTTGTAATAATATCATCTATATCAGTTGCTCTTCCAGTAAAAAGTTGAGATATTTCAATAAAAAACGTTGCAACGCTTCCTGCCAGGGCAATACGTTTTATACTTCTTAATTAAGTTTAATTTTTCATTAAGATAAAAACTATATATAGGACACAAAATTATAGAACCACAAAGCAACATATGATATACTAGCAATGTTACCGCCTCCTATACTGGTACAGAACGGAGGTGTTCACCATGGATTTAGCATTATCTTTTATTGTCGCTGTTGCGGCTGGTGTAGTTTGCCACTACATCATCAAATGGTTAGATGGCGACAAATAGCCGGTAACTAGCCTGTGGAGTTAAACCTTTCCACACAAGAATTAGGAATAGAAAAACCCTCGGATGGCACTCCGAGGGTTTTTCGTTGCTGTTCACTATGGAATAGCATTATCTTTTTGCCTACTGGCATTATAGCATATGCAATTTAACAATACAATATGTAATTTTAATAGAAAGTGAGTATGTCCTTGATTTTTCACCTTTACCATGCTATACTACAAACCGCTGAAACCCTTATAAATGGTGTGCTACCCGTCAAGTAGACAAATTAAATAACGAAA
>UMHP01018050.1_pt1 | contig 26809 bp, 26 predicted proteins | sample 1965571 | NCBI WGS metagenome assembly UMHP01 (sample SAMEA4836103, study PRJEB28245) | human gut metagenome | biome: gut microbiome; material: fecal sample | place: Denmark | collected 2008
AGGTGCCCGTGATCGTCGTGTAGTGATTGCTATACAAGGTATCATCGCCGTTGCCATGGCGACCATCCATCCAGACCTCATCGAAGTAATCAAATAATCGTCGATAATCAATGATTAGTTATTGGTGATAGATAAATCATAACTCTGAAATCATAAATCAAAATAGCATGTCTCTTTTAGAAGAAGCACTCCTCCTTCAGCGTGCTGCGCACGATCTGATGTATTTGGGTATGGACGGCAGTCCTATTTATAGTGATGACTTGTCTCGTCGTAACAGCGAAGTTTATCGCTTAGCCACAACTTTGTATAATTCCGGTACCTGGGGCACCACGGTGGAGGAGCAGGCAAATGTATGTCTTGCGCTTTTGAAGGGGTATAGTGCCTCGTTCATTGACCATGGTGAAAAACAGCAGCATGTGCAGGAGGTATTGAGGCGTTGCTGGGATACCCTTGATTTCCTTCCTTCCTCTTTGTTGAAACTCCGTTTGCTTACGGCTTGTTATGGAGAGGTTTTCGATGAGCCTTTGGCCGACGAGGGCCGTTCTATCATTGCTTCTTGGAGTGTTGCATCACTGACTGCCGAGCAGCAGGAAGCAGTTGATGAGTTTCAGAATGTGGTGGATAATCCTTATCCGTGGGAAGAACTGGAGGAGTGAAAGCATAAGGTTGAAGAAAGACAGAAATATGAGAAACTTTGAAGATTTGCAAATAGCAGTTGCTGGTACCGGTTATGTAGGTTTGAGCATTGCTACTTTGTTGTCACAGCATCACAAGGTGACAGCCGTTGATGTGATACCTGAAAAGGTGGAAAAGATTAACAATCGTATATCTCCGATTCAGGATGAATATATAGAGAAGTATTTTGCGGAGAAGGAACTGAACCTCACTGCAACTCTTGATGGGGCATCTGCTTATAAGGATGCAGACTTTGTGGTTATTGCAGCTCCTACAAACTACGATCCGGCTAAGAACTTCTTCGATACACATCATATAGAAGACGTTATTGACCTTGTACTATCAGTGAATCCTGAAGCAACAATGGTTATCAAGTCAACCATTCCAGTTGGCTACTGTCGTTCCCTTTATGTGAAGTATGCTCAGAAGTTTGCTCAGATGGTACCATTGCCAGATGGAAAACGTCGTGAATTCCGCCTTTTGTTTTCTCCTGAGTTCCTTCGTGAATCGAAAGCCCTTGAAGACAATCTCTATCCTTCACGTATTATCGTGGGTTATCCAAAGATGATGTCTGCTGAATGGGAGGAGGAGAACGAGGCAATCCGCAAGATTCAAGGTAATCACATGAAAGAGTCTGCTGAGATATTCGCTAAGCTTCTTCAGGAAGGTGCCATTAAAGAAAACATTGATACTCTCTTTATGGGACTGAAAGAAGCCGAAGCAGTCAAACTCTTTGCCAATACTTATCTTGCCCTTCGTGTAAGTTACTTCAATGAGCTTGATACCTATGCCGAAGTAAAAGGTTTGGATTCAGCTGCCATCATTCAGGGAATTGGTCTCGATCCTCGTATTGGCACTCACTACAATAACCCATCATTTGGTTATGGTGGCTACTGCTTACCAAAAGATACTAAACAGCTCCTTGCAAATTATGAGAGCGTACCCCAAAATATGATGACAGCGATTGTAGAGTCAAATCGCACTCGTAAGGATTATATAGCAGATGCTGTTCTTCGCAAGGCTGGCTACTACAATGAGAATGCCGTATGGGATGCGAACAAAGAGCATGAGTGTGTAGTAGGTGTTTATCGCCTAACTATGAAGTCAAATTCAGATAATTTTCGTCAATCTGCGATTCAGGGCATCATGAAACGTATCAAGGCAAAAGGTGCAGAGGTGATTGTTTACGAGCCTACTCTTGAGAACGGCACCAGTTTCTTCGGCAGTCAGGTAGTCAACAACCTCGATGAGTTCAAACAAAAATCGAAAGCTATCATTGCCAACCGTTATGACTCTTGCCTCGATGATGTGGTAGGGAAAGTCTATACTCGCGACATTTTTAAGCGCGATTAATCTATGGTAACATATAATGTAAATTTGGAGGGCAAAACAGTCCTCGTGACAGGTGCTGCTGGTTTTATAGGTTCTAATCTTGTGAAGCGCCTTTTTAAGGATATAAATAACATCAAAGTAATCGGCATTGATAGCATTACCGATTATTACGATGTGAATATTAAGTATGAACGCCTAAAAGAGATTGAGGTTTTAGGTTGCGACTGGCAGTTCTATCAGACTTCGATTGCTGATAGAACATCATTAGAGAATATTTTTACGGAGAACAAGATATCCGTTGTTGTAAATCTCGCGGCTCAGGCAGGTGTGCGTTATAGTATCACCAATCCCGATGCCTATATTGAGAGTAATCTCATTGGTTTTTACAATATTCTTGAGGCATGCCGTCATCATGAAGTGGAGCATCTGGTATACGCTTCTTCGAGTTCGGTTTATGGCTCGAACAAGAAAGTACCGTATTCTACCGATGATAAGGTGGATAATCCTGTGTCGCTCTATGCAGCTACGAAGAAGAGTAATGAACTGATGGCGCATGCTTATTCAAAACTGTATAACATTCCAAGTACGGGTTTGCGATTTTTTACGGTCTATGGTCCCGCAGGGCGTCCTGATATGGCATACTTTGGCTTTACAAATAAGTTGCGTGAAGGCAAGACGATTCAGATATTCAACTACGGAAACTGCAAGCGTGACTTTACGTATGTGGATGATATTGTGGAGGGTGTAGTTCGTGTGATGCAGCATGCTCCTAAAAAACAGGGTGGCGAGGACGGACTGCCAATCCCACCTTATAAGGTGTATAACATTGGTAACAATTCTCCTGAGAATCTATTAGATTTTTTGATAATCCTTCAGGAGGAGTTGATTCGTGCGGGTGTGCTACCTGCGGATTATGATTTTGAGTCACACAAGGAACTTGTGCCCATGCAGGCAGGTGATGTGCCTGTGACATTTGCAGATACTACTCCTCTAGAGGAGGATTTTGGGTTTAAGCCATCAACTTCGCTTCGAGTTGGTTTGAGAGCGTTTGCTGAGTGGTATGTTAAGTATTACGGTACGTGCAAATAAATATTTGATTAAGATTTATAGATATATAGGGAAAAGACTACGTTAATGTATGTTAGAGAAAAATCAAAAATATACGTTGCAGACCATAGAGGGCTTGTTGGATCAGCAATATGGAACTATTTTTTTCAGAGAGGTTACACCAATCTTATAGGTCATACCATAAGGAGCTTGACCTTACAGACCAAGTGGCCGTCAAGAACTTCTTTGACGAGGAGCAGCCTGATGCAGTAGTTCTTGCCGTAGTTTTGTTGGTGGTATAATGGTCAATTCGCTCTATCGTGCCGATTTCATTATGATGAACATGAAGATTCAGTGCAACGTCATATAAGAGGCTACGCTCATGGTGTGGAGAAGCTCCTCTTTCTCGGTTCTACCTGTATCTACCCGAAAAATGATCCACAGCTTATGAAGGAGGATTGCCGTCTTACTAGCGAACAGGAATACGCCAACGAGGAGTATGCCATTGCTAAAATTACAAGGTTCGAGATATGTGAGTCATATAATCTGTAGTATGGCACCAATTACATTGCCGCAATGCCTGCCAACCTTTACGATTCGAACGATAACTTCCACTTGGTCTGCCATGATGCATAAAGTTTATCTTGCAAAACTCATTAACGACGGTAACTGGGAAGTAATTTGCAAAGCCCTTAGTATCCGCCCTGTGGGAACTAATATCAAGGAGAATGGTGAGACTTTCCGTTACGTTATTGATAGCAATAGCTCAGAGGTGGACATCTTTAGAGTATAGTATTAAGAACAATAAGGTTTCTCTCTGGGACACAGGTAACCCTCTTCGTGATTTTTTTTGTAACGAGGATATGGCCGATACAAGTGCTCATATCCTTCTTAATGTTAACTTCTCCGACGTCATTGGTGTCGAGGAATACTCATCCGTTCACTACGGTAACAAGGTCAATGGAGTCGTTGATTGCAATCATTCAATAGGTCGAGGTGGAGCTATCCCGAGCCTTGGTGAGATTCGTAACTGCCGTATCAACGTCGGTACAGGCAAGGAAAACTCACCATTCGTCAACTTTCAGAACTTGTAGTAAAGGCGGTTGGTTTCATAGGAGCCGTAGAATTTGACACTACCAAGCCCGATGGTACCATGCGTAAACTTATTGATGTTAGTAAACTTCATTCACTAAGCTAGACTCACAAGCTTGAGATTGAGGAAGGTGTACAACACTTGTTCCATTGGTACACTGAGAGTTTGAAGGTTTAAACGTAATTGAAAAATATAGCATATTTATGTCACAGAACATTGCACTTATTACCGGTGTTACCGGTCAGGACGGTAGCTATCTTTCTGAGTTCCTTCTCGCTAAGGGTTACGAAGTTCATGGTATCATCCGTCGTTCATCCGTTGATTACCGTGAGCGTATTGCACACCTCGAAGGTACCTCTAACTTTCACCTCCATTATGCCGATATGGGCGACTCAATGTCACTTGTGAAACTTGTCGGCAAGGTGCAGCCTACTGAGATTTACAACCTCGCAGCACAATCGCACGTTCAGGTGAGTTTTGATGCTCCGGAGTTTACGGCCGATGTTGATGCTGTAGGCGTCCTTCGCATCCTTGAGGCTGTTCGTACCAACCATTTGGAGAAAACTTGTAAGGTTTATCAGGCATCAACTTCTGAGCTCTATGGTAAGGTCGAGGAAGTTCCACAGAACGAGAATACTCCTTTCCATCCATATTCTCCATATGCAGTAGCAAAGCTTTATGGTTTCTGGATTGTAAAGGAATATCGTGAGGCATATAATATGTTTTGTTGCTCAGGTATCCTCTTTAACCACGAATCTGAGCGTCGAGGCGAAACTTTTGTAACCCGCAAAATCGCCCTTGCTGCTGCACGCATTGCTCAGGGAAAACAAGATTGCCTCTATCTTGGTAACCTTGATTCCCTCCGTGACTGGGGGTATGCCAAGGACTATGTAGAGTGTATGTGGCTTATTCTTCAGCACGATAAGCCTGAAGATTTTGTGATTGCAACAGGTGTTCAGCATACTGTACGTGAGTTTGCTACTCTCGCTTTCCATTATGCAGGCATTGAACTTCGTTGGGAAGGGGAAGGCGTAAACGAAATAGGGGTTGATGCAGCAACTGGTAAGGTTGTAATTGCTGTAAGCGAAGATTTCTATCGTCCTACAGACGTAGTTAACCTTTGGGGTGATCCTACCAAGGCAAAGAAAGAACTAGGCTGGAATCCTCAAACCACCAGTTTCGAACAGCTCGTTGAACTCATGGTAAAGCACGATATGGCCAAGGTTGCTGCTGATAATGCCGCAGCTGATATTCGCAAGATGAATCTTGCTGAATATCTTGAGAAGGGTATAGTCAAATAATATTTATAGTTCATTGTGGTATATGTTCAGAAATCAATAGTAAAATCTTTAGGAAATGCAAGATAAAAAACAAGAACATATTACATATTTTTATTTTTTGAAAGGATTACTGACCATGGAAGCGATAATAAACTTGAGGACAAACCTGCTGCAGGGGTTGAAAAGTGAGGAGGAGCAGAAAAGTTGTTATATGCGGGAGGCCCTGAATTATCTTCACAAGTTCTGGAAGGAAACCTTCACTTGTAGATCACTACAATAAAGTTCATAGAAAAAAATCCAATGATAAATATCATTAATAAATCAGAGTGTTGTGGCTGCAATGCCTGTGGCGACATTTGTCCTAAGGGGGCTATCTCATTCAAAGAGGATATAGAAGGATTCTTATATCCTGTTGTGGATAGAGATACTTGCATAGATTGTCATCTCTGTGAGAAAGTTTGTCCTGTGATACATGCGGGAGAACTAAAAAAAAACGATTTTGAAAAGCCCAAATGTTTTGCTGCTCAATGCAAGAACTTACAATCACTTTTTGACTCAACTTCAGGAAGTGCATTTGCTACGTTAGCAGAAAAGATGTACAAATGTGGAGGATATGTAGGAGGTGCCGTTTTTAATGATGATTATTCTGTAACTCAATTTTTATCTTCTGATAAGGCTGATTTGGAAAAACTGCGTAATTCCAAGTACGTACAAAGCGATTCACAGGGGTTTTTTAAGCAAGTACAAGAGTTGCTTAAGGCTAGAGAAAAAGTATTGGTGTGCGGTCTTCCTTGTCAGATGGCCGGTTTGCGTTCTTTTTTAAGAAAAGAGTATGAGAATTTGATTATTCTTGATTTAATCTGTTTGGGCATTAACTCTCCAAAGATACTTCGAGGCTATCTTGATTATATGGAAGAAAAGCATAATAGCAAGATAGTCTATTATAAGGCAAAAAATAAGGAACTTGGGTGGAGGCAACTAACTACCAAGATTGTTTTTGAGAATGGTGATGTAGAATATGATAAGAAGGATACCAATTACTTTACTTACGGATTCATTGGTACACATGCCTATGCGCGTCCATCTTGCTATGAATGTAAGTTCAAAGGGTTCCCAAGAATAGCGGATATTACTATAGGTGATTTATGGGGAGCAGAAAGAATTGTAGGTAAGGAGTATGACCATGATTTGGGAACTTCTGTAATTCTTGTCAACTCCCAAAGGGGGGGGGACTTTTTCAATTCTGCACAAAGCTCCTTCAAGGTACAAGAAATATCTTTAGAATCAGTGGTAAGAAGCAACCTACCATTGGTTACACCAATATCAAAACCTGCAATTAATAGAAATGCGTTTTATAACGATTTAAACAATCTGAAGTTTGTTGATTTTGCTAAGAAATATATAAAGATTCCTGTAGATCAGCCTTTGTCATTTAAGGCGATTCTTAAGAATTACGTGCGTTACTTTTATCACATTGCACGAGCCTCAAGATTAAACCCATTAGTGTGGATAAAGAATATCTATTATAACACTCTTAATAGAAGAATAAAAACGAATATTTCGAAGGGGTGTTTCTTGATTATCCAAAAACATTGTGTGTTGGATATTGCGAAAGGTGGACAGATTGTAGTCGAGGGAACTGTGAATTTGGGTTATAAGCGTGTTAAAGGTTCAAAACTGGAAACTCGATTACTTGTTGATAAAGGTGGCACATTACAAATAAAGAGTTGTTCAATCGCCTATGGAGCAGACATAGAAGTCTTTAATGGAGCTAAGTTGGAAATAGGTTCGAATAACATTTATAACATAGGGACTACAATTATTTGTGGCAACCACATTACTATCGGCGACGACGTGTATTTTGGTCGAAATGTGACGATTCGTGATAATAACGGTGGTCATTTTATGTCCCGTCGAATATATAAGGACAAACGACCAGTAAAGATTGGTCAACATTCATGGCTTACAGAGCAAGTAACAGTCATGCCAGGGGCTAAGATAGGTATAGGCGTAATTGTGGGTGCGCGATCTATGGTATATGGAAAATTGCCTAATTTTACATTGGCCATTGGTTCTCCAGCTGAGGTAGTTGACGAAGATATTTATTGGAAAGCATAATCAAAATGATAACATTCAAAGAACTAAAACGTAACTTGAAGAAGGAGGTGTTTAACCTTCCAATCGTCAAGGTTTCGCTCCTTGGTGATTCGGCTACTCAGTTCCTTGCAACTTCCATCAAGGGTATGGGCATTGAGAGAGGTTACAACATCGATCTTTTTGAAGCGGAATACAATCAGGTGGAACGTCAAGTGCTCGACCCTACAAGTGACCTTTATCAGCATGATGCGAAGTACACCATTGTGTTCCAATCTACTCACAAGCTGCTGGAGAAGTATGCAATGATGTCTGCTGATGAGCAGGCGCGTATGGCAGACGATCGTCTTGAGTTTATCCGTACCATTTGTGCGCAAGTTTCAGGGTACATCATCTATTATAACTATCCTGAAATAGAGGATACTGTCTTCGGTTCATATGCCAACAAGGTGCAGACCAGTTTCACCTATCAGCTTCGCAAACTTAACTATGAGCTGATGAATCTGGCTCAGGAGTGTCGGAACCTTTTCATTTGCGACCTCTGCAGTTTGCAGAACAAGTTCGGTCGCGACATGATGTTCGACTCTACCGTCTATGTCAGCACCGAAATGCTCCTATCGCTTGATGCGCTTCCATACGTTGCATCACGTACCATGGATATCATCGGCTCTATTGAAGGTAAGTTCAAGAAGTGCTTGATTCTTGACCTTGACAATACTATTTGGGGTGGTGTCGTAGGAGATGACGGTTGGGAGAACATTCAAATAGGCCATGGATTGGGTATTGGTAAGACATTTACCGAGTTCCAAGAGTGGGTGAAGAAACTGAAGAACCGTGGAATTATCGTGTGCGTATGTTCGAAGAATGATGAAGATAAGGCTAAGGAACCTTTTGAGAAGAATCCTGAAATGGTCTTGAAACTCGATGATATTTCTGTTTTTATTGCCAATTGGGAAAACAAAGCTGACAATATCCGCACTATCCAAAGTATTCTGAACATTGGCTTTGATTCGATGGTCTTTCTTGATGACAATCCTTTCGAACGCAATATGGTTCGCGAGAATGTACTTGGGGTGACGGTGCCTGAACTTCCTGAAGATCCGGGAGAGTATCTTGAGTTCCTCTATACTCAGAACCTTTTTGAGACTGCATCTTACAGTAATGCCGACAAAGACCGTACAAAGCAATATCAGGTAGAGGCAAAGCGTGTGACGGCAGCCAAGACATTCGCCAATGAAGCAGAATTTCTCAAGTCGCTCAATATGGTAAGTGAGGTTAAAGGCTTCGATAAGTTCAACATTCCTCGTGTGGCCCAACTCTCGCAACGAAGCAATCAGTTCAACCTTCGTACCGTTCGTTATACCGAAGATCAGATTACTGCCATTGAGCAAAGCGACCGATACGTGACTTGCAGCTTCACTCTTGAAGATAAGTTTGGTGACAATGGTCTGATTGCTGTCGTTATTATGGAAAAGTCCTTTGATAATGCTCAAGAACCAGCATTGTTCATTGATACTTGGTTTATGAGTTGTCGAGTACTGAAAAGGGGAATGGAGAACTTCACGCTCAACACCCTTGTAGAGTATGCACGTCAAAATGGCTTCAAGAAGATTATTGGGGAGTATCTTCCAACCGCAAAGAACGGAATGGTAAAGGAGCACTATTCCAACCTTGGTTTTGAGACAATCGAGGGTATCGAAACTGATCAATGGATGCTTGATGTGGAGAAGTATCAGAATAGAGAATGTTATATTGAAAAGAAGTAAAGTTAAGTATGTCTGTTAGAAAATCAAATTTTGAGCTTCTCAGAATTATAGCTATGATGATGGTCATTATGTGGCATTTCATCGTGAGGTGTATTATAAATACTGTTTATGGAGCATAAATATCTGTGTATCAATGTGATATAAATGGGTTGGGGTAATATTGCCCTGCAGTTTTTTATGTATCGCAGTAAACCTTTTTGTCCTTATATCAGGTTATTGGAGTATAAGGTTGACTGTTAAGAATGTTTTAAACCTTTACTTTTTATGTTTATTCTATAATTTACTGGCATTCGTTGTTCTGAGTTACACAGAAAGCAATAGTATCAAGGATTTAGTGAAATGCTTCTTCATTACAAAGACTGATAATTGGTTCTTTCCAACGTATTTCTGGCTTATGTTCTTTGCTCCTATTTGTAACTTTTGTATACAAAGCATGGAAATAAACAAGCTGAGAATCGTTGTTGGTCTATTAGTCTTTTTGAATGTGTTTTCGGGGTATTTTGCAGGTTTTAATGCAAATGCAAATGGATATACGGTTCAACATTTGATTTTGATTTATATGATAGGTGGATACATTCAAAGAGATGCAATAGAACTGAAAAGTAAAATTTGCATATTTGGATATGTATTAATCGCTGTAATAAACGCTTTACTTTGTTTCTTTTTTGTTAAATATACCCATCTTAATGGTATGTATTTCTTTGGGTACAATAATCCATTGGTTATTGTTGAGTCTGTACTTGTATTTTTGTTTTTCAAAAACATACAGTTTCAATCAAAATCTGTCAACAGCCTCGCAAAAACCGTAGTAGCCGTTCTTTTGATACAGGATGTTGTACTACGAAATATAATGGTCGAAAATTTGAAGTCACGTTTGCAAGATAGTTATTTGAGCTTCTTATCACATGCTTCTCTTTGGTTAATATTCTTTTTTGTTGCAGCTTATGTAATTGAGCAGATACGTAGACGAATAGCTAATAGAATTATTGAGCAGATAATCGGTGTGTTGCCAAAGAAAATATCGAAAATTCAATTATAAATATATTACCGTAATGGAAAAGAAAGAAATTATAGAAAAGTTGCAGGAGATTTTCCGGGACGTTTTTGATAATGAGGAAATAGAAATATCCAATAATACTGTAGCTGAGGATATTGATGAATGGGATAGCCTCGCACATGTGCAACTCATTAAAGAGATTGAAGTCGTATTTGACATAAAACTCACATCAAAGGAAATCCTTTCGTGGGACAATGTCGGTGAAATGGTTGACGCAATTCATGCTACACTTTAATACGTATGAAGCTTACAAACAAAAAGGGTGTTGAGATACCGATGATTGGTCTTGGCACTTTCCCGTTCCAAGGGAGAGTTATGGCTGATATGGTGTTTAATGCTTCAAAGATTGGCTATCGACTCTTTGATACTGCCGATGATTACAGGGGTGAATTCGGAATTGGATTGGCTGTTTCTGAACTTGGTTCCCTCGGTCTTACAAGAGAAGACTTGTTTCTTCAGACTAAAATTTCTGACAATAATGCTCATGCTGATGAACCACTGATAGGGGTCTATTTCAATGAGAAAAGCATGTTTATGAAACGGCATACAGCCGCTGAAGTTGTTCGTGAGAAAGTATCAATATCGCTACGTGAGATGAGGACAAATTATATAGACTCTTTGTTAATACATTATCCTTATCCTGCCTACTATATAGACATTTGGAAAGAAATGATTAAATTGAAGGAAGAAGGAATTGTTCGATATATTGGCGTTTCTAACTTTCATGAGCGTCACATTGAGAATCTAATTCATGAAACTGGAGTATGTCCTGAAATAAATGAGGTATATGTTAGTCCTATAGGAACGAAACAAGGAATTATTGATTATTGTAATGAACATAATTGCTTAATTATGACATATTCCCCTTTAATGGATTTGGCCTCAGATAGGATTCCACTCGAACCTTTGAAAACAATTGCCACGAAATACAGTAAATCTATTGCACAAATAATGCTTAGATGGAATGTCGAAAGAGGATGTTTACCTTTGCCAAAATCAAAAAAAACGAATCGTCTTGTCGAAAATTTTCAGATTTGGGATTTTGAAATCACCAAAGAGGAAGTTGAAGAGATTTCTGCACTAAATAAAGACTATCAGTATATAGTAGAATCAAAAACTTGTCCAGGAATATGATTAGAAATATATTCAAAAAGATATTCCATATTTTTAATGCGATAATCCGACGTAGCCGATGGTTTAATGATATCTTGTTTCAAGATTGTCGCAAGCTAATAATTCATTCAACTTTTAATCTTGATGTTGTCAATCTTGGAAGTACTTCTGGGGTTTATGCTTTTAATTATGAGGGCATGAATATCAAAGCGGCAAATTGGGCTCTTTCTTGCAATCCGCTTGTTTGTGACGAAGAAGTGTTGAAAAATTATGTCAGTTACTTAAAACCCGAGGGCACCATTGTGATATTGTCTTTGTGTGTTTTTAGTGCGCTTTCAGGAAGATATGATTGTTTTGAGGATAGGTATTATGCTATTCTTTATCCAAGTTCTATACCTAATTTTTCAAAGAGAAAGCAGAATGAGGTGATGGCAAGGTATAATAGACCATTATTGTATATGCCCCTTTATAATATGGTAAAAGAATTTTGGTATCTTTTAAAGAGACCATTCATTAAAGGGGAAAAAATTTTATCAGAAGAACAACTGCAGAAAGATGCACAACGATGGTTTGATGGTTGGTTGAAGGAGTTTAACGTAAATGATTTTTCTTTACCGTTGTCTTTGGTAAATCAAGATAGTGTGTTGGATGCTGCATATCATCTTAATAAAATAATTACATTTTGTAAGGAGCACAATGCCACTCCTGTTATGGTATTACCTCCTATGTATCATACTCTTGCCGAAAAGTTCTCAATAAAAGCTCGCGAAATTCTACTTGATTCTTTATTTGCCCAAATTGATGACCAATCTGTTCGTTTCATTAATTATATGGACGATTCTGAATTCTCAAATGATAGAACATTTTTTTTAGATTCATTCTTGTTGAATCAGATAGGAGCTAAGGCTTTTACAAAGAAAGTGTTAACTGATATTGGGATAATGAGGAATTGAAGTAAATAATAGTTGATTTGCAAAAACTGAATGAGTTACTTCTGAAATATATGCTTGTATTGACTTTATGCAAAAATGTATTCGAGGAACTTGCTGCTTTCAGAGGAAGCAAATATGTGTATCCAAGATATGCGAGAAACTTTTTTGAAAAAGGATAGAACTATGTTGATGGATGGGAATAAGAATTATGAAAGCTTCGATCTTATGCTTTTAGCTGTATAATCTAGTTATAAATAATTAATAAAAACAAAGAATTATCCTCTTGATTTTCAGGAGGGTGTATAACACTGAGTACTTATTATAAATATGAATAAAATAGTTATTGTAAATCATGTTTTCACAAAAGAATATATTAGAAAACGTTGGTTATTATTTGCTAAAGAGCATAAAGATATTGATTTGACTTTAATTTCGCCCAAAAACTGGCAATATGGAGGAGTAGGCGCAATGACAACTGGTGGTAATGACTTATCTTATTGCCCCAAAATTGACGACAATAATTATCATGTATTACCTGTAGAGTACTCAATTGATAGAACTGGTTCTTGGCAATCAACAGAAATGTTATACGAAATTGAGAAAATAAAACCTCAATTAGTATATCATGTTGGAACTCATCTTCAATCATCTTTGTTTCCTGTTTTGAAGTTATCAAAGATACTGCCCAACACCAAGTTTGTAACTTTTAGTATGAGGGGACCAAACTGGGATATTTTCTATAATTGGGAGAAGCATCCTATAAAGTCTATGCTTAAATTTTTTTACCACTTCAATCATTTAAGGTGCTTAAATAATTATAGTGATGCTATTATATGCCATTATCCAGATGCAATAAAAAGTTTTAAGAAAGAGGGGTATAAAGGTCCAATTTATATGTGTACACAAGTTGGTGTTGATACAGACGTATATAAACCTAATGGTGACTTTAGAACTGAAATCCGGAAAAAATATGGGTTAGGGGATTCTTTTGTATTTGGAAGTGCAACAAGATTCACGGCAGCCAAGGGGCTTGATGACATAATCGAGGCATTACCGAAAGAAGGGGATTGGAAGTATCTGATGATTGGTGGTGGTCTCGAATCTGATGAAAATCGCTTATTACAACATTTAAAAGCTAGAAAAATCGAAAACAAGGTTATCATGACAGGACATATTAGTCAGCAGGAAATGCCTAAATATTGGAATGCAATGGATTGTGCGTTGCACACACCTAGGACTGCCGATTGGATTGAAACTTTTTCTGTTGCTCTTGTACAAGCAATGGCAACAGGCCTTCCTGTGATTGGATCTGATTCTGGTTCTGTTCCTTATCAGTTAGGTCCTGATGCATTAATCGTTAAAGAGAGAGACACTGTAGCTTTAAAGGATAAAATACTTTGGGTACTTAATAACCAAGAGGAAGCAAAAAATATTGGATTTAAAATGAAATGGCGAGCAGAACATTGTTTCTCAACTCGCCATCTTAATGATTGTATCTATGATATATTCATGGATATTATCAATGATACTTTTGATCCTAATAAAATAGACCAAGCACAATATAAAGTGCCAGTGGAAAATTTATCTATCAGCAAGTAGTTTGCCTATTCAATGAAGTTAGATAGTAGAAAACAAATAGCTTTGGGAGCTATCATGTCATACATATCTATAGGAATAAACATTGTTACTGGATTAGTGTTTACTCCCTGGATGATTCATTCTATTGGGAAGGAGAATTATGGATTATTTACATTAGCTCTTTCTGTAATTTCTCTTTTTGTATTTGACTTCGGGTTAAGTTCTGCGGTTACTCGATTTTTGTCCATTTATCTGGCAGATGGTAAGAAAGACAAAGTGGAACAGTGTCTTGGACTTGTACTTCGTATGTATCTTGTTATTGATATATTCTTGTTTTTAGTTTTATGTAGTGTATATTTCTTTATTCCATATATATACAAAGAATTAACCTTAGAAGAAATAGAAAAGTTCAAGGTTATCTATATAATGGCGGCTTCATTTTCTATTTTTTCTTTACCATTTATTCCTGTAAATGGAGTCTTAACAGCTAATGAGAAATTTGTACAAAACAAAGTGTGTGACATAATTCATAAGATATTAGTTGTTTTGACTATGACAATTGTGTTGTTATATGATGGTGGTTTGTATACTCTTGTGATGGTCAATATTTGGTCTGGAATGATTGCATATTTGGCGAAATTATGGTGTATATATAGGTTTACAGATACAAAAGTTGATTTGCGTTATTTGAATAGATTGGAAATTAAGGAAATACTTCACTTTTCTGGTTGGATTACAATTGTATCTATATGTAAGAGATTAATTTTTACTATAGCACCTACGATATTAGGAGTCTTCTGCGGTTCAGCCAGTATCGCAATATTTGGCATTGCTAATGCCATAGAAGGGTATGTGTTTTATTTTGCAGACGCTTTGAGTGGATTGTTCTTGCCACGAGTTTCTAGGGTGTATATTAAGGAATATGGAAATGTCCTGCCTTTGATGATAAAAGTCGGGCGTATGCAATTTTATATAGTTTCTGCTATTGTTTTTGGATTTATAACCCTAGGGCAGGATTTTTTAAATTTGTGGTTAGGTGAACAATTCGCCGATTCGTATATTTGTATAATATTATTAATTCTTCCATGTGTTTTTCAACTACCACAAGAAGTAGGATCTCACGCAATAGTTGTTCAAAATAAGGTTAAAGAACAAGCGAAAGTCTTTATAGTCATGGGGGTGCTGAATATAGTATTAGGTATTATACTAACTTCATTTTTTGACGTTTTAGGTATGTGTCTATCTATATTTATCTCTTCCTTTGTGAGGACAATAGGACTAGATATAATTATGTACAGGAGTCTTAAAATAGATGTTTTTAAGTTCTTTAAGTATACATTTGTAAAACAAACAGTACCTCTTATCTTGCCCATGATAATAAGCATATATATCAATACATTCTTTGAATGTAGTGGATGGTTGTTATTTGCAGCAGAGAGCTTACTCTATTGCATATTATTTTCAGTTTGTTCGTTTGTTGTTATGAATGAAGACGAAAAAAGAATAACTAGTAATTTTTTGTCTAAAGTTAAAATATGAAAATCGGTATTATGACAATGTGGAATGCTATTGATAATTATGGTGGTATTCTGCAAACATACGCACTTCAACGATATTTACGAGATTTGGGACATGATGCCTATGACATCAGATTCACAAATCTTGAAGGAAGATATAGATATTTAAAGTTTTGTATCAAAAAAATAATCTCTTTTTTACATATTAGCTTGAGAGATGTAGACCGTGCTGAATTTGATGCAAAAAAAAGGCGATTTGGTGATTTCAAAAAAAAATATCTAAATTTAAGTAAGGACACCTATGTTTCTCTACAAGAGCTTCAAACTAATGCTCCTATAGCAGATGTTTATATAACAGGTAGTGATCAAGTTTGGGCCAGATCTTTGAAAAAATCTATAAATGAAAGAGCATGGTATTTGGATTTTGGATTAAAGAATACAATTCGAATTGCCTATGCTGTAAGTTTTGGACATAGCTATTGCCCAGTAGAAGATGATGTATTATTTAAACAATTGGTAAGTAGATTTTCCTATGTTTCTACAAGAGAGATAAACGGAATTCGATTCTGTCGAGAAAGAGGTATAAACGCAGAAAGATGTATAGACTCAACTTTTCTTTTGTCAGCAGATCATTATATAGGGTTAGCGACAAATAGGAAATATCAATCTGATTTCGCATACCTTTATTTATTAAACGTAGGGACTCCAAACGAAATCCATTTCAATGAGGTTCTCAAAGAAATTAATAAAAAAGGCTATAAAGCCATTTGTACGACAGCTTCTGGTTATAGTCCAGCAAAAGAAATTTATGAAGGAGTTGTCTATGATTATGCATCGGTAGAGGAATGGTTAAGTAATATTTTATACTCAAGTATTTTTTTTACCACATCATTTCATGGTATAGTTTTCGCACTGATGTTAAAAAAACAATTTATTTATTTGCCATTACAAACTAATGGTTCTGGTAATGACAGAGTGTTTGATCTATTGGATTGTGTTAAACTAAAGAACAGAACAGCATCAATAAATAATATTGTTGAATTGATGGAAAATTCAATAAATTATGATGATGTGGATTTTTCATCTATTATTTCAATGATAGCCCAATCTAAATATTTTTTAACTAAATCATTAAGCGTTAATGATAAAGAAAATTTTGATTAAGATATATAATAGAGTCTCTAACTTTCAATCCCTTTTGTTGACTATTTTGTATAAGAATATTTTCGGACAGGTCGGTTCTATTAGAATTTGGGGAAGTATAAAAGTTTTGTATCCTCAAAATATAAGCATAGGTGATAGATGTAGCATTAATCATGGCGTGTATTTAAATGCATATAATCCTATTATTATAGGAGATGATGTTACTATTTCTGCAAACTCAATGCTTGTTGCTACAGGTATAAATATTCAGTCATGGCTACGCAAAGAAACAGGTGACAAACACTTGCACAATACAACGATTAAGATAGGAAATAATGTGTGGATAGGTGCTAACTCATTGATATTAGGGGGGGGTAAATATTACTGGTAGTAATGTAGTCATTGCAGCCGGCTCAATTGTTACTAAGTCTTTTAGTGAATCCAATGTTGTTTTGGCTGGATGTCCTGCAAGGATAATCAAGCAAATTAATGAATAAATTAACAGTGTAATAAATGATAGTATGAAAGTAATACAAGTTAACTGTATGTATAAAAGGGGAAGTACAGGTAAAATTGTATTTGATTTACATAACGAATTGTTATCAAAAGGGTATCACGATTTAGTTTACTATGGTAGAGGAGCATCCTCCCAAAGCGATAATGTAAGAAAATTCTGTTATGAAATAGAAGCTCATATTCATCATTTTTTTGTTAAGTATTGTGGAATATTAAGATATGGAGGTAATTTTATATCAACTTATCGTGTAATAAAAGCGATTGAAGAGCAGAAACCGGATATAGTACATATTCATTGCATTAATTGTTATTGTATAAATATATATAGACTGTTGTATTATCTTGGTTCGAATGGCATCAAAACAGTTATTACGCATCATGCGGAGTTTCTTTATACGGGCAATTGCCCTCATGCATACAACTGTAATAAATGGCAGAAACCTAATGGATGTTTTGATTGTAATAATTTGGAGGAAGCCACAGGTACTAAGATAATAGATAGATCCCATATATCTTGGTTAAAAATGAAGAAAGCATTTGATTCTTTTCAAGAAGACAAATGTATAAATGTTGCAGTATCTCCTTGGGTGAAAAGCAGAATAAAACTATCAATTATTGCAAAAAGACTAAATTGTGTTGTAGTTAATAATGGCGTTGATACAGATATATTCAAATACAGCCCGACAAGAAAATTACATTTTGAAGGTGATTATGATACAACAATCTTGCATGTAACGTCATCATTTTCTCTAGATAGGAAAGATCTTAAGGGAGGGTGGATGATTGTTCAACTAGCAAAAATGATGCCTGACATTCGTTTTGTTGTGGTTTGCTTGAATAATCAAGTAGAAGAAGGCAAATTACCAAATAATATTCATTTATGGGGAGCTGCAAAAAGCCGAGAAGAATTAGCTTCTTTGTACAGTGTTGCTAATGTTACTTTGATGTTGTCAAAAAGAGAAACTTATTCTATGGTAACAGCAGAGTCTCTTTGTTGTGGAACGCCAGTTGTTGGATTTCTGGCAGGAGGGCCAGAGAGTATAGCAATAGAGAAGTTCAGTGCCTTCGTTGAGTATGGTGATTTAAAAGCAATAAAAGCATCAATCTGTAAAATTATTACTGCTAATATACAAAAAACAGATATTGAACATGAAGCAAAAAAGGTATATGCAAATTCTACAATGCTAAGTAACTATTTAAGTATATATAATTCTTTATATAAAACGAATCAGTAATATGAGTTTTGATATATTTTTTTTTCTGTTTCTATATCTTATTTTAGTTGGTTCGTTTGTTAGCAACGAGAAGAAAGTCTCAAAAATTATATTATTATGTCTTGGACCTGTTTTAGTACAGTCCTTAAGATCTCCAACTTGTGGTACAGATGTATGGGGTAATGGTTATGGTTACTATCAGAAATTTACATTAATAAGTGAAATACCATTAAACGCAATATTCACTGAAAAAATAAATAGTTTTGAACAAGGTTATGTTGTTTTTAATAAATTGATATCTTTTATATCTGATAATCCTCAGATATTTTTGGCTGTAACGTCGTTATTTATTTTTTCTTTGATTGGTTATATATATTATCGTTTCTCTGTTAATGTTTATTTGTCAATAATCATTTTCGTGTGTTTTGGCCTTTATGTGTTTAGCTTTACAGGCTTAAGACAAACTATAGCATTTTCAATAACACTATTTTCATTTAAATTTATTGTAGAGAGAAAAATTAAATATTTTTTAGTTAGTGTATTTTTAGCTTTTTCTCTTCATTCTTCAGCTATTATTTACTTTTTTGTGTGGCCTTTATGGAATATAAGGCATACGAATAAACTCACAATTAGTTTATTAGGTATTACGCTTCTTTTGTTACCTTTCTATGGTGCAATATTTTCGTTTATCGTACCATTATTATTTAGAGAAAAATACCTTATGTACATGAATGGAGGAAGCGCTATTAATCTTATAATTTTATATTTATTTATATATCTATTGCCACTATTTATTAAGTCTAACGATTTTTCTGTTAAAAATGAGGTTTACAAAAATAACGTTGAGCTTCAAATAGAAAATTTTATAAGGTGGATGGCATATTGTTCTTTTTTATTTCAGAGTTTAGGTTTGATAGGTGGAGATTCAATAACTCGTATTGCTTTTTATTTTAGCGTTTTCTTACCACTATATATACCGATAATCTTCAAACGTACAAAATTCAAATCACTAATATATCTATGTATAACAATATCGTTTATAGCTTTTTTTTATTATGATACATCTAAGGAATTTTACAATGTTGTTCCGTATATGTTTTTTTGGGAATTAATATACCCCAAATGAATAAAATTTGAATTTCCAATAATTTTTTTTGAATGCTTTTTTCGATAATAACAATTTGCTTTAATAGCGAAAGAACTATTGAACGTACAATAAAGTCGGTATTGGTGCAAACTTTTAAAGACTATGAATATATCATTGTAGATGGAGGATCGAAGGACTTAACTCTTGATATAGTCAAGAAATATGAACCTCTGTTTGAAGGTCGTATGAAATGGAAAAGCGAGCCTGATAGAGGAATATATGATGCCATGAACAAGGGTATCATGCAATCCTCTGGTACAATCATAGGTATTGTGAATAGTGACGACTGGTTAGAACCAGATGCTTTATGTCTTGTGGAGGATTGTTATCGTAATAATGATAGCAAGTACATGTCTATTTGTTGTGGTTGGATGAACTTTTATTATGACAATGGTGCCATTCAGGTTCTTAAAACAGATGAGAAATTGATGAAATCAATGGCGAAAGTATATGAGATGGGTGGTATTAGACATCCTGCAACATTTGTTCCAAAATCCTTATATGAAAAAATAGGGTTGTTTGACATCTCAATACGAATAATGGCAGACACTGATTTGATCTTAAGGTTTGTAGAGAATGACGTGAATTTTATTTTTCCGAATAGAATTATCACAAATATGAGTGATGGAGGTGCTTCAAATCTTGGATTGATGAAAGCTTGTAGAGATTATTCTATAATTTTAAAAAAACGCAATGTAGTGGGAGGGAAATATCTTTTGCTTTATTACAAATGGTGTACCAAAAGATATATTAAAGGACTTTTACCCATAAGAATTATTGAGATAATCAGAGACATAAAAAAGAGTTAGTTTTCTATATATTATATATTGTTGTAGAAATGGGGATAGAACAGAAAATCAACTATCAGTTGAACAAGTATCCAGCTGTGAAGAAATATATCAAGCGTGTATACCAGTTGGGGTGCTACGCTGTGAGCTCGAAAATTAAGTCGGAGGGAAATATTGTACGTGTATCGCCTAACGACCCTAATCATGAGTATTTCTTTGGTTATTACGATAAGTCGCCTTGGGATGCAAGTATGCGTTATATGATTTGCATGAGGGCTAAAGATACTTGGTCTAATCCTGATCCAATTGGAAAAGCAGATATTTGTTTACTCAACCTGAATTTTGATTCTAACAATGAAAGGTATTGTAAGAGGATTGCGACTACTCACACATGGAATGTTCAGCAAGGTTGTATGGCTCAGTGGTTGGGACCTGATTTCAAAAGTCGCATTCTGTATAATGATATGCGTGATGGTAAGTACTGTTCAGTAATCTTGAACATTGATACCATGGAGGAGCGTGTATTGCCAATGCCTTGCTATACAGTTTCAGTTGATGGTAAGACAGCCTTGAGTTTGGATTTTTCTCGCCTACATTCGCTTCGCTTGGGTTATGGCTATGCAGAACTTCCTGAGGTAACAAAGGGGGTAGCGCTTCCTGATACTATTGCTATATGGAAAATGGATATTGAAACTGGTGAGGTAACAGAATTGTTGAAATATACCGACTTTGCCAACTTCCAACTTCGACCAGAAATGTTGGAGAAAGGAAGCGTACATAAGGTGAACCACCTGATGCTGTCACCTAACGGCAAGCGCTTTATGGTGTTGTACCGTTGGTTCTGCGGTCAGAGAAAGTACACTCGTCTGGTGACCTGCAATGTGGATGGTACGGGTATGTACGTGCTGTCTGACGATGATATGGTGAGTCACTGTTATTGGAAGAATGATGAGGAAATCATCGCCTTCGAACGTAAGAAGGAGTGGGGTCCTGGATATTATCTAATGAAAGACAAGACTCAAGAGTGGCAGCACCTGTGGGGGCAGTTGAGCAACGACGGTCATCCAAGTTACTGTCCTACGGATAGCAGTTTGGTGGTGACGGACTCATATCCTAATCGTGCACGTGTAGCTGATATCAAGTTGCTCAGAGATACCGATTCTGACGCAAAGGATATGAAGGTGATTGCTCGTGTGTTTGCGCCTTTCAAGTATGACAATGATACTCGTTGTGACCTTCATCCACGTTGGCGGCAAGATGGTAAGGCGGTTTGCTTTGATTCAATTTTCGAAGGTCACCGTGGATTATATATCGTGAACTTGGATTAAGGCGAATATATTTCGATTAACTCAGCATAAATGAGTTGAACGAATCAAATACTTCAATAATGGAAAAAATAGCGGTAATATTACCAGTATACAAGAACGATAAAGCGCCTCATGTACGCTTGTCTCTTAATAGTATCTTAAATCAGACTTACAAGGGGGATTTCAAACTTATCATTGGAGTAGATGGGCCTGTGGGAGAAGAACTGGTTTCTTGTTTAAAAGACTATGAAACCAAGGACAATGTATCCGTACAGTGGTTCTCCAAGAACAGAGGCTTGGCTATTGTGCTGAACGACCTACTTGACATCTGCTTCAAGGAAGGCTATAAATATATCGCTCGTATGGATGCGGATGACATTTCAATGCCTGAGCGTTTAAAGAAACAGATGGCATACTTATTGGCTCATCCTGAGATAGATGTAGTGGGAGGGGCTATTGAGGAGATTGACGAGAATAGCGAGAGCCGTGGTAAGATGATTGTCTATCCTGAAGGTTCGAAGGAGTGCTATGAGTTCTTTGCTCGTAGAAATCCTCATGCGCATCCGGCGGTTCTGTTCCGCAAGAGCTTCTTCGATAAGGCTGGATGCAAGTATCGTCCAGAGTATCGCCAAAATCAAGACACGATGCTTTGGGTGGATGGTATGAGCAAGGGAACGAAGCATGCTAACATTCCAGATGTTGTTCTTCGCTTCCGCTTCACCAATGCTCTCTTCAAGAAGAGACGCAATGGTTGGGCTTTTGCCAAGAAGCAACTCAAAGATCGCAAGAAGATCAACAAGACTCTGGGTTATGGCTTTGGAGCAACAGTCTTCGGTTATATGATGTTCATCGTGCTGGTAAGTCCTGCATGGGTGAAAAAGATTGCATATAAAGTGTTCAGATGACAAGTCTTGAAAATTTAGCGAAATAGTATGTAAAAGAATATTGAAATAGCTGATATCATAGGTAGTGCACTCTCTCATGGAAGAACAGATACTTAGTTTACTTTTGAAGAAATTGAAGTGGATTCACAGAAAGACCAGTTTATCAGCATTGGAAGCAAGAACAAGTCATTCAACATATAATGGATATGGTGGAGGTTGATAATGTAATACATTGTTCTCCCAAAAAACAAGGCTATACAAGATTGCTTTGAACGTCAGTTCTATCGTCTTCGAAACACGAGACTCACTTTCTGAAATCGTTAAAAACATCTTTGAATTATGAGAGAAAAGAAATTTTTAGATACAGTACATGGGCATATCTCGGTTCCTGAAACTTATATTAGATGTGTTTCATCTTGGCAGTAAGATTGTAGCCTCTATATTACGTCGTTGAGATATCCGAACCTCTTAAATATGCATTGGAAGAGCTGTTTGGAACACGTAAAAAACTTTTTGATGCGTATAAGCAGGAGATTCATGATAGAAAACTTGATGTAAGAATTGCAGATGTAGATATTACAGATGAGTGCTTACTGGCGAAGTTTCAAAATTTGAATAAATACAAGAAAAATGATACTAAAATGGCTATTTGACCGAATCGTAGCGCTTTGGGGATTACTTTTTCTTTGGCCGGTATTACTTGTAGTGGCAATAATGGTAAAGGTAAAGATGCCAGGAGGATCAGTATTCTTTGTTCAGAAGCGCGTGGGGAAAAATGGTAAGCTGTTCAATTGCCATAAGTTTCGTACGATGACTGTCAAACATAATGGTTCTACTGTTTCTGTGGCAGGCGATAGCCGTATTACTCCCTTTGGCGCAACTCTTCGTCACTATAAGTTGGATGAACTTCCCGGTCTTTGGGATGTACTGATTGGCAATATGTCTTTCGTGGGGCCACGCCCTGATGTGCCTGGATATGCCGATAAACTGACAGGCAATGATAAGGATGTATTGAAACTTCGCCCAGGTATTACTGGCCCGGCGACGTTGAAGTATCGACTGGAAGACGAAATGATTAGTGAATTTGTGGCGAAACGTCAGGCAGAGGGTGATGTTCGTCCGATGCAAGAAATTGCTACAGAATATAATGATACTGTTATCTATCCAGATAAGGTACGCCTAAACTGCTATTATTATCGTCATTATAGCTTTATCAAGGATATTGAGATAATCTTTGCTACGCTACTTGGATTCAAAGTGAAATTTGCCGGTGAGGAAGTCTAATTGATTGAAAACAACTAATCAAAATATTATGTCTACGGAAGAAAGAAAAACAATATACCTTTGCCTTGCTCATATGAGTGAGGAAGGCTATGAACAGAAATATGTCAAAGAGGCATTTGACACCAATTGGGTGGTTCCGATGGGGCCAAATGTTAACGCATTTGAACAGAATCTTGCTGATTTTGCAAATGCGAATTCTGATGGCTCAAAGCTTGCCCGAAAGGTGGTGTGCCTCTCTGCCGGTACTGCTGCTGTTCACTTAGCATTGATTGCATGTGGCGTAAAGGCGGGGGATGAGGTGTGCGTGCAGTCGTTCACCTTCTGTGCTTCTTCGCATCCTATTACTTATCTTGGTGCAAAGCCAGTGTTCATCGACTCGGAGCGAGAAACTTGGAATATGGATCCGGAGCTGTTGGAAAAAGCTATCATTGAGCGCAAGGCGGCTATAGGTAAGTATCCGAAGGCAATAATTCCTGTGGCACTCTATGGTATGCCTTACGACTGTGAGCGCATTATGGCGATAGCAGACAAGTATGGTATTCCTGTGATTGAGGATGCCGCCGAAGGGCTGGGTTCTCGCTTCAATGGTCAGGTGCTGGGTACGTTCGGTCGTTTTGGTGTGTTGTCGTTCAACGGCAACAAGATGATTACGACTTCGGGCGGTGGTGCGTTGATTTGCCGTAACGAGGAGGATGCAAACAATATTATGTGGCACGCTACTCAGGCGCGCGATGCGTACTCTTATTATCAGCATACGGAAATCGGTTACAACTACCGTATGAGTAACGTGTGTGCAGGTGTTGGTCGTGGTCAGATGAAGGTGCTCGATAATCATATTGCGCATCACAAGCATGTGCAAAAACTATATAAGGAACTGCTGAAGGACGTTAAAGGTATACATCTGCATGAACAGCCTGCCGATTCTCGTTACGACTCAAACTTCTGGCTCTGTGCAGCTACTCTTGATGAGGACATTTATATCCAAGGTCAGGAGAAAGCTTACAAGGAAGTCATCAAAACTGCCGTAGGTGGTGCTGCCGGTGTGGTTAAAGAGGTAAATTCGGCTGTTACGGATTGTCAGCCTAACGCCAATGTGGAGGCTCTTCGCATGTTCATGTTCTCGAAGAAGATTGAATGTCGCCCTGTGTGGAAGCCGATGCATAAGCAACCGGTATACGCTGATGCTGTGGCATACGTGAGTGGTGTGTCGGAAGAAATCTTTAAGATTGGTTTCTGTTTGCCAGCTGGTCCGTATGTGACGGATGATGATGTACGTTATATTGTTGATTGCATCAAGGAGGCGATTATCAATTAATATGAAACAGTTTTTTATTGGTGTTTGGCAGTTCATTAGTTATTTGTTCTGGCCTCAGAAGACAGATAAATCAAGGTATGATGCTTAAATAGTTGATTATTATTTAGGATATCTCAATACAGCCAAATATCTTTATCGAAAATTGCAATCAATAAATAAAGTCTGTTACTATAAAAAATATTAAGGATTCGCGACGAACGACAAAAAGTTTTTTGCGAACTACATATCCTAAAAATCATGTAGCTGAGACAGGAATTCTAAGAACAGGATTATGATTTTATCAGAACTAATACAAACTATCCACAACGAGATAGTAAAGCGGGATTTAATGTATGAGCATACACCTGCGAATAAAGCTATTCTCGAGCAGAAGTGCGGTGGAACTTTTGAGGCTGTACTAACAGGGAAAGGGGATACGAAGTGTTTAATTCCTCAAGTAGGAACTTTGCATTTTCTCTTCCGCGGTCAAGGTGAAGAGTATATTCCTTGTTCGCCTTCGCTTTATCGTGGTAATCCGACAGATGTAGAAGTGTTCGTGGAGAGGATGCGCCTTGTGGTGTTCCGACGTTTATTGGCATCCCACCCTGTAGTGGAGCAGTTTTTCCGGAAACATAGATTTCTTGTAGATGAAGAAGGGTTGGCGCAACATTATGGTTTAAAGACCTCGGTTCTGGATTTGACAAGTAGTTTGGAGGTGGCATTGTTCTTTGCAATGTGTCCTTACGACAGCGAACATGACAGGTACTGCTATCATAATGATGGCAAGGAGCATGAGGCAGTTCTATATGTCTTTCTGCCGATATTCGATAATGAACCAATCCCTATGTTGGATGGGAACGGATTCTTAAATGGAAGTATCAAGCCTATTGGTTTGCAGGCATTCAGACGTCCTGGAGCACAGCAAGGGTATGGCTTGCATCTGTCAAAGGAGGAAAGCTTGAAAGCGTATATGTATAGGTTTACGTTCACATGTGAGGAGTCGGAAGCTTACTACAGAAAATTTGCTGATGGTGATGGACTTTGGATAAAAGATGAATTAGTGGATAAAGCAAAGTCAATTACTAAGCAGGAAGTCTTTTCATTCGGTGTGTTCAACGAAACATTTTGCGACTACAGACCTAAAGGATTTTCTGGCAATAAGTTGAAGAAGTGCTTGCCAAACGGCATCAAGTTAAAAACAAAAGTTGAAGATGTGGTCTTTACCGCAGAGGAACGTACTCAAATAATCGAACGATGGAACAACGATTTAGGTAAATCGATGGCTTCTACCATTTTCCGAAAGAAATGGTTTGAACATGAAGGTGTTGAAGATAGCAACGACGGGCAGCAACGTATTGTAGGCATACATAATGAGCATGCATTCAGATCTTTGAAGCAGTTGGAAACCCAGCAAATGCTTTTGATGATAACATGTCCTGATGGTCCTGAAGGTGCTGAGTGGAAAAACTACACCAATACTCCATGTACGAGAAAAAAGATGAAAGCCCCCGACAATACCCAATGGACAAAAGTTCCAGCAAGAATGGAGGATATGTTTGGTAATCCGTATCTGACGGAAAAGGATTGGTGGATATGAAGTAAATGGTGACATTCTATCTCAACTATATGCACTTTTCTCAGAAAAACTACTCCCAAACGTCTTTTTTCTTTGGCTACATAGTTTTTAATCCTCACCTTTGCATCGTTGATCAACGAAACGTGTGAATAGGAAAACGAATTTAAATCTC
>UMHP01039619.1_pt1 | contig 26018 bp, 23 predicted proteins | sample 1965571 | NCBI WGS metagenome assembly UMHP01 (sample SAMEA4836103, study PRJEB28245) | human gut metagenome | biome: gut microbiome; material: fecal sample | place: Denmark | collected 2008
GCCCCCTGGGAGGATAGGAAGCCGCTGATTCAGCAAAGAAGCACTAGCAAATGCTAGTGCTTCTTTTGTTATATGAATCATGAAATAAAAATTACGACGGATGTCGAAGACGACTGTATTGCGGCTGTCGAAATGATGTACAGGCCTTTAAGACGGATGCGAAGCGACTAGTCTGCCGTAAGAGTTAGATGTGGCAGCTTTTAAGACGGATGCCAAAGACCGCGAGACTGCCGTTACTGGCCCATATGGCCTCTTGCAAGGATGAGTGTCAAAGAGAATCAGACTGCCGCAGTCAGTACCCTGCGGTTCCGTTTTACTGTCAGGGAATTCCAGACATATCGGATTTTTTCAATACTGCAGTTATCAGCACCTTGTGCTTGCCTGTTACCTTTAAAATCTTTACGGACCACTGACTGCAATCTTTCATCCCATAGCAATCATTGCCAATCAGCAGTCCAAATGATTCAGTGCCAATCCCGTATCCCGATTTCACACTTACTTTTTCATTCTTTGAATAATAGCTATTCACTATAATACATATAATTATAGTAACTGATAATTTGGTCAGAAAATGATTTTTTCGGGCACTTATGCAATTATTTTAAGCCATTTATGCTGATACAGAAAAGGATAAGCAACAAGCCGTGTATATCCTTTGTATTTTGAATACATCGCAGATATATGGAGACTGTTTGTTGTCATTCTACTTTGAATGTGGTATAAATGTGTATGTAACTAAGAAAGGGGAGTTGATTCATATGGTAAAAAGTGTTGCAGCACCGCAGGCAAAGGGGAAGAGTGCTGAAGATAAAATTTTTGGCGCCAACAATCGAGCCGTTGCTTTGACAGAAAAATTAGGGGCTGATAAGGTCATTAACGGGACCGTCGGTTCTTTGCTTGATGAAGACGGCAATTTGGTTATGCTCGATGTTGTGCAAAAAGCTTATAAGGCCTTGACTCCGAAAGAAATCGTCGCTTATGCACCGATTCAGGGCTATCCCGATTATCTGGAAGCTGCCATTGACCAGTGCTTTGGTGAATCTCGTCCGGACGGCTACATTCGTGCCTGTGCTACGTCCGGTGGTTCTGGCGTTCTCCATCACGTCATTCACAACTACTCCGAATGGGGTGATGACATCCTGACCAGTGACTGGCATTGGGGTGCTTACGGTTCCATGTGCCACGATAACGGGCGTAACCTGCGGGAATTCAACTTACTGACGGACGATGGGAAATTTAATTTCCAAAGCTTCAAAGAACATGTCAGTGCTATGGTTGCCAAACAGTACAACACGGTTATCATCATGAATTCTCCGGCCAATAACCCGACTGGTTTTGGTCTGTCCGACTCTGAGTGGGATCAGGTACTGTCCTTCCTGAAAGATGTCGTCAAAGGCCAGGATAAAAATATTATCTTCGTCTCTGATGTAGCTTATCTCGACTACAGCGGTGAAAAACATGAATGCCGCAAGTTCTTCAAAAAATTCGGTAACATGCCGGACAATGTCTTCATCATCGTGGCCTATACCTGCAGCAAGGGATTTACCATGTATGGGCAGCGAATGGGGGCTATGATCGGTATTACCCAGAATAAAGATATTGCCGATGAATTTGTTGCCATTAACCAGTATACCAGCCGTGCTACGTGGTCTAACTCCAACAGCGCTGCCATGAAGGTCATGGCTAATATCTGCAAGGATCCGGCTAAAGTTGCTGAACTCGATGCTGAACGGGCCAAGTATTTTCATCTTATTCAGGAACGGGCCGATTTGTTCATGAAGGAAGCCGATGAATGCGGTTTAAAATATCTGCGCTATATTTCCGGATTCTTCATTACCATCCCCTTAATCGGGGCTCAGAAAGTCTGTGACGAATTGGAAAAGGAAAATATCTTCCTCGTTCCTTTGGAAAAAGGTATCCGTTTGGCGGTCTGCTCCGTTTCCAAGAAAAAAATTCAGGGGCTGGCTGCGAAGATTAAAGCGACCTTTGATGCCGTCGGCGTTCAGCAGTAACGGCTGAGGAAAGGATTGGGCTTATGTTTAAAACTATCGGTGTCTGCGGAACCGGCAATATGGGACAGGCTATCGTCAAAGGCCTGGTAGCTTCGAAGGCTATGGCTGCAGATCATATCTATCTGTACAATATCCATCGGGAAAAAGCGGATGCCTTAGCGAAAGAGACGGGAGCTGTTGTCGTCGATTCACCGCTGAAATTAGCAAAGCTCTCCCATGCGCTTATTATGGCCGTCAAGCCGAATATGATGGAGAAGGCGATTTATGCTGTTCGTGACGGACTGGCAGCGGACACGGTTCTCATTTCTATTGCCGCCGGCCTCTCTCTGGAAAGCCTTGCCGGCTATGCCGGAGAGAAGACTAAAATCGTTCGCGTCATGCCCAATACACCTGCCATGGTCGGGGAAGGCATGGCTTCGATTTCGTCGAACGACATGGTGACGGCAGAAGAAACGGCTGATGCCGTCGATATTTTTTCCAGCTTTGGCAAGGCGGAAGTCGTCGATGAAAAATTGATCGACGCCGTCTGCGGTCTCAGCGGCAGCGGTCCGGCCTATGTCTACTTGTTTATCGAAGCCTTGGCTGACGGTGCCGTCCGCGAAGGGATGCCGCGGCAGATGGCCTATACCTTTGCGGCTCAGACTGTCTTAGGGGCGGCGAAGATGGTCTTAGAAACGGGAACCCATCCCGGAGCCTTGAAAGATGCCGTCTGTTCTCCAGGCGGTACGACCATTGAAGCCGTACAGACTTTGGAAGAAAACGGTTTTCGGGCTGCGGTCATGAAGGCTGTCAGTGCTTCGGCAGAAAAAAATAGAAATCTTTAATCTCATTACCCGTTGAAGGTTTGAAAACCTTCTCCGGGTAATTTTTTTTATTTTTTAGTAAAATAGAGGGACACTTTTCGTTATAAATCGTTTATAAACGGCTTTGTTATGCGATTTTTAGATAATTTAAAAATTACAAAAAGTAATAATAAAAATAAGATTTAATTATTTTTACTTCATAAACTCAAGAATTTTACGGAGTAATATGCAAAATAGTAAAGAATATTGTGATTTATATCGAAAATAGGCATATGATTATGTCTAAATGTAATTTACAAACATTACTTTCAGGTATATAATAACAAGCATAGAAACTGTATCCGGATACAATCTAATATGAGAAACGGCGATGCCCATAATTTTTTATGGACGAGCCCATGCCTCTTAAAGGCGTGACACGTGTATTTTTTATGAAAGGGTGTTATGTAATGGTTATCTTGGCCTTACTCCCGATTCTATTTCTCATTGTAGCATTGGGATTCTTGAAGATGGCCGGTTGGAAAGCGTGCCCAATCGCAGCCATTATCGCATTTATTGTTGCTGTGGCCGTGTATGACATGCCGGTTCCCATCGCTATTTCGGCAGCCTTAGAAGGGGTTGCCCTGGCATGTTGGCCGATTTTGCTGGTCATCGTTATGGCGCTGTTTGCCTATAAGTTGACGGTTGCAACGGGCAGCCTGGAAATTATCAAACAGATGCTGACCACGGTTAGTGAAGACAAACGTGTACTGTTCCTGCTCATCGCTTGGGGCTTCGGTACTTTTATGGAAGGCATGGCCGGGTTCGGTACGGCTGTTGCTATTCCGGCAGCTATGTTGGTTGCCCTCGGCTATCCGCCGATCAAGACCATCGTTGCTTGCTTGATTTCTAACGCTGTAGCGCCTTCGTTCGGTTCCATCGGTATTCCGACGACGACGATGGCTGCTGTTACGGGTCTTGATTCCGGTGTCTTGGCTACGAAGGTTTCCATCGTATCCTTTATTCCCGATCTGATCGTTCCGTTCTTAATGGTTATTTGTATCGGCGGCGGCCTGAAAGCCATCAAGGGCGTCGGAATCGTTACTCTTCTTTCTGGTTTAGCCCTGGCTATTCCGCAGCTGCTCATTTCCGTGACCATCGGTGCTGAACTTCCGGTCATGGTTTCGTCCATCATCATCATGGCTGTTATCGTCCTTTATTCCAGAGCCTGCAAGACGACGAGCAATCCGGAATATCAGGTTGATTTCAAAACTGATGATCAGAAAGCCGTTTCCTTTGGAGAAGGCGTAAAAGCTGCTATGATTTTCATCTTGATCTTCGTCCTTCTCGTTGGAACGTCGAAACTCTTCCCGTTCATCAACGGACCGCTGGCTTCTATTAAAACGACGGTTCCGATCTACGCCGGTGCCGGTGCCAAACCGTACACCTTTACGTGGATTGCCGTTCCGGGTATCATGATTTTCATTGCCTCCGTTTTAGGTGGCTTGTATCAAGGTGCTTCCATCGGTAAAATCGCTCAGGTCTTTAAAGACAACTTCGTTGGCCTGCGCTTTACGTACTTGACGATCATCACCGTTGTCGTCGTCGCGAAACTGATGACCTATTCGGGTATGACCAAAGAAATCGCCGATGCCCTCGTCTTTGCAACCGGTAACGGTTATCCGGTTTTCGCTCCCTTCGTTGGCGGCTTAGGTGCTTTCATCACCGGGTCGTGCACGAACGCCAACGTTCTCTTTGGGCCGCTCCAGACGTCGGTTGCCTCAAGCCTCGGCATGAGTCAGCCCTGGCTTGCCGGTGCCAGCTCTCTTGGCGGTTGTATCGGCAAGATGCTTTCTCCGCAGAGTATTGCCCTTGGTATCGGTGCTGTCGGTGCCGTTGCTGACGGTAAGGAAGGCGAAATCATGCGAGGTACTGTCGGTTATTGCCTCTTCTTGCTGGTCATTGCCGGTATCATCACGATCGTAGCTCCCAGCGTCGTTCCTTTCTTAGTCAACTGATATATAGTAGGCAGGCATGAAAGAGTATGCTGCATATCTATGTAGCATACCCTTTTTCTAACAGGAACAATGTGATATAATCTGTTGTGAAATGTTCCTCATACGAAACGTTTCCTTATAGGAATAATACAATATTACTTTAAAGCATAGTAAAAATTCGTAAAAATAATCGCAATTTAAAGTTTTTCGTTTGTTGCCGGTTTATTTAAAAATAAACTGCTCTTATGATAAGTTATCATGGAATAGTGCAAATCAATCGAAAAGTGATATGCGTAAAATGTGCAAATGTAATTTACATGCATAGCAAAGTAGAGTATAATGATACCTGTAAGAGATAAACGAAGAATAAACACAACAGACTAGTTTATATTTTCGTTATATTCGGTCTTAATCTGGAAGTCCTTTCCGGATGTAAATAAGTGTTATGCTTATTCTTTTCATTATTTGGAGGTATGTATTATGGCAAAAGGTAAAGTTTCACCAGAGTTAATTGAACAGTTCAAACAAATCGTCGGCGAAAAGTACGTTTATACGGACAAAGAAAAACTCGAACCGTATTCCCACGATGAAGTAACGGACCCTCATTACATGAAAGAACCGCAGGTCGTCGTTCTCCCTGCTACGACGGAAGAGGTTTCTAAAGTCGTAAAACTCTGTTATGAAAACGATACAGTTATGGTTCCGCGTGCTGCCGGTACGGGCCTTGCAGCCGGTGCTGTTGCTACGTTCGGCGGTGTCATCATCTCCATCGAACGCATGAACAACATCATCGAAATCGACAAAGAAAACATGGTCTGTGTTACGGAACCGGGCGTTACGACGGCCGTTCTCCAGGAATCCGTTCAGAAAGAAGGCCTCTTCTACGGCGGCGACCCCTGCAGTGGGGACTCCTGCTTCATCGGCGGTAACGTTGCTACCAACGCCGGTGGTAACCGCGCTGTTAAATACGGTGTAACCCGCGACCAGGTCATGGGCATGGAAGTCGTTACTCCGAGCGGCGAAGTTGTAACCCTTGGCGGTAAATTCCGTAAAAATGCTACGGGCTACATGCTGATGCACCTCTTCATCGGTTCTGAAGGTACCCTCGGCATCATCACCAAGATTTACCTCAAATTGGTTGCTCTTCCGAAATACCAGATGGACCTCTTGGCAGTATTCGACAACCTCGATGACGCTATCGCTTTGACTCCGAAAGTCATGGGCGCCGGCATCACTCCGGTCTGCGTCGAATTCATGGACAACGCTTCTATCAAACAGGTTGAAATCTTCCTCGATGAAAAACTGCCGAAATCCGACATCGGTAACTACATCATCATCCAGATCGCCGGCGACAGTGAAGACGTTCTTGATGAACAGTGCGAAAAAATCGTCGAATTGGCTGAAGAAAACAACGCTATCGACTCCTTGGTTGCTGACCCGGCTGTCATTTGGAAATCCCGTAAAGCATACCTCGAAGCTGACCGCGCTCGCAGCTTAGTCTTCTCCATGGAAGATATCGTCGTTCCCATGACGGAAATCCCTGACGCTGTACAGCAGATTTCCCGCTTGGCTGAAAAATACAATGTTGCTATGCACTGCGCCGGCCACTGCGGCGACGGCAACGTCCATATCGATATTTTGAAAGATGACCGCACTCAGGAAGAATGGGAAGAAATGCTCCCGAAAATCCAGGGCGAAATCTATGCTCTCGTTTACCAGCTCGGCGGCCGCCTCTCCGGCGAACACGGCATTGGCTACAAACGTGAAGCTCTCCTCGAAAAATACACGGACCCGGTTGAACTCAGCATGATGAAAGCTGTTAAGAAAGCCTTGGATCCGAAGAATATCATGAATCCGGGCAAAGTTGTCAGCATCAACGACGAAGTTCCGGTCGAAGAATAAGTTTTACAGTTGTATACTAAGGGAAAAGGGCAAGGCCAAGGCTTTGCCCTTTCTCTTTAGAGCTATGAAATGCTATGAAAATAGCGCGGATTTAGAAAGGGTGTGTACGTATGCAGAAGTTTGCAGTGCCTTTTGGCAAAGAAAAGATCAAATTTGAACTGCCGGATGAACAGGTAGCCGGCGTTCTCGTTTCCCATGCTCACGAATATAAAGCACCGAAATCGGAAGAAGAACTCGTTGCCGATGCTTTGGCTAACCCCATTGGCAGCCCGAAACTGAGCGAATTGGCCAAAGGTAAAAAAACTTGCGTCATTATTTCCAGTGACCATACTCGTCCCGTACCGAGCCATGTCATCATGCCGCAGCTCCTGGCTGAACTGCGCAAAGGAAATCCGGACATCGACATCACCATCCTCATCGCAACGGGGATGCATCGCCCGACAACGCAGGATGAATTAGTCGCGAAATACGGTAAAGAAATTGCTGAACACGAAAAATTCTCCATCCATGTCAGCCGTAACGACGAAGACATGGTCAGCATCGGTACCTTGCCGTCCGGCGGCGAATGCCTCATCAATAAACTGGCTGCTAATGCCGATCTGCTCATTTCGGAAGGCTTCATTGAACCTCATTTCTTTGCCGGCATGTCCGGTGGCCGTAAATCCGTTTTGCCGGGGATTGCCAGCAAGATTACGGTCTTGGCTAACCACTGCTCCGAATTCATCGCCAGCCCTAATGCCCGTACGGGTATCTTGAAAGGCAACCCGATTCACGAAGATATGCTCTACGCTGCGAAGGCAGCTAACCTGGCATTCATCTGCAACGTCGTCATCGATGCCGATAAGAAGGTCGTCGCTGCTTTTGCCGGCGACCGCGAAGAAGCCCACTATGCCGGCGTCGACTTTGAAATGAAATTGGCCGGTGTAAAACCGATTCCGGCTGACATCGTCATCACGACCAACGGCGGCTATCCTCTGGACCAGAACATTTACCAGTCCGTAAAAGGCATGACGGCTGCTGAAGCTACGTGTAAAGATGGCGGCGTCATCATCGATGTATCGTCCTGCTCCGACGGTCACGGCGGCGAAGACTTCTACAACAACTTGAAGAATGCTACGTCTCTCCAGAAAGCCATGGATGAAATCCTGGCCCGCGGCCGCAACGAAACGGTCTTTGACCAGTGGGAAGCTCAGATTCTCATGCGTATGCTCCTGCGGTTTACGATCATCATGGTTACGGAAGCTCCGAAACAGATGATTGAAGACATGCACATGAAATACGCTTCGTCCATCGAAGAAGCTTTGGCTATGGCAAAAGACGTATTGGCTGAAAAAGGCGTTAAGGAACCGAAAGTCACGGTTATTCCTGACGGCGTATCGGTTATCGTAAAATAAGCTTTTCGGCTGATTATTAAGATCATGAATAATGAAACGGCTCTGTAAAGGTGAACCCTTTATGGAGCCGTTTTTGTCTTGCAATGACCTATAAAGTATCATATAATGAGTGAGATATTGTTTTGGCATGGATAAAAGGGGGAATTGCCTTGGCAGGGTTAGAAACAACACTGGTATTCGACATCACCATGATTCTGCAAGTCGTGCTCATCGATTTGGCCTTAGGCGGCGATAATTCGATCGTCATCGGCATGGCAGCTAAAAATCTGCCTGCACATCTGCAAAAGAAAGCTATTTTATACGGAACGGCAGGGGCTATCATCCTGCGATTTATCATGGCTTTTATCGTGTCCTGGCTGTTCCAGGTGCCTTTTTTGAAGACACTCGGCGCCGTCCTGCTCGTTTTCATTGGCATCAAGCTCATCGGAGCCGATGAGGCCGCCGAAGATATCCACGTCGAAGCTAAGGACTCCTTATGGGCGGCTGTGCGGACGATTATGATGGCCGATGCCCTCATGAGTTTAGACAACGTACTGGGGATCGTCGGGGTCACGAATAACCACTGGGGCCTTTTGATGTTCGGCATGCTCATTTCGGTTCCGATCATCGTCTTTGGCAGCACTGTCGTCGTTAAAGTCATGAACCGGTTCCCTATTTTAGTCTATATCGGCGGAGCTATCCTCGGCTGGGCTTCCGGCGGCATGGTGGCAACGGACCCGTATTTAGCGCAGTATGTCGGCTGGGCAGCCGCTAATCCGACAGCGATGAAACTCGTCTTGTTGGGCGTTACCGTCGTCGGCGGTTTTCTTTGGAAATCCCTTCACCGGGGAGGGAAAATTGCGGTCTAGATAAAGAAAAAACTTGACATTTTCTTCCAGTGTGATATTATATATAAGTCAGGTAACGGGGCGTGGCGCAGTTTGGTAGCGCGCTTGGTTCGGGACTAAGAGGTCGCAGGTTCAAATCCTGTCGCCCCGACCATTTTATATATCGGTATTTATCCCGAGAATACAGTAAGCGATATATAAAGCATGGAGAGCTGTCCGAGTGGCTGAAGGAGCATGATTGGAAATCATGTATAGGGCGAACGCTCTATCGTGGGTTCAAATCCCACGCTCTCCGCCATAAGAAAAAAGACGATCACGAAAGTGGTCGTCTTTTTTTATCTTTCATCAAAAATGTGTTTGCGGCTAACATTTTCTTTACCTACATGGATGGCGTCGCTCACGCCGTTTTGCCGCATCATGGCCTGTGCAGCTTTTGGACTATGCACGGTGTGTCCGATTCTATCATGCCCGAAGACAGTGAAAGTGTCTCTTTTTAATAAGGAATCGGCAGTACTTTTAAAGAAGATATATAATGTTATATAGTATATAAAGAGGGGGAGTCCGTTGTTGACGTCTCCTTCTGAGACATCTGATGGAGTGATCGGAATCCCGTGAACCCATCGATATTTTCCTTGCAATTCAAGGCCCGATGTGATAAACTATTCTAGCATAGGTTTTGAATGATTGATATAGAAAGAGGTGTAAGTGGTGAAAGAAGGTATTCATCCGAAGTATTATACGAATGCCAAGGTAACTTGCGCATGCGGCAATACGTTTGAAACAGGTTCTACGAAACCGGAACTGCGTGTTGAAATTTGCTCTCAGTGCCATCCGTTCTTTACGGGTCAGCAGCGTGCTCAGCAGGCTCGTGGCCGTATCGAACAGTTCAATAAACGTTATGGTAAAACAGGTAAATAATCAGCAGTACAAGTGGGCAGCAGAGCAGAAATGCTCTGCTCTATTTGTATGTAGAGAAAGGGAGGTAACGCTTTGAAGAAACCGAAGATTTATGTCGGCGGTCAGGCTGTCATCGAAGGGGTTATGATGCGCAGTCCCCAAACGATTGCCACGGCTGTTCGGACACCGTCCGGTGAAATTACGGTAAAAAAAGAGCCTATTCGGTCCATTTCCGAACGGTTTCCGATTCTGAAGAAACCCTTTTTGCGGGGAACCGTAGCTTTGGTCGAGTCCCTCATATACGGCATGAAGAGCCTCTCTTATTCGGCACAGGCTGCCGGTGAAGAAGAGGAACAGCTTTCGAGCTGGCAAATGGCCCTCACCATGGGGATTTCTGTCCTCTTGGCTATCGTCTTCTTCTTGGTCATCCCTACGTACGCTGCTAAATTTATTCCCGGCGTTACGGACAGTGCCTTTCGGCTCAATGTCGTCGAAGGGATTTTGCGCCTGGCTATATTTCTATTATATATATGGGCCATTTCATTGACGGCAGACATCCGCCGGGTCTTTGAGTATCACGGAGCCGAACACAAGACGATTTGGACCTATGAATCCGGTGAAGAATTGACCGTTGAAAATGTCATGCGTCATACCCGCCTCCATCCGCGGTGCGGCACGAATTTCCTGCTCATCGTCATGGTCGTGTCGATTTTCGTCTTTGCCTTTTTGGGCTGGCCGAGTTTCATCGAACGTGTCTTGTCCCGTATCGTCCTCATGCCTGTCGTTGCCGGTATCAGTTATGAAATGATACGCCTGGCCGGGCGCACGACGAATCCCGTCATTCAAACCATATTCCGACCGGGTCTGTGGCTTCAATATCTGACGACCCGTGAACCGCATCCCGACCAGATAGAAGTTGCCATCGAAGCTATGAAGGCTGCGAAACCGGCTGACGACGGCGATGTTACAGAGATAAAGTAAGGAGAGAATTATGAGCTCATTTATGGATAAAGTACAGGCCGTGGAGAATAAATTCATGGACCTGGAACAGCAGATCAGCGACCCTGCGGTCATTGCCCGTCAGGAAGAATGGCAGAAGCTGACGAAGGAACATGCGTCGCTCATGCCCCTTGTCGAAACGTTCCGCAAGTATAAGGACATCACCCATACGATAGAAGGGGATCAGGAAATCTTGAACGACCCCGACAGCGATGATGACCTCATGGCCATGGCTAAGGAAGAAATGAACGGCCTTGTAAAAGAACAGGCCGACCTTGAAGATCAGCTGCACATCCTCATGCTGCCCAAGGACCCGCGGGATGACAAAAACGTCATCATGGAAATCCGCGGCGGTGCCGGCGGCGACGAAGCAGCCCTCTTTGCCGGCGATCTATTCCGCATGTATATGAAATATATCGAAAAGCAGCCCGGCTGGAAGACGAGTATTATCAGCTCTAACGAACCGGAATTGGGCGGTTTTAAAGAAGTCGTATTCTCTATCGAAGGATCCGGTGTCTTTGGCAAGCTGAAATATGAATCGGGCGTCCACCGCGTTCAGCGTGTCCCCGTTACCGAAGCCGGCGGCCGTATCCACACGTCAACGGCGACTGTTGCCGTTCTGCCGGAAGCAGAAGACGTTGAAATCGATCTCAATATGGACGATGTCCGCGTCGATTATTTCCGTGCCTCCGGTGCCGGCGGTCAGCACGTCAATAAGACGAGTTCTGCCGTCCGCATGACCCATATTCCGACGGGCATGGTCGTCGAATGTCAGGACGAACGGTCGCAGCTGGAAAATAGGGCCAAAGCTCTTCGCGTCTTGAAAGCCCGTCTCCTCGATCAGGCTCAGCAGAAAGCGGACGCCGAACTGACGGAAGAACGGCGCAGCCAGGTCGGTACGGGTGATCGTAGTGAACGAATCCGCACGTACAACTTCCCCCAGGGCCGGGTAACGGACCACCGTATCAACCTGACTTTGTACAAACTCGATAACGTCTTAAACGGTGATATCGACGAATTTATTCAGGCTCTGGCTGAAACTCGCCGAGCTGAACTGATGAAAGAAGCAGAAAATGAATAAGATTTGGACCATCGGTGCCTTGCTGCAATGGACTCAGCAGTACTTTGCAGAAAAAGGCATCGATTCACCGCGTCTGGATGCAGAGATTCTCTTGGCCCATGTCTTAAAAAAAGAGCGGATTTATTTATATGCCCATTACGATGAGCCCATGAACGGTGAAGAACTGGCGGCGTATCGGGAATTGGTGAAAAAGCGGGGGAGCCGTTTATCCGTCGCCCATATCTTGGGAAACCAGGCTTTTATGGGACTTGATTTTAAGGTCAGCCAGGATGTGCTCATCCCGCGGCCGGAAACGGAGATGCTCGTAGAAACCGTGATAGCGGCGGCTAAGGGAACAAAGCCTGTCGTCATCGACATCGGCACGGGAAGTGGTGCCATTGTTCTCAGTCTCTTGTCGTACTTACCGGAGGCGACGGGATTTGGTGTCGATATTTCCCCGAAGGCCTTGGCCGTGGCCGCCGAGAATGGCCAAACCTTGGGTCTTAGCGACCGCGTAACCTGGCTTGAAAGTGACCTTTTCACGGAGGTCCCGGCCATGGCCTGTGACTGGCTGGTGTCGAATCCGCCTTATCTGACGGCTCAGGATATGGCAGATCTTCAGCCTGAAGTGCGCCATGATCCGGAACTTGCCTTGTACGGCGGTGACGATGGGCTTTCTGTTTACCGGAGACTGGCTGAGACCTCGCCGTCCTATGTCAAAGGCGGCGGCCACTGTGCCGTCGAAATCGGGGCCGGCCAAGCCCCGGATGTCATCGACATTTTCTGCCGGACCGGTGCCTATGACCATGAACAGACCGTTAAAGATTATGGCGGCATTGACAGAGTCCTGTTATTTACAAGAAAAGAGTAATAGATCATGAAGCAGACGAAACTTGTAGAAATTACGGATATAGAGCAACAGAAGGAGATTCTTGAAGAAGCCGGAAGGATTATTCGTGACGGCGGACTGGTCGTCTTTCCGACGGAAACGGTGTATGGAATCGGTGCTAACGGCCTTGATGCCGACGCCTGCCGCAGTATTTATGAAGCGAAAGGGCGTCCCAGTGACAATCCTTTGATTTTGACCGTTCCCGACGAAGAAGGGGCCCTTCAGGCAGCGGCAGTCATCTCGCCGACGGCGCAGAAATTGATGAATTATTTCTGGCCCGGTCCCTTGACCATCGTCCTGCCCAGAAAACCCATCGTTCCCGATGCGGCTACGGGAGGCCTCGATACGGTGGCCCTGCGCTGCCCTGATCACGATATCTGCCGGGCTTTTCTGCGCTATGCCGGCGTTCCTGTAGCCGGTCCCAGCGCCAACTTATCGACTCGTCCCAGTCCGACGACGGCGGCTGAAGTCATGCACGACATGGACGGCCGTGTCGATATGGTCATTGATGGAGGTCCCTGCCACATCGGCGTTGAATCGACAATCGTTGAATGCAATGGCGACGACAAGGTAACTATCCTTCGTCCCGGCGGCGTTACCATTGAAATGCTCAAGGAAATCGTGCCCATTGTTGAAATGGATACGACCTTGGTGACCGGCAAGGGGGTTCCCAAGGCGCCTGGCATGAAGTACCGCCATTATGCACCGTCAGCACCGATGACTGTCGTCGTAGGGACGGAAGACAAGGTAACGGAAAAGCTGCAGTCTCTGTATGAAGTACTTAAGGCAGAAGGGAAGACCGTCGGCTTCTTGGTCAGTGAAGAAGTAGGCAGTCATTTTCCTCATAAAAACATGTACGTCTGGGGCCATCACGACGACAAAGAAGCCTTGGCTAACCAGCTCTATACGGGTCTTCTTTCCTTTGACAGCGACGTCGTCGACGTCATCTTAGCCGAAGGCGTCGATGATGAAGGGCTCGGCCTTGCTATCATGAACCGCATGAAGAAAGCTGCCGGCGGTCATGTCATCGTCGTTGATTAAGGCTTTTCGCAAAGCCCGGGAAGATGTATAATAAGATAGAATTACACCAGCACACAGACAGGGAGGATTTAATGATGAAATTAGTACTTGGCGCCGATCACGGCGGATTTGAACTGAAGGAAAATATCAAAGAATATTTGAAAGAAGAAGGCATTGAATTTACCGACTACGGCACCTTGAGCGGCGATCGCTGCGACTATCCCGACGTTGCCAAAAAAGTTGCCGAAGCTATTGCCGACGGTACCTTTGACCGAGGCATCCTCGTTTGCGGCACCGGCATCGGCATCGGCATTGCGGCCAATAAAGTTCACGGCATCCGGGCAGCTCTTTGCCACGATACCTTTTCGGCAGAATTCTGCCGCCGCCATAACGACGCCAACATTCTGACCATGGGCGGCCGCGTTATCGGACCGGGCCTGGCCAGAGAAATTGTTCGTATTTTCCTGTCCACCGGTTTTGACGGCGGCCGTCACGCTGAACGCGTTGCCAAAATTGCCGACATGGATAAATGAGGAAGGAGTATTCACACATGCATGTACAAGTAATGGATCATCCGCTTATTCAGCATAAAATCACGCTCATGCGCAAAAAAGAAACGGGGTCGAAGGACTTCCGCAACCTCTTAGAAGAAATCACCATGCTCATGGGCTATGAAATCACGCGGGACCTGCCGTTGGAAAATGTAGCCATCGAAACGCCGGTCGCTACGATGACGGGCAAGCAGATCAGCGGCAAGAAACTGGGCATCGTCCCCGTTCTTCGCGCCGGTTTGGGCATGGTTCAGGGGATGCTGAACCTCATCCCCATGGCGAAAGTCGGTCATATCGGCCTCTATCGCGACCCGCAGACTCTGGAACCGGTTGAATATTACTGCAAACTGCCTGATGTTGAAAACCGCGACTTCATCATTGTCGATCCCATGCTGGCTACCGGCGGCAGTGCTTCGGCAGCCATTACCCTGCTCAAGGATAAGGGTATCAAGAACATTAAGCTCATGTGCTTGGTAGCCGCTCCTCAGGGCGTTCAGAAGGTCAACGCCGATCACCCTGACGTTCGCATCTACGTCGCCGCCCTTGACGATACCTTGAATGACCAGGGCTATATCGTTCCCGGTCTTGGCGATGCCGGCGACCGTATCTTCGGTACGAAATAAGACGCTTTTATTACGGCATATAAAAAAATCACCTCCCATATTGCTTGGGAGGTGATTTTTTGTCTGTTAATGGCCGCAGGAAGCGAGGCTGTGAATCGATTCCAATTCATAAGGCGTTTCCTGATAGACGATATTCAGCCAATTGTGGTAGAAGAGGTGGGCGTAGCTGCACCATGTGAAGTACGGTTCCTTGGTATCGTTGTCGCCCGGGTAATAGTGCTTGGGGACGGCGATGGGAAGGCCTTTTTTCTTATCCCGCAGGTACTCTTCTTCGAGGGTTCGGCGGTCGTATTCGAAGTGGCCGAGGACGAAGAAGCGGCGGTGGTCCGGCGTACCGATGATGTTGATGCCGTTTTCGGCGGACCGAGACAGGATTTCCAGTTCCGGAGTGTTGTAGACGGCAATGTCATCTATGGCCGTATGGCGGGACTGGGGAATGAAGTAGCGGTCATCGAAACCCCGGAGGAGGGGATGGTGCTTCTGAGTCAGTTGGTATTCAAAGATACCGAAGAGCTTGGAAGACAGATCCCGTTTGTGGATGCCGTAGTAGTGGTAAAGCCCGGCTTGGGCGCCCCAGCAGAAGAGGAGCGTCGAAAAGGCATGGGTCTTGGCCCAGTCGAAATAGGTCTTCATTTCCGGCCAGTAGTCGACGGATTCAAAGGGAATCTGTTCGACCGGCGCGCCGGTAATGATCAGGCCGTCATAGTAGCGGTCCTTAATGTCTTCGAAAACGTAGTAGTTTTCATCGAGGTAAGAGGCATCGGTATGGGTACTCTGATGCATTTCCGTATGGCAGAAGTCGACTTCGACCTGGAGCGGCGAGTCACCGAGCAGGCGCAGGAGCTGGAGCTCCGTGGGCTTCTTTAAAGGCATCAGGTTGAGGATGAGGATGTGCAGGGGCCGGATGTCCTGATGGAGGGCCAGCCCCTTATCGATGGTGAAAATCCCCTCGTCGTGCAGTTTTTCTTTGGCGGCAAGCCCGTCGGCAATTTTAATCGGCATAATCCGGTCCTCCCTGCGAAAAGATACTTAAATAGATTCCAGTGCGTTTTCGACGGCAGCTAAGAGGTCTTCAATGTTTTCGAGACCGATGGAGATGCGGACCGTACCGGGCGTAATGCCGCAGGCGCGCTGGGCTTCTTCGGAAAGCTGCTGATGTGTCGTCGAAGCCGGGTGAACGAGGAGCGACTTGGAGTCGCCGACGTTGGCCAGGTCCGAGAAGATATCGGCGCTGTCGATGAATTTGCGGGCTGCCGTATAGCCGTCTTTGAGTTCAAAGGAGAAGATAGAACCCGTTCCCTTGGGGAAGTATTTCTGAGCCAATTTATAGTACGGCGAAGACGGCAGGGACGGATAGTTGACCTTGGCGACTTTCGGGCTGTTTTCTAAGAAATCAGCGATTTTCTGGGCATTGGCAACATGGCGTTCGATGCGCAGCGACAGCGATTCAAGGCCCTGGATGAGGAGCCAGGCGTTGAACGGGCTGATGCAGGCGCCGAGGTCGCGGAGGGCTTTGGCGCGGATGCGGGTGACGAAGCCGGCGCCGGGAATATCCTTGGCGAAGTTGACGCCGTTATAGGACTGATCCGGCGAAGCGAATTCTTTGAAGCGGCCCGAAGCTGCCCAATCGAATTTACCGTTTTCTACGATGAGGCCGCCTAAGGTCGTGCCGTGGCCGCCGATGAATTTCGTAGCAGAATGGACGACGATGTCGGCACCGTGGTCGAGAGGACGGAAGAGGAACGGCGTTGCAAAGGTATTGTCGACGATGACCGGCAAGCCGTTTTCATGGGCAATGGCTGCGATGGCTTCAAAGTCGGGAATATTGATGGCCGGGTTGCCGAGGCTTTCGAGGTAAATGGCCTTGGTCTTGTCGTTGATGTATTTAGCAAAGGACTGCGGATCATCGGGATCGGCAAAGTGCGTCGTAATGCCGAGATGTTTGAACGTTTCCGTAAACAGTTCGACCGTGCCGCCATACAGGGTAGGAGCAGCGATGATTTCGTCGCCGGCGCCGGCCAAGTTGATGATGGAGTAGGCGATAGCCGATGCGCCGCTGGCCGTAGCAAGACCGGCTGTGCCGTTTTCAAGCGCGGCGATTCGTTTTTCCAGGACGTCCTGGGTCGGATTGGTCAAACGGCTGTAGATGAAGCCCGGGTCTCTCAATGCAAAGCGGTCTTCTGCCTGCTGCGTATCTTTAAAGACGTAAGACGTCGTCTGGTAAATAGGAACGGCACGGGAACCCGTCGTCGGATCCGGAACCTGACCTGCATGCTGTTGTAACGTTTCGAATTTGTAGTTTTTGTTTTCGCTCATAATACATTTCCCCCTGATATCTTAAAAAATATAATGTAGTATAAACTTGAAAGCCTTGTAATAAAAAAAGCTTCCATCCCTATGTAAGGGACGGAAGCACCGTGATACCACCCAATTTCACCTATCCTTCACAGGATAAGCCTCTTCAGGTACGCAGGCAAATCTTGCCCTCAATACCTTAGCACTGTAACGGGTGCGCCCGGACGGTCTAATTATTCGACCAGCCTGCTCGGAGTCCATCTTCCACGATGCTCATTGCATTCCCTTCCACCAAATCGGGAACTCTCTGTGCCAAGTCCTATCGTGTACTCTTCTCTTCATTGCAACACTATCAAGTTGTTGACGTAAGTCTATCATCAAAACGAGGTCTTGTCAAATGATTTTTCGAAAAAAAATTCAAGAAATTTTAAGTTAAACGTTCTAATATAAAGGTACTGCTTAAATATATAATGATATATATAGTATGCGAAAGCGGAATCATCAGCTATGCAGAGGCGGAAGAGTCCTTCCGGTCGGGGATTTATCCGGGAAAAACTTGAAAAAAGTAAAATAATTGTTGACAAGGGGCAGTGAAATCTGTAAAATAAATAAGTAAGCTTTTCACTTGGACTCCATTAGCCCCGGAGAAAGAGCACCAAAAGCTTGGTCAGTTAGTTAATCAGGGAGGAATTACACAGCATGAAAACTACATTTATGGCCAATGCAGGCAACATCGAACGTAAATGGTTTGTTGTTGACGCTGAAGGCCAGACATTAGGCCGTCTTGCTGCCGAAGTAGCTAAAGTTCTTCGGGGAAAACATAAACCTACTTTTACCCCGCATGTCGATACAGGCGATTTTGTAATTGTAGTCAACGCAGCAAAAGTTAAATTGACTGGTAAGAAATTAATCCAGAAGACCTATTTCCATCATTCCGGTTATCCTGGTGGATCTAAATTCACTCAGGCCGGCCATCTGCTCGGAACACGGCCGGAACGTGTTGTTGAAATGGCAGTTCGCGGTATGCTCCCGAAAAATAAATTGGGTGAACAGATGTACCGTAAACTGAACGTCTATGCAGGCGCTGAACATCCGCATCAGGCTCAGCAACCTGAAGTTTTGAAGTTAAACATTCGCTAATTAATACCGGGAGGAAGATTTCATGGCAGTAGCACAGTACTACGGCACTGGCCGTAGAAAGACATCCGTTGCTAGAGTTCGTCTGGTTCCGGGTCAGGGTAATATCACCGTCAATAAAAAAGAATTGAACGAATATTTCGGTCGTAAAACGCTGGAATTGGTTATTAAACAGCCCCTCGTACTCACAGGTGTAACCGAACAGTACGACGTCATCGCTGACGTTAAGGGCGGCGGTCCGTCCGGCCAGGCCGGCGCAATCCGTCACGGTATCAGCCGCGCTCTGTTGGAAGTCGACAGCGATTTCCGTCAGGCACTGAAAAAAGCCGGTTTCCTCACGCGTGACCCGCGTGAAAAAGAACGCCGCAAATACGGCCTCAAGAAAGCTCGTAAGGCTTCTCAGTTCTCGAAACGTTAATATATCCGTATATTACCGACAAACCTATGCATACGAAAACCCGCATGGACTCTGTGTCTATGCGGGTTTCTTGTTAGCTTGAGTCTATTCAGGAATCAAGAAAATCTTGTGAGAACGCGTTTGAAATATACGAACAATATACAGACAATACACAAGACAGTCGTTTATATCTTCGATGTAGTCCTAAATATAACTTGCTGGGGCTTTTTTACGCCTTGGTTGAATCGCATTGTTGCAGGTGTTGATGGAATTGTTGTAACAATGTTATAATAATGTTATTGCGAAAATTTTGGATTAGGGAGTATGGATAAATGGGCAATAAGACGGATTATATACGCTTTCGAGTAGATGGAGACATCAAAAGAAAATTAATGGAGATCCTAGAATTGAAAGGGGATACCATGAGCGGTTTTTTGACACGTACAATCGTTGAATTCATCCAGAAAGAAACCAAGCAGGAACGTAAATAGTGAAACATGTATTATGAAGGGAATACTGTGATTCCAAGGAGGGTCTCGGTACATTAGTGCGGGACCTTTTTTGCGTAGAGAAAACTGGCCTCTGAGCCTCAAAAATGATAAAATGTATAGGAAAATAAACGATGTTACTTATCATAAAGGGGGATTTTTTATGTTTACCTATTATATGCCGACGCAGGTGTTTTTCGGGAAAAACTGTATTGCCGAGTCAGGTCAGGTGTTAGCCGGTTTGGGGAAACGGGCCTTATTGGTCACAGGCCGTCATTCCGCCAAGGTCAACGGCTCTCAAGATGCTATTACCGGAAAACTTGATGAATTAGGCATTGCCTGGTATCTCTTTGACGATGTTGAAAACAATCCCTCTATCGATACGATCCGCAGAGCCGCATCTCTTGCCAAGGAGAAGGGTGTTGACTTCGTCGTCGGTATCGGCGGCGGTTCGCCCATGGATGCCGCTAAGGCCATTGCCCTGCTCTGCACGGATGATCTCGACGATGAACGGCTTTTCAAAGAACCTTACAAAAAGCCCTTGCCCATCGTGGCTGTGCCGACGACGGCCGGAACGGGGAGTGAAGTGACCAAAGTCAGTGTCCTTACCAATGTTCATGCCGGGACCAAGCAGTCCATCAATACGCCTTTTATTTTTCCGGTCTATGCCTTTGCCGACCCGACTTATACGGAAAGCGTGTCCCAGACCGTTACCATCGACACGGCCATCGATGCCTTGAGTCATGCCGTGGAAGGCTATATGTCCACCATGTCGACGCCCATGAGCGACGTCTGGGCCGAAGAAGCCATGCGCTTTATCGGCCTCCATCTGACCGACTTGAAGGGGGATATTCCCTATGCCGTCCGGGAAGATTTGCTCTATGGGTCCATGCTGGCCGGCCTTACCATTGCCCAGACGGGAACGACCATGGTTCACAGCATGGGCTATATGCTGACCTATTATCGCGGCATCACTCACGGCCGGGCCAACGGCCTGCTTTTGCCGGCTTACATGAAACTCATGGAAGAATCTATGGCCGATAAGGCGGAACGCGTCTGGGCCATCCTCGGCCTTTCCGGGAGCGAAGACTTTGCAGCCCTTATGACGGATCTTATGGGCGATACGGTGGGACTCACCGATGATGAAATTAAAAAGTTCGTCACCATGACCCTGCCGACCAGCGGTATTCAGCGAACGCCTTATGACGTAACGGCCGCAGATTTGACGACAATCTACAAAGGGCTGTAATCGGAGGCCGCCTGATTCAATATAGGAGGAATAGTATGGCAGAATTATTAGCGCCGGCAGGCTCTTTAGATAACGTACTTACGGCCATTGATGCCGGTGCCGATGCCGTTTATTTTGGCGGCAAGAGCTTCAATGCCCGCCGCTTTGCACATAATCTAGACGATGAAGAAATCGTCCGAGCCGTAAGAACGGCCCATTTATTTGGCGTAAAAGTATACGTCACGGTCAATATTCTCATGGCCGATACGGAACTCGATGACCTGACAATCTATTTGAAGTCCCTTGATAAGGCCGGTGTCGACGGGATCATCGTCCAGGACATGGCGGTGGCACTCTTAGCTCGCCGCGTCGTGCCCGACCTGCCCCTTCACGGCAGTACGCAGATGACCGTTGCCGATTCTGACGGTGTCCGTTTCTTGGAAGAAAACGGCTTCACCCAGGCCGTCTTATCTCGTGAATTATCTCTTGCCGATATACAGTCGGTCTGTGCTTCGTCGCCTCTTGCCATTGAGGTATTCATCCACGGGGCATCCTGCATGGCCTATTCCGGCCAGTGCCTGATGAGCAGCTTCCTCGGCGGCCGCAGCGGAAACCGCGGGGCTTGTGCCCAGCCTTGCCGTCAGCCTTATACTTTAGTTCGCGACGGTAAAGCGGTCATGAAACAAGAAGCCTATGTGCTCAGCCTCAAGGATTTAAAAGGCCTTGATTATATCGACGACCTCCTCGATGCCGGCGTCACGTCCTTTAAAATCGAAGGCCGCATGAAGGGAGACACCTATGTCAGGACCGTCGTCACGGCGTACCGCAAGGTCATCGACGCCCATAACAGCAGCCCGAAAGCCCGTAAAGAGGCTCATGATGAAGCGGCAGCCTTATTGACCTCGGCCTTTAACCGCAGCTACCAAGACGATTTTCTAAGAGGGATGGTCCAGCGCCGAACCCTGACTGAGAAGAATCCCTCGGGCCGGCAGACGGCATCTGATGCCGCCGTTGGCCTTACGCGAAAGATTCCGATTTACGCCCATGTCGATGTCGACGGTGATGGGCGATTAGAGCTTACCCTGTGGGATGAAAAGGCCCATACGGTAGTGGTTGCGGCGGACTTTCTGCCTCAGCCGGCTTCGAAGCGTCCGGCAACGATCGATTACTTGAAAAAACAGTTGGGCCGCCTTGGCGAGACGCCTTTTGCCCTGGCTGAAGTGACGGCCTGGGATGAAACCAAGATGATTCCGGCCAGCGTCTTAAATGACCTTCGCCGTCAGGCTGCAGATGCGCTGACGGAAGTTATTTTGGCTGATTATCACCGGCCGGCGGCAGGTACGGTGATGCCGATATCGGAAACGGTCGTTGAGGTAAAAAAAGGCGAGGTCATGGAACTCGTCGTCCGCTGCGATACCGTCGACGGTGTTGCGGCAGCGGCCGAAAAGGGAGCAGACGTCATTATCTTCGGCGGCGAATCGTACCACCATCGTCCTTTCCTCCAGAAGGATTGGCAGGCAGCCGTCAAGGCAGCTCATGATTCCGGTGCGGCCTTATGGGCCGGAACGCCGCGCATCGTTCGTGAAGCCCATAGAGCGGCCGTACAAGGCGAACTCGAACGGGCTGCTGCATCCGGCATCGACGGCATTTACGTCGGCGCCATGGCTGTCTTTACGATGGCTAAAAAGGTCGGCAGCGGCCTTCCTATCCGAGGAGACTGGTCTCTTAATATCTTCAACAGTCAGGCTGCCTCAGCCTATGCGTCCCTCGGCTGCAGCGGTATCACGGCGTCTCTTGAAGCGACGCTGCGACAGATCCGTGACATGGCCCGCAAGAGTCCTTGTCCTGTTGAAGCCGTCGTTGAAGGCCGTGTAGAAATGATGGTCACCGAATCGTGTGTCATCTCATCCTTTGCCGGCAATGGCAAAAAGAAGGGCTGTCCCAATGTCTGTCAGGGTGGAGCCTATGCCCTGCGCGACCGCCGGGATGAAGACTTCCCCGTCGCTACCGACCAGTATTGCCGCAATCATATCCTAAACAGCCGTGACCTCGACATGGCTCCCTACTATAAAGACCTCGTCCGGGCCGGCATTGCCGCCATTCGCATCGAAGGCCGAGGCCGCAGTCCGAAGTGGCTGGCTGAGCAGGTTGCCCGCTACCGCCGCCTCTGTGACGGGACGGAAACCCTGGTTCTGGGAAAAGAAGACCAGACCGTTACCCGGGGTCACTTCTTCCATGGAATTTTATAATACAGGAGTATTCATAGATGAATAAACGAAGTATGAGAATTTTGGGATTCTACCAGATTCAGCACATGTTGGTGCGCCTGGCTCCATCCCGCTTGTCGAAGGAAATCGCCCGTCGTTTGAAACCGATGAGTGATGCCGAAGCCATTGACCGGCAGTTGACCGACACGGAAGAAGCCGTCCGCTGCACGCAGACCGAGACCGGCACGCCTTTTGGCGGCATCGTCGACATCCGGCAGGCTCTGGAAAAAGCCAAGCGCGAAGTAACCCTCGATTCTCGTGAATGTATAGATGTATGGAACAATCTTCAGCATTACAGTGAAATCAGTTCTTTTTTTGCTGACCGGGCAGTAGAATACCCGCACCTGGCTGAACAGGCCGAAGTCATCGGTGACTTTTCGCAGCTTTCCCATTCTTTTGCCACGGTCTTTGACAACAACCACCAGATTCGCGACAATGCGTCACCTCAGTTGATGCGCCTTCGCAGCCGCATCGTCGAACTGGAACGGCAGACGAAGCGCTACGTCAATAACGTCCTGCAAAATAAAGAGTACCAGAAATTTTTCCAAGATGCCTTAGTCACCGTTCGAAACAACCGCTACGTCATTCCCATCAAGCAGGAATACCGCCATGCCTTTCCCGGCATCGTCCACGATACGTCGGCCAGTGGTTCAACTCTCTACATCGAACCCTTGGCCATCGTCAACGCCAACAACGACCTGCAGTCGGCCCGCATTGAAGAAACGCGGGAAATCGAACGGATTTTCCGCCGTCTGACTGCTAAGGTCCAACAGCAGTACACAGAACTCTATGACAGCACCCTTTGCGTCGGTCAGTTGGAATTTATTTTTGCCAAGGCCCAATTAGCTCGGCAGATGAAGGCCTGCCGTCCTGCCGTTTCCAAGACGCGGCAGATCAAGCTCATCCAGGCCCGCCATCCCCTCATCGATGCCAAGTATGTCGTGCCTAATACGATCGTCCTCGGCGGCGACTACCGGATTTTGCTCATTACCGGCTCCAATACCGGCGGTAAGACCGTATCCATGAAGACCTTGGGCCTCTTGGTCCTCATGCACCAGGCAGGACTTTTTATCCCTGTTGAGGAATCGTCGGAACTGCCCGTCTTCCGCGACGTCTTTTCCGATATCGGTGACGAACAGGATATCTCTCAGAACCTGAGTACCTTTTCCAGCCATATGAAGCAGCTGGTCTATATCTTGAAGCACTGCGGTCCGGACGACCTCATCCTGGCCGACGAACTGGGCTCCGGGACCGACCCGGCAGAAGGCAGTGCCATTGCCATCGCCATCTTGGACTCCCTCTATCAGAAGGAATCCTATGTCATGGTCACGACCCATTACAATGATTTGAAAAACTACGCCTATAATACGCCGGGTATTGAAAACGGCCACGTCGAATTCGATATGGAAACCCTGAAGCCGACGTATAAACTGCGCATCGGCTCGGCCGGCAGCTCTCATGCCTTCAGCATCAGCGAACGGCTTGGCATGCCTAAATCGGTTCTCGAAAAAGCCAAGGAACTGCGCAGCAAAGCCCAGGACATGGATATGGAAAAAGTCCTGACCCAGCTCAATGCCCAGGCTAAGATGTTGGACGAAGAACAGGCAGAACTGACGTATCGCCTGAAGGAAGCTCGGAAATTAGAAGACGACCTGCGTCGGGAAAAGGACAAGGTCACGTCCAAGCGGCAGGATATCATCGATGCCAGCCGCCGTGATGCCGTCGACCTTAAACGCAGTCTCCGCATCGAAGCCGAAAAGATTATCCGTGAACTCAAGGCGCAGACCAAAGAGACCTTGTCCGATCGCGAAAAGGCGAGGGCCATTGAGCAGGCTCGTCGGGCAATCCAGCAGATTTCCCTGCCCGAAGCGGAAAAACCGCACCGCGATCCCATCGACCGCAGTCAGTTAAAAGTGGGGCAGCAGGTCTTCGTCAACACCTTGGACAGCATCGGTACCGTCGAAGACATGGGCAGCAAGCAGCTTACCGTATCCCTGCGGGGCATGACGGTCCGCGTCAAATTCAGCGACGTCAGCGCACCTTATCTCGACGAATTGAAGAAAGAAAAACAGGCTGAAAAGAAAGCTGCTGCCAGCTCTTCCTATCGGCCCATCCGCTCGTCGCGGGTGGCGACGGAACTCAACATCATCGGCAAGACCTTCAGCGAGGCCCTGCCCGATGTCGAACGTTTCCTTGATCAGGCCCTGGCCGCCGGTTTCAGTCCGGTGAAAATCATCCACGGCAAGGGAAGCGGCGCCCTGCGCCGGCAAATCCATGCCTTTTTGGATGACCAGCCCTTCGTAAAAAAATATCAGCTCGATGACGTCGACGGCGGTGGTGCCGGCGTTACCTTAGTATACTTCTGATGAGTGCAGAATCCTCTGTCTTTTGGTAAATAATCAAAAGGCAGAGGATTTTTTTATAAATCTTTCGGGGAAAACGTTGACAGGATAGTTGTAATCAATTATGTTACATCTAAATACAATATTTATGTGTATCCTATGAAAAGAGAAAGGGTGTTGTATTATGACAAAGAAAATTGCTGTTGTTGCTGCCGGTGGGAAAGTTTCCCGCAAAGTTATTACGGAAGCCGTTAACCGCGGGTTCGACGTTACGGCCTTTGGCCGAAAAGCTGAAAACATGACTGATGCTCAGCATTATGTACAGAAAGATATTTTAGATTTGACGGCAGACGACCTGAAGGGCTTTGACGCCGTCGTCGACGGTTTCGGTGCCTGGACACCGGAAACCTTGCCGGATCATTCGACGACGACAGAACATCTTAGCCGGATTTTAAGCGGAAGTCCTACTCGCCTGCTCATCGTCGGCGGTGCCGGATCGCTCTTTGTCGATAAGGAACATACCATGGCCTTGTCGGATACGCCGGACTTTCCCGATGACTATAAGCCTGTTGCCACGGCTATGGGCGATGCCCTCAAATTGCTCCGCCGTCACGACGACGTCAATTGGACCTATATCAGCCCGGCTGCCGACTTCCGTGCTGACGGTGAACGGACCGGGAAATATATCCTGGCCGGCGAAGAATTTACTCTGAACAGTAAGGGCGAATCGATTATTTCCTACGCCGATTATGCCATTGCCATGGTCGATGAAATCGAAAAGGGCGACCATATCAAACAGCGCATCAGCGTCGTCGAAGCATAACGAATTATATAGATTATATAGAAAAAGCTTCCATGAAGAAAAAATGAACTGCTACCCGTCAAGTAGACACTCGAAAAAACATAAATAG
>UMHP01017847.1_pt1 | contig 24827 bp, 19 predicted proteins | sample 1965571 | NCBI WGS metagenome assembly UMHP01 (sample SAMEA4836103, study PRJEB28245) | human gut metagenome | biome: gut microbiome; material: fecal sample | place: Denmark | collected 2008
CACCGCCTCCTACTCGATTCATGGGCATAATTTCTACAGTATCTAAGCCACTTCGCTATTCGCGCCTCGGGAGAGTGCGTGTGCACCCCGGTGCCCGGGGCTTACGCCCTTACGTTGTGGCGGGATAATGAGTGCTACGGTAACACCTCGGGGCTCGGTGTTACCGGGATTGTGTTTGATGGTTACTGTTCACACCTGACAGTGTGACCAGCAGCGCTTGATGTACGAATATGAGTACACTTGCGGATTTTGCTTGATTTATTGGGGAGTGCGTATTATATTAAATATAATGACTATTCAGAACCACTGAGAACAAAAAAAGCTGATGCGTCATGCTTGCATGTAAGCAGCAGATTTTCTTGTTTTGGATAGTTACATTGTTATTGGATTTAATTTTAAAACACAACAGGGGAGCTGGTGTTTAGCCGGCTGAGAGTAGACTGGTAGTGTCTTGACCCATAACCTGATTTGGATAATGCCAACGTAGGATAATATCGCACGATTTTTAGGCGGATATACTCATTGGCGGTATATCCGCTTTTTGAATGTGTGGGTGATTATGAATAGTTGTAAAGAGATACAGATGAATAATTTTATAGAAAAGCTTAAGTCACGCAGTCCTTTGATTCACAACATCACAAATATGGTTACTATCAATGATGTGGCCAATATTGAGCTGGCATGTGGGGCCAGGCCTATTATGGCTATGGCACCGCAGGAGATGGATGAGGTCACGGGTATCTGCGATGGGCTGAACCTGAATATAGGCACTCCTTCTGAGGAGCGCTTTGAGGCGATGCGCATTGCTGCGAGGATGGCAGCGAAAAAGAATATTCCTATTGTGCTTGATCTGGTTGGTGTGGGCGTGAGCCGCTTCAGGATGGATTTTGTGATGAGCCTGCTTGACGAGGTGCATGTGGATGTGATTAAGGGCAATTTGTCTGAAGTCAAGGCTGTTATGGAGCATGGCAGGTGCGATGGTGGCGTGGAAGTGACCGATACGGCAGATGAGTCTGATGCAAAGGCGCTTGTGTGCAGGGCGGCCCTGAGATATGGCTGTATCTGTGTGATTACAGGTGAGACCGATTATGTGGCAGAATTATGTGATGAAGCTGATTGCTATGACAATAATGAAAGAAGTCTGATGAGTACTGATGCGATGAGTACCGGTGTGATGGATAATTGTGTAGTGAATGCTGTTGCGTCGGATGCTGACGGATACACGCATAATTACAGGGTAGGAAGCATCACAGGCGGCCATTCTATGATGAAGAGGGTGACAGGCACCGGATGTATGCTTTCAGGGCTCATTTGTGCGTTTGTTGCGGCTGATTGCGATGATAAATACGGTGCAGTCACAGCAGCACTTAGCTGCATGAAGAGTGCAGGCGCTCTTGCTGCCTCTGATATGGCAGAGCACGGCAGAGAGACAAACAGCTGTTATTTCATTAAGCCCGGAAATGCTGCATACCGGGACAGGCTGATTGATGCAGTATATCATATATGCGATGGTGATTATGAACTGATGTGAATATCGCTGTATGACAGACAATTGGTATGCAGGTCATGAGTCTTATATTTGGAAAACAACAGGATAAGAGGTAAAAGGTATATATGAACAAAACTGATTTAAAGCTCTACGCTATAACAGACAGGCAGTGGCTGCACGGAGCGAGGCTTTCTGAGCATGTGAAGCTTGCGATAGAGGGCGGTGCCACTATGATTCAGATCCGTGACAAGGATATTCTGAGTACGGATTCTGATGCAGGGCTTAAGGATGAGTATAGTGAGGCTCTTGAGATAAAGAGAATCTGTCATGAGCACAAGGTGCCGCTCATCATCAATGATAACGTGCAGTTTGCAATTGATATAGCTGCCGATGGAGTACATCTGGGACAGGATGACATGAATCCGGCGGAGGCCAGGAAGCTTCTTGGAACTGACAAGATAATAGGAGTCACGGCAAAGACCGTGGAGCAGGCAAAGAGGGCAGAAGCTGATGGCGCGGACTATCTGGGAAGTGGAGCCGTGTTTGGCTCTACCACAAAGCTCAATGCAAAGCCTATGACAAAGGAGCTTCTGCGTGAAATCACGGCGGCTGTCGATATACCGGTTGTTGCAATCGGAGGCATAAATGCAGACAATGCGGTCACGCTAAAGGGCACAGGGATTGCAGGAATCGCAGTGGTAGGAGCGATATTTGCAAGCGCAGATATAAAGGCTGCAGCCAAGGAACTCGCAGAAATATGCGATAAAATTCTGTAATCACAGTATGACATACTGCTATAACTACAGTAATTAAACAATATTTTGAAGATACTGAACAGTTACGAGAAATCACAACATTCAGTAGAAAGGAGCGTAAATATGCATACAGCACTTACAATTGCGGGAAGCGATTCAAGCGGTGGTGCAGGAGTGCAGGCCGATTTAAAGACCATGCTTGCAAACGGTGTGTTTGGCGAGAGCGTAATCACGGCACTCACGGCACAAAACACCATGGGAGTTGATGCGGTGATGAATGTACCGGCTGATTTTATTGAGGCACAGATGAAGGCTGTTTTTATGGATATTTTTCCGGATGCGGTGAAAATCGGTATGACATCATCGGTAGATACAATTGAGGCGATTGCCGCAGGTCTTGTAAAATATAAGGCAAAAAACATAGTTCTGGACCCGGTGATGGTCGCTACAAGCGGAAGCAGGCTGCTTGAAGAAAATGCCGCAAACACTCTGATGGATAAGCTTTTTCCACTGGCTGACATCATCACGCCAAATATCCCTGAGCTTGAGGTGATATCAGGCAGACAGATTGAAAGCACAGATGACATCATAGAGGCATCAAAGGCTGTTTATGATAAATACGGCTGTCCGGTTTTAAGCAAGGGAGGTCATTTCACAGACACAGCATGTGTGTGTGACTATTTGTGGGATGGAAAGCAAATCATCACATTTGAGACCAAAAGAGTGGATAATCCAAACTCACACGGCACAGGCTGCACGCTTTCATCAGCGATAGCCAGCGGCCTGGCAAAGGGACAGCCGCTCGAGCAGGCTGTGGATAACGGCAAGCGATATGTCACGGCATGTTTAAAAGCCATGCTTGATCTGGGGCACGGCAGCGGTCCTATGAATCATGGAGCGTTAATCTTGAAATAATTACTAATTAATAATACAAATAACAATAAGAACAGGAGAGTACAATGAGTAATTACACAACACAGATGGATGCCGCAAGAAAAGGCATCGTAACACCTGAAATTGAAAAGGTAGCAAAGAAAGAGAAGATGGATGTAGACAAGCTGATAGAGCTTGTTGCAAGCGGAAAGGTAGCTATTCCTGCTAACAAGCATCACAAGTCACTTGATGCAGAGGGTGTTGGAAGCATGCTTCGCACAAAAATCAATGTAAACCTCGGTGTGTCAAGAGACTGCAAAGACTATGATGTGGAGATGCAGAAGGTCATGAGTGCTGTAAAGCTTGGAGCAGAGGCTATCATGGATCTTTCAAGCCATGGCAATACACAGCCATTCAGACAGAAGCTTACAAGCGAATGTCCTGCAATGATAGGAACAGTGCCTGTTTATGACAGTGTTATCCACTATCAGCGTGATCTTGCAACACTTACAGCACAGGATTTTGTCGATGTAGTCAGACTCCATGCAGAGGATGGAGTGGACTTTGTCACACTTCACTGTGGAATCACAAGAAAAACGATAGACCAGATTAAAAAGCACAAGCGTAAGATGAATATCGTAAGCCGTGGAGGCAGCCTTGTATTTGCATGGATGTGCATGACAGGAGAGGAAAATCCTTTCTACGAGCACTATGATGAGATACTTGAAATCTGTGAGGAGCACGATGTGACAATCTCGCTTGGAGATGCCTGCAGACCGGGATGCCTGGCAGATGCAACAGATGTATGCCAGATAGAGGAGCTTGTAAGACTTGGAGAGCTCACAAAGCGTGCATGGGATCACAACGTACAGGTCATGGTAGAGGGACCGGGACATGTGCCGCTTGATCAGGTAGCAGCAAACATGAAGGTACAGCAGTCAATCTGTATGGGAGCACCATTTTATGTACTTGGACCTCTCGTAACAGATATCGCACCGGGCTATGACCACATCACAGCAGCAATCGGTGGAGCAGTGGCAGCAATGAACGGCGCAGCTTTCCTTTGTTACGTGACACCTGCGGAGCATCTTGCTCTTCCAAATGTGGAGGATACAAAGCAGGGAATTATTGCGTCAAAGATTGCGGCTCATGCAGCTGATATTGCGAAGGGAATACCGGGAGCCAGAGATATAGATGATAAGATGGCAGATGCCAGACGTGTGCTCGACTGGGATGCACAGTTTGCATGTGCGCTTGATCCGGAGACAGCTAAGGCTATCAGGGATGACCGTCTGCCTGAGGATGACCACAGCGAGGCATGCAGTATGTGCGGTAAGTTCTGTGCTGTGCGAAGCATGAACAAGGCACTTGCAGGAGAGTATATTGATATACTATAACTTTTTAGTACAGAAACGACTCGCAACTGTGAAGGTACTGAACAGTTACGGTATACTTTAAGGTGAGGTAGTAATGGAAAGTAAAAAGAACACTAAAAAAAGAACTCTTTCAATCAGAAAGATTGCCATGGCAGGAGTGCTTGTGGCAGTTGCTGTAGCAGGAAGCTTAATAAGCTTCCCTGTTGCCGGCAGCAAATGTGCACCTGTACAGCACATGGTAAATATATGCGCAGCAGTATTTTTAGGACCTGCATGGGGTGTCGGTGTGGCATTTTGTGCGAGTATTATCAGAAACCTGACAGGACTTGGAAGTCTCATGGCATTCCCGGGAAGCATGGTAGGCGCTCTGTGCTGTGGACTGATGTACAGATTCAGCAAAAAAATCATACCGACATGTATTGCAGAGGCGCTTGGCACAGGCATACTCGGAGGCCTGGCAGCGTATCCTCTTGCAAAATACGTGATGCTTATTCAGCCGGAAGGCATGTTTATATACATAGTGCCATTCCTTATCTCTACAGTGGCCGGAAGCATAGTGGCAGCAATTGTCATGCTGATTTTAAAGAAAAATGGCGCACTGACAGTATTTAAGGAAAATCTTGAGTAATATCCAGAGCTATGGCTTTATAAGAAGCTTCATAAGCTCATCCTGACAGATAGACCTAGAGTAGTGATAGCCCTGAAAGCAGGTGACGTCGAACTGCCTGAGATAGCTCTCAAGGCTATCATTTTCTATGCCTTCAATACATATCTTTAAGTCTGCGGCATTGGCAAAATTAATCATTCCGATTACAAGTGCCTGCTTCTTTTTCTCCTCGAGAATGTCTTTAACAAAGAACATATCTATCTTGACACCCTCTACAGGAAGCTCAAGCATCATCTGAGATGAAGAGCTTCCTGTGCCATAGTCATCCATAGTGATGTGGATTCCGGCTTCCCTGAATGCAGTGACAGTTTTCTTTATCATAGATATAGGCAGATCTCTGCATCGCTCTGTAATCTCTATCCACAGCTGTGAAGCTGGAAAATCATACTCTTTAAGAATTGCCAGAGTATCTTCCACAAAACATTCCTTTTCAAGCTGCTCTGAGGATGCATTTACATTGATGAAAAAGCCCGGTTTTATCTTTGCAAATTCACTGGCTGCGCTTATTGCAGTTCTCATGATATAATTTCCGAGCTCATACATAGCAGGGGTATCCTCAAGCCAGTCGATAAACAGTCCAGGTGGCACCGTGCCAAAAGGCTCCTTTTTCCAGCGCACCAGAGCCTCAGCACCCATTATTTCACCATTGCAAGCCTTTACAATGGGCTGAAACTCTACAAAAAAGCCATCACAGCCATTGATAACCGACTGATGAATGATTTTCATGATATCTATATGCGAGCTGCCATTGAACCTGACCATATCATTGAAAAATAACAAATCAGGGCTGTGAAGCTCCTTCGCGCGGTCTAGAGTGTATTCCACCTTGCTGATGACAGTTGAGGTATCACCATCATAATCCTTGAGAATCAGACACGCAGCATATATATCAAACTCAAATTTAAAGCATTTAAAGAAATACATGGACTTTATTGTATCGGCAATTTTTTGATAGAAGGCCTCGACCAAGGCGCGGTCTGCTTCCTTTACCACAAATACAAACTTGCAATTATTCATATAGTAGGTAGCTGTGCTGCCATCCATCATGTAGATGAATTTGAGCGCAAGCTCACGCTGGATTGCAGTGTTGAAATTGGAACCATACAGTATATTGAACTCATCTATATGACCTATCTCCACCTCGATTATGGTTACAGACCTGTTTTCCATGATATAGCCGTTGATGTCTCTTTCAAACTTTGACTGACCATAAAGATATGTATATGGGTCGATATCCGGAAGGGTATTTTCGTTTCTGAGCACGAGGACATGGTAGCGGTGTCCGTCATCACCGGTAAAAATATCAGAATAAAATCCCATCATATATTCTTTGGTATGCTTTCCCATGCGGACATAAAATATATTATCCGGTTTTTCACCATTTAAGCGATAGCGGATTTCCTGCTTATATTCCGGCAGGTCAACGTCGTTGACACAAGAGCTCAGCTGTTCAAAGAAGCAGGTATGCTCGCCGGCTTCAAAGCCGAAAAAATCAGCTGTCTTATCCGGTACGTATGATAAGTCATTATCCAGGTCGGTGATGATAGGATATATCCCGTCTGATAATTCTGAAATTTTATCAATAAATTCCTTGTATATCGTGTGTTCTATCATAAATTAAAACTCCATATGTGTATAATGCACAAAATTCTTTTATTATTATAGCATATGTATACATTATATACAATAAGTTAGTTGGGCTCTGAAAATGAAATTTAGGTATGAAGCATTAATATAAATTAATGATTTTAGTGTGTCATTTATATATTTGAAGGTATACTGATGACTGAAATATACCATCAGCTGCTTCAAATGCAACGTCACCATCATATTTGCCGGCAACAGAGCGGATGGATGACAGACCTATACCATAGTCGTCCCTCTTAGAAGAACGGTATTTTCCGTTTTGGATGGTAACATGTCCGTCAAAGCTGTTGTCCATAGTAATAATAAGTGTCTTATAGTGTACGTGGGCATGCAGTCGGATAAAGTGCGATGATTTCTCGTTCAAAGAATCAGAAGTATCCATGCGTCTGCAGGCTTCTATAGCGTTTTCTATCAGATTTCCAAATACCAGGCACAGGTCATTGTCCAAGGCCGCATCATCGGTTTCCGGAACAATAAGCTTTGTCTCAAGAGCGATATTTTCATTTCTGCATATGGCACTATAGTATGACAGAATGGAATTGACTACCCTGTTTTCGCAATAGCTTGCAGGCGCAGATGGTATGCTGTGGATCAGGGCATCCAGGTATTCATTCAGCTGTTTATTTTCAGTGTTTGCGAGGCCTTTTATTGCAACCAGCTGGTGACGCAGATCGTGACGCTGCTTCTTAAAAAGCTGTTCGTTTGTTGTGATGAGCGAATTATATTTCTTCTGCTCCAACAGGGAATGCTCAAGGAGATTCATATCGAATATGAGTCTTTCATTCTCACGTTTTATCATGAGCATATCGCTTATATTAAGCCCCATTATAATTCCCATGATTATAATGAAAAGCAGAGTTCCAATCTGGTACAGTAATGACAATGAGGCCACAAATTTTAAATGATAATTGATTATCTCAGCACATGAAGCAAGTGCCAGTATGAATACCGGAACCATCAGCCGTTTTGCCCTGCTGTTTTGGCTACGAACAGCCTCAAGGATGATGTATGCAGTCAGGAAGCAAAGTATGAGAGGCAGAATGACATGGAACACGTACATGCTCTGGGATAGTGCAACCGTACCGCTAAGCTGTAAGACACAAGCGACAAGGTCAAGCACGGTGAGGAGCTTCGCGATAGCTATAATTGGCTTGTCATTCTTAAAACCAACTGCAAGCCTGCAGAAATACAGCAGCGGAATCATCTGCGAGAAAAGCCCTATAAAAGCACACAGATACAGCAGTGTAGGGTTTTTGACTATGACACCTGTGTAGTTGCACTCGCCGATAGACCACATGCCGGCCATGAGTAAGAAGAATCCAAAATGAAATATCATCTTGCAAACCTCTTTATCGTAGTATAAAAGCATTAGTGAGATAAATATAAACAAAACACCTGCGGCAAGCTCAAGCAGTGCTATAAAGAATGACCATTTATTCAGCTTTAACAGAGTGAAAAATAAGGATTTGTATGCTCCGTAGATAGGAGAATATACCGTAAGCGAGCTTCTGGTAACAGGAGACAGATACTCTATGCGAAGCTCTGTATCACCTGAATGACCGTCAGTGCCTATCAGGTACCCCTCGGTTGCGGGATCCTTCATATAGGATGGATAGTTTTCGGCCCTGCCAAACTCATATATGAGGTCATCGTCCAGATAGACCTTCGCAGGGGAATAGACAGTTTTTATGTAGATTGGATCATCCTTGTTCAGGTTGATATGTGTGGTGACGGTGACATGTGTGCGCGGCGAAAGGTGCTTAAAGGTATGTGGAAATGTGATTTCTTCTTTATCTGAATCCGAGCCTTCCACTACGGCATATGCAGAGCTTACGATAGTGGCTTCAGGATAGCTCGCCTGGCTCATAATCATGTTTTTTGAGGAAAGAAGCAGTATGCAAATCAGTGTAAGCAGTATAATTGTCAGATAGGGAATATTTCGTATAGCGCTAATTTTTTTCATAATCCGGGCTCCTTGCAGTGTATTACTTTTGACAGTCTAGCTCATATCAAATCAATAGGAAAGTGCCTTATTTAAGCCCTCTGGTGTGATCAAAGTAGTATCTCTCCAGAGCCTTTTTGGCTTTGCCGGAGAGCTCTCTCTTGATAGGGATATTTGTGTCATCGGCCATCACGAAGCATTTGAGTGAAGTATCAATGCGTGTGACATACGACAGGTTTACCGCGTAGCTTTTGTGCGGCAGAAAAAACAGCTCAGCGGGCAGCTGATCTGAAAGATCTGAAAGCTTCTCATAGCAGCTGATTTCCTCATTTTCTTTTAAATGTATGAAAATCTGCCTGGCTCTCTGCTCTATGTACATGATATCAGAAAGGGCAAGCCTCTCCATACTCTTGTTTCTCTTCACATAAAGAGACGGGGCATCTGATTTCTTCAGCATGGCAAGGTGAAGAATGTTACTTAGCTCAGCTGCAGAAACCGGCTTTTCGATATATCCGATGGCAGACAGCCTGTAGCTTTCCAAGGCATGCTCCGTGCTTGTCGTGATGAAAGCAACCGGGATATCGGCATCTGTCTCGCGGATTATGGAGACTGCCTCTATGCCGGTCATGGAATCTTTCATGTATATATCCATGAGCAGCAGGTCATACTTTCCGTACTCATATGAGGCAAGAAAAGAATCTGCATCCGTAAAGACAGTGTATGTATTTTGGATATCGCTGTGGTTGAGAATATCACAAAGCAGCACGGTCTCTGCAGCTTCGTCCTCGCATACAGCTATATTAAGTGTTTGTGGCATGTTTATTCCTCTGTAGAATGTGAATGATTATAAATAATCATAATATAATATGAAATAAATATCAAATAAATATCAAATAAATATTGCTATTAAATATCCGAAATGCTAATATAATTATCAGCAGTTTATTAATTATTTTAAGGAGGTTTCAGTTATGAAATACTGTACAAATTGTGGCAGGCAGTTAGCTGATGATGAGGTATGCACATGTCGTCAGCAGGCACAGCCACAGGCACCAAATCAGACACAGGACAACAATGCACAGGCAGATAATGCAGCACAGCAGGGACAGTTTAACGGACAGCCGCAGGGCAGCGCACAGGCACAGTTCAACGGACAGCCACAGGGACAGTTCAATGGACAACCACAGGGCAGCGCACAGTCGCAGGCGTTTGATAACTTCACACAGCAGGTGAGTGCAGCAGGACAGCAGCTGCAGAATGACAAGAATGTGGCATCTATCATTACATTCTACAAGGGTCTTGTTAAGAAGCCGGCACAGGCTGCAGCAGACTTTGTAAAGAATGCAAATATGGCATCAGGCTTTATATTTATTGGCTTATTTGCCATAGTAGAGGTAGTGCTGTCTGTAGTATATCTGTTATCAAGCGTAATTGGCAGCATAGGCGGTTTTGGATTCTCATTTTACCCGGCGAGCTTCTTTGAGGGAATCTTCTCAGGAATTGTAGGAGAGGTGGTGAGAGTACTCATCCTGGCAGCAGTCATTCTGGTTGTATTAAACGCAGTGCAGAAGGATAAAAAGGTGACATTTGCACAGACACTTTCAGCAGCATGTCTGTATGATGCAGTATACCTTCCGATTATCCTTGTTGCAGCAATCATCGACATAATCCCATTCCAGTTCTTTGGCAATGTGAGCAGCTGGCTGCATACATTTGCGGGTGTAGTAGGATATGTAAGCATATTCTTTGGAGTAAGGGCAATAGAAGAGGATGACAACAAGCTTCCACTCGTGTGTGGACTGGCATTCCTTGCAACAGCCATTGGTTCAACAATTGTAAATGCTATTTTCTAATTTAATATATCTGAAAAGCCGGATCCTGTGAGATTTTCTTGCAGGATCTTTTTTTATTTCTGGCTTTGAATAGCTATCATATATCTTACGATTTGTCAAGTACGAGTTTTGACACTTTTTGTGTAAATTGTCGTTGTTATTGCCATGCGCGGAATTGATGTATAATGATAATTAGATTAATTTGTTTAGTTAAAAACTAGCTGAATATATGAGTCAATGATAATATGAATTCTATAATAAGCAGGTTTATAAAACTCGGGAAGAGAGGCACCTATGACGCATAAAATCAAGGTACAGATGTTTGGCAATTTCAGAATGGACTATAACGGGGCACCATTTGTGGCGGAAAAAATGCATAAGGAAAGCCAGTTCAACCGCATGATGCAGGCTTTGATACACTATTCTGACTGCGGAATAGCAAAGGATAAGCTCGAGGAAATAGTAATCGGTGAGCGTGACATAGATGCACCTCACACGGCACTAAGAGTTATTGTATACAAGACAAAGCAAAAGCTCGCACAGCTCGGACTGCCGGGAAAGAACCTCATATATTTGGAGGGAGGCATATATTACTGGACACCGGATATAGAGATAGAAGAGGATGCAGCAGAGTTTGAGAAGCTCTATAACGAGGCCTGTGCACTGGAAAAGCAGATGCCACAGGAATCAGAGAGTGCAGAGACAGTGTGTGATGAGCGGATAAAGGAAATAGAAGACAATATGCTTGAGCTGTACGTAAAAGCACTATATCTGTACAAGGGAGAGTTTTTGGTGGCATATACAGGCGAGACGTGGATAGCACAGGAGGCCAGACGCTATCACACCATGTTTGAGAAAATCATAAATGAAGCTGCGTACATACTGCGAAAGAGAAAACAATTCAAGGGACTGGAGAAGATCGGAGTATATGCGGCAAAGGTCGACCCGTTCAATGAGTGGGAGGAGCTCATCATGGAGGCGATGGTAGAGACCAGGCGCTATGATGAGGCGGAAGAGTTATACACGGATGTCGTGGACTATTATCTCAGGGAGTGCGGTATTTATCCATCTTCAAGACTCTTGGAAATACTTGAGAAATACAGTAATCAGATGAATCATGCACATGAGATACTGGAAAACATCCAGGAGGGCATGAACGAGCAGGAGGAAACTGAAAGAGGCGGATATTTTTGCAGCTATCCGGTATTCAAAGGAATATACCAGGCGTCCATCCGTATTATGAAGCGCACAAGGGTACCTGTGTATCTCATGCTCTGTACTCTCGAGGACGAGGAAGACAGACAGGTACAGAGCGAGACAAAGATAAACAAGTATTCAAGGCAGCTCAAGAAGTGCGTCGGTGAATCAATCCGCTACAGTGACATATATACCTCGTATGGAAAGGTGCAGTTTCTTATCATGCTCATCGGAATCAAGCGTGAGGACTGCGAGATAGTCAAAAAGAGAATCAACCGCCAGTTCGCAAAGAAAAATCCGAGAGTCGCAGAGAAATATCATGTGAACAGTATAGTTTGTGAGTTGTAAAGGGAATAGTACAAATTGGTTGGAAAAGATGCAAGGTGCTGTTACACAATTAAGGTTAGAGTTAATTTGATTATTTTATATATTATGGAGAAAATGTTATGAATGGTAAAGACAAGATATCAGTAATTATTCCATGCTACAATGTCCAAAAATATATTATGAGATGCTTTGATTCAATTTACAGCCAGACATATGGCTTTGAAAACCTTGAAGTGATACTCATAGATGATTTATCGACAGACAATACATGGTCTATATTAGAATCCTTACAAAGAAAATACCCGGAGAATGTTATATCTCTTAAAATACAGAAAAAAGGAAAATGTGGCGGTGCACGTAATCTGGGAATGGATATCTGCACCGGCAAATATATCACATTTGTGGATGCAGACGATTATGTGCATCCGGATATGCTTAGGGTGCTGTATGATAGAATGACAGAGGACGATTATGATGTGGCACAGTGTGGTGTATCGTGTTTTAAAGCAGATAAGCCAAATGTATTAGAAGTAAATGATTTAGAAATTCAAAGGCTTGATTTGGATAATGTTGATAATAGGAAAAATCTCATTATAGGTCTGACCGGATTTACTAGTGTAACAGCATGGGCAAAGCTATACTCGACCAAATTTATAAGAGAACATAATCTAAGATTTATAGAAGATGTATATTATGAGGATACACATTTTTCTATGCTTTGTGTGTTACTTGCAAAGAAATATTGTAAGGTGCAATCGGCATTATACTATTACTTTGAGAATACAGAGGGCATTATACGTTCTGAAATTAGCAATGCAAAGATCCGGGATGCTAAGATTATTATGGATCATATAAGGCAGGCTATTCAAAGTAGAAAAGCAGAACTGGGAAATGTAATTGAGCAGTGTTATTGTGAAATCCAGACATTTTTGTTATGGCACCAATATATTGAGCCATATAGTAGAATAGAAACCTTTATGAATAGGGAACTGGATATTTGCAAAGAAGAGTTTTTAAAGAGTGAACCGGATATATTTAATAATCCATATGTGAAGTTTTTTTCAGATGATGTGGTATTGAAAAGAATGTCAAGGCTGAGAGTAACTGCGAAAAAAATGAATAATGTATGCTTTTTAGATAATGCAATACATATCTGTCTTGGTATACATGATAAGGATGGAAATTACAGTGTCTGGGCTGGAACAACGATGCAATCCATTGTTGAAAACACAAAAGCGCCAATAGTTTTTCATATATTACATGATGACACATTGAACGAAATAAATAAAAATAAGCTGAGTTTTATTGCCGATAATAGTGGAAATGATATAGAATTTCATCATTTTAATTCGGACGTTTTTGGCACGTTTGCTGATTCAATGAATAGATTTGCAATTGGAACAATGTTCAGAATTATGTTGCCCGATATTATGCCGGATTTAAAAAAAATAATATATTTGGACTCTGATTTATTTGTAAATACAGATATTGAAGAATTATGGAACCTAAATATAGATAATTACTGTCTGGCGGCTGCTCAGGATTGTTCGACAATAAGAAATTGGGGAACTCCATACGCTGTAGCAGCAGGGCAGACAAGTCGTGACAGATATTTTAATGCGGGTGTTCTTTGCATGAATCTTGACAATATCAGGAAAAATGGAAGCCTGTTTCAACAGGTTATAGATTATCTGAACGATAATCCACGGACATGGCTTCCTGACCAGGATGCTTTAAATGCCATATTCAGCGGAAAAACCTTATTGATAGATGAAAAATGGAATTATTTTATTGATGAGGCAAGAAAAAATAATGAGAAAGCAGAGAAAAAAATATATCATTATGCTGCAACCCTGTTGATGCTGCATACAAATAATGAAATTGACAGAGCCTACTATTTCACAATACTGAGAACCCCATGGGGAGAGCAGATGGAGGATGGCTTATTGTGTAATTCTATGGGTAGAATTGTGGATAGAACAGGTATGCTGGAGAAGCTGCTAAAAAAAGTTACTCAAAACAATATACGACTCGTATTCTATGGCGGAGAGAACAGCTCAATAAGGAATGCAATGAGGCTATTAAACAGAAATTTCGATAGCTGTGAATGGCATGAGCATTTAAAGGAGAATGAGATTATCTGTGATGATAATACTGTCTATATAGTCTCAGCAGAAGCGGACGATGGCAATGGACTGGAAATACTGGCAAATGCCGGATTAGAAAATGGTGAGAATTATTTTATAACACAGAGGTTTTTACATTATACAGAGGGTGGGTTTGCCCTATGATTTTTATTACTGATGAATTAGGTAAGTTTGAGAAAAATATAATAGAGCTGGCAGAAAATGTGGGATTTAAAGAATGCAAAACAATAGAAGCCATAGATTTGTTTTGTGGCATATCTGAAAGAAACGATGTGCTTAAGGAAAAAGACAGGTATTATGCATTCATAGATATCCCTCAATATTGGAGTGTTCGTGCAGATGGTCTAAATGGTGCTATATATGATAATAAAACCAAAAAGGCAAACATCTATTTTAAGAATCCGATAGAGAAAAGAATGGTCAGCAGAGTCGAGTGGATTGACAGGAATAATACAGTATATAAAGTAGATTATTACAACAAATACGGATATATGTATTGTTCGGAGAATGTGAGTGGCGGCAATGTTACAGTCAGGGAATTCTATGATAGAAATGGTGACATTAAAGTATTAGAACAGACAGGTCCAAAGACATATACCACGTTTGGCACCCGCATTAGTCCGAAGAGCTATAGAGGCTTTGCTGATTATTTGGAAGCTTATCTTAAATATAATAAAATTTATGATGAAAATATATGGCTGACAAGTGATGAGATATTAAATAAATTTGCCTGGGATTATGGAAATTTTAAAATATCATACCTGCCACAAAATAGATTAAACTCAGATTTGACAGTAATAACTCAGACTAACACAGCGTTTCGAATACTGTGCAGTGAAGAGCAGCAGGTCAATTGGTATAAAGAAAATTCAAATTATAAATGCGACAGATTATATTCATATCTTGAGAATAATAAATCAAAATTTGGGAGAAAAGAAGCATTTATTATTACAGAATCGGATCAGCTTGAGTATATTGAACAGCTTATAAATGACTTTCCGGAAATAACTTTTCATATAGCTGCCAGTACCATTATGTCAGATAAATTAACGAGACTGGATATAAATAATAATGTTGAGTTATATCCATGTATTACGGAACAAAAGAGAAAAGAACTGTTTGAAAGATGCGATATTTATTTGGATATTAATCATTACAGAGAGCTATACAATGCAGTAAACGAGGCAATGGTTAATAATATGATAATACTAGCGTTTGACAATACAGCGCATTCAAAAGAATTATATCCAATGGGAAATATTTTTGAAAGCAGCAACTATGTGAAGATGAAAGAAACTCTAAAAAATATAATAACTAGTCAGACGATATTCAATGAATATATAGACAGGCAAAAGAAGCAATTAAAACAATTAGCTGCAAAAGTAGTTATGGGTGATACAGATGAGAGTATTTGATTTTACATTACTTAGTGGATATGAATTTTCCGGAGTCGATGTTGCTCAGGGATTTAGAGCAAGATTGTTTGCAAAAAACAATGTAAACGCTAAATTTATTTTTACAGAGCTGCCGACAATTAGGGATATGGAACTGTATGGTTCGCAAAAAATAAAACGTGGTCAGATTATGTCTGCACATCTTTTTATGACCGGAAGATTAGATATGAGTTTGTCTGTGAAAAAAGAAGCTCTTTTAGAAAATGAAAAAGAAAACTATGAGTATGACAATATAGATGAGGATGGAAAGGTGATTCGTCTATATAATTCCGGTGAAAAATCAGTTGAAATATTATGCGATGAAGATGGATTTGTTATAAATGAAAGTCTCTTTAAAAACGGAAAAAAGTATTTAGAAAATTATTATACAGACAGTTTGTCATATACAGAGCTGTATAATTGGGATAATGATTCGAACGATGGCTTAAATCTAGGAAGGAGAATTTTTTGGAACAAACAAGGACAGATGGTTTATGAACAATGTATCTATAAAGATAATGTTGAATATCTGTTTAAAAATGGTGAAGTTATAGACAATGTAGAGTTTCTAGAAAGATTTGTAAAGACACTTAATCTTTGTGAGAATGATATATGTATAATGGATAGAGCGGGATATCTTGATTATATACAGCCTCTTTTTGAAAATAAAGGCAAATCAAAGCTGATAGCTGTATTACATTCAGATCATTTTTACAAAATATATGAGGATGAAAGCTCATTATACATGAACTATGAGTATTATTATTGGTTCAAATATTCAGAGGCAATAGATTATTTTGTTGTTGGTACGGATGAACATAAAAGAAGTTTGGAAGCATTTTTAAAAGAGTATGATTGTTTTGTTCCGCATATTGCAGCTATTCCACCGGGCGCCATACCAGAAGGCAAACTTAAAAGTAAAAATAATCGTTGGCAAGGCAGTATAATATCTGCTTCAAGACTTAGTCCAAGGAAAGGTATTGATATTCTTATTAAAAGTGTGATAAAAGCTCATGAGATAAATCAGACAATTAATCTGGATATATACGGAAGTGGCAATGATGAGTATACTTCATATTTACAAAATATAGTTAAAGATGCTGGTGCTGATGATTATATTCACTTTAAAGGGCGCTGTAATCTTGAAAAGATTTATCCACACTATGAATTGTTTGCATCCTTTTCTTTGTGGGAAACATTTGGACTTTCACTCATGGAGGCTGTTGGAGACGGACTAGCCATGGTTGGACTGGATGTAAGATATGGGAACAGGCTTTTTATACATCCGGATGAAAATGGCTATCTGGTGGATTTTGATATTGAAACAGACTATCAAAATAAAGATAAGCTCTGTGAAAGAACTGCAGCAGCAATAGTTAAAATATTTGAGGATGATGACAGATTGAAGAAATTCCATGAAAATTCTTATATGATTGCTGAAGAATATAAGGAGCATGTAATAGAATCAAAATGGATGCAGCTTATAAAAAATATACCATAGCTCAATCCGTCAAACTTAATTTTATAGAGAAATGCAGTAACATGAAGGTAAAACATCCTAAGGATTATTGGCTTGAGTATGAGAGAAAAATGTTGGAAAACATCAATGAAACAACAGGCTTGTAGACAGGAGTATCAATGAAAACACACATTACTACATTAAACAACATGGCAGGAACTGCCAGTCTGGCACATAGAAGAGTATTAAAGGTGGCGCAGAGTATTGGCTGTCATGAAATGGGCTTGTCTTTTTATCCTTTAAAGCCAGACTATGCAAAGGAGATAGACAAACGTCTTGATGGGATAATAGCGCCTCTTAACTATGGTGATATTGTGATTTTTCAGTATCCAAGCTGGATTGGGGTGAATTATGATGAGAGCTTTGTAAACAAGATAAAGTCGTACCGGGATACAAAGCTGATAATTTTTGTTCAGGATATACAAAAGCTCATGTTTGATTCTGAGCAGGCAATTCTTGATATGGAAATTAAAACTCTCAATAAGGCGGATTTACTTATTTTGCCATCAAAGAAGATGCATCGCTATCTGAAAGAAAATGGGCTTGATGAGAAGCCTGTTATCTATCAGACTATCTGGGATATGCCATCAGACATTTGTTTTGTGGATCATGCTGTAACGAGATGCTTTCACTTTGCCGGGAACTATAATCGTTTTCCGTTTCTGGCAGAGTACCATGGCAAGACACCGATTTATCAATATGATGCAAATAAGCCGGACAGAGAAAATGATGACAGCTTTTGCTGGAGAGGGTATTTTGAGCAGGAAAAGCTAATGCATGAGCTTTCCAAAGGTGGCTTTGGGCTTGTTTGGAGTGATGACGAATATTTTGACAGATATTATTCGATGAATCAGCCGTACAAGCTCGGTACAAATCTGGCAGCAGGGATACCAGTTATAGTAAAAAGAGGCTGTGTTCATGATAAATTTGTCGAAAGAAACGGTCTGGGATATGCAGTCGATACGTTGGATGAAGCTGATAAACTGGTTCAGAGTATTACGGATGCAGAGTATATAAAGCTTTACCATAATGTGAAGAATATTCAAAAGCTGATATTAGATGGCGCATATACAAGAAAAACACTTCAGGATGCAATAATTGAGGTTTTGGAAAATGCCTGTACACCGGTTGAAAACAGATATCAAGATCATATATAGATTTAGCAGACAAATCAACAGTGACAGGATATAGTATTTGACCATGATCAGGTGTATGAATCACAGATAGTTGCTACAGTGGAATAATGGGGAAGAGATTATGAGCGTACATATTACAAAAACTTATAACATAGGCGGATTGATTGGTCTCCGTCAAAATGCAGTGAAAAACGCTGGTGAAACACTTGGCTTTAAAGAAATGAGTTTATTTAAATTTCCTGATGCATATGATAGTGATGATGAGCTTCATGTTAGGATGGATGGCATAATCGCATCACTTTGTCCGGAGGATATAGTGATTTTTCAGCATCCAAGCGGAGAGAGTCCCAGATACGATGGATTTTTATTTGAGCATTTAAGAAGATATCATGGAACAAAAATTGTTGCGTTTATACAGGAAATAGCATTCGATAGAGATGACAGTGAGTATTCTTTGAGTGATGAAATCACGCTGCTTAACAGGGCTGATATGTTTATTTTTGCCTCAGCTGCGCTGCGGGATTACTATATCGCAAATGGATTAAAAGAAAAACCTTATCTGATTCAGAATATACCGGATTATATGACAGACATTTGCGCAAATGAGCATAAAAATAAAAAACTATATATCATGGCGGAAACGAGTCAAAATGAATATCCATTGAACAATTTGAATATAGAGGTGGTGCAATATGATGAGTACCGTGCCATGGAATCTATACTCAGGTTGTCAGACGGAGGCTTTGGATTGATTTGGGATGCGGATGAGCAGGCGCTTGGACTTTATATGGCTGCCGGAATCCCAGTGATAGTTAAAAAGGGGTTGAGCTGTGAAAAGTATGTGACAGATAATGAAATAGGAGCAGCAGCGACAGATTTTGAAGATGTATACCGGATAGCTGTATCAGAATCGGAAGATAAATTGAGTCAATACTACGCAAATGTCAAAAAACTGCAAAATTTGTTCATAAATGGAATATATACCAGAAAATTATTGCTGGATACCTTGATTATGTGTGGAGAAAGGCTATAATTTGGCGGTATATAAATGTTTTTATACGATTTTAGATACACCTAGGAGTTTATATTTATAGTGTTAAAGAGGAAAACTATAGTTATGTCCGGATGAAAGAGGATTAGGAAACAGATAATCAAGTATCCGGATTCATGTGAATAAGGAGAGACTATATGAATAAGAAGAAGGTTGACAGTATTTTAAAAGGTATAACCGCAGCAGGAATTGCCATGGGTGGAGTCAGCTCTATCCAGGGGGCTGATATGGTTATGGCTGCAATTAATGAATCGGCAGCAGATTCCAATTCATTAGTTGACGCAGGCTCTTTGTCTGAGAGCGAACGTACAGAGTATAGCGAGAGTACAACACAGAGCATGAGTGAAAGCGCTTCAGAGAGCACTAGCGAGAGTGAGAGCGTGAGTGTAAGTGAAAGTGAAAGTGAAAGTACCAGTGAAAGCTCAAGCATCAGCGAAAGTGCTAAGCAGAGTGATGCAGAACAACAGAGTGGTGATAATGTTGTAGCGGCTACATACACAGATGATGCAGAACAGGATACGGCTGTTTATGCTCGAATGAGTGGAATGCCGCAGCTTGCAAGTAATGATACATATAGAGATGGTTGTGTATCAAATAAGGTACATCATGTGACTAAGATTACGGAAAGTAATTATTCGCAGTATAAGGGGGATACATTGTTTGGAACAAAGTACAATTTAATCCAAACAAAGGAAAATCATTCATTTGGAAAATGGGAAAAGTCGAGTTGTAAATATAGAATTCAAAATTCTAATACGAATGAATGGGAATATTTTAATGACTTTAATTCTGTGACATTTAATTGGACAGAAGGACCTTGGTGGGATGAAACTAGATATAATAAAACAGGTGAATTGTATATATGTGACGGAAATGCGTTTGTATTAAAAGTGTCTGATAATGAATGGGTAGAATTTAGAAGTAGTAGTACAGGTGGAGTACATACGTATAAATACGCATATAAGCATGGGGATTCCATTGATTTATTGGATAGTGCAGATCCAAACTATGAGAAGAGTGAATCAGTAAGAATATCAGAGAGTTTGAGTGTTGAAGCAAGCACTAGCGCGTCAACAAGTGCAAGTACATCGGCAAGTACAAGTGCATCAACCAGCGCAAGTATCTCAGCAAGTACGAGTGCATCGACAAGTGCAAGCACCTCAGCCAGCACAAGTGCATCGACAAGTGCAAGCACCTCAGCAAGCACAAGTGCATCAACAAGTGCAAGTACCTCAGCAAGTACGAGTGCATCAACAAGCGCAAGCACCTCAGCCAGCACCAGTGCAAGTACCTCAGCAAGTACAAGTGCATCAACAAGTGCAAGTATCTCAGCAAGTACGAGTGCATCAACCAGTGCAAGCACCTCGGCAAGTACAAGTGCATCGACCAGTGCAAGCACATCAGCAAGTACAAGTGCATCAACCAGCGCAAGTACAAGTGCAAGCACATCAGCAAGTACAAGTGCATCGACCAGTGCAAGCACCTCAGCAAGTACAAGCGCAAGTACAAGCGCAAGTACATCAGTAAGTACGAGTGCATCAACCAGCGCAAGTACATCAGCCAGCACCAGTGCCTCAATAAGTGCATCAACAAGTGCAAGCACCTCAGCAAGTACGAGTGCATCAACAAGCGCAAGCACCTCAGCCAGCACCAGTGCATCAACAAGTGCAAGTACATCGGCAAGCACTAGTGCCTCAACCAGTGCAAGTACCTCAGCAAGTACTAGCGCATCGACAAGTGCAAGCACCTCAGCTAGTACCAGTGCTTCGACCAGCGCAAGTACATCAGCCAGCACCAGTGCCTCAATAAGTGCATCAACAAGTGCAAGCACCTCAGCCAGCACGAGTGCATCAACCAGTGCAAGTATATCGGCAAGTACAAGTGCCTCAACCAGTGCAAGTACATCGGCTAGTACCAGCGCATCGACAAGTGCAAGTACCTCAGCCAGCACGAGTGCATCAATAAGCGCAAGCACATCAGCAAGTACTAGTGCATCAACAAGTGCAAGTACATCAGCAAGTACGAGTGCATCGACAAGCGCAAGCACAAGTGCAAGTACGAGCGCATCGACAAGTGCAAGCACCTCAGCAAGCACAAGCGCATCAACCAGCGCAAGCACAAGTGCAAGTACGAGTGCCTCAACCAGCGCAAGTACATCAGCAAGTACGAGTGCCTCAACAAGTGCAAGCACATCGGCAAGTACCAGTGCCTCAACAAGCGCAAGTACATCGGCAAGCACTAGTGCATCGACAAGCGCAAGTACATCAGCAAGCACAAGTGCCTCAACAAGTGCAAGTACATCAGCTAGCACAAGTGCATCAACAAGCGCAAGCACATCGGCAAGTACCAGTGCCTCAACAAGTGCAAGCACATCGGCAAGTACCAGCGCATCGACAAGTGCAAGCACAAGTGCAAGTACATCAGCTAGTACTAGCGCCTCAACCAGCGCAAGTACCTCAGCCAGCACCAGTGCATCAACAAGCGCAAGCACATCGGCAAGTACCAGTGCCTCAACAAGTGCAAGTACCTCAGCCAGCACAAGTGCCTCAACAAGCGCAAGCACATCAGCAAGTACCAGTGCCTCAACAAGTGCAAGTACCTCAGCCAGTACGAGTGCCTCAACCAGTGCAAGTACTTCAGCAAGTACAAGTGCCTCAACCAGCGCAAGTACATCGGCAAGCACTAGTACATCGACAAGCGCCAGCACAAGTGCATCAACAAGTGCAAGTACATCGGCAAGTACGAGTGCCTCAACCAGCGCAAGTACATCAGCAAGTACCAGTGCCTCAACAAGTGCAAGTACATCGGCAAGTACAAGTGCTTCAACCAGCGCAAGCACATCGGCAAGTACTAGTGCATCGACAAGTGCAAGTACATCAGCAAGTACGAGCGCCTCAACCAGCGCAAGCACCTCAGCAAGCACAAGTGCCTCAACCAGTGCAAGTACATCGGCAAGTACCAGTGCCTCAACCAGTGCAAGCACCTCAGCAAGTACTAGCGCCTCAACCAGTGCAAGTACCTCAGCAAGTACAAGTGCTTCAACCAGCGCAAGCACATCGGCAAGCACAAGTGCATCGACAAGTGCGAGCACATCGGCAAGTACAAGTGCTTCAACCAGCGCAAGCACATCGGCAAGTACTAGTGCATCGACAAGTGCAAGTACATCAGCAAGTACGAGCGCCTCAACCAGCGCAAGCACCTCAGCAAGCACAAGTGCAAGTACATCAGCTAGTATCAGTGCTTCGACCAGCGCAAGTACCTCAGCAAGCACAAGTGCATCGACAAGTGCAAGTACATCGGCAAGCACAAGTGCATCAACAAGTGCAAGTACATCGGCAAGTACCAGCGCATCAACAAGTGTAAGTACCTCAGCTAGTACGAGTGCATCAACGAGTGCAAGTACATCGGCAAGCACCAGCGCATCGACAAGTGCAAGTACATCAGCAAGCACAAGTGCATCAACAAGTGCAAGTACATCGGCAAGTACTAGCGCATCGACAAGTGCAAGCACATCAGCAAGCGAGAGTGCCTCAACCAGCGCAAGTGAGTCAGAGAGCACATCAGCAAGTGAGAGTGAATCAACCAGTGCAAGTGAGTCACTCAGCACAAGCGAGAGCATCAGCACTAGCACAAGCACGAGTCAGTCCAATGCAAATGTTGTACCGACACCGGCTCCAACTCCTGCACCGGCAGTAGATAATGCTCCTGCACCTGCAACAACTATCACACCGGCTGCTACACCTCTTGCAGCAGCTACACCGGTAGCACCGGCAACACCTGCACCAGCAGCTCCTGCGGCACCGGCAGCACAGAATACACCAATTCAGGATGCACAGGTTCCTCTTGCAGTAAATGAGGAAGACGATAATCTTCAGAACATCGAGGATGAGGATACACCTCTTGCAGCAGGCGGAACAGCCAAGGACGGTATCAAAACATGGTGGTGGTGGATTGCAGCAGCAGTTGCAGCTATCACAGGAAAGGGTGTTTATGACAACCGCAGAAGAAAACCTGCAAAGAGCGACGATTCAGAAGATAATTCTGATGAGAAATAAATAATTAATAGCAATACTAACAATATTGTTTTATAATATTAGTGACCATCTGTAGCGGATGGTCACTAATTCGTTAAACGAAATTACTTTGTGAGGAAAGGTGAATTCCTTGAAGCAGAAGGATAGTATAAAGAAGAAAAAACAAAAACAACAGAAGGAACACGTATTATTATATAAGCTTTTATATTCGTTCATGACCATGCTCGTGTACATGGTCGGCAGAAATATACCACTCTACGGGATTGATATAGATGCATATAGCAATGTAAACGTAGATGCGCAGTCCATACTTTTACAGGCTATTTCAGGTGATATGAAGAACTGTTCCATTTTCATCATAGGCTTGTGGCCGTACATGCTGGCATCCATGCTTGCCATACTGATAGTTGCAATCATATCGCTTGACCACACCAGAAAGCTGTCACCGAAGAAGATAAACATATGGACAGTTACCATCATGATGATTATAGCGGCGGTTCAGGCATATCACAAAACACAGACACTTATGTATAGAGTTAGTGGATATGAACTTATATGGAATAAGATAATAGTTTTCATACAGCTCATCGCGGGTATGCTGATAGTGGTGTATATGTGCGACAGAGCTACCAGGTATGGTATCGGTGGCAAGGTGAGTGTGTTCATGGTCAATATAGTCAGTGGTATGATGACCATGTTTACAGGAAAGCCGCTTGAGAAGCTGACACTGCCTGTAGCTATAGGCGTGGCAGAGATTGCTGTCATGATAGTACTTGAGACCACTGAGAAGCGAATAGCAGTACAGAGAGTTTCCATAAACAATATTTATGCGGATAAGAACTATATCGCTTACAAGCTCAATCCTGTCGGTGCTACGCCACTTATGTTTGCGTCAGCCGCTTTTTTGCTTCCACAGTTTATGTGCAATGGACTTCATTATCTGTTTCCGGACAATGCTGATATTCAGTGGTGGATGGACAATATGAGGCTCACATCACCGCTTGGAATTGTGGTATATATGGTGATTATATGTCTGCTTACGGTTATCTTTTCTATGGTTATGCTGTCTCCGGGCAGGATAGCAGATGATCTGCTTAAGTCGGGTGATTCTATACAGGATATATATGCAGGAAAGCCTACGAAGAGGTATCTGATTGGCACAGTGCTCAGCTTTTCCGTTATCAGCTCAATAATTATCTGTATATGTCAGGGTGGACCGCTGTTTTTACAGTTTGGCGGATATGTGGACGCATCACTTGCCATGCTGCCGTGCTCTATCATGATGACGACAGGGCTTTGGATTTCGCTGTACCGCGAGGCTGAGGTGTACCGGAATATGGACAGATATCATACATTCATATGATTAAAGGGTCAAAAGGTATCATCGATGCATGCTTGCATG
>UMHP01016220.1_pt1 | contig 24800 bp, 19 predicted proteins | sample 1965571 | NCBI WGS metagenome assembly UMHP01 (sample SAMEA4836103, study PRJEB28245) | human gut metagenome | biome: gut microbiome; material: fecal sample | place: Denmark | collected 2008
TTAACCGAAAGGACGTCAGTTCTTTCGGTTGTTGCTGATGCGTAACATACATTTCAAAACCCTAACAGATTTTGCAAGCTTGCTTGCAACAGGCTGGTAGGGTTGGGGAACATAGGGCGAATGCCCTTAACCGAAAGGACGTCAGTTCTTTCGGTTGTTGCTGATGCGTAATCTGCGTTTCCAAATGCTACGAATATTGCATGCTTACTTATTTGTCACAAACAGCATACTCAGTAATGCAATTCCGACTACCTCAACCACTGCTCCGATTCCATTGATCATGCTCATTCTCTTCTTTGGAAATATTTTTCCAAGAAATGCAAAGAGCACTGCTCCCACCCCACTGCCAAGTGTATTTCCGATTAAATCTGTAATATCGCTTACGCCAATAGAGAATATCCACTGTACTGTCTCAAATGTCAGGCTCACAAAAAATGATGCTCCAATCCCCAACCACCATTTTCTTTTCCCCAGAAATGCAGTGAAGTAAACTCCTGCCGGAACAAATATCAGTATATTGTATATAACCTCTTTCATATGTGTTATAAACGCAACACTTGTTTCGTAATGAAATGGGATTAGATTTAGTTGTCTTAAATGTGGGATTTCTTCTATAGTAAATGCAAACTTAAACAGCACAAGCCATGTCAGTAAGAAGAGATATGCTCCAAATACAATATATGATATCATTTTACTTCTATTATTTTCCCATCGTTTTTCTATTTTCATTTTTTCTCCAATACCTTCCTTGAACTATCCTCTTTTATAAAAGAATAATAGCAGGCTTTTCTTAATCAAAGCCTGCTATTATCCTTAAGTATTCTTGAACTTCTTGTGATCCAGAAGAATGTTGCTACAAAGATAATACCTTTCACAATGGATGTTGATGAAACTGCACACCAGATTCCATTAAGTCCGAGTGCTGTTCTGCAAAGGAGAATTGCCAATGGAATTCTCGCTCCTGTAAATATAATTGAAATCACACTGCACAGATGTGTCTTTCCAAGTCCGGACAATGCCCCAACCGTCATAAGCTCTACGCACATAAATGCTTCACTGAGTCCTACGATTATGAGGTAATCCACTGCGATTTCAATTGCTGTTGCTTCATGGAAAAAAATTCTTGCGATTGGTTTTGGAACAAATACAAATATTGCTGTAATTATCAATCCCCAAATACCAACTGTCCATAAAGATGCTCTGTATCCTTTCTTGACACGATCCATCTTGTTGGCTCCATAGTTCTGTCCAACAAATGCATTCAGCGCCGCAGCGAATCCATCCGCCGTATTCCATGAGATCGATTCAATCTGACCACCGACTCTCTGTACTGCAACTGCCTCAGCACCAAAGACGGATACCATACGTGCAAGTACCATTGAGATTACACAATAAGCCATTCCCTGAAGTGCTGTCGGAATTCCGATCTTGCAGATTCCACTTACATATTCCATCGGAATTCTTGCAAACAGACGAATTCCTTTTAATACATTATCCTTCTTCTGCACAAAGATTCCGATGATCATCACACTCATTACAATTCCCTGCGCTGTTACAGTCGCAATTGCTGCACCTGCCACACCCAATTCAGGAAGTGCCCCCGGTCCAAGAATCAGTACCGGATCCAGGATCATATTAATTACCAGCCCGATCAGGTTCGCAATAAATGGAGTCTTTGAATCTCCCTGTGCAGTATAAATACCTGTCAATGTAAATGTCAGAAATGAAAATACGATCAAACCACAGGCAATTCTTGTATAAGAAAGTGCAGCCGCAATTGCTTCTGCATCATCCAAATGAAAGAAGCCGATCAGTCGATGTAAAAACAGCAATACAATTGCCGCATATACTAATCCCATCAATGTAGCTAACTGTACTGCGGTCTGTGCATATTTATTCGCCTCGTCTCTATTTCCTTTTCCGATGCATTGCGCTACTTGAACTTGTCCGCCCATTCGAGCCATGGATGCCAGTCCCTGTGACAGCCAGGTGTACATTCCTCCGACACCAACTCCGGCAACTGCCTTCGAACCAAGCAGACCGATCCATGCCATATCTGTAAGATTATACAATGTCCCTAAAAATGACGATGCCATAATCGGTATCGCCAACTTTGTCAAGGTCTTTAAAATAGGACCCTTTGTTAAATTTCCTTCCATATCTTCCCCACATACCATAATTTCTACTATCAATTTGTTCTACTGTGCATTCAATAGCATCTCTATAGACAGACTACTACATAATGGTATTTTTTGCAATCCCTTCTTGTGATGGCAAATTCCAAAACGAAAAACGGAGTTACTGTTCACTCCCGTGTCAATCACTCCGCTGATTGACACAGTAACAAAACGGAGAAATCCTGGTCGGGGATTTCTCCGTTTTTCCTATATTATAGAGATGATACGATTTACTCGATTGCTTCTGTCTCGATTACGAATTTCACGTTTCCTTCCATTCCGCTGTCTTTTCCACTGAATGTTGTATAAGTACAATCATCCGATGTAAGTGCATCGAAACGGTCAAGTACATCACCGAGTTCGTCTTCTACTGTGCTCTTTAATTTGCTTGTTCCTTCACGGTCGAACTTCTCCATACCGTCTGCGAGTTCTCTTGCTCCTGACTGAAGAGTTGCTGCACCTTCACGAAGGGCTGCGCTGTTCAGTGAAAGTTTTGCCGCTCCGGATGACATCTGGCTTCCCAGTGTATTTAGTCCGCTTGCCAGCTGGTTTGTTCCGCTCTGAAGTGTCTGAACTCCTGCTACCAGTGTTGAACTGTTAGCTTTCAGTTTGTTGGCTCCTGCTAAAAGTGCGTCATTATTTGCACTCAACTGTGAGAATCCACCGTTCAGTTCAAGAATACCCGTAACTGCTGCCGGGAACTGTGCCTGTACAGATTTGTTTAACTTACCAAGGTTAGATGAAAATGTTCCGATTGCTATATTTAATCCCTGCATTCCTGCATCCAGCTGATCTACAGATTCTGATAACTGTCCGATTGCTTCCGCCGGAAGTTTATCCTTCATACTTGTGATTGTCTGAAGTTTCTCCTGCATTGCCGGAAGCTGAGCTGTCAGTGTCTGTGCTGTCTGCTGAAATGTTTTCATTGACACACTGATTGCTCCCATCTCCTGCTGGATCGCTGTTGTATCAATTGCTGGAATTGTCACACTAACTTCGCTTGCCTTCTCGAGTCCGCTCAATCCGTCTGCCGCGCTCTTTGCTGCATTTAATTTATCAATTGCTGCCTGAAGATCCGCTTTTGCAGTCTCGTCTGTTGTCTGATCTTTCTTCGCCTGTAATTCACTGACTGCAGAATCAATTGTTGCTTTGCTGTTTGCTGCTGCATTTTTTGCTGTATCAACCTTATCATTATAATCTCTGATCTTTGCATTCAGATCATCTACTGCACTCTGACAAGTTGTGTCCAAAGTAGCAAGCTGCTGGTTAATCATTCCAAGCTGCTGACTCAGACTTGTGAGGTTAGCTGCAATATTCTGAACCGGTGTTGCAATTCCATCATTCAGCGCTGTTCCAAGCTTCTCTGTCTGATTGATCATTTCAGTTCCTGTCGCCAACATATTTCCTACCTGACCCAAAAGTGCCTGAACCTCTTTGCTTCCAAGTGCTGCTTTCAGCTGTGCTGTTCCCGCTGCCAGCTGGCCGGCTGCTACCTGAATATCTTCTGTCGCTGCTCCTTCTCCGTCAATCGCTGCATTCAGCTGACTGATCGCTCCCTGTACTGTTTTCAGTCCGCTGCTGAGCTGGCTCAGTTTCGCGGCACCTGCTGCCAGCTGCTGTTCACCGCCAATATAAGCTGTCACTCCGTCAGCCAGTGCATTTGTTCCGTCTGTATAATCCTGCACGCCTTTGACAACTTTATTGACACCATTCACATACTCTGTCACGCTTCCGTTCAATTCTCCATTGCTTCCAAGGTACTTCTGAATTGCATCATTCAAAGTATCCGCACCTTCTGTATAGCTGTTGACACCGTCTGCAAGTGTTCCGGCTCCGTCTGCAAGTGTGTCAGATCCACTTACTAACTGAAGTGCTGCATCTTCCAGTTCATCTAAGGAACTCTTCAGTGAATCAACATCTACGATATTATCAAAATCAATGTCATCAAGAAGATCGGTAAGTGCCACTGTAAATGTAGAAGACATTGTGAAATCTGTCACATCAGCTTCCACGCAGAGACTTTCCGGGATTGTCAGATCTTCTGTTTTGCTTTCGTCCAGATTCAAACTTTCTTTCATGCCAGGCATTCCGAATCCGACTACGATATTCTTGCTTCCATCAGAAATAACTTTTCCGTTATCAATCGTAACATTGCTAAATGTTTCATTCGGAAGGATCATTCCCGTCATCATGACAAATGGTGTGTAAACTTCTTCTTGTTTTCCATCTACGCTGACTGTTTTCTTCTCTTTATTTGTATAATCCACCTGAATCTTCAGATGTCCGCTTTTTCCTTTCAAATCTGCCGGTTTGATTTCTTTTCCGTCCAGATAGTAAGTAAGCTTTACGGAAACCGGAAGATTCTGATCTGTTGTTCCCTGATAATAAATATCTTCACCGTCTGTATTCCATGTCAATGTATCTCCGGATGCTTTGAATGTTTCATCACCTTTTACATTCTTAATATCTTTCAGAGTACTTGCATCTGTCAGGCTTCCTGATACACTGCCTGAATTCTTCAGCCAGTTAGATACTGTTACTTCATCAATTGTTCCTGTTGCGTCTGCATTTACATAAACTGTCTCTTCCTTATAAACTGCATCTGCGTCAGAACTTGTTCCTGCAGCAAAGACCGGCACAGCGCCCATCATTACTGACATTCCAACGGCAAGAGAAGTTGTGAGTCCACGTTTGATTTTTCTGTTTTTGTTCATGATTCTTACATCCTTTCTACTTTTTTCCACCGAGGAATCCGATGGACGTCTTACATATTACTTTATCAAATATCATAAACATCGCCGGCAATATCAGGATTACAACAACCATACTGATAATCGCGCCTCGCGCAAGCAAAGTGCAAATAGAACCGATCATTTCAACCTGTGAGTAGCAGGCTACTCCAAATGTTGCCGCGAAGAAACTTAATCCGCTGCTGATAATTGACGGCATACTGGTTTTATGAGCAATACTGATTGCTTCCATCTTATCTCGTCCACGCTGACGCTCTTTCTGATAGCGGGTCGTCATTAGAATTGCATAATCTACAGTTGCTCCCAACTGAATTGCTCCAATTACTATACTTGCAACAAATGGAAGGCTTATTCCCTGATAAAACGGGATTGCCATATTAACCATAATTGCAAATTCAATAACTGCCACCAATATGATTGGCAGTGATATTGATTTGAAGATAATCATAATAATGATAAATATCGCTGCAATTGAAAGTGCATTTACATTTACCAGATCCACATTGGTTACATCCTCCAAGTCTTTCATCAAAGGAGCTTCTCCAATTACCATCGCATTTTTATCATAAGATTTTACAATCTTATCGATCGATGCAATCTGTGTATTGACTTCCTCTGTTGCTGATTCATATTCCGAGCATACAAATGCAAGCTCGTAATCATCGCTTTGCAGCATTTCTTTGATATCATTTGGTATCATAGAGTCCGGCACTGCCGGTCCAATCAGCGAATTCATACTGATCGTCCACTTGACACCCTTCACAGAATCAATCTCATCGAACATTTTCGACTTCTGTTTTGCATCCATACTTCTATCTAACATAACCATATGAATATTACTCATATCGAAGTCTTTCTTAAGTTCTGCATTCGCCACATTACTGTCCAGTGTGGACGGGAGTGAATCTGCAATGTCGTAGTAAATCTTTGTGTGATTATTTCCATAAATAGCCGGGAATAAAAGTACCAGGAAAACAACGATCCATACTTTATAGTGCTTTGTAATAAAAGCTGATGGCTTATCCATGTTGCTGAGCAACAGTTTATGTTTTGTCTTCTCAATTGGTTTATCAAATACAAGAACCAGAGAAGGTAAAACTGTTACGCAACAGATTACACCGATCAATACGCCTTTTGCCATAACGATACCAAGATCTCGGCCAAGTGCAAATGTCATAACACACAACGCTACGAATCCGGCTACTGTCGTAACAGAGCTTCCTGCCACAGACTTAAATGTATTGGAAATCGCATGTCCCATGGCACGTTCTTTCTCTCCCGGAAAACGATTCTTGTTTTCCTCGTAGCTGTTCAAGAGGAAAATGGAATAATCCATTGTCACACCCAGCTGCAATACCGCAGTCAATGCCTTTGTGATATACGAAGTCTCTCCAAGGAAAATGTTGCTTCCAAGATTGTAGAGAATCGCAAGTCCAATACTGATCAGAAATAAAATCGGTACTACGAAAGATCCGCTTGTCAATTCAAGTACGACCAGACTTAAAAGTGCTGCAATCACCACATAAACCGGAAGTTCTTTAAGTGCCAGATTCTTAATATCTGTAACAACTCCTGTCATACCGCTGATAAAGCACTGATCATTCGCCAGCTTCCTCATCTGTCCGACAGCATCCATAGCTTCATCAGAAGATGTTGTATTATCAAACAATACAAGCATCATCGTGGCATCGCCTTTGAAAAACGCCTCCTTTAAATCCTTTGGGATCATCTCCACCGGAAGGCTGATATCAGCTACATCGTCATACCAAAGTACATCTTTTACATGCGGTACTTCACTGAACTGATCTTCAAGCTTCTGAACATCCTTCATGTCCATGTTCTCTACCACGACCATGGAGAAAGCGCCCATTCCATACTCATCCACCAGAATATCCTGACCCTTTACTGTCTCCAGATGCTCCGGCAGATAACTGAGCAAATCATAGTTTACACGTGTCTTTGCCATCCCGATGACCGACGGGATAATCAGAAGAAATCCGATGATCAACATCAGAACTCTGTGTTTGGCAATCCATTTGCCAACTTTAACCATTTGTATCATCTCCTATACTGTCTTACTACTCAAGTCTCTTATAGTATAGCGCGAAATGACCATTAGTCAATATTTTTTTGTTAAAAAATGAAAAATAGTCATTTTTATTGACTTTTGGGAATTTTGTGCCATACTAGTAAAAAGACAATAGGAATTTTTCACAGAATGTATTTTTATGAAAACCTCTTATTGGCAAAGTTTGTATTATATATTACAATCACTAAAGACACACAAAGGAGGTCATTGAGATTATGGGAAAAGTAGATGATAATAAAAAGCTGAAAATGAATACACTGCTCCAGACTGCATTTGACCTGTTCACCGGAAAAGGCTTTGCCAAAACAACTGTATCCGACATCGTGAATCAGGCCGGTCTGGCAAAGGGGACATTCTATCTTTATTTCAAAGACAAGTATGATTTAAGAGATAAATTGATCGCATACAAAGCCTGTCAGCTTTTTGATGATGCACACAAGCAGCTTGAAGGAACTGAGATTAATTCTTTAGAAGAAGAGATTCTTTTTTTAACAGATTATATTATTGACCGTTTCCAGAAACAGCAGTCCTTGTTAAAATTTTTGTCAAAGAATCTCTCCTGGGGAGTTTTCCAGGATGCTGTCGGAACGGGTTCTGTAGTGTCCAGGCAATTTTATGACCACTACAGAAATTCACTTATAAAATATAATGTAAACTGTGAGAATCCGGATCTCTTGCTTTTTACACTGATTGAATTGATCAGTTCAACAAGTTACAACTGTATCCTTCATGAGAAACCTGTTTCTATGGAAGAGTACAAACCTTATCTTCATAAATCACTCAAGAAGGTCTATGAAGTGTTTGTAAGCGTTCAGGATTAAGTTTATTTAATTTATTTTTCTTTTAATGTTTGAACATAATTTTGACACATTTTCTGTCTATACTAAGGCTCAGATAGTTGATAAACAACTATCTCCCCCCTCATAAAGTAATGGCATCCCGGTGTGCCGGGATGTCGACTTTACTCTCATTCCTTTAGATAATAAAAAGAAGACCCGATTGCCGATCTGCTGAAGCAGTGAGGTGCTCGGGTCTTACTTTTTGTGTTTTCATATCTGGCACCATCTAAGTTATCACTGCAACGCGAAAGCCCGCTAACCTTTCGGCTAACGGGCTTCGTTGTGTTTATAGTTATCTAAAGGAATGAGAGTAAAGTGTTGACACTTTCCTGTGTCACAACTTTATGAGGGGGGGGGAAGATAATTGATTTTCTCTTATCAACTATCTTGATATTAGTATATCCAGAAAATGTGTCAAAAGTATGAGTGTTTTCTTAAAGAAGACGAAAAAATATAAACAGATTATGAAAAAATATAAACTAATAATTTATTTTTCTACGTTCTTCCATCCACTCGAGAAGATCTTCATATACCTGCTCCCGATCTGTCTCGTTGAGCAGTTCATGACGATCACCGGCATACAGTCTTAGACTGATGTCCTGGATTCCGGCCGCTTTGTATTTCTCATAAACCTTCCTTACGCCTTTTCCGAATCCTCCAACCGGATCTTCGGCACCGGCTGCGAAAAGGATTGGAAGCTGCTTCGGAATCATATAGATACTTTCTTTTTTCTCCATTATAAGCATCCCGGTAAACATGCTATAATACGCATTCACTGTAAAGACAAAGGAGCACAGTGGATCTGAAATATATTTTTCCAGATGTTCTTCATCACTGGTTACCCAGTCCGCGCGTGTCTTTGGATTCTTGAATTTCCTATTATAGGCACCGACTGCCATTCCATCCACCAGTTTACTTTTATAATGCCAGCCACGGAAAATTGCCAGTGTTCTGCAAAGTCTCCTTGCAAACTGAAGTGTTGATTTCTTTTGGTCTGCTACAACTCCGATAAACATTGCTCCTGCCAGTCCATTTCCATACATCTGCACATACTGACGCAGAAGGCAGGAACCCATGCTGTGTCCCAACATAAAGTAAGGCACCTCCGGATATTTCTTCGCCGTCCGCTGACGAAGTGTATGCATATCTCCGATCACGCATGCATTTCCATATTTTTCATTAAAAAATCCATACTCCGACTTGCTCTGCACAGATTTTCCATGTCCTAAATGATCGTTTCCAACGACATAATATCCATGACTACACATGAATTCTGCAAATTCATCGTATCTCTTAATATATTCCACCATTCCATGGCTTAACTGCAGGACAGCTTTCACTTCTCCTTCCGGTTTCCACTCAATCGTGTGGATCTCCGTATTGCCATCCTTTGAAGGGAAATAAAACTCATCTCTCATCGTTCATTCACTACCTGTCATCTAATTTGATATAATCACGATATGGTGCAAGCGGCTTATAAGCCGGACGTATAATCTTATCTACATTCTTCAACTCTTCCAGTCTGTGTGCACTCCATCCAACGATACGTGCTGCCGCAAAAATTGGAGTATATAATGCCGGTGGAAGATCAAGCATGCTATAAACAAGTCCACTGTAGAAATCTACGTTCGCATTAACACCTTTATACATCTTACGTCTCTCGCTAATGATCTCCGGTGCCATCTTCTCTACTTTCTCATACAGTACATATTCTGCCTCGTGGCCCTTTTCATATGCAAGCTGCTTTACAAACTTCTTGAAGATCTCCGCTCTTGGGTCGGATACAGAATAAATCGCATGTCCCATTCCATAGATCAGACCTCTCTTATCAAACGCTCTCTTCTCCAGCAGTGCCTCAAGGTAAGCTCTGATCTGATCATCATCCTGCCAGTCTGTCAGCTGCGTCTTCATATCTTCAAACATCTGTGTTACTTTTACGTTCGCACCACCATGTTTTGGCCCTTTCAAGGACGCCATAGCTGCTGCAATTGTAGAATAAGTATCTGTTCCTGAAGATGTAACAACATGCGTTGTAAATGTTGAGTTGTTACCACCGCCATGATCCATATGAAGAACAAGAGCCATATCAAGGATCTTCGCCTCAAGTTCTGTATACTGACGATCTTCTCTGAGCATCATCAGAATATTCTCTGCCATAGACAGTTCTTTCTTCGGTGCATAAATATACAGGTCTTCACCCATTTTATAATTGTAAGCAAGATAGCTGTAAACCATAAGCATTGGGAACTGGCTGATCAGGTTCAGACTCTGACGCAGTACATTCGGAATGCTTGTATCATCCGCTTTGTCATCGTAAGAATAAAGCTGAAGAATACTTCTTGTAATACTGTTCATCATATCACGGCTCGGAGCCTTCATGATCACGTCACGTACAAAATTCGGTGGAAGCATCCGGCGGTCAGCTATCATATCCTTAAAATTCTCAAGTTCCTTCTGATTCGGAAGCTCTCCAAAAAGAAGCAGATATGCAATCTCCTCAAATCCAAAATGTTTCGCCTCAAGGAATCCGCTTACAAGATCTTTAATATTGTAACCTCTGTAATAAAGATTACCTGCACACGGTACGGATACACCGTCTACAATCTTTGTTGCACACACATCGGATATATTTGTCAATCCGGCAAGTACACCTTTACCGTTCAGATCTCGAAGTCCTCTTTTTACCTCGTATTTGGTATAGAGTTCTTTGTCAATTGCATTGTTCGTTTCACATTTCAGAGCAAGTTCTTCAATCTCCGGAGTGATGTCAAAAAATATGCTGTTAATATCTTTGGCCATGGGCTCTTCCTCCTTCTCTTGTTTCTTCTAATGTCTTTTATCTTTTAATTATACTAGATATCCGTCTAGTAAACAATTAACTGAATATTAAATCTTTATGAATCAAAAAGTGAAGAAGAATAAAGTTGCTGTCCACTACATTTTTGTAAACAGCAACTTTGTAAATTCTTTTAATATTATTTTATCTGCAATCATAAAGAAAATCTGCCAGCTTTGCAAATTCTTCCAGCGTAAGGGCTTCTCCACGAATAGATGCTCCTCTTCCGAGTGCATCAATCGCTGCCTCGATTTCTTCCTTCGTATAGTCAAGTTCTGCCGAATTCTTCAGTCCATTTGCCAAAGTCTTTCTTCTCTGGTTAAAGGAGGCACGGATAATACGGAACATAAGCTTTTCATCCTTTACCTTCACCGGTGGTTCTTCATAACGTTCCAGACGGATTACCGCAGATCCAACCTTCGGACGAGGCATAAAGCAGTTCGGTGGTACATTTGCCACAATATATGGTTTCGCATAATATTGCACAGCCAGAGACAGTGCACCATAGTCCTTCGTTCCCGGTCCCACCTGCATACGGTCTGCAACTTCTTTCTGAACCATAACTGTAATACTCTTGATTGGAACATGATTCTCAAAAAGTCCCATAATGATCGGCGTTGTAATGTAATATGGCAGGTTGGCCACAACCTTGATCGGTTTTCCTCCATTTTCCTCTTCTGCAAGCTTTGCAATATCTACTTTCAGAACGTCATTGTTAATAACCCGGGCATTGTCATAATCTGAAAGCGTATCTTCCAGAATCGGAATCAGTGCCTTGTCAATCTCAACTGCAACAACTTTTCTCGCTGCACATGCCAGATACTGTGTCATCGTTCCGATTCCCGGTCCGATTTCCAATACAAAATCATCTTTTGTAATCTCTGCTGCCGCAATAATTTTGTCCAGTACATGTGTGTCGATCAGAAAGTTCTGACCGAACTTTTTCTGGAATACGAAATTATATTTCTGTAATACTTCTATCGTATTCTGTGGATTTCCAAGTGTTGGTTCTTTCATCTCATCTCTCCATTTCTTATAATTGATATAAATCCCTTGCATTCTTCTCTGTCTGTTCAATCACCTGCTCCGCAGAAATGCCTTTTAGCTCTGCGATTGCTTCTACAACATATGGCAGGTACAAGGACGAATTTCTCTTTCCTCTGAACGGTGTCGGTGCCAGATACGGACAGTCTGTCTCAAGAACAATTGACTCCAGTGGAATTTCTTCTACAATCTCTTTTAACTTCTTTGAGTTCTTGAATGTCACAACACCGCCGACTCCGATGTAATATCCCATCTTTACATATTCTCGCGCCATCTCAAGGCTGTAAGAATAACAGTGTATCACACCTTTGAGTCCTTTTCCATGTTCTTTCATAATTTCCATCGTATCAGCTGCCGCCTCACGGCTATGGATCATCACAGGTTTGTTCATCTCTCGTGCAAGATCCAGCTGTCTGATGAACCAATGTTTCTGCAGATCATGCCCTTCTTTATCCCAATAATAATCAAGTCCAATCTCGCCAACCGCAACGATCTTTTCTTTCTTTAATAATTCTCTCATTCGAGCGAAATTCTCTTCATTCAGTGCACCGACTTCGTCCGGATGTACACCTACTGATCCATATATAAATGAATATTTCTCTGCGAGTTCTACTATCTTATCCCAGGACTCTACTGTCGCCGCTGCATCCACAATTGTTCCAATGCCGCCTGCTGCCATACTGCTTAGTAGCTCATCTCTGTCTGTGTCAAACTGCTCATCATCATAATGCGCATGTGTATCAAATATCATTTTATTTACCGCCTGTTTTCAATATTTCTAATCTTGTGCTTTATTTTACCACAAATAATTCTTTCCGTCTTCATATAATACATCCATCGCCAGACGGACACTTTCTTTTCCTGTCATCGGATCTTCGATGCCCACGCTGATACGATATCCGTTTCCTGCTTTTTCTACTAATCCCGGTGTATAAAGGATTACCTTAACCTTTTTCTCTATTCCCGGAGTTATATTATTCAGTTGTAAATCAAGCTGCTTTTTTTCTATCTGTTCGCCCTGTTCATTTTCGACAATTATCCATACCGGCCAATCCTGATAAAATGGTGCCACTCCATCATTTCCCCATGTGATTTCAAGACTTGTTCCATGAATCTTAGGTTTCAATACAGCCTTTGAAATGTATAACCGGTATCCTAGATTTTGCAACACTTTATTGTATCCGCACTCATAAGCTGCATCAGCTGTCATCGGACCAAGGAATGTAGAATGTGCCTTTTGAATAAGATTTATCGTCTGTGAAAGTTCCATTTCCAATAGATTCTTCATTGGAACTGCGCTTGTGAATTCACCACCGGATGGTGCATAATTCCAGAAATCCGGCATTGACTGAAGTTCCCCTTCTTCATTTGTCTGGTCATAATCTCCGCCATTCGCAATCTCAGAAAGCCATCTTTCTGTAGCATCCGCATCACCTGTCATATCATTATATAGCCCCATGCATTGTTTTTTTGCGATCGAAAAGGGTCTTCTCATAAGATGTTTTGCTTTTGGAAAGGCTTCCAGCCATGGAAGAACGTACTGCTCTCTTACAGTTCTTGACGGCAGCCGCCTGATGCCTATATGATAGGCTACATGCCATTCGCCCCAATGTCCAAGGCTTCCAAGTTCTACGTAACTAACCAAATCAGACCTTCCATAATGTTCCCCAAATGCTTTCACTGCTTTTTTATGAGCAGCCAGAAACTGTTCGTTACTGTAATCCGGTGCGAATCCTTTTCCGAAAGCTGTATCGTACCACTTTCCTGCATGCCCTGTTTTCTCATACAGCCACTCGGGAATGTCCATATGTCTGCTGTTTCCAGGAATATCACACACAAATCGTAGTACCATATGCTTTCCTTCTGCCTGCCATCTTGCCACCTGATTTTCCGCATCGATTGCATCCCAGGCAAATTGCCCTTCCACCGGCTCAAGTTCCGCCCAGGTAATATCCATATACAGAAGCGTCACATCCTCCCGGACACTTTCATTCCACGCACATGGTGCATATCCCATAAGCGGATTTCCAAACACTTCTTTTGTTTTCTCGTATGTCTTCTGTTTTTTTCTAAAAAATTTCATAAGCAGATTTTTCTGGGAAAGCAATCTCAAATGCATTGTTCAATTCTTTTTTTGTTCTGTCAAAATCAATTTCGCAATTGGCATCATTGATACAGATTATCTTTTCTCTTCTTTCAGTAACTGTTCTATAAAGCTTATCATTATTCTCTGCAAGTTCATAATAACGGCATGTTTTTTCTACATTTTTAGGGATAAACTCACCACTCAGCTTCTGATACTCCCGAAGAACATACTGGCTGATATCCTCTTTATGCCGGAACGGATGCCCACATACTTTCGTCAAAAGTTCCGGCTCAAGTTCCCATAATTTCTCAAATGTGTCCTTTCGAAGTGGTGACGGACCGTGAACTGTATAAAAACCGGTATAACGCGGAAATGCCATCTCTAACATATTATAGATGAAATATTTTATTGGATATCCGAAATGGAAATATGCTCCGGGCTGTTGTTTCATATTTTTATATTTATCAAAATATCTGGCAAGAACCATTGCATTGTTCAAATAGATATATGGCATTACCGGATTGTCAACATTAGCCACATCTGGCTGCAATGCCAGCATATCCACAGGGAGCCCATTTCTGAAAAAATCTGTTTCACCGGTTCTTTTCAGCAGGAACATATCATCATTAAAATATACGAACTGCTCAGATAAGCCCGGGATTCTATGCATGTTCCATTCTATTGTATGAGAATTAAATGTTGGTAAAAACCCTGATGGGATATAATCTGTATGCCGCACGATATTTAACTTTGGATGTTTTGTATTCAGCCATTTCGGTAAATGTCCCCATGTCACAAAATGGACTTTTCTTACCCACGGCGCGCAGTTTTCAATTCCGCGGAACCAGTATCTTAGATTCTCCCAATCCCGGAAACGTTCTTCTCTGTCATCAGTCTCCGCCAATTGCTCTTTGCCGTATCTTGTTTTATTCTTTTCGCTTCTCCACTCCGGGTCATTTCCGTCTACCCAGGTGATTACGATATCTATGCTATTCTCTGTCTTCATATCTTTCCGTTCTTATACCTTAACGTGCTACATTTTATTTCGTTTTAATACTAGCATGTGAAAAATTAATTAGCAAGATAAAAACAGCGAGATACAGGTCATTTCCCATATCTCGCCGCTTTTCTTTCATTTTATCATATTTAATGATTGACTAATGATTTCTATAGTAATTGATCAGACATCCGTCAAGAATAATCTCACGCTCTGCGTCTGTCAGATCTCCCAGCTTAAGGTTCAGTTCTTTGAGTTCATCACCTACAACATAAGCTTTGATCACATCCGCTTTCTCTTCTACTGCTTTTCTCACATTAGGAACAAAGATGTAATCTCCGTTCTTGAAGGAAAGTGCTTCATGATCTTCTTCTGTCAGGAATGGGAGCATTCCCCAGTTGATCAGGTTGGAACGATAACGCTTTGTTGCATACTCTGTTGCGATGTTTGCCCATCCGCCAAGTACCTTCTGACAGGAAGCTGCCTGCTCACGAGCAGACCCGTCTCCTGGTTTTACTGCGAAGATTGTACTTCCGACACCAAGGTTACCCTTGCCAACTTCCGGATATGTCTCGTGAATCTTATCCATCACCGGTTTCAGTTCTGCAAGTGCATCTACCGGACATTCATCTGCTTCAATTGCTTTCTGAGCTTTCTGTACTTCTTTTGCACGTCCAACGTATGCAGGATCTTTTCTTGAAAGAGCGAACTCTGCAAGTCCCAGCGGATTAGAACGGTAAGAAGATGTCTCTCCGGACGGAATCAGCTCATCTGTTGTTGTAACAGGATCATGGATCTCAGATACGACCTTCACAAGCAGGTTCTGTGGAAGTGCTGACATTGCCGGCCAGTCCTTAATGTTTGGTCCAAATTTAATCTCAACGCTTGGATCAGCAACACCCTTGCTGTCAAATACACGGTTTGCATAAATATTCTTATCAAAGTGATATTTCTGTCCTTTGTACTCTACATCCATTGCTGTTGCCGGTGTTAAGAATCCCTTGTTTGCTGCTGTTGCTGCGATAGAACGAGCATCCATCAGTGCTACAGAAGAGATCTGTCCGTTCTGCAGCTTACTTCCTTCACGGTTCGGGAAGTTTCTTGTTGTATGACGGATAGAGAATGCGTTATTCGCCGGAGTATCTCCTGCTCCGAAGCACGGTCCACAGAATGCTGTCTTCACAACAGTTCCTGCTTCCATAAGATCTGCAATTGCACCATTCTTAACAAGTTCCATATAAATCGGTGTACTTGCCGGGTAAACGCTGAATGTAAATTCATCTGCTCCGATGTTCTTTCCTTTGATGATATCTGCAGCTGCACATATATTTTCAAATCCACCACCTGCACATCCTGCGATGATTCCCTGCTCTACATAGAACTTACCGTTTCTGATCTTATCCTGCAGAGAGTAATCAACTGCACCGTCAAGACTTACAAGTGCTTTCTGCTCTACATCATGAAGGATGTCTGCCAGATTTGCGTTCAGTTCATCAATTGTATAAACATTGCTTGGGTGGAACGGCATTGCGATCATTGGCTTGATCTCGCTTAAGTTTACATAAACCATACCGTCATAATATGTAACTGCTCCAGGATTCAGTTCTTTGTAATCTTCACTTCTTCCGTGAATATCATAGAACTCCTGAATCTTCTCATCTGTTTTCCAGATAGAAGACAGACAAGTTGTCTCTGTTGTCATAACGTCGATTCCGATACGGAAATCTGCACTAAGCTTGCTGACTCCAGGTCCAACAAACTCCATAACCTTGTTATTCACATAGCCGTTCTTGAATGTAGCTCCGGTGATTGCAAGAGCAACGTCCTGCGGTCCTACACCTTTCATCGGCTCTCCGTCTAAGTAGATTCCGATCACGCCCGGCATCTTAATATCATAAGTCTTGTTCAGAAGCTGTTTCACAAGCTCTGGTCCACCTTCACCCATAGCCATCGTTCCGAGTGCTCCGTAACGTGTATGGCTGTCAGATCCAAGGATCATCTTTCCTCCGCCTGCAAGCATCTCACGGGCAAACTGATGGATAACTGCCTGATGCGGTGGTACATACATACCGCCGTACTTCTTCGCACAAGTTAGTCCAAACATATGATCATCTTCGTTGATTGTTCCACCAACTGCACAAAGACTGTTATGACAATTTGTAAGTACATACGGCATCGGGAACTTCTCAAGTCCTGACGCACGTGCTGTCTGGATAATTCCAACAAATGTGATATCATGGGATGTCAGCTTATCAAAACGGATCTGCAGACGCTCCATGTTCTCGGATGTATTGTGTGCCTTTAAAATACCATATGCCATTGTGTTCTGAGCGGCTTCTTCCTTCGTCAGCGGAATCTGCACATTCCCTGTGTCTTCTACTATCTCTGTTCCATTGAGAAGATATACGCCATTCTCGTACAATTTAATCATGTAAAGACCTCCTTCAATCTGATCTATAGTTTTGAAATAACTGCTACCATATTAACATATTTGAGTGTTTCGGTAAATCTAAATTTTCGCAATTCAGCATTGTAACTCAATAAAGTGCAATTTTTACTGATTTTTTAGATAGAAAGCGGAAATCTCATCTCAATAATAAACTCATTTTTCTCTGTCTTTGCGCTGATTTCTCCATTCATACGTTTCACAAGTTCCTTTGCAATAGATAATCCCAATCCGGTAGATGTTTTACTCCTTGCCACATCCGCTTTATAAAATCTGTCAAAGACATGTTCTATATCAATCTGCTCCGAATGTATCACCTGATTACTGATTCGCAATACTGCATGCTCCTGCTTGCGCTCTAACACAATACTTATCTTCTTTTCTCCATGATCCAGGCCATTTTTAATTACATTCTGAATAACACGGTGGAGTCCTTGTTTATTTCCGGCTATAGATAGCAGTTCTTCTGTAATCTGAATATCCGGCTGGATTCCTCTTCTTACCCAGTCATCATAATAGGAAAACACCGTTTCTTTCAGAATCCGGTTGATACAGCAAGGCGTCAGTTCCAGACTATAGGATTCATTTTTTAACTTTGTGAACATGAAAAGTTCTTCCAACATTTCATTCAGACTGTGTATTCTTTCATGAATAATATTCAGATAACGTCTCTGGTCTTCGACATTTTCGCATTCTTCCATAAGCTGAAAATATCCATCCAGAGATGTCAGCGGTGTCCGGATATCATGGGAAAGGTTCGTATAAGTATCCGCGATCAAAGCTTCTTTCTCCTGATAACGCTGCTTCTCTTTTCTTTGTAATTCCAGAAGTTCATTCAATCTGTCTGAAAGCGTTCCGATTCCACCCAAATCAAACTCGCGTTGAATCAACATGTTACTGTCATGTTTCATCAAGAACGCCAATTGGCGGCAGATGTCCTTCACCTGCCGCTGATATTTCCACATAATAATAAATTGTAAAATGATAATTCCTGCTAATATTCCAATTACGATATACATCCGCTAAATATCCCTCTTTTGAAAAACAGCACTGCTTGCAGCTATCATTATAACCGCAAACACAATCGCCACGCCGAATGCTGCCAGACACTCATTTCCACTTGGATTCATAGGAAGCAGTGATAATTTCCCGGTTATCGTATACTTATAAATCTGGAAATTCCGGATTCCCATTTTCCGAACAGCACTGTTTATCAATCCGTATACGATACTCATTATATTCATTGTAAGACAAATCGCGATGACCATGCTGATCACATTATTTTTCAGAATAATTGCAATCGCCATGCAGATCAACACGAGTGCATAATGAAGTGCCAGCTCCGTCAGGAAATAAGACAGAACAGCTTTTGAACTGCCCCACGTCAATTCTTTAAATACTATATAGTTCGCAGCTCCCTGGAGTAAGAATGCGCCTGCCATTGTCAGCACCGTAAAGACCGCCAACGCAATAGCTCTGGAAAAAATCAGTGCTCCTCTTTTTTGAACCTGACCGCCAATATTTTTAATATAACCGCTTCCGATATCCGCTGTTGAAAACATCACCGCAAAAATCACCAGAAACAACGCATAAAATTTCCCCTGAGAATTTGCAAAGAAAATGTCATACACCGTAACCTTTTCTCCCGGTTCTGTCGGCAGTGTCACCATCATTCCCACATTAATATTCTCCGCAGTCGGTTCCGCAAACTGCTCCTGCCGAACGGTATCTTCTTTACTTAATAAATCATAATCTGTTTTACACATAAACGTTGTAAACAGTACTGACACAGCCAGAACGATCCATACTACATACATACTTTTGGTCCGAAACATCCGGTACAAATCCATTTTTATCATATTAAGCATGACTGGCACCTCCTGTCAGATTCAGGAAATACGTTTCCAGTTCTTCACTTGTTATAGAAATCCCTTTTACCGGAATTCCTGCCTTTGCAAGTTCCATATTCAACGCTGCGCTTTCATTCAGACGTTCAAAAATGTGAATATGTTCTTTGTCTGTCACCTGATAATTCGTGAATCCCATGGCATCCAACACCGGAATTGCAAGCTTTGGATCAGCCAGTGTTAATTCCATCCGTTCACTGCATCTTCGCATTAATTCTTCCCTCGTAAGCTCCTGCAACAAACTTCCATTGTGAATGATTCCGTAATCAGTAGCAATCTTCGATAATTCCTCCAGAATATGACTAGAAATGCAAATCGTCATATTTCTCTCTTTCTGAAGTCTCTGAATTGTGTCCCGGACTTCAGCAATTCCCTGTGGATCTAACCCATTGATCGGTTCATCCAGGACTAACAGATCCGGTTCTCCAACCAAAGCAAGGCCGATACCCAGACGCTGTTTCATTCCAAGTGAAAAGTGTTTTGTCTTTTTCCGTCCCACATGCTCCAAACCTACTGTTTTCAATATCTCTTCAATGTAACCTGCTTTCTTTATCCCAAACAGCTTACATTTGATATTCAGATTTTCATATGCGGTCATATTTCCATATAATCCCGGTGCTTCAATCAGACATCCCACACGGGAGCGGACTTTCTGTAAATCCTTTCCCTTGTATCCGAAGATCTCAATCTCTCCACTCGTTGGCCTGGAAAGTCCACTGATCATCTTCAGGCAAGTCGTCTTCCCTGCTCCATTTCGTCCGATAAATCCATAGATAGCGCCCTTTTTAATATGCATACTGACACTGTCCACAGCTTTATGATGTCCATACCACTTCGTCAGTCCTCGTGTTTCCAATAACATCTCACTCAAATTTTTCATCTCCTTTTTCTTATCTGCATTTATCATAAAAGAGGAATCCTAATCAAACGCAAATAAATAGTAAAAAAAGAGTAAAGATTACGCATGAAGACGATAACCGATTCCCCATACTGTCTCAATGTATTCCTCCGAAGTCACTTGTTTGATCTTCTTGCGGATATTGCTGATATGAACGTCCAATGTCTTCGTCTCACCCATATAAGGTTCGTCCCAGGCATATTCGAAAATATCCTCTTTACTGAAAACCTGTTTTGGATTCCTGAGCAGTAATTCTAAAATCGCAAACTCCTGTTTTGTGATCTTCGGAAGTATCTTTCCAGCAATTTCAACCTGAAAGGTATCTCTGTTTAATAGCATATCTTTAAATGAAAGCGTATGCTGTTCCTCTGCTTCCTTTTCTTCTTTATGACGGAGTTGTACCTGAACTCTTGCCAGCACTTCCCTGATTTCAAATGGTTTCGTTATATAATCATCCGCTCCGCTCGTTAAAACCTCTACCTTTTCATCCAGGCTGTCTTTTGCAGTCAACACAATAACCGGAAGGTTTCCCTTTTTCCGTATTTCCTCCAGAACTGCTTCTCCTGAAATTCCGGGCAGCATCAGATCCAGCAGCACGAGTGCATAACCGTGCTCCTGCATATTTAAAAGCAGCTTTGCTTCGGTCCCGGAAAATGCCTGCTCACAGGAATAGCCTTCTTTGGATAATGCCTCCTGAAGCAAGTTATTAATATTTGTATCGTCTTCTACAATCAGTATTTTCTGCATGATATTGCTCCTTTATCTTCCTCAATCGGCCATGATTTTCTGAGTGCTGCATAAGAAATCAGGAAGTTTGCAAGCCATCCGGCCGGTACTGCAAGCCAGACAAATGCAATTCCGAACCGCGGTGCACAAATCAAAGCGACAGACAAACGGATCGCAAGATTTACCATATTCGCAATGAGAAACGGACGCATGATTCCAAGTCCGCGAAGAACACCATCGGTTGCCATCTTGATACCCATAAAAATGAAAAAATATCCAAGCCATCTCATATAATCACCGGATACCTGATACGCTAAAGCTGTTCCATCTTTTCCAAGGAATAAGGAAGAAATCTGATTGTGCAGTGATTCAATGACCAGAAAAGCAAGGACTGCGAAACATAGATCCAACACCAGTGCCGCATGATAGCCTTTTTTGAGCCGTTCGATTTTCTTTGCACCAAGATTCTGGGATATATACGGCGAAATCGCATTGCCGATGGATACAAAAATCAGTGAAAAAACATTTTCCACTCGCATCGTTGCTGAGTAACCTGCGAGTGCCTGTGTACCAAATGGATTTACAACTGCCTGTACGATCATCATACCGATCGACACTGTAGACTGCTGGAGAACTGACGGTATGGCAATTTGAAGCATCGAATATAACTCCTGTCCGTCAAACCATTCAAACTGACATTTATACCGTCTCATTCTATAAAGGAAAATCAGAAATGAAAAGACTGCGGAAATTCCCTGTGCAATAAGCGTTGCCAGAGCCGCACCAAATACGCCGAGACCAAGTCCGGCTACCATCCAAAGATCCATAAAAATATTTAATACAGATGAAAAAATCAGAAGAACCAATGGAATTCTGGATTCACCGATGGATGTGAACATCGTTGAGAGGATGTTGTACATAAACAGAAATGGGAATCCCACAAAATAAACCCGCAGATACAATACTGCTTCATCCAGTATATCCGCAGGTGTTTGTAATAAACTCATCATTGAATGCGAAAAGCAAAAACCAAAGATTCCAAGTAGTATGCTCAGGACTAAAAAGCTGATCAGTGATGTCGACACAATTGTTTTCATTTTACCATAATCTCTGGCTCCAAAATAACGGCTTACGAGTACACCTGCGCCTACACCGGCGCCCAGAGCTACACAAATGAAAACATTCGTAAGTGCAGCACAGGCGCCGACAGCCGCAAGTGCCGAAGAACCAACAAACTGACCGACAATGATCGAATCAGCCATATTATATATCTGCTGAAAAAAACTGCCTAAGATCATAGGCATTGCAAAAACAGTTAACGCTTTCAGGGGCGCATCTGTAATTAGATATTCATCTTTTGACATGATCATACTTCTCCTCAATCAAAATCTCTGGTAATATTTGTAAGCCATTTCTTTCTGAAATAGTGAATAAATACCACTGGCATTTTCTCGAACTCATCTAAAGTCATTACAAAGTAAACCCAGACAGGCGGTAATTTAAAAACATATGCTGCAAGGAAAGTTGCCGGAACTGCAACAAGCCACATAAATATGGAATCTACGATCATTCCAAATCTGGAATCTCCGCCACCTCTGAAACAACCGCATATAAGGCAGGTATTAATCCCTTCTCCCACAAGACGCCAGGTTGTCATAATTATAAAAATGCTAAGATAAGAAAGGGCAGTCTCGGTCAATTTATCCCGATAGAAGTCCAGTATCAGAGGACGAATCGCCAGAATAATAACGCATCCGATCAGGCTTACAGCAAGTGTTATCCTAAGCATCCGTTTCCCGTATTCTCCGGCTGTATCAATTTGATCTTTCCCTAACTCCTGGCTGATAATGATAGTAGTAGCGTTGGCAAAACCTCGGCAGGCAATAGCACCAATATTTACCACCATAACAGCAACCGCATTTGCGGCAACCATGTCATCTCCGATATGCCCAAGAATTGCTGCAAATGCTGAAGTGGCAAAACTCCAGACAACATCATTTACCACGGCTGGAGTGGCAATTTTCATAAAGTCATGAAACAAAATACCTGATTTCGCAAAGAAATATTTTATCCGGAATCTGACATCTGAACTGTTTAATGAATAGATGAGACAAATTAATACCTCTGTAATTCTGGCAATCACAGTACCAAGTGCAACACCTGTAACGCCAAGCTTTGGAAATCCAAACAGACCAAAGATAAATGTGGCATTACAAAGTACATTGACACAAAGAGAAACAATGTACGTAATAGAAGGCAGCATTATTTTTCCAATACTTCGAAGAGCGCTCATAAAAACCTGCGAGAACCCCATAAACATAAATGAAAATGAAATCACCTTCAAATACTCACTTCCGGCAGCAATCGTATCCGGACTATTTGTGAAAATCTTCATAACCGTAACCGGCATAGTAAAGGAAATAACGAAAAATATAAGCGAGACGATCAGTGAAATCCGTTCCGCAAGACCGAGAATCCTTTCTACTGTCTTTTTATCCCCTTTTCCCCAGTACTGGGCACACAGAACCGAAGTTCCTGTAGCCATACCGTAATATAAGCAGAACAGAATAAACGTATACTGGTTCGCAAGTGATGAAGCTGACATCGCCGTCTGGCTTACGTATCCAAGCATTACCGTATCGGCAATGTTTACCAATGTTCCAATCAAATTTTGAATCATGATCGGAAAGGCTAATTTTGATGCGTATTTTAAGAAATCTTTTTTATTTAGCATACAACTGTTCTTCCTTAATTCTATAAATGTTTAATCTACAGTACTGTTTTTGCAGCATCATCAGCCTTCCTCTTCTCCGTAATGTTTACTCAAAGAGAAGCCTCTTCCTCGTACCTCTGTAACTCTGCTGATGATCATAAATGCCTCCGGATCAATCTGTCTGATCAATTTCTCAACTTGTGGAAGTTCTCGATTAGACACAATACTCAATACAATCTGCTTTTGTTCTTGTTTGTAACCGCCTTCCCCATACAGCATCGTCACGCCTCTGTCTACCTGCGCAAGAATTGCCTGACGTACTTCTTCCACCTGTTTGCTGATAATCTTCACTTCCGTCTTGGTATTTCCCATCACTAACACTTTGTCCAGCACTGTCGTGTAGATCATTACCAGTAAAATTCCGTATAAAACGCGTTCCGGAGGATTATATAGAATCTGCGGTAACAGAATCAATATATCAAATACATTCAGACTCACTGACACCGGAATTCGAAAATACTTATTCAAAATCAACGGTGGAATATCCATACCTCCGGTAGAAGCTCCTGTTCGAATTACAATACCAAGTCCAATCCCGATTCCAAGTCCGGCAAAAATCGTATTCAGCATTGGATTATCCGTGATCACCAGATCCCCAAAAATATGATTGGCCGCTTCCAATGCAATTGGATATGTGAAAGAACTGAGAATTGTCGTCAGTGCAAATTTCTTACCAAGAAAAATCACTCCAACTATCAGCATCACAATATTAAATGCTAAGACAAATCCAGAAATTGATGCTCCCGTAAAATGCTTCACTACCAGACCAATACCGGTTGTTCCTCCTGTCATCAGATTCCCCGGTAAAAGAAAAAGTTTGATTACAAAAGCATAGAAAACATTTCCAAAAATGACCTTTGCAACGGTACTTGCCCGCTTTAAATATGCCTTATCCATAAATTCCTCCCATTAGCCATATGATTTTAATTATCCCCAAAAACGTCCGTTAGAGAATCTTCCCTAACAGACGTTTTTCAAAGTATTTCCTAATACAGTGATATTATACTGAGAAATGCGGTCAGTTTCAATAGGATTTTTCAAGGCACAACATATTTAAGATAATACTTTTTTGTATATTTGCGCACTAATAGAAAAGCCCGCAGAACCGAGGTCCTGCGGGCATATTTCATTTTAAGTATCGATATTAAATCTATCTAGATATTAATTACTCGATGATTGAAGCAACTGTACCTGATCCTACTGTACGTCCACCTTCACGGATAGCGAAACGA
>UMHP01018419.1_pt1 | contig 24015 bp, 18 predicted proteins | sample 1965571 | NCBI WGS metagenome assembly UMHP01 (sample SAMEA4836103, study PRJEB28245) | human gut metagenome | biome: gut microbiome; material: fecal sample | place: Denmark | collected 2008
GTTATTTTCAATTATTTAATTCTGTAAGATTAATCACTTTGTTTTTATATAGTGTTTATATCTCTCTTACTTTTCGTTCTTCATATTCAATGTAAAATTAGCAAAAATACCGCACATCAGCCGTTTATGAGCGGCACTTTTTATAAATGTTTTTCCATTATATAATTTTTTAAAGAAATTCCATTTCTTTCCACGTATTGCTCTTTTATTGTAATATAACCTCTATCCTCAAAAAAAGATTTTGCGGTTATTGAAACGTGGACGGAAATTGTATTGATTTTTACAGCACTTTCAAGTTTATCACAAATTGCAGTACCTATTCCTTGCTTCTGATAGTCTTTGTGAACAAAAAGCCTATCTAAATATCCAGTTTCGTCAATATCTCCAAACCCAACGATTAGATTGTCTATCACAGCCACATAAGAACGGTGTGAGCATAAAGATTCATCCCATTTTTTCAAATCCACATTGTCCGTAGCCCACACATTTAATTGCTCTTTTGTGTAGTCTTTGGCATTTACAGTATGTACCGTTTCATAAAAAAGCCGGGTTATTGCCTTTATGTCTTTAAATTGGTATTTTCTTATTTCTATTTTTCTTATTTTCATTTGCTTGATTTATACTCTATAATTCACGTGTATTTTTCCGAAAGTCTTTGTTCATCACATACCCAAAGTTCCCGATGTACTTTTCGCTGCAAATATAAAAAAGTGTCATTCATAAGACATTATGAACAGTACTTTTTTATTGTTTTCCAGCGAGATAAAACGGTTATAGCTTCATCCCCCTGCCTTTCCTTTGCGGCTGCATGGGGCGATGTATGTTCTGCCTTAGCTTATCGAACTGTTCCTTGAACCACTCGGCAAGCTAAGGCAGAGCATACGACAGCCTATTCCACGACAAAATAGGCTCAAAATATAAATACTATAGCATTAATTGTTAAATAGTCATTCAAAAACTCACTTCGCATTTGGAATTTTACTATTTTTGTATTATGAATGGAGGTTTTATGGACGTAAAGAAATACATAACAGCATTAGGCTTTATTCCTAAGAATGGAACAAGTGGTATATATCATAAGGTATATTCAGACCACGACAACTATGTCATATCCATTGATTTCGATAAGGAACATATCGAATACGGTGATAAAGTCATAGCGGAAAGTAAAACCACACAAAATTTTTCGCAGCCCGAAAATTTTGTGGTGCTTGAGTGTGTTGATAGATTACTTATACAAGGATATAAGCCTCAAAATATTATTCTTGAAAAGACTTGGCCATCTGGACATGGTACATCTGGGCGATTAGATATTTGTGTTAATCGTGAAGATGGTACACCATACATGCTTATTGAATGTAAGACTTATGGCAAAGAGTACAATAAGGAATCGGCTAAAGTCCATAAGGATGGAGGTCAATTATTTACTTATTTCCAATTGTCGGGCGGCAAGGCAGATGTGATAATGCTATATGCATCAGAGTTAAAAGGCAATAAGATAATCTATGTGAATGAGATTGTCAAGATTGAGGATGATTATCGCAATGGTGATGTAAAGGATATTTACGAGAAATGGAATAAACTCACCAAAGATAATGGTATTTTCGATTCTTGGGTACAACCATATAATTTCCAAAGCAAGGCATTAACAAAGGAGCAACTGAAAGAGATAAAAGCTGAAGATTCAAGTTTTATCTTCAACCGCTTCCTTGAAATATTGCGTCATAATGTAGTTTCAGATAAGGGTAATGCTTTCAACAAAATATTTACACTCTTCTTGTGTAAGGTCTATGATGAAACAACTACGGACGAGGGAGAAGAGTTAAAGTTCCAATGGCTTGAAGGACGAGATAATCACGTTGATTTCCAGCTTCGCTTAACAGACCTTTATAGTAAAGGTATGAAGAAGTTCTTGGATAGAACTGTTAGCGACTTTAATAATGAGGATTTTGATAAGCGTTGTGCTAACCTAAATGAGGATACCAAACAGTATCTTTTGAGAGAGGTAAACAAGCTTCGTCTTGAAAAAAATAACGAGTTCGCAATCAAGGAAGTATATGATAATGCTTCATTTGAGGAGAATGCAAAGGTTGTAAAAGAGGTTGTAGAGTTGATTCAGGGTTATAGAATCCGATATAATAAACGCCAACAATACCTATCGGATTTCTTTGAATTACTTCTTACTACTGGTCTTAAACAAGAAGCTGGACAGTACTTTACGCCTGTCCCCATTGCCCAATTTATTATTAAGAGTCTTCCGCTGGATTCCATTATGGCAGAAAAACTATCTCGCAAGGATGGTGAAATATTGCCGTATATGATTGATTATGCAGCTGGTAGTGGTCACTTTATCACAGAGTTTATGCACGAAATTCAGGACATTATAAACGGCTGTGATATTTCCAAATATATTGAGGAAACAAGAAAGCATCTTATTAATTGGCAGAATTGCCATTTTGATTGGGCTACAGACTATGTATATGGCATAGAAAAGGATTATAGACTTGTAAAAGTTGGTAAGGTGGGGTGCTATTTGCACGGTGATGGTTTAGCAAATGTTATCCTAAGTGATGGACTTGCTAATTTTTGTAATAACAAGGAGTATAAAGGTAAACTAAGCAAGCAGGTAAATGATGCTCAAAAGGATAATCAACAATTTGACATTGTATTGAGTAACCCGCCGTATTCTGTATCTTCATTCCGCCAAACAACCCGCGATTATTATACAGGGCAAGACTTTGAATTGTATAATTCATTAACAGATAACAGTTCTGAAATAGAGTGTCTGTTTGTTGAGCGCACCAAGCAATTACTTAAAGACGGAGGTATAGCAGGAGTTATTCTGCCAAGTTCTATATTGAGCAATTCCGGCGTTTACACTAAGGCTCGCGAGATTATATTGCAATATTTCGATATTGTTGCTATTGCGGAATTAGGTAGTAATACGTTTATGGCAACCAACACAAATACTGTTGTCTTGTTCCTACGCCGTAGAGATAATTATTTTGCAACTAATACGAATGTTGCGATTGAGACTTATTTCCGTACCTTAAATGATGTTACTATCAACGGCATAGAAACCCCGGCCTCAAAATATGTCGCCTATGTATGGGAGGGGTTGGAATATTCGGATTATGTTACGTTGCTGCAAAAATCACCAAATGATAAGGTCAAGTCACACGATATATATGTAGAGTATAAACAGAAAATCTCTGCAAAGACAGAGGCCAAGTTTTGGGAAACCTTGTTGGGTATAGAAGCAGAAAAACTGCTTTATTTCATATTGGCATATCCACAAAAGGTTGTTATCGTCAAAAGTGGAGAAAAAGATGTAGAAAAACGCTTCTTAGGCTATGAGTTCTCAAACCGTCGAGGCAGTGAGGGAATCCACGCTATCCAAAAGGGTAAGAACATTGATGAGTGTACTGAACTTTTTGATGCAAATAACTACGACAATCCTGAAAAGGCAAGTACATACATTTATCGGGCATTCAAAAGCGACTATTCCTCTGAAATCGCTGAAAATATGCAACAGCATATTAACCGGGTATCTCTAATTGATATGCTTACTTTCGACAGAGATACATTTGAAAAGAATTTGTCGTTGGTTGCAAAAAAAAAAGTGAATTATGAATTAGTGTGGAGAAATAGTAATTTAAAAATTCTTGGCGAGATTGCCGATATTCAGAAAGGCACATCAATTACCAAAGGAAAAACTATAAAAGGAAATATTCCTGTTATTGCAGGAGGAAAAGATGTTGCTTATTATCACAATATTTCAAATAGAGATGGGAATATTATAACCATTAGTGCATCTGGTGCATACTCAGGTTTTGTTAATTATTTCTCTACTCCGATATTTGCATCGGATTGTAATACTGTTAAGTCAAAAGATGAGGATGTTATATCAACAAAACTAATATATGTGTTACTGCAAACCATTCAGTCTTTAATTTATGACCTACAAAAAGGACAGGCACAACCTCATGTATATGGGAGTGATATATCAAATATTAAAATACCCGTTCCTCCTATTGATGTCCAGAGACAAATCATAGAAGAAATAGACAAGATAGATGAGGCTGCCAATGATGCAAAGCTGCTTATAGAGGCATCTGGAGCAAAAATAGAAGAACTATTATCTTCTATCAAATATACAAACAATAACATAAATGAAGTAGCTCCATTTGTAACCAAATCAAGAAAATACACAGATATTGCATCTGATTCATACATCACCACAGATAATATGCTTCAGAATAAATTGGGGGTTGTGCCATTTAAGGGAGAAGCAAATATTTCATCTATCACAGAGTATAAGAAAGATGATATATTGATTTCAAATATTCGCCCGTATCTTAAAAAGATTTGGTTTGCAGACAAGGAGGGTGGGTGTTCAAAAGATGTTCTTGTATTAAGATCTACCGATACAAGCAAATATCTTCCTAAGTATATTTTCTATATGCTTCGTAGAGATGCTTTCTTTGATTATGTGATGGAGGGTAAAAAGGGTATCAAGATGCCACGAGGCAATAAGGAAGATATTTTGAAATATCGGATTCCAATTCCATCTCCAGAAGAACAGCAATGTATCGTGTCTAAGGTTGAAGAATTGGAAGCAGAGATAAAAGCTGCTCGTAAAGTTATCGAAAATGCCGCAAGTCAAAAGCAGACAGTGTTAAATAGGTATTTATAAGCAACACTCCTGATACGTTGATGATGTATCAGGAGTTGTTCTTGTAAAAAGCTACATATGCTGAAATAAATTTGTATCAGATATTGATAATTCAGAGAATCCTCGTATCTTTGTAAATAGAAAGAGTTATTTGACAGCATAGCACCGCAAATCGCTGAAATTCCCACGGTTGCTAACTCGTTACCACTACCTCTCAAATAATTCGCTAAAAGTTTATTCTTCAATCGGTTAAGTCAAACCGATAGAAATCTAAAATAATAGCTAACATCAGAAATCGATAAGTATAATTTATTTAGATTATAAAAACGATAAACAGCATTAATATCGTTATGAAATCAATGAAATTAAAAAATAGATTTGTATTCGCATATATTTTAGCAATGCAAGCTTTTGTGCTTTTAATCATTATAGGTTTATGCTTTTATTCTTGTAATGACGATGAGAAACAAAAAGAAGAATATAAAACCATGATCCTAAAAGTCGCAGCTTATAGAGATTATTATGTTGCACCGGGACATGGTATTACCACCGATATATTGGGCTATGTTGTTACGGATGAAAGCAACAAGACATACGTCATCGAAACGATTAAAGGTTTTGAAGATGAGTATGAAGAAGGATATAAGTTCGTGATTAAAGTCAAAGCCGTGAACAAGAATCAAGGTGAACCTGTACAAGATCTATTGGGATATTATTATTATCTATTGGAAGTCTTAAGTAAGGAGAAAGTTTAAGACGCTGATTAGAAAACTGGTTATATCAAAATAATTCCTCTATGAATGAACAGTAGGGAGTGATAGCTTTTTATCACTCCTTTATTAGATTATTCTTTTTTTTATTGTAATATTGCATAATCATAAATAACAGAATGTCGACAGATATTCATCTACATAAAGAAACCATTAATTAGAAAGATATGAGACTACATCAAACTAAACTATTATATGTTCTATTCACACTTTTCATCTTAATTGGCTGCAAAGAAAGCACTGATACCCCGCCATTTATTTTTAATTGTAAAGTGAAACTTATCAATGAAGACGGAAGTTTACCTTTGCAGGAAAACAAAAATAAAATAAATCAGATTACAGTGAACCTGCTAAGCCCCATTAACAAGGACACTCAAATTACTGACATATCCTATCTTACATATTACAACTGTCTCAATATACAAGTTAGAGAATGGGAAGCCTGTATCAAAAACAAGGGTAATTATGAACAAGAGTATATTTTAGAAATCCAATATCCTGAAGAAATCCGCAAAGAAAAAGATACAATCAAAATAAAGTATCAATTCAAGAATGCCCGTCCATCTATTGTTGAAGCTCATTATAATGATATAAGAGCAACAGATACAAGTGTGAACGATGTCACTTTTGAAATTGAGAATTAGAATTGGCATGAGAAACTATCCCATAATATATGAAATAGTTATCCATTCATCGTCTATCATGAAATCTATATCCAATTCCTAACATCAGATTATTGGGGTCTTTAAACTTGCTCAACTGATATCCCACATGTAGAAATAAATGACGGGTAACATAAGTTTTAAGTGCCAAAATCTGATAGAAACCTTCCGTATCATCGCCACTGTAGACCAGGTTTCGTCCGATACCGACATTGATTGAGAAAATGGGCATCACCAATTCTGCCCGAAGCGACAACCCCACCGCAAATTGTTCGCGGAATGGAGGACGGTGAAACTTTATATCGTCCCCATAAGTTCCTACTAGCTTATAGTCCTTAATATTGGCACTCTCGTCAAATTGCGCATCTGCGGAAAGTCCTGCCCGGAAATAGTTATTGAAATTATACATCGGGGCAAAATTGAGACCAACGATTCCGAACGAACCGGGAACCAAAGTGGGTATCCCTTCTTTAACGAATCCTCTTTTGCGAGTGGCGCCGTATACCAACAAGTCATAGCTGACGTGTGGCTTTATGCAAAGGCGTTTGGGAGCAATTGCTCCGGACGCCTTATCTTCGGCATTAAAGGTACGTACAATGCCGACTCTCCCTCCGATAGTATTGAGACCTCCATTGGGATAACGCGTATTTCCATTGGAGAAATGAGTGAAGTCCACACCCGCTGCAAGTTTCCACTGTGGATAAAACTGCCAGTTCAAGACAAAGCCCAAATTGATATACGCATTGATTTTAGAACCGATAGCATCATTGTACCAATTGCTGTGTTCGTCATATTGTTTCCAACCGAAAGAAGCACCGAAATTCCATTCATAATCCAACGACAAACGAGATGAAAGTCGTACAATAGGCGCCCCTTGAAAAGCATATACCGCCACCGGATTTCCCAGTTCAGCGGAATTATAAAATGTATTATGCGAAACACCGATGCCCTGATAGGCATGAGGATACAACCTCCCCAAATAGGAATCTTTGCTGAACTGGAAAGCATACTTCAAGTGCAGGGAAAGTGACCGATCGATTTTCTGCCGTTGTGCATTATCGCCTTCGAGGAAACTGTTTGTCGGAGCTACATAGCCCGGACGAACGTCAAAACCGATCTGATGGATGAGGGCATGGTTGGTACTGTCATTCGCTTGTCGGACAGGTTTCACTACTGTCTGAGCATCCAATTTGCAGCCGACTGCTGAGAGCAGCAGCAAGCAGATTATATACAGAGACCGTCTGGTATTCATATTTCTACTCATTTGATATTCTCTTGTTTAACGTAGTTATCCGTAGGTATGGTGCTTTGAAACATACCAGTTATGACTCGTTGCTTCTTGGTCTTAGGATGAATGGCATAAAGGGTATATTCCGTTTCAAACCATTCATACTCTTGCATTAAGGTGATGTGCTGCGTGGTATTAGCCGGGATAAAAATATCTCTATATATATCGGGAAAAGGAAATTCTTGCTCCATAGAAGTATATTGCGCCTGTACCCCGTTCATCACCAAAGACCCATTCTCTATGCTTGGTATCTCTACTGTCAGATTACCATCTCCCAGTAGTTGGAAAGCCTCGGACGTATCGCTTCTGAACGTTACTTTATGGCGAATCCCTTGTACTATCAAGTGCAATGGAGAGGGAGTATTCTCAAAATTAGATCGTACAATATTCACTTCTTCCTCTATTTTTCTTTCACTATAATACGCATTTAAAGAATAAGAAATATGGTCGAACACATATTTGTCCGACGGAGTAATTTGAACATATATTTCTTGTGATTCATACTCATTACTCACTACAAGCATGAATCTAAAGTAGTCGTTGCGGACGTTTTCGCCCACTGTTATCTTTAGCTCTTTGGGGTTACTGCGTTGAATAATGAAATCGGTCAGCTTTTCATTGCATACAATCTTACCTAATCCTTTCAGGTAGGCATCCTGGTTTCTCATTATCAGATTGTCGTCGGCATCATAAACTTCATATTGATGGGTAAAGTCACTATCGTAAGTATACATCCAAACCAAATCCCAATTGGAGGATGCAAAACGAATAGTTACCTCATCACCATTCCCGTCCAAAGTAAATTCGGTATCGGAAGTCCGGAAGTCGTCGACGAATACATCATCGTTACAACTATAAAGTCCTAATAGAATAAGAATATATGCTGTTAAGTTTACGATTGTTTTCATGTCGGTCGTTATCTAGTTATTTTGTTGACGACAAAAGTAATACATATTTTTAGAAGAGAGTTATTATCTACCCTGTTTTAGTTGCCACATAAAGGAAAATAAACTATTTTTGTTCTCAACATTAAAGAGGGAGCAATTATGGATGCAGCAATAAAGAAAATACCTTATGGGATGACGGACTTCGAGAGAATAATTCTTGAAAACTATTACTATGTAGACAAAACACAATATATCGCCAAAGTAGAAAAAGTGACCTCCTTCTTCTTCTTTGTCCGTCCTCGACGTTTCGGAAAAAGCCTTTTCCTAAACATGCTCGGTTTATACTACGACATCAACCAAAAAGATAAATTCGAGAAAATCTTTGGTAATCTTTATATAGGCAAGCATCCTACGCCTGATCGCAACAAATATCTGGTGCTTACACTCAATTTCAGTAGTGTAGCCGCCAATATGGATCGTTTGGAAGAAACATTCAACACCTATTGCAAAATCGTAATGGATGGATTTGCAGAACGAAATGCTCATCTGTTAGGGAAAGAAGCCGTTGAAAAGCTACATGAATTAAAAACAGGAGATGCCTTATTGGGATCACTGTGCCAAAGCGCCCAAAACAAGGGACAAAAGATATATCTTATCCTCGATGAGTACGATAACTTTGCCAACAATATTCTGGTAGATTATGGTAATGAACGATATCGCAGCATCACTCATGGCAGCGGATTCTTCCGTAGTTTCCTTAAAGTGGTAAAAGACTATTCAAGTTCAGTGATCGAGCGCATCTTCCTTACAGGCGTAAGCCCAGTAACAATGGACGATCTCACTAGCGGATTCAACATTGCGGATAATTATAGCAGTTCACCTATCTTTAATAATATGATGGGATTTAATGAACAAGAAGTACGCGCCTTGATAGATTACTACAAGAGTTGCATAGAACTTCCCCATTCTACGGACGAACTGATAGATATCATGAAACCATGGTATGATAATTATTGCTTCTCCATAGACTCACTGGACGAACCGCCTATGTACAACTCAGACATGGTACTTTACTTCATGAATCGCTACCTACTGAATAAACGTATTCCCAACAACATGCTTGATGCTAATATCCGTACCGACTACAACAAGCTGCGCCACCTCATCCACGTAGACAAAACTTTTGGTGAGAATGCGAGCGTCGTACAAGAAATTGTTGAGAAAGGCTCTACTACCGGAATTATCATCGATAGTTTTCCAGCCGAGGACATCGTTAAAACAAGGAACTTTAAAAGCCTACTCTACTATTACGGCATGCTAACCATCAGCGGAATGGAAATGGGTGAGCCCATACTGAGCGTCCCCAACTGGGCAGTGCGCGAACAACTTTACGGTTACATGGCAGACATCTACAAAGATTCCGCCGACCTATATCTGGAGACAGATAAGCTGGTGGACCGAATGAAACGAATGGCATACAAAGGAGAATGGGAAAATTGCTTCACATACATTGCCGACCGCTTGAATGCCCAAAGCAGTGTTCGCGACTTCATAGAAGGTGAAGCTTATGTAAAAACCTTTATTTTGGCTTACCTCGGATTGACACATTATTATATTGCCCGTCCCGAATATGAAAGCAACAAAGGATATGCGGATATCTTTCTGCAACCTCGCCTGCTGCAACTTCCCGACATGGTATACAGCTACTGTATCGAAGTGAAATATGCAAAACGGGATGCTTCTGACACCGAAATAGAAAAATTGCTGTCCAATGCAAAAATACAACTGAAACAGTATGCAGCAAGCGAATGGATTCATCAAGACAAAGGGACTACAGAATTAAAGAGTATCGCATTAGTATTCCAAGGCTGGAAACTGGTGAGAGTGGAAGAAGTATAAACTGCTAATCAAACAATTCTTTCAGTACATCCAGCGACTTTAATGCAGGAAAATCCGGCAGATGCAAACGATAATAATCATTCATAATCGTCAGGCAGCGAGTGCGTTCCGCACGGCTCATGCCAAATAGATGCATCGTCTCATAATTCATGCGCATCAGCTGGCGAAGACGTCCAGCCTCTTCGGGATTAATATAAGAAGAATGCAACTGCGGACGAGTAGAAGTAAAACAGGCATTCAGCAAATCAAAGTAATCATCGGTGTGATAATCTTCCAGATTCGGATACAACCCCAAAAAACGGGAAAGACGCATCAGAAAAACCAGATGGAAATTGGCAAACCCTTCGCGACATTCGTCCAGCCAAATGACAGAATGCTGCAAATAAGCGAACAACGGACGGTTTTCAGCCTCTTCACGGATAGCACGATACAGAAACTCTGCCAGAAAAAGTGCCATTGAAGACTTGTACGGGTCATAAGGAATGGAGGTAAAAGGATAAAAAGACTTCGCCTCTTTTACCCGATAGAGAGTGGCATTCGGACGATAATCCGCCTCAAACTCAATGAAAGACAAAGGCTGGAAGAGTACTGACTTGACTGCCGCCTTCCGCGAACGGGGTACAGGAACGAGAAAAGAAGTCCGCCCGGATAACTCCGTGTACATATCTACAATGATAGAAGTATCATTATATTTAAGCGTATGTAGAACTATTCCTTTCGTCTTTTGCAGCATAGTGCACTCCTCTTTTTATCATTCCGGAACAAAACTACAAAAAAATGTCTGGCAATCGGGACCTTTTTAGAGGCGTTAACAACAAAAAAGATTGCTATTTTTGTTATACTCCCTGAAGAACAAGTAAATATAGACAAGAGTATGAAAAGAAAAAGTAATAAAAACAGCTTTACCGGATGCGCAAAAGCATACATCCGGAGTCTACAAGAAGAGGGTCGTTACTCGACGGCACATGTATACAAAAATGCAATTCTGATTTATACATGAAGCAGAAGGTGCAAATAATACACCTGGCTATATCTATAAACACTTTACTTTTCTCATAATTCACAACTATACTCCTTAACCTTTATATATAATAAGGTGTAAATATAGCACATTATTCATAGTCTTATAGACGAAGATATTTTTTTCGAAAAATCGCAATCTCATATTTTATTGAAAATCAAGCACTATAGCCCCACCCCACAGAAAAAAAGAGAAAAAACTACATATTTTTTTCATGAATTGTTTGTCAGTTTCAAAAAAGTTCCTACCTTTGCATCCGCAATCGAGAAACAAACACTGATTCGAGAGAGCAAAAAGCAGAAATGCAACAACAGGATGGCCCGTTCGTCTATCGGTTAGGACGCAAGATTTTCATTCTTGAAAGGGGGGTTCGATTCCCCCACGGGCTACAAGTTAAAAGAATAAAGAACTAAAAAAATAGATTAGTCGAAATGGCAAATCACAAATCATCACTGAAGAGAATCAGACAAGAAGAGACAAGAAGACTTCATAACAGATATTATGGTAAAACCATGAGAAACGCTGTTAGAAAACTTCGTGCAACTACTGACAAAAAAGAAGCTGTTGCAATGTATCCTAGCATCACCAAGATGTTGGACAAGTTAGCTAAAACAAATGTTATTCACAAAAACAAAGCTAACAATCTGAAATCTAAGCTGGCTCTTTACATCAACAAGCTCGCTTAATAATAGAAAAATAACAATTCTATATAGCATTCAGGCTGAACTTTTAAGTTCGGCCTTTTGTGTTTATAAACCATTGAATATCAGATTACTTTCCCATTCACTAATTCCGCTTTTATTCTGCATTTTTCGCCTCCGAAACTTCGCCAACTCGACAATTTTCACTATATTTGCTCTGTTATTATAACTTAGAAAGGCAATTATGAGCGAAGAACAAATCACTCCCAATAACGGGTCTTATTCTGCGGATAGCATCCAGGTATTGGAAGGTCTTGAAGCAGTAAGAAAACGCCCTGCGATGTACATTGGTGACATCAGCGTCAAGGGACTTCACCACTTGGTATACGAAATCGTTGATAACTCCATTGACGAGGCACTGGCCGGGTATTGCGACCACATCGAAGTGACAATCAACGAAGATAATTCAATCACCGTACAGGACAACGGACGTGGTATTCCGGTCGACTATCATGAAAAAGAAAAGAAGTCGGCACTGGAAGTAGCGATGACCGTTCTGCACGCCGGAGGTAAGTTCGACAAAGGGTCGTACAAAGTTTCCGGAGGTTTGCACGGTGTAGGTATGTCTTGCGTAAATGCACTGTCAACACACATGACTACACAGGTATTCCGTGATGGTAAAATCTATCAGCAGGAATATGAAATCGGTAAGCCGCTTTATTCTGTGAAAGAAGTGGGGGTATCGGATATTACAGGAACCCGTCAACAATTTTGGCCCGATGATACAATCTTTACCGAAACGGTGTATGATTATAAAATACTGGCTTCACGTCTGCGTGAGTTGGCATACCTGAATGCAGGTCTCCGCATTTCACTGACCGACCGTCGGGTAGTGAATGAAGAAGACGGCAGCTTCAAGAGTGAAGTATTCTATTCCGAAGAAGGGCTGAGAGAGTTTGTACGCTTCATCGAGTCTTCACGTGAACACTTGATCAACGACGTTATCTATCTGAACTCTGAGAAGCAGGGAATACCTATTGAAATAGCCATCATGTACAATACAGGATTCTCCGAAAATGTACATTCCTATGTCAATAATATCAATACAATCGAAGGAGGTACGCATCTTGCCGGTTTCCGCCGTGCACTGACCCGTACGCTGAAGAAGTACGCCGAAGACAGCAAGATGCTGGAAAAGGTGAAAGTTGAAATCTCGGGAGACGACTTCCGCGAAGGTCTGACTGCCGTTATTTCCGTTAAAGTAGCCGAACCACAGTTCGAAGGACAGACCAAAACGAAGTTGGGTAACAACGAAGTAATGGGTGCCGTAGACCAGGCTGTCGGTGAAGTACTGGCCTACTATCTGGAAGAACATCCAAAGGAGGCAAAAACAATTGTAGACAAGGTAATCCTTGCTGCCACAGCACGCCACGCAGCGAGAAAAGCCCGTGAAATGGTACAACGCAAGTCTCCGATGTCCGGAGGCGGTCTGCCGGGTAAGCTGGCCGACTGTTCGGATAAAGACCCCTCAAAATGCGAATTGTTCCTCGTCGAGGGAGACTCGGCAGGTGGTACTGCCAAGCAAGGACGTAACCGTATGTTCCAGGCCATCCTTCCGCTACGCGGTAAGATTCTGAACGTCGAAAAAGCGATGTATCACAAAGCACTGGAAAGCGATGAAATCCGCAATATATATACGGCACTGGGTGTCACTATCGGAACAGAAGACGACAGCAAAGAGGCTAACATCGAAAAGCTGCGCTATCACAAGATTATCATCATGACCGATGCCGACGTCGATGGTTCTCACATCGACACACTGATCATGACATTCTTCTTCCGTTATATGCCGCAGATTATTCAGAACGGTTATCTGTACATCGCTACTCCCCCGCTCTACCTCTGCAAAAAGGGTAAAGTAGAAGAGTATTGCTGGACAGACGCGCAACGCCAAAAGTTTATCGATACCTATGGCGGCGGTCTGGAAAATGCGGTTCATACACAGCGCTACAAAGGTTTGGGTGAAATGAACGCCCAGCAGTTGTGGGAAACAACAATGGACCCCGACAACCGTATGCTGAAGCAAGTAAACATCGATAATGCCGCCGAAGCCGATTACATCTTCTCCATGCTAATGGGTGAAGACGTAGGTCCGCGCCGCGAGTTTATCGAAGAGAATGCAACATATGCGAATATCGATACATAATTTTAATATTACGTTTTTATAAACCAACCTCACATCTTACAACGAAGAAGCGTCGGCAAGCGAAGGAAAATCCTCCGTGCCGGCGCTTTTCTATGTCTTAATAAAACCTAACAGTTAAATCTTTTTCCGGTCAAAATCACTATCTTGCCGAAAATGAAGGAGGACACTTATGAAAACGACTACCCCAAATCCTGTATTTGCCAAGATCAGGCTCTATCTCAGAATTCTGGCATCCTGTGTGATTGTCACTTGCCTGTTCCTGATTATTATCCATCCGGAGGCATGGATTACTCCGGCTTGCATTATCGTAGCTATGATCTGCCTGTTATTTCTTCTGATACGATCCAAACGCAAAGAGTCGAGGAAATGAAAGAAATATCAGATCATATCATGCGCCTTTAATTCCTTCACTGCGACTTCCAGTTCCTGGTACCACTTCTCGCCAAATTTACGGATCAGAGGTTCTTTCAAGAATTGGTAGACAGCCACGTTTTCTTTTTTCCCCAGCAATACAGCCGCTTTACACACATCCCAACGATGATAGTTCACCGCCTTATAAGGTCCGTAATCTCCAATCCGAATGGGATAAAGGTGGCATGATACCGGTTTGTAAAAGTCCGTCTTGCCATCCCGATAAGCCTTTTCGATGGCACAGTAACAACATCCTTTCTCGTCATAACAAGTAAAGACGCAATCCTTATTATTAACAATAGAAGTCACCAGATCACCTTCCTGATCCGTATATACGACTCCTTGCTTCTCAATGACAGCACGCGCTTCCGGCGACAGTTCCTCCCATATTATCGGCAGAACCTCTTCCAGCTTTTCCACTTCATCCAATTCCACAGGCGCCCCTGCATCCCCTTCAATGCAACATTCGCCCTTGCAGGCGTCCAAATTACAAAGGAACTTTTCCCGAAGGACATCGAAGCTCACTACTACATCTTCTATCTGAATCATAAAACTTATGTGAGACAAAAAGGGCGGAGTATACCCCCGCCCCTTTGGTTATAGCATTCTAAATTACTTAATCAAAATCTGACCGTTCATATCAGCCGGAGCTTCCAGACCCATGATTTTCAGGATAGTCGGAGCCACATCAGCCAGGCGACCGTCTTCTACTTTCGCAGCTTTGTTTTCTGTTACGTACACACAAGGAACCGGATTCAGAGAGTGAGCCGTATTCGGAGTGCCGTCTTCATTCAAGGCATGATCAGCGTTACCGTGGTCGGCGATGATGATAGCTTCGTAACCTTGTGCTTTAGCAGCTTCGATTACGTCTTTCACGCAAGCGTCTACAGCCACAACAGCCTTCTCGATTGCTTCGTAGATACCGGTATGACCAACCATGTCACCATTAGCGAAGTTCACCACGATGAAATCATATTTGTTTTTGTTGATGGCATCTACCAGCTTATCCTTCACTTCGTAAGCGCTCATTTCCGGTTTCAGGTCGTAAGTGGCTACTTTCGGAGATGGAACAAGGATACGGTCTTCGTTGTCGAACGGAGTTTCACGACCGCCGTTGAAGAAGAAAGTAACGTGAGCATATTTCTCTGTTTCAGCGATATGGAGCTGGTTCAGTCCCTTGGAGGCGATGTATTCGCCCAGTGTGTTGGCAACGTTTTCCTTGTCGAACAGGATGTGAACACCTTTGAAGGATGCATCATACGGAGTCATGCAGTAATATTGCAGTCCCGGAATCGTATGCATACCTGCTTCCGGCATATCTTGCTGAGTCAGTACGACAGTCAGTTCTTTAGCACGGTCGTTACGGTAGTTGAAGAAGATAACGACATCACCTTCTTTGATGGTTCCGTCGCAGCTGGCGTTTACAATCGGCTTGATGAATTCGTCCGTTACACCTTCATCGTAAGATTCCTGCATAGCCTGAACCATATCGGTAGCTTTCTTACCCTGGCCGTTTACCAGCAGGTCATAGGCTTCCTTCACACGTTCCCAACGTTTGTCACGGTCCATAGCATAATAACGACCGATGATAGAAGCGATCTTGCCTGCCGATTTCTCGCAGTGTGCAGAAAGTTCTTCGATAAATCCCTTGCCGCTCTTCGGGTCAGTGTCACGACCGTCCATGAAGCAGTGGATGAATGTATTGTCGATGCCGTATTCTTTGGAGATGTCGCAAAGTTTGAAAAGATGAACCATTGAGCTGTGTACGCCACCGTTGGAAGTCAGTCCCATGAAATGAACGCTCTTTCCGTTTTCTTTCGCGTAAGAGAAAGCAGAAACGATTTCGGGGTTCTGCAGGATGCTGTTGTCAGCACATGCGCGGTTGATTTTCACCAAATCCTGATAAACCACACGTCCGGCACCAATGTTGAGGTGACCTACTTCCGAGTTACCCATCTGTCCGTCGGGCAAACCTACGTTCTCACCACTTGCCTGAAGTTGGGAATGAGGATAATTGTTCATCAGATAATCCCAGTAAGGAGTGGGAGTGTTGAAGATTACGTCGTCTTTCTTTTGGTCGCCTAGTCCCCAACCATCGAGGATCATTAAAAGGGCTTTCTTACTCATAATATTTCAATATTTAAATTATCACTCTGATTTTCGGGTGCAAAGGTACAAAAAAGATGATTACGTAAACGTTTAATCTATGTTAAGTTAAAGGGGAAAAAGAGAGGGAGCGATGGATATTTTTCTTTCTTTGTATAGGGAACTACTAAATGCATTTATTCAAAATTTAATATTATGAAAACGATTCTACTCTGCATGATGCTCATGCTGTCGGGTATGCTCACAGCACAAACGGTCGACAATCCGCCATTCAAAGCCCGTTCGGGAAGTATTGGCAATATCACCCGTATAGAACGCACGCCCGATGGCACGCGTGTTTATATTCACGCCATCTTCCGTCCGCACTGGTGGATAAAGGAAGAAGGAGACAGTTATCTGGAAGATGCAGCCACCGGCAAGAAATATCAGTTCAAGAGTGCGGAAGGCATTGAGCTCAATAAAGAAGTGTATATGCCCGATTCGGGCGAGATGGACTATGTGCTCGTTTTCGAAGCCCTGCCGGAAGAGACGCAGGTCATCCATCTCCTCAGTCCCAGCGATACGGAAGGAAATACGTATGACATATCTTTAGTACCGTCCTCCGACAAAAACGTTTCGCCGTTGGCGGCAATCAAGGGAAACTGGTTCAAGGCAGATGATTTAAACGCCTGGGAATACGGCATCTACGATTCTGTTACGATTATGGACAACCGGATATTTACCAACGAAAACATCCGCAAGAAAGGGAAGCGGGTGGAAATCACCGTCAAGGACAAGCAGAATGGAGACATACGCACCCTGCTGGTCACTCCGCAGAAAGACGGAAGCTGCCAGATACAAGTGAACGGAAAAAAGAATCAGCTGTATACCCGGCAAAGGGGAGCTACAAAGACAATCGCTGCCGACACAGGTTTCCAGCAGTTCTTCCACACAGACACCACCTGCCTGCAAGGGTACATCGACGGCTACGACCGCCGGCTGGGATTCGACACCGGACTCATCTATCTATCCAACCATATCACCCGCCAGAACTATCCGACTGTGATTCAGATAGACGAAGACGGCAGCTTCCTGTGCAAGTTTGTCATCAAGCATCCTGTGGAACAGTCCGTCACGCTTGACAATAACTGGATTCCATTCTATATCGAGCCCGGACAGACGCTTACCATGTATATCGACTGGGAAGCATTGCTGGCACGCAGCCGTGCACGCGACTATTATTTCCCGATCAAGAATACAGCCTACATGGGCCCGTCGGCTTCCCTCTCCTATCTGCTGAAGGAATTCAAGTCGCTGATCCCCTACCGTTACGATGATTTATCCAACGCACGCAACAAACTGACTCCCAGCCAATATCAGGAGCACATGAAGCCGATTGTCGCCCGATGGGAGCATACAGCCGATTCACTTATTCAGATTTGCCGCCCATCGGCAAAGGCTGCCCGTCTGATCAAGAATAAGGCAGACCTGCAGGCAGGAGGCTTATTCTTCGACTTTCTGATGAGCAGAGATTATTATGCGAAGCAGGATACAGCCAACCAAGCCTTGAAAGTGAAAGAAGAAGATTCTTATTACGACTTCTTGAAGAAGATGCCGCTGAATGATGAAACGGTGCTCGCCGATGCCAATGCCAGCTCTTTTATCAACCGGTTTGAATATATGGACGCCTTCAGAACAGCCTATAATTATCATGCACCGCAACCAAAGGATACCATCTCTTACACGTATCCGGAAGAATCGCTTCTCGCTTTCCTTAAAGAAAAAGGAGTAAAACTGAATGCAGAACAGGAGGCAATCAGACTGAAACAGGAGAAACTGGCAGGAACAACAGTCAGAATCCCCTTAAAAGAACTTCAAGAAGAGAATGACAAGGTGAAAGGCTTATACGAAAAAGAAGAAAAACTGGTCCTGGAGTACATCGACAAGCAGTATAAAAACAAGCAGTCAGAGCAAGACATGGACAGAAACTTTATCTCGATGGAACAAAAAAACGGTCATAAGAAAGACAGCATTCTTGCCCGGCTCTATGATGTGCCCGATCCTTTGCTTTGGCAAATAGCCAAAGTCCGCAACCTGGGTTTCAGCCTGCAGAATATCAAGACACGTTCCATTGCCCGTGAGTATGTGGACAGCATCAAGCAAAAGCTCACTCACCCACAATTGGCAGAAGAGGCCGAATATCTGTTCGCCAAAACGCATCCGAAGGAAAAAGTCAATTTCTATCAACTTCCGGAAGGCAAAGCCACCGACGTTTTCCGCAACATTATTAAGAATCATCCGGGAAAAGTTTTGTTCGTAGACTTCTGGGCAACAACCTGCGGACCTTGTCGCGCAGGAATAGAAGCGACGGCAGACCTGCGCAAAAAATACAAAGATCATCCGGAGTTCGAGTTCATCTATATCACCGGACAGAAAGACTCACCAGCCGGTGCATATAAGCAATACGTGGAAAAGAATCTGAAAGGAGAAGCCAGCTATTATGTCACCGACTCAGAGTTCAATTATCTGCGCCAACTCTTCCGCTTCAACGGTATTCCGCACTATGAACTTGTGCTAAAAGACGGCAGTATCTCCAAGGAAAAACTGGGGACGCATAGAATCAGAAAGTATTTGGAGGAGCACTTCCCCGTTTCCGAGTCTGCCGGACAGGGAGAGAATGATCAGTAATCCCGGTTGAGTCTGGTTGTGACACTTTGACAAGAATGCACATTAAGGATAAGATCAAAGGTCAGTAGGCACTTTCCCTATTGAAAACCGGAGTGGTAGGCATACTTTATAATTGAATAACAACAATTTATGTATTTACCTACCACCTCCCCCTACGGGTACTCCTCCTTCCCGAAGGAGGAGATTTAAGATACTATTGACTTTTTAGTCAGCCCAATTTCAGTTACTATTGACTTTTGCCTTCTTCTTCGACAAATTCAGCATGACAGATACTCTCTAGAAATAAAATGCTTTTCTATTGTCACTTATCACCTCTTGGAGATAACAAGCTGATAATGAATACACTTCGGGTGATAATATCTGGTGACAATAAGGTGATAATAAGGTGATAATAGCCGTAAATCATGCTTTTTATTGTCACTTCACCCCTATTTCATAACTTATTACCTGCCATTTCCTCCCCATCTTATTACCTATTACCTGTTACTTATCACCTGTTACCTATTACCTATTACTTATTACACCTATCACGCCTCATCCGAGTCTTGACCTTATACCACAAATACGATAAGCTACCAATGCTTTTAGCTCATCATGCCTTTATACTTCCATTAAGCTACCGGCATCTTTACCTGTTCACGGCCGTGACAAGACTTGATCACATCCATGAGCAGCATTTGCCACGACCGTGAGCAACTCTTACCACGGCCGTGAACAACTAATGATATCGGCACCTTATCCCAACTTTCCTTATAAGGAAAGTCTACTATGCAAGGAGCTAACGGGAACTTCAGCACTATCTTACAAGTGATTTTACCATAGCCAACCAATGAACTCCCCGCACGCTGAAAGACCATAAACAACAAGAAAATCTAAAAAAAGCGATGCAAAAGACGGAACCTCGGTTAATTTTCCGTACTTTTGTATCGCTTTTAAATTAAATCATAGAAAAATGGACGATTCAAACCCGCGAACGTGCACTTATAGTATTAATTAAAGCGATCAGAGTCATTGAAAACTGATGCCTCTGCTCGTGTAAACAAACGAAAGGAGGCAATAAGATGAGAACATATCTTTATTGTGAAGCTGGCTTTGTGGAAAAACCGCAATGGCTTCCTAACTGCTGGGTAAACGTAGTATGCCCGGACAACGATGACTTTGAGTTTCTGACTAAAACCCTGAACGTACCCGAATCATTTCTGAACGATATAGCCGATACGGACGAACGTCCGCGTACCGACACGGAAGGCAACTGGCTATTGACGATTCTGCGCATCCCGATGCAAAACGGTCAGAACGAAAGTCTTCCCTTCGGCACCGTACCCATCGGCATCATCACCAACAATGAAATCATTGTATCAGTCTGCTACCACAACACAGACCTGCTGCCGGACTTCATCGAACACACCCGCCGAAAGGGAATCGAAGTCCGCAACAAGCTCGATCTGATTCTCCGGCTGATTTATTCGTCTGCCGTATGGTTTCTGAAATATCTGAAACAGATAAATCTGGATATCAGCGCCGCCGAAAAGGAACTGGAACGCAGTATCCGCAACGAAGACCTGCTCCGTCTGATGAGACTGCAGAAAACACTCGTTTACTTCAACACCTCCATCCGAGGAAATGAAGTAATGATCGGAAAGCTGCAAAGTATCTTTCAGGACACCGACTTTCTGGACAAGGAACTGGTAGAAGACGTGATTATCGAGTTGAAACAGGCATTTAATACCGTGAATATCTACAGCGATATCCTCACCGGAACGATGGACGCCTTTGCCTCTATCATCTCCAACAACGTGAATGCCATCATGAAACGCATGACCAGCCTTTCCATTACACTGATGATCCCGACATTGATAGCCAGTTTCTACGGAATGAATGTGGATATCCATCTGGAAGAGATGCCGTATGCCTTTGCACTGATTATCCTGTGCTCCGTCGTGCTGTCGACATTAGCGTTTATCGTATTCCGGAAAATCAAGTGGTTCTAATTCAAGCGACTGCAATTCAAGCAGTTCTAAATCTCCCTTTACGTCAGAGACATAAAAAAGCAGCCTGTCATTCTTAAGACCTGAATTCAAGGTCGGCGATGACAGGCTGCACACAATACGTTTTTTATTCGATAGAGAATATTAAAAAGAGAATGTTTAAGAGAGAGAAATTATTTTATCCTTCTTTACTGGATTTCTTTCCGCCCAATGGCACAGAAATACCAACAAATCCACTTACAGAATTGGTGTTCTTACCTAAGAACATATAGTCAGTTCCGAGGAACACCGGACCCAGCTTCAAGCCCAGACCGAATGACTTACCGGCAGACTGAATAGCCGAGTAGCTGAGCGCAACGTTAAGCCAGCTTTTCGGACGATAGTTTGCGGAGAATGTTACTTCTGTCAGCGTTTTCGGTTGTACAAAGCGAGTCGTAGACAATACACCTACTCCGAGCTTGTTCTCAAAGAAGCCGTATTCTGCTCCTACCACAACTGTAGATGCCAGACTAGACTTGCGTGATTTATGTACGTCCTCTGTCTGAAGTTGCAACATTTCATAGTCGAGTACATCACCACCATTTACACGGTTCATATATCCATTAGCATCATTCTGCAAACGGTTGATATTAGATTGAACCGCAATTACAGAGCCGTCAATATTATTGGGATCAATACCTTCCAGGTAATGATCACCTACAATATTAATTGCTTCCGGATTAGCAGAAGCTATTTTAGTAGCCCCTTTCGACCATTTGACGAAGCCTAAGTCTAGAACAGAGGCAGACACTGTCAGATTATCCATAATTTTATAAGAAGCTCCCAAATCAATACCGAGACCATAACCTGCAATGCCCAACTTACCACTATCAAAATCAAAGTCGCTGATATAGTCCTGACCGTTTTCTTCTACCAATTCCAGTCCTTTGAAAGAACTTTCCAGATGAGCATCAACTGTCAGCTTTGCATGATAACCTTTAATTTCATTTTGCAAAGCTTCTATCTCTTTCGCAGCCTGTACAGGATCACTGCTAAACTGAATATTCTGTAATTGGCTGATGCGGGTATCACTCGGAAGATTAGCTTTCATCATTACATTGTTGATCTTCAGATTCATATTACCGATACCCAGCAATACTTTCACCTTACCACCGACTGTCAAACGGTTATTGATCTGACGCGCATATCCCAAACCAACTTCACCATAAGCGTTAATATCCAGTTTCTGACCGCTGATATCGTAATTGCTGTTTCTCCAGTTATCTTCAAGCGCATCCATCTCATTCAGGAAAGTAAACATGGAACGGGTAAGGCTTGCACCTATATCCGCACGAACACCTACGTTGAATGACCAAAAGTTCTTTCCTTTATACCATCCGGCAGAAAGAATCTCCGTGCTTACGTTTACATTTAAGTTGTTTTTATCTTTCAGACGGCTCAGGAAATCGGGATTAGAGTAGAAATTGTCGCTATCGTCAATAATGTCGATAATATCCTGATAGCCCAATGAAGTGGACCCGACAGTAGCATTGACCGATCCCAATACCGGAATATTAAAATACCCCTGAGTCGGAATCAGAGCCGGATTCAATTGTTGCCGATAATGAGTACCTTCCATAAAATATGAAGTACGTAAAAACTGCGCATTGGCAGGTAAAACAAAACCCATCATAAGAAGTAAAGCCCCCATCAACTTCTTAGATGCATAAAGTCTGCTTGTTGTCATGATTTTATCTTTTTTTAATTCTTGTTATCGAATGCAAATATATAGCATTTAAGTAACAAATAAAAGCACAAGTCAACACTTTTTTAGCATAAACCGAACATTTTCATGGCTATTTGGAGAAAATTCGTGCTTATTCTGCAAAAATATGTAGAAAGTGAAACAAAAGGAAATATCAGAAATTCAGGTTCAACTGCCCGTCACCAAGCAGATTGAAGGTCATTCGGTGGTAAGGGGTCGTTCCACGTTCGGCGATGGCGGCACGATGTTTTTTAGTCGGGTATCCTTTATTCTTATTCCAGTCATAAAACGGATATTCTTCGTGAAGACGATTCATATAATCATCTCTGTAGGTTTTAGCCAGTATAGAAGCGGCGGCTATCGAGAGGTATTTACCATCTCCTTTTATCACGGTAGTATGAGGAATGTCAGGATATTTATTGAAACGGTTTCCGTCGATCAGCAAATGCTGAGGACGGACAGAGAGCTGATCGACAGCCCGGTGCATCGCCAGAAAAGAGGCGCGGAGAATGTTTATCTCGTCTATCTCTTCGGGCGACACCACTCCTACCGCCCATGCCAGCGCTTCTTTCTCTATCACTTCACGAAGTGCGTAGCGTTGCTTCTCGGTCAGTTGCTTCGAATCATTCAGCAGCTCATTCTTGAAATCTTTAGGAAGAATGACGGCAGCGGCATACACTGATCCTGCCAGGCAACCGCGGCCGGCCTCATCGCAGCCGGCTTCTATCAGGTCTTTATTTAAATAAGGTAGTAGCATACTTATTCTTTTTTTCTTATTTGCCACAAAGATAAAGGAAATAAAAAAGGAGACCTCATTCAAAGTCCCCTTTTTCCGTCATTCATTCACACAAACAAGCAATTGTTCCCCAAATATATTCTACCGGTTCACAGCCTTGACGACCGGAACCATCACCCTACCATTCGTTTTACAGATTTTGTTCGTTGATAACATCAGCCTTTCCCCTTAGCCATTATGATAGATTTCTTCCATTTCCCCTTTATAACTTATACCTCAAATCCGCAACCTATAGGGTTTAGTGGGATTTTGCT
>UMHP01040248.1_pt1 | contig 23299 bp, 18 predicted proteins | sample 1965571 | NCBI WGS metagenome assembly UMHP01 (sample SAMEA4836103, study PRJEB28245) | human gut metagenome | biome: gut microbiome; material: fecal sample | place: Denmark | collected 2008
ACCTTTACTTCGTAGATGCAGATCATGCAGGTGATTACTATAAGTACACATTGGACTTTTCCACATATACAACTGTGAGGGGATTTACTATCAGTGTCCAGAAAGTAACCTTTAGCGGCGATAATCATACGCTCGATATTCTGGGTGGTTATAATAAGGTAACTGTGAAAGACAGTAATTATCCGGTTGGAAATTTATTACCTGATGAGGATTTCAAGAAAGATAAAAAACTCCTGTCCAGATTAAATAGCCGCCTCGATAGAAGGTGTTACCGGAAATATCTCTACCCCAAGAATTGGGATATGTTTTTATACAACGAAGGGAAGATCATTACAAATAAGGATTTAGAGCTCTACGCCTATGGCGCTCACGAGTTCGAAGGCGGGATATTGGAAAGGTATTGTAACTATAAAATAGAGGATGGCAAACCGGATATATCCGACTATTCGTTTACCGATGTAATTCAAATTAAATGGCCTAAAGAGAGATACGGCAACGATGCACCTAACGAAGGCGGAGGGAAAGTCATGACAATAAAGGGTGCGGCGGCTGTATATTCGACAGGTATATTTTGCGTATCCGGAAGCTATAAGTTTATAAACGTAGACGATATGATACCTTGGGATAACAGCAGTACGCCAACACATCTTTACGCTCAAATTCGTATAGGGAGCATGTATTACGGAAGCCTGAGACCGGGTGCCGGACAGCCGAATGAATGGGCGGCTAATCCTGGATATACTTTTAAACTGGATTACGATAGGACGGGTGCAAAGCAGGATTATTACCCTATGATAAATCAAAAAACTTTAGATATGCCCTATTCAGGGGTAACGGGAGTTATAATACCAATAGACCGGGTTTTGAGAGGTGATTTTGAATTTACGTTACTAACCCCTATCGGACAGTCGTTCCGAGTAGGAGGCGTACTGGTGAAAGGTTTTAAACTGTCGTATCATAGGCCAGATGACGATGAAACATCTGACAACTCGGATCGTACGTATGAAAACGTCGTGAATGAAGATTACATTAACGAATTAGACGAAATCGAATTTAAAATATCCAGTTACAATAATGACGGTGCGTGCTACAGCAAAGTAATGTTAGGCGATAACTACCTAACCGACAATCTCTATTCTTCTATTGAACAGAAATTAGTCCGGCCGGAAGAGCATTTGATCCGGCGCATTATTAATCAGTACGGAGCTACCAAATTTAAGCTTACGCAAATACTGGTAGATGACGAAGCAATTACGCCTATCACAACTATAACCGATAAGTTTCAGCCAAACAAACGGTTTACGATCACGGGCGGTACAATTGACTTCGCGATGAATCAGTTTAATTGTAAGATGATTGAAAATGGTAGATATTAAAACTACATCCATACCCGCAAAGCCCCGGTCAAAGAACTATCCGACCGGGACTGTTATCACCCGGACGACTGGCGGCGTTACTGTTAACGGCGGAGGCGGTGGAGGTGCTTCAATTGACATTGTAAAGGCTACCGATACAAAGTCGTTTACCGATAGCAACGTACTGTCATCGCTCCGGACGCTGTTAGAGATCCGTTCGCGTATCATTGCCGAATCGGATACAACCACGGAATTAACCGATGATAATACGCTTTCTTCAAAGCGCACTTTAAAGGAGATAGATGCAGCGATTAAAGAGGCTTTGAAGAAATTGGATGATGTTTACCTGAGTAAAGTAAAAGCGGATACAGCAGCCGAAACGATCACTTTTTTGAAAGGTCTGTTGATTGGCAATGATCTTGCGTTTATCAATGAAAGTGGCGACGCGGAATTACAATCTTTAGTCGCCCGGATGAAAGTTAAAGCCGCTACATTGGAAGTAACCGGTTCGGCCAATGTTGGCACACTCCATTCGGAAGGGAATATTTCAACAGGCGCGGATATTTGGGCTAAAGGCGATACGCACACTTTAAATTTACTCGTTCAGGCACTTGCAAAAACATACGATCTGAATGTTGAGCACGTCGCAACCCTGTTTCAAACCATAGTCAAGGACTATATCAGTTCAGAAAGATTCATCCCCGGACTGATGGGTGAAGGGATGAAGCTATACAAGGCTATCAATGGGGATTGGAACCTTGAAATAGATAATGCCGTAGTCCGTAAGGCCATGACCATTTTTGAACTTATCATTTCGAAAGTTCGTGCGGTTAACGGCGGTCTGGTGATTTCATCCGCCAACGGGCGTGTCAAGTCCGTTTCGGAAACATCCGGTGATCCGGCTTACTATGTTTTAGGTATAGAGGGCGACATGATGTTTGTCACTGATGACTTGGTACGTTGTCAGGTCTACACATCCGGACACGTTAAATACTACTGGGTTCCGGTTGCCTCGGTGAATGATGATTCGATTCTTATACTTAAATCCGTATTTCCCAATGGTACAACTCCGGCCGTTGGTGATGATCTGATTCAAATGGGTAACCTCACGAATCCGAACAGACAGGGCATTTTGTATCTCACAGCTTCGGAAGATGGTAAACCGCGCATTTCTGTACTGGACGGGGTAAACTCCACGTCTTTGGCCGGAAAGAACAAAGTGATTTTGGGTTGTCTCGATGGCATGACGGATACAGACTTTCCGGCTGACTTCCAACCCTCCGGATACGGCCTATATGCGATGAACTGTTTCCTGAAAGGGATTTTCATTCTGAGAAATGGAAAGAGCATCGAACAGGAGTTTAGTAATATTGCTACCGAGTTAGCGGCTATACCGGGAAAAATCGAGCTTGCCATACGCAGTATGAAAGTAGCGGACGTTAATCTGCTTTACGACTCTAACCACAAACTAAATGCCAACCCCTATCAAATGGGAGCGTATAAGTATGACGTTCATTTAGAAGCAGGCAAAACCTATACCCTTACAGTGTGCTATAAGTGTGCGGACTCTGATGTTATCAGGGCGTATAACAATCCTTCGTACGGCTGGATAGGCACTTTGCCGAAAAGCGCAGAAGAAACGGTACTTTCGCAGCCTATAACGCCTATTAATCCGGATGGGGCATATTTCTACTTCTATAAGTTTCCCCAACAGGAATCAACGGAGACATACATTAAATGGGCTGTAATCACCGAGGGTAGTGTGGGTGTAGCTAATTGGATACCGTCTGCAACTGAAAGAAAATTGAATATCGGAGGCGAAAATCTGATGTTACAATCCCAACAGGCGTTGGATGGATCAGGCGCACAATATGCGTTTCAGTTATCGAAAGCGTGGACGGATTTAAAAGGCAAAACCTTAACAATCTCGTTCGACTATGCGTATAGCAATCTAAAGATGGGATCATCACAAAGGTTCGGGCTTGAAAAAGCTATTTATAAATCGGGCACCTCCCAATATTACTATATCGGCGCATTTAAGTATGTAGATTCTACCAGCCCCACGGCTGACAAAGGTAGGTACGTCCACACTATCAAAGTCCCCGAAGATATAGAGGACTCTTTGGATACTGATATTATTGCATATATACAGTTAGGCGCTGGATCAGTTTGCCGGATCAATAACTTTCAAATAGAAATAGGAGACACGGCGACCGGATGGAAGCCTGCCCCTAAAGATTCTTTCACTGAGTCAAAAAAGTACACCGACACACAAATACTTGCCGTTGACGGGAAAATTGAACTATCCGTTAAAACTAAGGTAGAAAATTTGGGTATAGGTGCTAACAATTTGTATAGTTACACAAGTTCAACGCTTAATACTTTATATCCATCTCCTACTATTGAAAGGCAAATGTCTCTGCATGGCTTCTATTTGGTTGGTTCACAAGACAATGGAGGAGCTATGCGGATACCTAATATTATCCCGCCTATCCCCGGTAAGTATACCGTTTCCGGATGGATTAAAGGTAGTCAAAATACCCCAGTTGGTTTTACTATTGATGTGTGTGATTCTGAAAACGTAATTGTTAAATCAACAGCAGATAACCAATGGAGTTATTTCAAGCATACATTTAACGTAACGAAAAATACAGAGGAACAAAAGGATGTATATAATTTTGTTGATATAGAAAGAATTGATTGGGCTTATATATGGGTAAAAGACTTTAAAGTAGAAGCGGGTGAAATTGCAACCGCATGGAGTCCCAATTTTCAGGATGCAGTTTATAAAGGTGCTGAATATACTAATAGTCAAATTAGTGTAGTCGAAGGTAAGATAACATCCACCGTTGAAAAGATAAATACCGTTGATGGACGTGTTACCGGACTTGCGTCACGTGTAGAGCAAACGGAAAAGAGTATTACTTCCGTTGTTGGACGTGTAGACGTGCTGGATAAAACAGCCGTTAGGGTTGCTACGAAAGTTATTGATTTGGTTGGTTGGGATAACAATAAATTCTATCCTTTAGTTATCAACATAGGACAAAACCACAAAAGAAAGATTGAAATAGACCGTCCGTTAGATGGTGCACTTGGAAAGCCTTCATACAGTACTCACGATGGCGGTTTTTCTATGAACTTAACGTTTGAAATGTCCGGTAGCGGTTGGGGGAGCTCTGTTAAGACAACAAATATCTTTGACTATTATAAGGCATGGACTTCTACGGGGGCAAAGATAGTTGTTGATTTGGGACAAATAACCGAATCGTCACAATGTGTAATGGGCATCAGAGGTGGCTCTAAGTACTACGTATATTTGCATGACGAGGGTAATGCAGATAATATACATTACTACCAAACTGATTATACCGCACCATACGGGCAAAAGTTCCCCGTTCGCACCGATGGAACTGAACCCGTCCGCACATACGGATACTATACCGAAATAAAGCAGACGCAGGAAAGCATAGCTTTAACTGCAAACAAAGTGGACGATCAAGGTAGGCGATTAAGTGCGGCTGAGTTAACTCTAAGTTCAGACCACGCAAAATTAAGCGTAGTAGAACAAGCGGCAAATTCCGCCAATTCCTTAGCAGGCACAGCCAATAACAAAGCCGAAGCCGCAGACGGTCGTGTCACCGCCACCCAAAACGGCTTAGTCGAAACCGGAATCAACATCACGTCCCGAAAAATCATTCTGAAAGCCGATAACCTGCTATTCCAAAATAACACAGGTCAACAGACAGCCGCCATCAACGCAAACGGCAAACTGTCTGCCAATGTGATTGAAGCTGCGGAAGTGGTGGCACAGGCATTTTCAGCACAGAGGATCACAACCGGAAACCTTACGGTAACTGATGGTGCAAAGATCGGTGCCTGGAATATATCGGGAGGCTCTCTTGTTTCGGCAAGCAATTCGCAGGCTAAGATCCTGTTAAACATGTCCGGTAATAAATTCCTTCGTATTAACGAAGAGGGGGACAGCCCTACAACTTCACGCACAGCATTGATGTCCATACGAAACGACAATTACAGTGGTCTAAGTATTGAATCATACGGAAGTTCCGGTTTTGCTCTAAGATGTTTAGCTAACGCAGGCACTGCAAATTCGATAGAATCGTATGGAAGTCATATTTTCGCCCAAAGGGGCGGTGAAAAGTGGAACGCTCCCGGAATGCTGTGTACCGGATATGTATATCAAGCGGGTACAGTCACTAATGAATGGGGCAACGGGTGCACCTTAACCAGTGCACAGAAAATAGCTACTGGAAAATACAGGATATACCACAGTTTGAAGCATCTGCAGTACGCTGTTTTAGTACAAGGCTTAGGGGGGTATGGCTGGGTATTCGGTCAGGTAGAGACACAAAACAACTCTTATTTTGAGGTTTTAATGCTTGACGCAAACAACGGACCCCGTGATTGCCCATTCCGTGTGTTCGTTGTAGGTCGCAATGTTTGGTAAATGCCCATTGTGAGCGCAGATTACAATAATAAATTCAAAAGAAATAGAATATGAAAATCAATTTTAGAAGAATTAAAGTAAAAACAGCTATTGACGGAGAAATTAAAGAGTTCGACGTAGCTAAAACAGTAGGAAACGCTATTTACTGTAATACACCCGATTTGGGTGAATTGGAGTTTGCCCAACGGATATATAAAGAAGGTGAAGTTGAAGTTGACGAACAAGGTGCAAATATCATTCGAAATTACGTTGATCCGGCTCCGATACTCGCAGTGGTGAAAACCGCTATTTATAATGAATTAGACAAAGTAATTATTAACTCTCAAAATCAATAAATTATGTTTCAAGAAGAATCAAGAACAGTTCAAGTAAACGGTAAAGCCGTTTCAGGAGATTATCAGTACAATGTAAACTACAGTGTCAATAACGATAATCTCAGTCGTCTTCATTGTGAAATCATTAAAACGGTCACGGAAGAGATTGACACCCCTACAGGTAAGCAACCCGTAACCTCCGGGCGGTATATCGGGTATTTGCTGTTAGAATCGGGCAGCAAACAAATGTCCCTTCCGGAGTCGGAGAATGTTGCAGCGCACTTTGAAGTATTCGATCAGATCACGGCAGAAGTTAAGCAAACGATCACTCCGGCGGTGTCCTCAAAGAAAACCACTAAATAAAACAAAAGTAAAACACGATGATTGACTACATGAAAAATCTATTTGTAGGTTTGCTAACCGGGTTAGCAGCCTACTTAAACCCGATCAGCGGAGATATTAAAAGTCTTGTTGCTCTTTTCTTCTTTAACTTCCTGTTTGGTCTGACCGCCGGCCTACTGGCCAATAATGAAAGTTTTAGTTTAAAAAAAGCATTCCGGTGCATCATTGAAGCGATGGTATTTTTTCTGCTCGTAGCCGCTATTTACTTTATCGGCGATCACAAAGGAAATCCGGACGGGGCCTTACAATGCGTATCGTTTATAACTTACTCAATATTCTATTTTTATGGCGTGAATATTCTACGCAATTTGAAACTAATGGCTACGCCCGGAACTGCATTCTATAAAGTTGTATCGTTCCTGTATTACGTCGTTAGCGTCGAGTTCATCAAGCACATACCGTTTTTAACTAATTATCAGAAGGAGGCAACAAAATGAAGTATTTTACAATCAAAGAACTTAGCCACAGCGATACGGCCGTAGCGCGTGGAATCGACAATTACCCAACGGCCGAAGCTATTCACAATTTAACGAAGTTGGTTGAGAATGTTCTCGACCCGCTTCGGGGAAAATACGGCAAGCCCATCCGTGTAAGTTCCGGTTATCGAAGCGCTATCCTCAACCGGAGCGTTAACGGGGCAACATCCAGTCAACACCGGTTAGGCGAGGCGGCTGATATTACGGTAGGCAGCAAGGAAGAAAACCGGAAGCTGTTTGAGATCATCCGGCAGGAATTGCCTTTCGATCAATTGATCGATGAAAAAGACTTTTCATGGGTTCATGTATCATTCCGTGAAGGTAGAAACAGAAAACAAGTGTTGAAGCTATGAAATATCTACCTTATATCGTTATTGCAGTTCTTATCCTGTTTATTGTGTTCCGTCCTGCAAGGGTGGAACGCGTACCGGGGGAAGTAGTCAGAGATACGATCATTACAAATCGTATTGATACAATCCGGGATACAGTGCCCGTTCCGGTTTATGAAAGCGTTGTAGATTCGTTCCCGTTCGTCGTTCCTGTACCGAGCGATACAGTCCGGGATACAGTGTATTTGCCTATTACGCAGAAAATCTACAAAGACAGCCTTTATACGGCTTATGTGTCGGGCTACCGTGCAAAGTTGGATAGTATCGAGGTGTACAGTAAAACGAGGACTGTGTTTGTCAGAGAGCGGGCAAAGCGGAAGCGGTTCGGGCTGGGCGTGCAGGCCGGATACGGTTTTTCAGGAAATAAGGTAAGTCCCTATGTCGGGGTTGGGGTGAGTTATAGTTTTTGGGAATGGTAAAAGAGCAATGGGTAGTTAATTATTTTAGACTACCCATTGCTCTTAAATAGATACATAACATAGCTCTTTGCCCAATTTATGAAGGGCATTAACTATTTTTTCCGCAGTTACTTTACGGGGTTTAGATCGTCCGCAAGCATAATGACTTAATTGCTTTTGATTAATGCCCGTTATGTGCTCTAACGCTGACCTCGTGAAAATTTTCTCATAGCAACAAAGTAAACTTTCAATATTAAACTTGTAGTCCAATTCATATTCATCATCAAAGATAGTGGGATAACTATCCCCATCTTCTTTGGCACATGACACATAAAAATCTATACTGTCTTTCACTTGCAATTTCAAATCTTCAAAACTTCCAGTGACAGCAACAATCCAACCTTCCAATAACTCGCATGACGCGGAGTATCCTCTAGGTGTTTTTGCTACAGTAATGATAATTCTGTTCATATTGATATACTTATTTTGTTTACAAGGATTGGCTAAAATTTAATACCAGCCTGTTTCTCTATACTATTTAGTAAAATTCCACAAATATCGTCAGATTTATTGCCGTTGACGGTAACCTTTCCTTTTTTGATCGGATGTTTAAACTGCCTATGGCTTCCACTCTGATATACTTTCTTCCACCCATCCTCTTTTAGTTTTTTAATGATGATGGATACTTTTAAATTTTTCATAAATGAAAAATCTTTGTTTCTTTATTAATAAGTGAATGTGTAGAAGCTTACTTATCATTAACAAACGTGCCTGCAAAGATAACAATTTTATTGCTAACTACAAATACTGAGAGAAAATAGTAGTAATATTGCTACTATTTAACTTTTACATACTGTTCGAACTTGATTTAACCATTAACTTATACCCATGGCATTGCCTCCGTCTCTCCTTCATCTCCCGGATCCCACGGCCTAATATGTGGCTTATTGTTTCTTGTTGAATCGACTGGAACTGGGATAGTTGGAACTAATTCAATAAACTGCTCTTCTCTTGATACTTCACCAATACATGAAGAGACAAATGTAATTGATAACATTAGTAGGTATTTCATTCCGCCGAAGGTACATATTATTATTCCATTTCTACTATCTTTGCCAGACAATTTAAACTGTATAATTATGACGAAGCCGCCGTACAAAAACTGCTACGATGGATGAATAAGGCGGAACTACCTCAGCCTTTACAACCGCTTTTATTTTTGATGTGAGAAAACGTGTCGAATCCGATATAATGTGCGTTCGCAATCATTATTCTGCCCCATTTTACAACCTAGCGATTAATTGGCTGTATCAGATTAGCGCGATGATAAAAGGAATAAACAAGGCGACTCATCCAGTCGCCTTGCTTTGTTATAACATCATCATTTGCATTTGCGCGCGTAAATTTATGTAATCTTTGAATATTGCGGGGTTTTGAACATATTCTACTACCCTTTTTATAGCCGCATCCGCTTGTTGCTGTTTAACCTTTACATACACATTAATGGTGATTCCTGTTTTTATTGAATGCCCTAAGCAATATTCTATGACAGGGTAGGGGATACCTATTTCGGCCGCAAACTGAGCGAATGTTTTTCTTGCTGAGTAATAAGTCAAGCTATTCTCAATATGAAGCTCTTTTGCCAGTAACTTCATACATGTATTGATATAGCATTGCAGATTCTTTTGCGTGTAGCTATATCCAAAATCTAACATCCCATTTGGGGTTATATATTTGTTGATGATTTGTCTAACTTCGGGAATGATGTTTAATCTTGTTGCTCGATTTTTGCGCTTATGATCTTTGCTTTTTTGTCGCTTGTATTCGATGTCATTCTCAGAGAAGTTTATTTGTATAAGATCGGCAAAGTTAATACCACCCAGATAAAAGGATAGCAAAAATAAGTCTTTTGCTAACGATAGCCTTTTGCTATGTGATACGTCACAATTGATTATTTTTCTAACACTTTCTACGCTTATATCTATTTCCTTTATGTCGGGTGTTGGAAGTTTAGTATAAGCAAATGGATGCGTCTCGCATCGAAGTAGCCCATTTTTAATGGCTTCATTTATTCTCGCTTTAATATGACATAGGCGAATTTGGCGTCCTCCATCGCTATAATTATTTGCTTTCATCCATCTGTCGAAATGCTCTATAGTGATATGATTCATTATAATCATTGGCACATCACCTTCGGCCGCTTCGAACACTTTTAATGTATCTTCGTTCATTTTCGCATAACTTTCCCGGCCTTCTGACGAAAGCTCTTTTATACGATTGCGCATAAAGTCATTGAAGGTGATTATAGAAGGGACTACGTTTTCTTGTTGGATAAGTATCATCTTTAATTGAGATGCTGTATAACAGTCGTTATTCTCAATATAGGATAACCTTTCTGTGTATTTTTTCAGTTCAAAGGCTAGTCTTTTATTCATCATTGTAGCGTCCGTACGGGCGACTACTTTCCCGTTATACCATTCTGAAACATCATTCAACTGATACTCTGTTTTAATATATGCCTTCTGTTTTTTGGCTGAGATGCGCAACAAGACAGGAAATTTGTTTTCTGTTGTTGGTTTAGCCTTTAGAATAGTAAATGATAATGTTGCCATAAGCTATTGTTTTGTGACACCCCATCAGACACCCCTAATGATTCGTGGGTGATTCAGTGGCACTTTTTTTAATAGCTTTGTAAACTGCCTCCTATGGTTAACTCTTTTATATTCAATGTTTTATATCTCTTATAAAAGAGCCGCTAGCCAGACTTGAACTGGCGACCTACGCGTTACGAATGCGTTGCTCTACCGACTGAGCTATAGCGGCGTGACACTTTACCGTTTACGGCGTGCAAAATTACAGCTTTATTTTTAAAAACAAAATGAATCTATACTTTTTTCGTGATAATTTCTCTGAAATGTTTATAAAATAAAAAGGTTAGGGATTAAATTAGAAAATAGTTGTAGATTCAAATATTTAAACTCATATTTGCATATTTACTGATAAATCTACTTTTATATTACTATGAATATACGATTTTATTATAAGTATCTTTCATCGCGAGTTGCTTCAAAATGGCTGATACTTGCTGTCGATGTTCTTTTAGTGATCTTTTCAATGTTTCTGGCAAGCCTTTTGCAAATAGGTCTGTCGGCATTAGTCTTTGAGTTTTCGTTGTGGGTGTGGACAACACTGTTTTGTGTAATATTCAATGTGTGCTTCTTTCATCTGAATCGTACTTATGTAGGGGTCATTCGATATTCTTCCTTTATTGATATTTCTCGTATTTTCATTTCCTTAACCTTGGGATATTTGGTTACCTGTGTAGGCAATTTGCTTTGGATGGGGTGGAGTGGACGAGAAGTATTGCCGATTAGTGTTATTCTTACAGCTTATATCGTCAATTTCTCCTTGATGGTCTGTTTGCGTATTTTGGTGAAAATGATCCATGAGTTGATGACTTTCGATCGTAGACATAGTATTCGGGTGTTTGTTTATGGTTCGAAGGGATCTGGTATTAATATTGCCAAATCATTACGAGTTAGTAGAAGTAATCATTTTAGATTAAAAGGATTTATTTCAGACGATACAGGCTTTATAGGGAAGCAGACGATGGGGTGTAGGGTATATGCGAATAATGAATCTCTGTTTGATATTTTAGAAGAAGAGAGAATTGAAGCTATTATTGTTTCTTCTGAGAAAGTGCACCGACTTGAAACCTCCGGTATGATTGACCGGTTGATAGCCGAGGATATTCGTATTCTTACAGTTCCTCCATTCAATGATCTGGGAAAGGAAGGTATGCAAATAAAGGATATTCAGATAGAAGATTTGTTACAGAGAGACCCTATTCATGTAGATATTCGAAAAATATCTTCCCATATAGAAGGAAAGAGAATAATGATTACGGGAGCTGCCGGTTCAATTGGGCGTGAAATGGTGAGGCAGATAGCCGGATTGAATCCATATAAATTAATTTTGGTTGATCAGGCAGAATCACCTTTGCATAATGTACAATTGGAACTGTTGGATAATTGGCGGGATATTGATGCTAAAATGCTGGTTGCCGATGTGACTAACCAAACGCGCATGGAATCAATCTTTAAAGACTATCGTCCGCAGTATGTTTTCCATGCTGCTGCCTATAAACATGTGCCCATGATGGAAGATAATGTATCTGAAGCCATACAGGTGAATGTGTTGGGTACTCGTATTATGGCTGACTTAGCTGTAAAATATGGTGTGGAAAAATTTGTGATGGTCTCTACGGATAAGGCTGTCAATCCGACTAGCGTAATGGGGTGTAGTAAAAGACTTGCTGAGATTTATGTTCAGTCTCTCGCACATCAATTATCTAAATATGCCAATGATGGGGCATTAGTGAAATTTATCACAACTCGTTTTGGGAATGTGCTTGGCTCGAACGGATCTGTGATACCTAGATTTAAACAACAGATAGAGAAAGGAGGGCCGGTTACTGTAACGCATCCTCAGGTTATACGTTATTTTATGACTATTCCGGAAGCGTGTCAATTGGTATTGGAAGCGGGAAGTATGGGTCATGGGGGTGAAATCTATATTTTTGATATGGGCAATCCTGTGAAGATTGTTGATCTAGCCAGAAGAATGATCTATTTGAGTGGGCAGAAAAATATAAAAATAGAGTTTACCGGGTTACGGCATGGTGAGAAGCTATACGAAGAGTTATTGAATGTGAAAGAGTTCACTTGTCCTACCTACCATGAAAAAATAATGATAGCCAAAGTTCGTGAATATGATTATGAAGAGGTTAAGCAAGAAATTCAAAAGTTAATAGATTTGAGCTATACTTCTGACACCATGGGAATTGTCGCTTCTATGAAAAAGATAGTTCCTGAATTTGTAAGCAAGAATTCGGAGTTTGAGATATTAGATAAAGCCTCTTTTTAATCTATTTTCGAAAACTTAGGAATGAAATAAATGTATATTATGAAAATAATATATTACCTTTGTGGCCGATTTATAATTTATTAGAGGAACACTAAAGATTAATCAGAATATCTTATGCGTAGATTTATTACACTATTCTTCTTGATTTTTACCTTGTCCGGAGTGGCTGTAGCTCAGCAAATGTCCGATGATCAGGTCGTGCAGTATGTAAAAGATGCTCAAAAGATGGGTAAAACTCAGAAGCAGATTACAACAGAGTTGATGAGAAGGGGCGTTACGAAAGAACAAGTCGAACGCATTCAGGAAAAATATGAAAATGGAAGTGGCAGTACCGGTACACAGAACAACCAGAACTCAACAAGGTCGCGTACGCGTACTCAGCAAAATGATGAAAGTGATTACTCTAATCGCTCTCAAAAAAATCTGAAAGATCAGAAAAATCAAAAGAACCAGAAGAACCAGAAGAATATAAAAGGGCTTCGTCAGTCGAACAACCAGAAAAACAAGCGTGGAATGGGAGATGAGAATCTGGAAATGACAGATGAAGACATGATGAATGAGGAAGACTGGTCTGACGAGTACACCGTGAAGCCGGAAGAGGATCCGACTCAACAAATTTTCGGACATAATATTTTTACGAACGAGAACCTTACATTTGAACCCAATCTGAATATAGCAACTCCTGTAAGCTATCGTTTGGGGCCTGGAGACGAGGTGATTATAGATGTGTGGGGAGCTTCTCAGACTACAATCAGACAAACCATTTCTCCGGAGGGTAGTATTTTAGTCGATAATCTTGGTCCTATTTACCTAAGTGGAATGACTGTTCGTGAGGCTAATAATGCGGTACGTCGTGAATTTGCGAAAATCTACGCAGGTATATCCGGCCCGAATCCTAATACTTCAGTTGATCTGACGTTAGGCAATATCCGTACTATTCAAATTAGTATTATGGGAGAAGTTGCTGTTCCGGGTACTTATGCGCTCTCGGCATTCTCTTCTGTATTCCATGCTCTCTATCGTGCCGGTGGTGTTAATAAGATAGGTAGTTTACGTAGTATTAAAGTTGTGCGTAACGGCAAAAAAATAGCAGATCTGGATGTTTACGATTTCATAATGAAGGGGAAACTGAATGACGATGTTCGTTTGCAAGACGGTGATGTGGTCATTGTTGATCCATATGAATCTTTAGTGCAGATTACCGGTAAGGTAAAACGTCCGATGTTTTATGAGATGAAGCCTTCTGAGACAATGGCTACTATTTTAAAATATTCAGGTGGTTTCACCGGGGATGCTTATAAAAAAGCTATACGCTTAATTCGTAAAACAGGCCGTGAGCATCAGGTTTATAATGTAGATGAAATGGATTATTCGGTATTTAAACTGGATGATGGAGATGTGCTGGCTGTGGATTCGGTATTGGAGCGTTTTGAAAACCGTGTTGAAGTCCGTGGTGCTGTTTATCGTGCCGGTATGTACCAAATCGATGGAACTGTAAACACAGTAAAACAATTAATAAAGAAAGCTGAAGGAGTGAGAGGGGATGCTTTCTTAAACCGTGCTATTATCGATCGTGAGAATGATGATCTTACTCATGAGATGATTCAAATTGATTTAAAGGGATTGTTGAATGGTACTGTAGCTGATATTCCTCTTCAGAAAAATGATATCCTTTATATTCCGAGTATTGAAGATTTGAAGGAGGAAGCAACCCTTACGATTCATGGTGAAGTAGCCAATCCGGGTACTTATTTGTATTCATCCAATATGTCGGTTGAAGACCTTGTTCTACAAGCCGGAGGATTATTAGAGGCAGCTTCGACAGCCCGTGTGGATGTGTCCCGACGAATAAAAAATTCAAAAAGTACTGAATTGAGTAATGTCGTTGGTAAGACTTTCTCTTTTGAATTGAAAGATGGTTTTCTTGTAGGAGGTGATCAGGATTTCCATTTGGAACCTTTTGACGAAGTATATATTCGTCGTAGCCCTGCTTATCATCAACAACAAAATGTTACAGTTGGAGGCGAGGTCTTATTTGGTGGACGTTATGCGCTATCAAAGAAGAACGAACGTCTTAGTGATTTGATTTCTAAAGCGGGCGGTATTACTCAAGATGCTTATGTGAAAGGTGCTCGTTTGATTCGTAAAATGACAGAAGAAGAGTTGCGCCGCAAGGAGGATGCACTTCGTATGGCTAATAAGGGTGGAGCTGATTCCATTTCTGTTAAGACCCTTGATGTCTCTGATACTTATTCTGTCGGTATTGAGTTGGAAAAGGCTTTGGCTAATCCGGGGTCAGACTTTGATATGGTATTACGTGAAGGCGATATTTTGTTTGTGCCGGAGTATGTAAGTACCGTCAAAATCAATGGTGCTGTGATGTATCCCAATACAGTATTATATAAGAAAGGCGAAAGTTTGAAATACTATATTAATCAGGCCGGTGGTTTTGCAAGTCTTGCAAAGAAAAAAAGAGCTTTTGTGGTTTATATGAATGGAACAGTGTCTCGTTTACGTACGGGAAATTCTAAAGCGATAGAACCAGGCTGTGAGATTATCGTGCCAAGTAAAGATCCGAAGAAGAGAATGTCGGCAGCCGAAATTATAGGAATGGGTACTTCTGCTGCTTCATTAGCAACTATGATTGCAACGATGGTTAACCTCTTTAAGTAGTAATAACTATGACTGAAGATAAGAATATAAATAAAACGACTCCGCAATCTGAGGAACAAGAAATTGATCTGATAGAGTTGGCTCAGAAAGTTTGGGCCGGTCGTAAATTAGTATTAAAGGTTTGTGGTGTTGCCGTGTTAGTAGGACTTGTAGTGGCTTTTAGTATTCCTAAAGAGTATTCTACAAGTGTAACACTGGCACCGGAAACAGGTAGCAAGTCTTCTACTGGAGGCATGGGGGCATTAGCCGCTATGGCCGGTATTAATCTTGGCAGTTCAACCGGAGAAGATGCACTTTCTCCCGAATTGTATCCTGATATTGTTAGTTCCACACCTTTTCTATTGGAAATGTTCGATGTGAAGGTTGCTGATCAGAAAGGCAAGATTAATACAACTCTGTATGAGTACTTGGATAAATATCAACGGGCTCCTTGGTGGGGAGCGGTTGCATCAGCTCCTTTCAAAGCATTAGGTTGGGTTGTATCTTTGTTTAAAGATGCACCGGAGGAACAGGGAGATGCAAAGATAGATCCTTTCTATTTGACTGCAGATCAAGCTGGAATAGCGGATGCTTTGAGTCATCGTATATCTGTTTCGGTAGATAAGAAAACAGGAGTGACTACACTTACTGTGACAATGCAGGATCCATTAATTTCTGCAGCATTAACAGATACGGTAATGCATTGTTTGCAAAATTATATCACAGATTATCGTACCAATAAAGCGCGTCATGATTTGGCTTTTACTGAGAAACTATTTAATGAAGCTCAGGAGAACTACTATGAAGCGCAGCAGAAATATGCTCGTTTTATGGATGGTAATCAAAATATCATTATGCAAAGTTTCCGTACAGAGCAAGAGCGTTTGCAGAATGAGATGAATTTAGCTTATGGAGTATTCACTCAAGTGTCGCAACAATTGCAATTGGCGAAAGCTAAAGTACAGGAAATAACTCCTGTTTATACTGTAGTACAACCTGCTACAGTTCCTTTGAGACCGGCTAAACCTAATAAAATCATGATTTTAATTGGTTTTGTATTCTTAGCGGGTGTAGGTAGTATAGGATGGATTCTCTTTGTTAAAGATTTATTGAACGGATGGAAGAAACAGCCAGAAAAATAAAAGAAAATGCTTCTTGCTGGTATGCTGTATATACAGCACCGAGAGCAGAGAAGAAAGTGAAGGAACAGCTGGATAAGATAGGCGTTGAAAACTATTTGCCTCTTCAACCGGTAGTTCGTTTGTGGAACAATCGCAAGAAAAAGATTTTCATTCCTGTTGTTCCGGGATGTCTATTTGTGCACATCTCCTCAGAAGAGATTGCTCATGTAGCCGGTATTCATGGAGTAGCTTTTTTACTGAAGGAAAAGGGACAATATGTTTCTATACCGGAAGTTCAAATGGAGACTTTTAAGACTATGATAGAGCACTCTTGCGAACTGGTCGAGTTTGCGCCAAATGAGTTTGTTCCTGGAACCATAGTGCGAGTAATAAGTGGACAATTACAAGGATTGGAAGCTGAGCTAGTTGAGTGCCAAGGAAATAATAAGTTATTACTGCGAGTTGAAGGGTTGGGATGCGCTTTGGTTACAGTCTCAACGGATTGTGTAGCTTCAAAAGAGGAATAATGAAACTGATTACCGAAGGGCTTCTTGATAAAGTGACTGATCAGGCAAAAGAGAATTCACGCCTGCGGATGAATTACAATTTCCATGACTCCATGGATGCTCCTATTCACAGGATGTTGAATGCTTTGGAGCCGGGCACTTACTTGCCGCCACATCGTCATAAGAATCCGGATAAGGAAGAAGTTTATCTTGTATTGAGAGGTAGCTTGTTGGCTATCCTGTTTGATGATGAGGGTAATGTAACGGAAAAGGTTCATTTGAATCCAGCTGAGGGACATTATGGAATTGAGATTCCTCCCTGTGTATGGCATACTATCGTTGTCTTAGAATCTGGAACCGTTATTTATGAAATAAAGCAAGGGCCTTTTGCTCCTCTTATTCCTGAAAATTTAGCATCTTGGGCACCTCCTGCAACTGATGAGGAGGCGGCCCGAGTATTTATACAGCGAATGCTTGAGCTTTAACACTCAAACATTCTGCTCCTTGCAAGCATGCAAGCTCCGACAATACCGGCTCTGTCTTTTAGTTTTGAAGTGACGATTGCCGAGTCTTTATTGACCAGATTAAGTGAGTACTTGCGGACAGCTGTTTTTATTGGTTGAGTAATGTAGTCTCCTGTCAGCGAAATCGTTCCTCCGATAATGACAAGTTCCGGATTAAAAAGATTGATAAGTCCAGCAATTTGTTTGCCTAATTTCTGCCCGATTTCTTCCACAATTTCAATACATAAAAGATCTTCCTTGTTTACAGAAGCAATGATTTCATCCAAGGTTATAGGATTGTTAATGTCTCCTATACGATTGGATAAGATTGAGTTTTCACCATTTTGTATACGTTCCAGCAAGATGCGGTGTAGCGCAGATCCGGAAGCTTCTGTTTCGAGACAGCCTTTTTTGCCGCAGTGGCAAATAATTTCATTGTCAAAGGTACTGGTGTGGCCGAATTCTCCGGAAAATCCGGATTTTCCTGTATAAATTTTGCCATCGATGATGATTCCAACACCTAGCCCCCAACTGATATTTACGAAGATAATATCTTTTTCGCCATTTACACACCCCTTTAGGTATTCTCCATAGGTCATGGCGCGCGTATCATTATCTATTGTTACCTTATACCCTAATTTTTCAGCTAAAACTTCAGATAATGGGCGTTCTTCAAAATTGAATTGACTAAAACTATATCCGGATTCCGGATTAACGCGTCCGGAAACATTTACATTGATATTTAATATTTTGTCTTTAGCTATTGTCAACTTCTTGATAAAATTTGAAATGAGTTTGCATAACTCATTCAATCCTTCTATTGAATTTTCAAATTTATAAGGAATATTCATTTTAAGTTCCATCATATCACCTTTGAAGTTGATCAAGCCGATATTAATGGCAAATCTTTTGATATCGACTCCTATAAAGTAGCCGGATTCAGGATTTAAGCCATATAGGTTAGGGTGCCGTCCTCCACTTGTTTCCAATTTACCATAGTCGTTGATATAACCTTCTTCGCACATTTCACTGATAAACTTAGTGACTGTAGGGACACTAAGATCCAATTCTTTAGACAGGTCGGTAATTGTTGAACTGCCATTATATATATAATGTGTAATAATTTTCTTTTTGAGAAGAGCGCTTTTGGTACCTAGTTCTATTTCTTTTAAAAGATGTTGTTTCATATAGATTAATAATTTTGGTAATATCTACAAAGATAGTTAATTTGTTTATTAATTTAGGGTTTATAAGGTGAAAAGATGTTTCTCTATTGTTTTTAATTAATAATAATAGTGAATGAATTTTATTAAGTAGATCTTTGGAATCTCTTTTTATTAATAAAATATTTTATTATATGATGATTGTTTAATAAATATGCGTATATTTGTAGCGATATACTAAGGATATCAAGAGTGTATTATGAAAAACTGTTCCCAATCTATATTAAAAATCTATATCATTAATATAAAAACGAAATTATCATGGAAAAGATTATTGGATTGATCAATGCCCCTTTTACTCCGTTTTATGAAAATGGAGAGGTTAATTATGAACCAATTGAAGCGTATGCTAAGATGTTAGTAAAGAACGGACTGCAAGGAGTATTTATTAATGGATCTTCCGGTGAAGGATATATGTTGACCGATGAAGAACGTATGAAGCTTGCTGAACGTTGGGTAGAAGTTTCACCTAAAGGATTTAAGGTGATTGTACATGTAGGTAGTTGCTGTGTAAAGTCAAGTCGCAAGCTTGCCGAACACGCTCAAAAAATCGGTGCATGGGGAATTGGCGCCATGGCTCCTCCTTTTCCTAAAGTAGGTCGTGTCGAAGAGCTGGTGAAGTATTGTGAAGAAATCGCTTGCGGTGCTCCCGATCTTCCTTTCTATTATTATCATATTCCTGCATTTAATGGAGCATTCTTGTCAATGGTTGCTTTCTTGGAAGCAGTAGACGGTCGTATTCCTAACTTTGCCGGAATAAAATATACTTTTGAAAGTATGTATGAATACAATCAGTGTCGTTTGTATAAAGGGGGTAAGTTTGATATGCTTCACGGACAAGATGAAACGATCCTTCCATGCCTAGCTATGGGAGGTGCCCAGGGAGGTATTGGCGGAACTACCAACTACAATGGTGTAAATCTGGTTGGTATTATAGAAGCATGGAAAGCAGGTGATCTTGAGAAAGCACGTGAATTACAGAATTTCTCTCAGGAAGTTATTAATGTCATTTGTCATTTCCGTGGAAATATCGTAGGTGGAAAACGAATCATGAAGTTGATAGGATTGGATTTGGGTAAAAATCGTACTCCTTTCCAGAATATGACGGACGATGAAGAAGTACGTATGAAGGCTGAACTGGAAGCTATTCATTTCTTCGATCGTTGCAATAAGTTTTAAGATAAACTAATACTGCGATTGTTATGAATACTACAGAATATTTACAGACTTGGTCTGACTCTTATAAAAATGACATGATAAGCAATATCATGCCCTTTTGGATGAAATATGGTTGGGATCGCAAGAACGGAGGTGTTTATACCTGCGTCGACCGTGATGGTCAGTTGATGGATACCACCAAATCTGTTTGGTTCCAAGGGAGATTTGCTTTTACATGTTCATATGCATATAATCACATTGAGCGTAATACTGAATGGTTGGCAGCTGCGAAAAGCACTCTCGATTTCATAGAAGCACATTGTTTTGATACGGATGGACGTATGTTTTTTGAAGTAACCGAGACCGGATTACCTATTCGTAAACGTCGTTATGTCTTTTCTGAAACATTTGCTGCTATTGCAATGTCCGAATATGCCATTGCATCAGGAGATCATAGTTATGCTGTAAAAGCTTTGAAATTGTTCAATGATATCCGTCACTTCCTTTCGACTCCGGGAATCCTGGAGCCCAAATATTGTGAACGTGTACAGATGAAGGGACATTCTATTATTATGATTCTTATCAATGTAGCTTCCCGTATTCGCGCCGCTATTAACGATCCGGTTTTGGATCGGCAAATAGAGGAGTCTATAACGATTCTGCGCAAAGACTTTATGCATCCGGAGTTTAAAGCTCTGCTTGAGACCGTAGGTCCCAATGGAGAGTTTATAGATACGAACGCCACTCGTACCATTAATCCCGGCCATTGTATCGAGACCTCATGGTTTATTTTGGAAGAAGCCAAGAACCGCAATTGGGATAAGGAAATGGTTGATACAGCACTTACGATTCTGGATTGGTCGTGGGAGTGGGGCTGGGACAAAGAATACGGGGGTATTATAAATTTCCGTGATTGTCGAAACCTGCCTTCACAGGATTATGCCCATGACATGAAGTTCTGGTGGCCACAGACCGAAGCGATTATCGCAACTCTATATGCGTATCAAGCTACTAAAAATGAAAAATATCTGGCTATGCATAAACAGATCAGTGACTGGACTTATGCCCATTTTCCTGATGCAGAGTTTGGTGAATGGTATGGGTATCTCCATCGTGACGGAACGATTTCTCAGCCTGCGAAAGGAAATCTGTTTAAGGGACCATTCCACATTCCTAGAATGATGACGAAAGGCTACGCACTTTGTCAGGAATTACTGTCAGAAAAATAACCTCTTATTTTTATCATGAAAAACTCAAAAATTTATCCTTGGATAGTGGTTGCCCTCCTTTGGGGGGTAGCCCTACTCAATTATATGGACCGACAAATGCTTAGCACAATGAAAGATGCTATGCAGGTAGATATTGTGGAACTTCAGTCGGCAACCAATTTTGGCCGTTTAATGGCTGTTTTCCTTTGGATTTATGGCCTTATGAGCCCGATTTCCGGTATGATTGCCGATAGATTGAATCGCAAGTGGCTGATTGTCGGCAGTCTTTTTGTCTGGTCTTTTGTAACCTATTTGATGGGTATTGCAGAAACATTTAATCAGGTTTTTTGGCTGCGTGCATTAATGGGAGTGAGCGAAGCTCTTTATATTCCGGCCGGTCTTTCTCTTATTGCCGATTATCATACTGAAAAGTCACGTTCTTTAGCGGTCGGTATCCACATGACTGGTCTTTATACCGGACAAGCTATTGGTGGATTTGGAGCTACTGTTGCCGCTGCTTTCTCATGGCATACCACATTCCATTGGTTTGGTATTATTGGTATTGCCTATGCTTTGGTTTTGGTATTATTTCTGAAAGATAAGAAAGAACACGTTAAAACAGAACGTTTGAAACCTTCATCAAAGAATGGTGAAAAAGCTGGCTTGTTTAAAGGTTTGTCGTTGCTGTTCAGTAACATAGCTTTCTGGGTGATATTACTTTATTTTGCAGCACCTAGTTTGCCGGGTTGGGCTACTAAGAATTGGTTGCCTACTCTGTTCGCTGAAAATCTTGATATTCCAATGTCACAGGCCGGACCTATGTCGACTATCACGATTGCATTATCTTCATTTATTGGCGTGATTCTAGGTGGTACCCTTTCTGACAAATGGGTACAAAAGAACATCCGTGGTCGTGTATATACCGGTGCAATAGGCTTGGGATTGACTATTCCTTCTTTATTGTTATTGGGATTCGGGCATAGTTTTGTTGCTGTTGTGGGAGCCGGATTATTATTCGGTATCGGTTATGGTATTTTTGATGCTAATAATATGCCTATTCTTTGTCAGTTTGTCTCTTCAAAGTACCGTGCGACAGCATATGGTATCATGAATATGACCGGAGTATTTGCAGGAGCGTTTATCACGGATTTGTTGGGTAAGTGGACCGATGGAGGAAATTTGGGTTTAGGTTTTGCCATGTTAGCTATCATTGTATTTATTGCTTTGGCAGTGCAACTCTACTTCCTGCGTCCGAAGACAGATAATATGGAATAAAAAAATAAAAGGAAATGATTGTATCTAATTTGCAAAACAGTCAACGGGTGGAAAGACTCCACCCACTGTTTAAAACTCTGTTTGATTACGTAAAAACACATGATTTATTTCATGCCGAATTAGGACGAATTGAGATAGATGGTGATAATTTATTTATCAATAACGTGAATCCTGAGTGTGTTGCACGTGACAAGCAAGTTTTGGAACTACATCGCGATTATATTGATGTACATATTTTGTTGGAAGGTACTGAGACTATTGGTTGGAAGGCTATCGAAGATCTGAAAGATGAAGTGAAACCTTATGAGGCGAACGGTGATTGTGCTCTTTACTCTGATGCACCTACCACCTTTGTTGATTTGCTTCCTGGGCAATTCATGATAGTATATCCGGAGGATCCTCATGCTCCTCTTATAGGACAAGGTAAGATTCGTAAATTGATAGCAAAAGTTAAATTGTAGTTAGTTAAAACATATAGTTGAGTTATATAATTACCATCCTAATTATTAAATATTAATAATTAGGGTGGTTTTTTATTGTCACTCATGTTGTAAACTTATATCATCATTACTGGAGTTGTAATCTTATATCTGTATAAGGGGGAGGGGAGGAGGAAATGTTTTGGTGTTGCAAAATACTACTTTGATGTTATATATGACTTATAATCAGCATTATCCTGCTTTTACAGTGTTCGTGTTTTAAGTGGGGGAATGACTATTATGATACTGTTCTAAATGAATTAAATTCGTACATTATATATTGATAATTAATGTGTTGATATGGGATTAAGTAGATGATTTATAGGCATATAATGCTATTGCTTATTTAGTAATTTGAGGGTGATAATTTGATGTGGTTCCGATAGAACTTAGCAAACAGTTTTAAAAACACATATAAACATCTTTATTATTAACTCAAAAAGCAATAC
>UMHP01033331.1_pt1 | contig 22748 bp, 17 predicted proteins | sample 1965571 | NCBI WGS metagenome assembly UMHP01 (sample SAMEA4836103, study PRJEB28245) | human gut metagenome | biome: gut microbiome; material: fecal sample | place: Denmark | collected 2008
CTGGATCCGGATGATCCTTGGGATCAAGATCTCTGTTCCGCTGCTGATCCTGGCGGCAGTTATGATTTTTTCCTTCCTGTATCCCATTACAGCTGAATATGAAAAGGAAATGCGCCAGGAGCTGAAAAAAAGAACCCGAGGGTTGGAATAAGAATGTAAACTTTAAAAATAAAAATGTTGACAATCGGAGAAAGTTCGTGTAATGTTATCCTAGAAAGAGAAAAAGGTTTACAATTAAAACCTGTAACAGAAAGGATAACGTATTATATGGAAAAGACGGAAGACTTCGGAAAAATGGGGCTGACCACAGCCCAGATGACGGTGGCAGCCCTTATGACAGCCGTTATGTGCATTTTAGGTCCCATGGCCCTGCCGCTGCCAGTGAGTCCGGTACCCATCAGTCTGACTAACCTGGTACTGTATTTTATGATCTATATCCTGGGAACGAAGCTGTCTCTTATAAGTCTGGGGATATATCTGCTTCTGGGCGCTGTGGGCCTTCCTGTGTTCTCCGGCTTTGCAGGAGGCCTTGGGAAGCTGGCAGGCCCCACAGGCGGTTATCTTCTGGGCTTTGTGTTCATGACGATGATCTCTGGCTTTGCTGTGGAGCGGTTTCCTGGGAGGCCTGTGATCTGCGGAGCTGGCATGATCCTGGGGACTGCCGTATGCTATCTGTTTGGGACCGTCTGGCTGGCGGGGCAGATGTCCCTGTCCTTTCCTGCGGCTCTGGGGATAGGGGTGATCCCTTATCTTCCTGGGGATGCGGTAAAGATCATCCTGGCTGTGGTCCTCGGACCGGGGATCCGAAGGGCTGTAAGCCGCCCTGTAATGGGCTGGCGGAAGACACATTTTTAGGACATGCCCTTCTGGGGGTTGCTGCGGATGAACCGTGGATCCTGGAGTATCCAGGATCGCTGGCTGTCTGCAGCAGCCCTTTTATGTTTTTCTTTCCTTGACACAGCCCCTATTTTCGATTATTATAACGCTGTTACCCTTTTAACGATTGAGCATACGAGGAGGGAGTACCATGAAAAAAATACATGAAGCGCTTACAGAGATCCTTCCGCGGATCATAGAGCTGAGCGAAGATATCTACTGCCACCCGGAGCTGGGATTTAAAGAATTCCGCAGCCGGGAGAAGGTGACAGAGGCCTTAAGCCAGGCAGGGATCCCTTATAAAGATGTGGCCTATACAGGACTTACGGCCACGTTGGATTCTGGAAGACCAGGCCCCGGGATCGGGCTCATCGCGGAGTTTGACGCGGTTCCTACCCTGGGCCATCCTTATGCCAATAAGGACGATTACGCGGCCCACACCTGCGGCCACTATGCCCAGACCGGCGTGATGCTGAGCCTGTTTTTAGCCATTAAGGAGTCTGGCATGCTGGAGGACCTTTGCGGAAAGGTCACTCTGCTCTTTACGCCGGGCGAAGAGTTCTGCGACATGGATTACAGAAGATCCCTGATCGCCGACGGAAAGCTGAAATATCCGTCCGGAAAGCAGGAAATGATCTATGAGGGCGTTTTTGACGATATCGATATCATGCTGTCCTGCCACGCCATGGGGCTGGATATGGAAAAATATCACGCAGAGATCGGAGCCAGCTTAAACGGCTTTATCCAGAAGCGGGCCATCTTTAAAGGAAAGGCAGCCCACGCGGGAGCCAACCCCGAGGGCGGCGTCAACGCTTTAAACGCCGCAAACCTGGCTATGACAGCCATCAACTTCCAGAGAGAGACCTTCCGGGCTGAGGACGCCATCCGCGTTCATTTCGTGATGCAGGAGGGCGGACAGACCGTTAATACGATCCCGTCCCGGACCCAGATGGAGATGTATGTGCGGGCAAAGACCGTAGACGCCATCTTTGAGACCGAGGAAAAGGTAAACCGTTCCTTAAAGGCCGGGGCCATGGCCATCGGCTGCGACCTGGAGATCCAGGATACGCCGGGATATTTCCCGCTCCATCAGGACGAAAATCTGACGGAGCTTTTGAAGAAGCATATCCGCAATTATATGGATGATTCCATGATCGCCCAGGGCACCCACGGATTCGCTTCCGGCGATATGGGCGATATCTCCATGATGTGGCCCACGGTGGAGATCGGAACCGCAGGCTTCTCCGGGACCATCCACGGAAAGGACTTTAAGACCGCAGATCCGGTCCAGGCTTTTGAGATCCCGGCCCGGTATTTTGCCGACGCCATTGAGGAGCTGCTGTCTGACGGAGGCGCAGCCGCCTGGAAGATCAAGGAGGCCTTCCGCCCCATAATGAGCAAAACAGACTATCTGGAAAAACTGGATAGTTTGAATAAATCAACCAATTTCATTTACAGCAAAGGAGAATGACGTATTATGAAAAAGAAATTTTTATGCGGCGCTGCCGTAATGGCTATGACCGCCAGCATGCTGTTCGGATGCGCAGGAGACAGCGCTGAGGAGACCACCGCAGCCGGAAAGGAAACTTCCGCAGAGGCAGGAGCTGAAAAGGAGACAGAGGCAAAAGAGGATGCAGAAAAGAAAGAGACAGAGGCTGCTTCTGGCGAGAAGGTTAAGGTGACCCTTCTTGTGACTGGTTCCTTCGGCGATAAGGCCTTCAACGATTCCGCCCAGGCCGGAATGAAGAAGATCGAGAGCGAAATGGGAGATCAGGTCGAGGTCGAGATGATCGAGATGGGAAGCGATAAGACAAAATTCGAGGGCTCCATGCTGGACGCTGCCGAGTCTGACGCCGACATCATCATCACCGGTCTCTGGGATATGAAGGAGATCACCGAGCAGGTGGCCCAGGAGTTCCCGGAGAAGAAGTTCATCATCTTTGATACAGACGTGGACTACACTCTTGGAGATCTGAGCAACGTATACTCCATGAGCTACAAGCAGAACGAGGGCGCATTCTTAGCCGGCGTTCTGGCAGCCAGCGTGACCTCTTCCGATATGGAGTTCGCCAATGAGGACGCCGTGATCGGCTTCGTAGGCGCAAAGGATACGGCAGCCGTTATCAACGACTCTGCTGTGGGCTACATCGAGGGCGCCCAGTTCGTAAATCCGGACATCAAGGTTCTGGTTTCCTACGTTGGTTCCTATGTGGACTCTGCAACTGCAAAAGAGCTGGCGCTGACCCAGTACTCCTCTGGCGCTGACTGCGTATTCGTAGCAGCAGGCCCGGCTTCCGTAGGTGTTATCGAGGCTGGCGCTGAGAGCCAGAAGTATGTGATCGGCGTGGACTCTGACCAGGCTCTGGCATATGAAGGAAAAGATGAAGCCAACTACATCATCTCCTCTGCCATCAAGGGCGTAGGCGACAGCCTTTTCAGTTCCATCGAGAGAGCCCAGGCCGGAGAGCTTCCTTACGGCGAGCATGAGACCCTTGGACTTGCAGAAGGCGCTGTGGGCCTTGCTGACAACGAGATCTACAACACCGTAGTACCGGAGGACGTAAGGACTGCTGTGGACGGTGCAAAGGAGAAGCTCCTGGCTGGCGAGGTGACTGTGGACACCGCATACGGCATGGACGAAGAGACATTAAAGGGAATCATTAACGGCGCCCAGTAATCTTTTGGGAAGACAGGCGTTTTGGAAGGCGTTGAAAGGGAGATCTCCATTTCAGCGCCTTTTGCGCAAAAGCTCGGAACCGTTACGGAGGAAAATCATATGGAGCAGGGGAATATCCTGGAAGCCCGGAATATCACAAAGGTATACCCGGGAGGAGTTGTGGCCAACCACAACGTCAATCTTAGTGTAAAAAAAGGCGAGATCCATGCGCTGGTGGGGGAAAACGGCGCGGGGAAATCTACGCTGATGAAAATGTTATTCGGCATGCTGGCGCCCACCGAGGGACAGATCTTTGTGGATGGAAAGGAAGTCCACTTCACCTCCTCCGGCGATGCCATTGCCGCCGGCCTGGGAATGGTGCACCAGCACTTCATGCAGGTCCCGTCTATGACTGTGGCAGAGAATCTGATCCTGGGAGCTGAGACCGGATCACCCTTTAAGGTGGACCGGAAGAAAGCGGTGGAGATCACAAGAGAGCTGTCAGAGCGGTATAACCTGAAGGTGGAAGCAGAGGAAAAGGTAGAGGATATTTCCCTGGCCATGCGCCAGAAGCTGGAGATCCTGAAGGCCCTTTACAGAGGAGCCCATATCCTGATCCTGGACGAGCCCACGGCGGTCCTTACGCCCCAGGAGACAGAGGAGCTGTTCGAGCAGCTGCTGCTCTTAAAAGAAAGCGGACATACCATTATTTTTATTTCTCATAAACTGAACGAGGTAAAGGCTCTCTGCAACCGCATGACCATCCTGCGGGACGGAAAGACCATGGGCACCTATGAGATCTCCGATCTGGATGAGCATGAGATCTCCCGGCTGATGGTGGGCCGTGAGGTGAGTCTGGATATCGAAAAAGCGGAGGCGGATTTTGGAAAGACCGTTTTCTCTGTAAAGGATCTGGTGTATGCCGACCAGTTCGGAAAGACACGCCTGGACCATGTTTCCTTTTCTATTAAAGAGGGGCAGATCCTGGGGATCGCAGGCATCGACGGAAACGGCCAGTCGGAGCTGGTGGAGGCCATTGTGGGCACCTTAAAGCTCCAGGGCGGCCAGGTACGATTAAATGGAGAGGACCTGACGGGGGCTTCCGTGCTGAAACGCCAGGAGGCCGGCATTTCCCATGTGTCCGAAGACCGGATGCGGTACGGCTCCGCTCCGAAGCTGAGCCTGGAGGACAACGCCATCTCCAAGGTGTACTATACCGGCCAGTTAAAATCCAGGGGACTCATCGACAGCAAAAAGGTAAACGGCTTCGCAAACCGGATCCTAAAGGAGTTCCTGGTAAAATACGATAACTCGAAGCAGTCCGTGTCCGAGCTTTCCGGCGGAAACGTCCAGAAGCTGATCGTGGGACGGGAGTTTGACTATGATCCAGATCTTCTTATCATGAACCAGCCCACCCGGGGCATTGACGTGGGTGCCATCGAGTTCATCCGGAAGAAGATCGTGGACATGCGGGCCAGAAAAAAGGCTATTTTACTTGTATCCGCCGACCTGAGCGAGATCCTCTCCTTAAGCGATACGATCCTGGTGATGCATGAGGGCCGGATCGTGGGCCATATCAGTGATGTAAAGAATACGTCGGAAAATGACCTGGGACTTTACATGCTGGGAGTAAAGGAAGATTCAAAAGAGCAGATCGGAGGTGCGTACTGTGAGTAAGAAATTTACAGCTGTAAGACTCCTTTGTGCCTTTGGCATTGCCTTCGTTCTGACGGTGGCCATCATCTTCGGAGTCAGTGAGGAGCCGGTGACGGCTATCTATAACCTGTTCCTGGGGCCGCTGCAGTCCAAGCGTCATTTCTTTGACGTTTTTGCCAGCAGCGTACCGCTGATCTTTACGGGTCTGGCTCTGGGACTGGTGTTTAAATCCGGAAACTTTTCCATGATCGCAGACGCCTGCCTTTACACAGGCGCTGTGGTGACCGCAGCCCTGGCCATTAAGACGGCTCTTCCTGCGGGACTTCATCCGGCAGTGATCATGCTTCTGGCCGCTGTGGTGGGCGGCATTATTGGAAGCATCCCGGCTCTCTTAAAGGTGTATTTCCACACCAACGAGCTGGTGACCTCCCTGATGTTCAACTATGTGTTCTTCTATCTGGGGATCTATACGGTCACCAAATTCCTGGCAGACCGGGCGGCCGGAACCTTTGCGTCCTTAAAGTACCAGCCCACAGCCTCCCTGGGAAGCCTCATCAGCGGAACGAAATTCCACGCCGGATATCTGATCGCCATTGCTGTGGTGATCCTGTTATACCTTTTGGTATACAAGACAAAATTCGGATATGAGATCCGTATTTCCGGAAGCAATCCGGAATTTGCCAAATATTCCGGAATCAATACGAGCCGGGTCATCATCCTGACCCAGGTGATCGCCGGTGCCGTTGCCGGTCTTGGCGGCTCTGTGGAGCAGATGGCCATGTACCAGAGGTTTAACTGGCAGGATTCTCCGTCCTACGCCTGGGACGGCGTGATCATCGCCATCCTTTCCGGAAATAACCCGAAGAATGTGCCCCTGGCGGCGTTCTTCCTGGCCTATATCCGTGTGGGAGCAGACCTCATGTCCAGGCGGTCTGACGTTCAGAACGAGCTGGTATCCATTATCCAGGCAGTTCTGATCCTGTTTGTAACGGCAGAGCGGTTCATGGCTGGCTGGAAGCAGCGCCAGGAAGCGAAGAAAGCACTGGGAGGGGAGGCATAAATATGATCTTACAGGATATCATCAATACACTGAGTCTTCCGGAGTTTTATTTTGCCGTTTTCAGAAGCGCCACTCCGGTGCTCCTTACGACTCTGGGGGCAATGATCGCCTCCCGGTCCGGAACCAACAACATTGCCCTGGAGGGTACCATGCTGATCTCCGCCTTTGTGGGCGTTGTGGTCAGCGCCTTTACCCAGAGCGCATGGATCGGCTTTTTCGGAGCCGTGCTGGCAGGTTTTCTCATCAGCAACATACTGGCGTATTTTATTTTAAAGCTGAATTCCAATTCTGTTATCTCCGGTATCGCCTTAAATACCTTTGCATCCGGAGGAACGATCTTTGCCCTGTATCTTCTGACAGGGGAAAAGGGGGCTTCCACGTCTCTGGCGTCCTTAAAGCTCCCCAGCATCGACATCCCGGTGATCCAGGACATCCCGGTCATCGGAGCCATCCTTTCCGGCCATCATGTGCTGACGTATGCGGCTCTGATCCTGGTGGCTGTGATCTGGTACATGTTTAAATACACAGAGCTGGGCATGCACATCCGGGCTGTGGGCGAGTCTCCGGATGCCGCCGAGTCTGTGGGCATCCACGTAAAGCGGGTCAAGTATACTGCCTTAAGCCTCAGCGGGATCCTGACCGGCATGGCCGGAGCCTTCCTTTCCATGGGCTATGTGGGCCTGTTCTCTGCCGGAATGACCGCAGGCCGCGGCTATATCGCCCTGGCCACCCAGGCCATTGCCGCCGGAAACGCCGTGATCGGCATGCTGGCCTCCCTGCTCTTTGGCTTCTGCCAGAGCCTGGCCAACTACTTACAGTCTTCTGGTATTCCGCTGCAGTTCATCCAGATGATGCCGTATCTGATCATCATCATCGCATACACCGTTTACTGCGCCATGGTGGAGCGCAATAAGAAAAAGAAGCAGATGAAGGCAGCGGCTGGAAAATAGGAACGAAAGGAGAAACTACCCAATGAGCGAAAAGAAACTGATCGAGCTCCATCTGCATCTGGACGGCTCTCTGCGTCCGGAGACCGTATGGGAGTTATCGAAGGAGCAGGGGATCGCCATTCCGGCTTCCTCTCCCGAGGACGTAAAGTTTAAAATGGAGGTCCCCGAGGACTGCAAGACCCTGGAGGAGTACCTGGAGCGGTTCGCGCTGCCTCTGATGGTGCTTCAGAGAGCCGACGCCATCGAGCGTGTGACCTTTGAGCTGGTGGAGGATCTGGCAAAAGAGGGCGTGACCTACGCAGAGATCCGCTTTGCCCCGCAGCTTTCCGTAAGCGGCGGCCTCACCCAGGACCAGGTGGTGGAGGCGGCCATCCGCGGCGCAGAGCGGGGAATGAAGGAATATCCTCGGATCCGTGTGGGGCTGATCCTCTGCTGTATGAGAGGGGATACGAACCAGGAGCTCAACATGCAGACTGTGGAGACGGCGAAAAAATACCTGGGCAGCGTGGTCTGCGCCGTGGATATCGCCGGGGCTGAGGGCCTGTTCCCCACAGAAATGTTTGCGCCGGTATTTGCAAAGGTGCGAGAATACGGTCTTCCCATGACCATCCATGCGGGTGAGGCAGCGGGACCGGACAGCATGCGTACCGCCCTTTCCTATGGCACAAAGCGCATCGGCCACGGTGTGGCGGCCATTGAGGATCCGGAGCTTGTGAAGTGTCTGGTGGAGGAGGGCATTACCCTGGAGGTCAGCGTTACCAGCAACTACCATACAAAGGTGGTGGACCGTCTGGAGGACCACCCCATCCGCCGTCTTTTTGATGCAGGCGTGCGGGTGACTGTCAACTCCGACAACATGACCTGCTCCAGGACCAATGTAAATAAGGAGCTGGATCTGATGCGGACCGTGTTCGGGTTCACAGAGGAAGAGATCGAAAAAATGGAAGAATACGCCTGGGAAGCCAGATTCTTAAAGGATTAACGCTCCCATACAAAAAGCCGGGAAACGCCGTTCAGACGGGCCCCGGCTTTTGTCATAGGAAATTTTCTTTTAAATTGTCATGAAAGATGATATACTGGAGCTGTGAAAACTGAGTCAGGCAGATGTGCTTAAAAAGCATCTGCAAATTTTATCATACGGATCATACGAGGAGAAACTTCATGAGAAAAATGATTTCCTGGAATGTCAACGGCCTCCGGGCATGCGTGGGCAAGGGATTTTTAGAATATGTAAAGGAATCGGATGCGGACATTTTCTGTATCCAGGAAAGCAAGCTCCAGGAGGGACAGATCGAGCTGGACCTTCCAGGCTACCGCCAGTATTGGAATTATGCAGAGAAAAAGGGATACTCCGGCACGGCCATGTTCACAAAGGAGGAGCCGGTCTCCGTTTCCTACGGCCTGGGGATCCCGGAGCACGATAAGGAGGGGCGCGTCATCACCGCAGAATTTGACGATTACTATGTGGTCACCTGCTACACGCCCAACTCCCAGGACGGCTTAAAGCGTCTGGATTACCGGATGGAGTGGGAGGACGCGTTCCTTTCTTATCTGAAAAAGCTGGAGGAGAAAAAGCCGGTGGTCTTCTGCGGGGACTTAAACGTCGCCCATAAGGAGATCGACCTGAAGAATCCGAAGACCAACCGGAAAAATGCGGGGTTTACGGATGAGGAAAGAGAAAAATTCACAAGACTTCTGGATGCGGGCTTTATTGATACCTGGAGATACTTTAACCCGGATCTGGAGGGCGTTTACTCCTGGTGGTCCTACCGGTTTTCTGCCCGCCAGAAGAACGCCGGGTGGCGCATCGACTATTTCTGCGTATCGGACAGCCTGAAGGACCGGCTGGTGAGCGCGGCCATCCACACGGACGTTCTGGGAAGCGACCACTGTCCGGTGGAAGTGGTGATCGGGGACTAAAGGAAAGGGTATACGAATCATGAATCTTGTAACGGCAGAGCATCTGACCAAATCATATACAGAACGGCTGATCCTCAATGACACGGATTTTTCCATCAACGAAGGGGATAAGATCGGCCTGATCGGCGTCAACGGCACCGGAAAATCCACGCTTTTAAAGCTGGCGGCAGGCCTGGAGGAGCCGGATACGGGGACCGTTGTCCGCGGGAGGAACCTGGATATCCGCTATCTTCCCCAGAATCCGGTGTTTGAGGAGGGAGAAACGGTCCTGGAAAGCGTCCTCAGGGAAAACCGGAGCCGGTATCATGACCAGATCTGGGACCTGGAAAGCCAGGCAAAGGCCATGTTGAACCGGCTGGGGATCCCGGAACATGACCAGCAGATCGGACAGTTATCCGGCGGCCAGAAAAAGCGTGCGGCCCTGGCGTCAGTCCTTTTATCGCCCACGGACCTGCTGATCCTGGACGAGCCCACCAACCACCTGGACAGCGCCATGGCAGACTGGCTGGAGGAGTATTTAAAGCGGTTTAAGGGCGCGCTGCTTATGATCACCCATGACCGGTATTTTCTGGACAGCGTCACCAACCGCATCGTGGAGCTGGATAACGGGAAGCTGTACAGCTACCAGGCCAATTATGAGGGATTCCTGGAGCTGAAGGCCGAGCGTATGGATATGGAACAGGCGTCGGAGCGGAAACGCCAGTCCATCCTCCGGGTGGAGCTGGAGTGGATGAAGCGGGGAGCCCGGGCCAGATCTACCAAGCAGAAGGGGCGGATCCAGAGGTATGAGGCGCTCCGGGATGCCAAAGGGCCGGAAAAGGAGCAGGCTGTGGAAATGGAATCCATTTCCAGCCGCCTGGGAAGGACGACCGTGGAGCTGTCGGGGATCTGCAAGGCCTACGGGGACAAGGTGCTCATAAAGGACTATACGTATTTTTTCCTGAAAAATGACAGGATCGGATATATCGGCCCCAACGGCAGCGGGAAGTCCACGCTGATGAAGATCATCGCCGGATGGGAAAAGCCGGATTCCGGTACGGTGGAGATCGGACAGACGGTGAAGATCGGATATTTTTCCCAGGAAAATGAGGACATGGATACCAGCCTTAAGGTCATCGACTATATCCGGAACGTGGCGGAGTACGTCCAGACAAAGGACGGGAGCATCAGCGCCTCCCAGATGCTGGAGCGGTTTTTATTCCCGCCGTCGGTGCAGTATACGGTGATCCAGAAGCTGTCCGGCGGTGAGCGGCGGCGGCTGTATCTGTTAAAGATCCTCATGAGCGCGCCCAATGTGCTGATCCTGGACGAGCCTACCAACGACCTGGACATTAAAACGCTGATGATCCTGGAGGATTACCTGGACAGCTTCCAGGGCATCGTCATCACCGTATCCCATGACCGGTATTTCCTGGACCGGGTGGTGCGGCGGATCTTTGCTTTTGAGGGAGACGGCGTTCTCCGCCAGTATGAAGGCGGGTTTACGGATTATGCAGCCCGTAAGGCTGCGGAGGCTGAAGCGGAAGAGGAGAGCCGGGCGGACGTGAAGCCTGCGGCTCCTCCAAAGGAAAAGGGGCAGAGGATCCGCGGGCCGCAGAAGCTGAAATTTACCTATAAAGAGCAGAAAGATTACGAGACCATCGAGGCAGATATGGCGGCTCTGGAGGAGAGGATCACAGGGATCGAAGAAGAGATCCAGGCATCGGCCCGGGATTTTGTAAAGCTGAACCAGCTTATGGAGGAAAAGGAAAAGGCAGAGAAAGAGCTGGAAGAAAAGATGGACCGGTGGATGTATCTGGAAGAGCTGGCGGCGAAGATCGCAGAGCAGCAGGGGTAGGCTTACAGACGTAGAATAGAACGGAGGACGGGATATGACGGGACGAAAGAACAGACATGAGCTCCTCTATCCATTGGGAGTAACGCCGACAGAAGAAGGGGCAGAGATCCTCGTACAGGCTGAGGGGAAAAAGGTAAGTCTCCTTTTATTCCGGAGAGGAGAAAAAAAGGCGGCGGAAGTCATCGATTTCCAGGAAAGGGACCGGGTCGGAGACGTCTGGTCCATGACCTTAAAGGGATATGATCTTGAAAATATGGAATACGGCTTCCAGTGCGACGGCCAGTGGATGCCGGATCCCTGTGCCAGGATGGTCACAGGCCGGGAAAAATGGGGGGACCTTTCCCGGGCCGGGAAGCCGGTGAGGGCCAGGCTTCTGACCGGGGAATTTGACTGGGAGGATGATGTGAGGCCGGAGATCCCATATTCTGACAGCATCATCTACCGGCTCCATGTGCGGGGATTCACAAAGCATAGATCCTCCGGTGTGAAAGACCGGGGAACCTTCGGTGGGATCCGGGAAAAGATCCCGTATTTAAAGGAGCTGGGCGTAACGGCAGTGGAGCTTCTTCCAGTGACGGAGTTTGATGAGGTCATGGTCACAGAGCCTGCGGCCGGGCTCCCGGGACAGAAGCCGGAGGCCACGGGGCGGATCAACTACTGGGGATACGGCCCATCGTTCCTTTATGCACTGAAGGCCTCCTATGGCTCCGGGGAGACCGAGCCGGAGAGAGAATTCAAGGAGCTTGTGAAGGCGCTCCACCGGGAAAATATGGAGTGTATCCTGGAGTTCTATTTCACAGGGAAGGAGTCTCCCGGCGATGTGCTCCACGTCCTCCGTTACTGGCTTCAGGAGTACCATGTGGACGGCTTCCGGCTGACGGGCTTTGCCCCCAGGGAGGCCATTGCCGGGGATCCGTTCTTACGGTGCACCAAGCTGTTTGCAGACAGCTGGGAGGAGGCCCTGGAAAGGAGGCCCAAAACAGGCTATCCCATGCCGGGAGACGGGAAGGTGACGCTGCGGGACAAGCACCTGGCGGAATACAACGGCCGGTTTGAGGAGGACATGCGGCGGCTTCTGAAGGGCGACGAGGGGATGTTAAACAGCCTGGCATTCCATTCCAGAAGGAATCCGGCAGAATACGGCGTCATCAATTATATGGCCAATACCAACGGCATGACCATGATGGACATGGTCTCCTATGACCGGAAGCACAACGAGGACAACCATGAGGACAACCGGGACGGCACGGATCACAATTATTCCTGGAACTGCGGCGAGGAGGGCCCCACTAGGAAAAAAAGGATCCGGGACCTGAGAAAGCAGCAGCTCTGCAATGGGTTTCTTCTGCTGTTTTTAAGCCAGGGAACGCCGCTTCTGCTGGCGGGCGACGAATTTGGGAATTCCCAGGAGGGAAATAATAACGCGTACTGCCAGGATAACCGGATCTCCTGGCTGGACTGGAGGCTTCTGGAGACCAACCGTGACATCTTTGAATTTGTGAAGGGGCTCATTGCCTTCCGGAAAAAACATGGTGTATTCCATATGGAGAGGGAGCCCCGGATCATGGATTACAGATCCTGCGGACGCCCGGATGTTTCCTACCACGGCGAATACGTATGGCGGCCGGAGTTTGAGAATTTCCGCCGCCAGTTGGGGATCCTTTACTGGGGGGAATATGGGACGAAGGAGGACGGAAGCCAGGACGATACCATGTATGTACTTTATAACATGCACTGGGAGCCCCATGTATTCGGTCTTCCCCACCTTCCCAAGGGCCAGACCTGGCATGTGCTTTACGATACGTCAAAGGGCCCGGAAAAGGGCGTGTACGGAGAGACTGCGGCGCCGGAGCTGAAGGACCAGTCCCAGATCGCCATGATGCCGCGGAGCATCGTGGTCTTATGCGGACAGCCAGGAAACGGAGTTCCGGAGGAGGAAAGCAGCAGGGAGCTGCCCGCGCCGGCGGCTGGACCTGAGGCAAAGGCATCTGCCGATCCGTCAGCGGTTTAGCCTGAAAAGGCCCGGCGGTTCCGGGGGAGGTCCACCCCCGGAGCCAATGGAGCTGCCGGAAAGAAAAAACGGCCGGGGCACTGAAAAGACGGCGTTGAACAGTTCTCAGCCTGTTTTTCAGCATCCCCGGCCGGATATGGCTTATTCGGGATAGATGAGGCGGTCCTCCTGGATATCCTCCAGCACCTCGTCGCAGAACTTCCGGGCCAGATACCTGGCCATGGGAAGGTTCATATCCAGGTAGTTGCCGCAGTCCCTGGCGGCTGCGCCGGGGATCTCCCCTTCAAAGTCCCGGATATAGGAAAACATTTCCTGAAGGAGAGGAACGATATCTGCGGATTCATAGTCTCCGGCCAGCAGAAGGTAAAAGCCGGTGCGGCAGCCCATGGGGCCGAAATAAAGGACCCGGTCCTTGTAAACCTTGTGGTTCCTCAGAAACGTGGCGCCCAGGTGTTCAATGGTGTGGATCTCCGCAGTATTCATGACCGGCTCATGGTTGGGGCGGGTCATACGGATGTCGAAGGTGGTGATCCGGGCGTCTCCTGCGGTATCCCGTCTGGATACATAGACGCCGGGCAGAAGTTTCAGGTGGTTGACAGTGAAGCTTGCGATCTTGTCCATAGATGGTTCCTTTCCTTTCTGTAAACAGTTCTGCTTCCATTATAACGGCAAAGCGGGAAGGATACAAGCCCTGATCCACTGCAATGAAGAGTGGACAATGGACGGAAAGTGTATTATAATATAAAAGAATTGTTTGAAAATACAGGGGGCTGCTGCGAATGGGCGGGTTTTTATCCTCCTCCTTTGCGGCGGCCCCTGGAGAATGAAAAGGAAATTTAAGGAGACGGAACAATGTTAGACGGAAAGAAAACTTTATTCAGCGGAATGCAGGCAACCGGTAACCTGACTCTCGGGAACTATCTGGGGGCTTTAAAGAACTGGGTGACGATTTCCGATGATTACCAGACCTTTTTCAGTGTCGTGGATATGCATTCTATTACTGTCCGTCAGGACCCGGCAGAGCTTAGAAAGCGCGCAAGAACACTTCTGACTCTTTATATTGCCGCCGGACTTGACCCGGAGAAGAACTGCATTTATTACCAGTCCCATGTATCGGGACATGCGGAGCTGGCCTGGATCTTAAACTGCTTTACCTATATGGGCGAGCTGAACCGGATGACCCAGTTTAAGGACAAGGCTGCCAAGCATGCCGACAATATCAACGCGGGCCTGTTCACGTACCCGGTGCTCATGGCCGCAGATATCCTGCTGTACCAGGCGGACGTGGTGCCGGTGGGTATCGACCAGATGCAGCACTTAGAGCTCACCAGGGACATTGCCATCCGCTTCAATAATATTTACGGAGATGTGTTCACGGTTCCGGAGGCCTATATCGGAAAGGCCGGAGCAAAGATCATGAGCTTACAGGATCCGGCGAAAAAGATGTCCAAGTCCGATGAAAACCCCAATGGCAGCATTTATCTCATGGACGATCCAGATACCATTATCCGCAAGTGCAAGAGAGCTGTGACGGATTCCGAGGGTATCATCCTGTACCGAGACGAGCAGCCGGGCGTTAAGAACCTGATCGACATCTACTGCGCATGTACCGGAAAGACACCGGCAGAGGTAGAGAGGGAATTCGATGGAAAGGGCTACGGTGATTTCAAAATGGCCGTGGGCGAGGCTGTGGTCGGCGTATTAAAGCCGCTCCAGGACCGGTTTGCAGATCTTAGCAAGAACAAAGAATATCTGGATAAGGTGATCAAGGAGAACGCGGAGAAGGCGTCCTATTTCTCCAATAAGACCCTTAGAAAGGTCCAGAAAAAAGTGGGCTTCCCGGAACGCATCCGCTAGGAAACCGGTGAGGAGGGCTTTATGAAGCTTTTGACCTATGCCATAAATAAAAAGGAGCTGACAGGGGTACTGAACAGGGAAGGGACCTTCGTGTATCCCCTTTCTGCGGCGGGAATGGAATACCGGACCATGAAGGAGGTCATACGGGAGATCGGACCGTCGGAACTGGAGCTCCTGGACCATATTTCCGGGCTTCCTCCCTATGAGGTATCCAATGCCGCGCCTCTGGAGGACATAAAGATCATGGCCCCGATCCCGGTGCCGGACCAGGATATCATCTGCCTGGGGATCAACTATCTGGCCCACGCGGAGGAATCCGCCAGGTTTAAAAAGGAAGCATTTTCCAAGCCGGATCAGGCGGTGTATTTTTCCAAGCGGGTCAACCGGGCCACGGATCCCGGCGATGGGATCCCATCCCACAAAGAGCTTACGAGCCATCTGGACTATGAGGCAGAGCTGGCGGTGATCTTGAAAAAGGATGCGAAGGACGTGGCTTTGGAGGATGTGGAGGATTATATTTTCGGTTATACCATTATGAACGACGTCAGCGCCAGGGAGGTGCAGACGGCCCACAGACAGTGGTATTTCGGGAAGAGCCTGGATGGATTTACGCCCCTGGGGCCCTGGATCGTCACCGCCGACAGCGTGGAATTTCCGCCGAAGCTCAGGATCCAGTCCCGTGTCAACGGAGAGCTGCGCCAGGATTCCAACACGGAACAGTTCATTCACGGGATCGCAGAAGTGGTCAGTGAGCTGAGCCGCGGCATGACCCTGAAGGCCGGTACCATCATCGCCACCGGAACGCCAGCAGGCGTGGGAATGGGCTTTGATCCGCCCAGATTCCTCAAACCGGGAGATGTGGTCGAGTGCATGATCGAGGGGATCGGAACATTGAAAAATCCGGTGGTGGAGTAGGGGGAAGAAAATTTCCATGCGCCCAGCGGCATGGCTGCCTTCGCGGATCTTCTGGACAGACAGGAGCTTTGGGATGCTGAAGGGACCGGGCCGCTCCGGAACAGAATCATATAGAAGCAGAGTTTGCCATGAAGGGAACGCACCCGCCGCAGGCGGGGCTTTCTTTTCATGGCTTTTTCAAAATAGTGGGACCGGCTGGTGAATTTAGGTTCGTACTGCCGGTTTCTGGGCTTTTGGAGCAGACTTCTGAGTCTGTGCCGCAGGTTTCTGGGCTTTTGGAGCAGATCTTTGCGCCTGCAACCGCAGGATTGGGCATAGAATGGCCTTTTTCTAGTGTATGCCCAAAAAAATCGGATTCTTTTGGGATTTTCTTTAGAAAATCAAGCCTTATGCCCAACCCCTGGAAATCCGATGGTTAGAATGGGGTAAAGGAGAAGAATGTATATGGAAGATATACGGACTATGCTGGACCGGGTGGCATCCGGGGAGCTTTCTGTGGACCAGGCGGTCCTGGAGCTGAAAAAAGAGCCATTTTCAGAGGCAGGCTTTGATGAGCTGGGGTTTGCCAAGCTAGATACCCACCGGCGGCTGCGCCAGGGGATCGCTGAGGTGATCTACGGAGCGGGAAAAACAGCGGAGCAGATCGCTGGGATCGTGGAGGCGATGAAAAAGCGCGGCCAGGAACTGGTCCTGATCACACGGATGGACCCGGAAAAGGCCCGTCATACGGAAGATCTCCTGAAACAGAAGTTTGAAGATGGAGCCGGCTTCCGGTATTTTGACGGTACCGGGATCGGCATATGCGGGGACTTTCCGGAAAAGGACGGAGTCGGCACGATCGTGGTCGCCACTGGAGGGACCAGCGATATCCCGGTGGCTGAGGAGGCAGCCCTGACAGCCGAGGCCCTGGGAAACCAGGTAGAACGGCTTTATGATGTGGGGGTTGCGGGCCTGCACCGCCTGGTGGCGCATATGGATACGATCATGAGCGCCCGGGTGATCATCGCCATCGCTGGAATGGAGGGAGCTCTGGCCAGCGTCATTGGCGGCCTGGCGGACTGCCCGGTCATTGCAGTTCCCACCAGCATTGGCTACGGCGCCTCATTTCACGGCGTCTCAGCCCTGCTTTCCATGCTGAATTCCTGTGCCAGCGGGGTCAGTGTGGTAAATATAGACAATGGATTCGGGGCCGGATATCTGGCCAGCATGATCAATCATATGAAGGGATAGAGGAGGAAACGAAATGAGAACGATTTACCTGGACTGCGGCATGGGGGCCGCGGGAGATATGCTCATGGCGGCGCTTTTAGAGCTGTGTCCGGAAAAGAAGGAAGAATTTCTTGGAAAAATGAATGGACTGGGTCTGCCTGGCGTGAAGGTGGAAGCGGAACCGGCCGTAAAATGCGGGATCACGGGAACACATATGAATGTGACTGTTTTCGGGGAGGAAGAGGAGAGCGAGGACGTTCATGATCATGGACACGCCCACACCCATTCCCATGAAGCCTGCGAATTCATTGCCACTGACGGGCTTCACAGCCATGCCAACAGCCACGATGGTCATGATCACCACCATGAGGACCAGGCCGCTCATAGCCACGATGGCCATGATCACTCCCACCATCACCATCATCACTCCACCATGGCAGGCATCGCCTCCATCATTGACGGTCTGGATATTCCAGACCCGGTGAAGGAAGACATGAAGGCAGTTTATGCCCTGATCGCCGAGGCCGAGTCCCATGCCCATGGAATGCCGGTGGACCAGATCCATTTCCATGAGGTAGGCACCATGGATGCGGTGGCAGATATTGCGGGCGTATGCCTCCTGTTCCATGAATTGGGAGCGGATCAGATCATCGCCTCTCCGGTCCATGTGGGAAGCGGCCATGTCCATTGTGCCCATGGGATCCTTCCAGTCCCGGCTCCGGCCACGGCCCATATTTTACAGGGGATCCCCGTATACAGCACTCAGGTACAGGGAGAGCTCTGCACGCCCACTGGTGCGGCCCTTTTAAAGCATTTTGTCAAAGAATTCCGGGAAATGCCGGTGATGACCACGTCAAAGATCGGATACGGAATGGGTAAAAAGGATTTTGAGCGGGCCAACTGCGTCCGGGCCTTTCTGGGGGATACCGCTGAGACTGGAGACGAGATCGCAGAGCTGTCCTGCAACCTGGACGACATGACTGCTGAGGCCGTTGGCTTTGCGGAGGAGGCGCTGTTCGAAGCCGGAGCCCTGGAGGTCTATACGGTCCCTGTGGGGATGAAAAAGAGCCGTCCCGGTGTCCTTCTGACTTGTATGTGCAGACGGGAGGACGAAGAAAAGATGGTGGAGCTGCTGTTCCGGCACACCACGACGCTGGGCGTCCGGGAGCATATCAGCCGGAGGTTCACCCTGAAGCGCCGGGAGGAAACTGTGGAAACGGCTTATGGACCCGTGCGGAAAAAGATCTCCCAGGGCCATGGCGTTGCCAGGGCCAAGCTGGAATATGAAGATCTGGCCGCCATTGCGAAAAAAACAGGCCGGCCTCTGGAGGAGATCCGGAAAGAGATAGAGAAATAGAGAAAAAAGGAAAAATAGAAAAATCCGCCGGAAGATGTGATCAGATACATCCTCCAGCGGATTTTTTTACCGCTTATTTCGGCCCGCCGGTCTGGAATTCCTTTAATCCATCCGAATCAGAAGAGCCGGAGCTTCCGGAGCCGCAGGACGGGGAATCACAGCTTGTTCCGCCAGGAACCGTGATGCTGGAGCTGCCCGACGATCCGCCGGGGCCGGAGGTACTTCCGGGATTCACGGTCGTGATCCCATTTCCGCCGGGAGCAGAATTCGTACCCGGAGCGCTGCTTCCGGGAGCCCCTGTACCCGTATTTCCGGCAGACATCCCTCCCGGAGAGGAGGTGCCGTTGGTCACCTGGTTTCCGGTAATTCCAGAATTTCCAGAATTTCCGGACGGCGGTGAATATACGCTGCCAGCTGAGCCTCCGTCAATGGCAGAGGCCTCATTGAGGCATACGCCTGAGTTGTCAAAGGTATAGTTGATATTATTGATCGCGTAGGAGCCATTGGAGATCATCTTTCCATCCGACGGATTCATGTAATAATACTTACCATTATCCTTGACCCATCCGGTGACCATATGGCCCGAGGGGTTGAAATAATACCAGGCTCCGTCGATCTGCTTCCATCCCACAGCCATTTTGCCGGATGTCTTATCCATATAATATTTGTGGGTGCCGTCACTCTGCCATCCGGTGACCATGCGTCCGTCCGTATGGAGATAATAGTACCGGCCGTCCAGCTGGAGCCATCCAGTCATCATCTGGCCATTCCCGTTAAAGTAGTACCAGTAATTGTCGATGACTGTCCAGCCCGAGGCCATATCACCGTCAGGATTGAAGAAATACGTCACATTGTCGATGGTCTGCCATCCAGTGACCATGGTACCGTCTGCCTTCATATAATAATATTTTCCGTCCAGGTTCAGCCATCCGCGTACCAGCCGCCCGTCGCTGGCAAAGTAATAAAACGCGCCGTCCATTTTCCGCCATCCGGTGACCATGGATCCGTCGCCCTTCAGATAATAGTAGTCGGTGCCGATCCGGAGCCATCCGGTGACCATGGCCCCGTCCAGAAGATAATACCATTTTCCATTATCCTGGAGCCATTCGCTGGCCATCCTTCCGTCTGTTTTCAGATAGTACCATTTCCCGTCGATGGTCTGCCATCCGGTCATCATCTGCCCGGTTTTAGGAAGCAGATAATAATAAGAATTATCCAGAAGCAGCCATCCCTTATACTGGGTGCCGTCAGAATTCATATAGTACCAGCTCTGTCCGTCGTTGATCCAGCCGGTCTGCTTTACATAATTCTTATAATAATACCATTTCCCGTCGATCAGCCGCCACCGGTCAGCAGGCAGCTTGGCTGACAGATCCTTAAAGACAAAGTTGATATCCACATTTCCGTTGACGCCGTTGATCTGCCCCTCGTTGGTGGCCTGCCACATGGCCGCGCCTGTATAGGCTGGCTTTGCGTTATACCGGGCCACCCATACGTCGTAAGGAACCTTGGTCATATCGATCTTCTGGGAGAGCCAGTAATCATTGGTGTAGACCATGGGATAGTATCCGGCGGCCTCTACCTTCTTACAGAATGCGTTGATCACATCCGCCAGCTGGGCAGGAGTCAGCGCGCTCATTTCTGTGGATTCCACATCGAGCACCACAGGATAAGAAATTGGATAGTCTTTGATCAGATTCAGTACAAAATCTGCCTCCGCCTCCGCTGCGGCCGTTGTGGTGGCGTAAGAATAAATATAAGCGCCTACCTTCAGTCCTGCATTAAAGGCGTTTACTGCGTTGACGCTGAAATATGGGTCCACCTCGTTGTTATATTTGGTTCCCAGCATAACGAACTGCACATCGTCCGCCGCCACGGCGTTCCAGTTGATGGACTGCTTCCAGTGGGAAACATCAATGCCCCTGGCCGTGATCCCTGTGAGCGCAGAGCCGTCCGCCGCCACATAGGAGCCGTTGGCATTCCGTTCCCAGGCCGCCGCAAAAGACGGGACGGCGGGATATACGGCTGCAAACGCCATGGTCAGGCTTAACAGAGCTGCAGCCAGCCGCTTCCTTTGTATCATAAAAATCCCCCTCATGGTAAAATAGTTCCGAAAAACTTATATGTTGATTATACCATATAATCCCAATGGAGTCTTGAATAATTTATTACAAAAGTGGGCCAAAATCCCGGAGTTCTGCCACATTTTCCGAAATTCCGGAACAAATTTAAAAATCAGACCCGATCAGGAGAAAGGCTGGATCGGTAACGATCTTTTTATAGTAATCCTTGGCATACCGGTACATGATGAGCGTGTATTCACCGAACTCTTCGCCGATACTGCTTTTATATACGGCCCACAGGCACCATAAAAATCCGCCCAGGGCAATATATGAATAATAAACGAACCGGTCCTCGGCAGAGATATTTCCGCTGCAATATATGGCAAGGAGCTTTTCAGCCTCTTCCTCATTATAATAAGAATAAATCGTAGCCATGCTGACATCGATCATGGGATCGCACATTCCGGCATACTCCCAGTCGATGAGCCGGATCCCGCCATCCGGCAGGAAAAGGAAGTTATCGCAGACGCTGTCAATGTGGCAGAGGGTCTTTTTGCGGTCCAGACGGTCCAGACGCTTTAAAAGCGTGTTCATGTGGCCGCGCACATGATCGTAATCCTCAAAAAGATTTTTTTCATATCCCTTACAGATGGACTCATAAAAGTCGATCCGCTCTCTCATATCGAAGGAATGGTCCACCTGGATACCGGAATTATGGAGGCGATGGACCAGCTCCATACAGCGGGCCACGTCCTGCCAGCTTCTGGGATCTCCATTTCGTGCGCCTTCATAAAATTCAGAGATCTTATAACCTGTGTCGCCGCTCATATAGATCACATGCTCAGAGATCCCCAGGGGCTTGATGGCGTCATAAACGGCTTTTTCCTGGGCCCGGTTGATAAGAAGATCGGTTCCAGGCCCCGGGATCCGGCAGATATACGACCGCTCCCTGGCTTTAAAAAGGAATGATTTATTGGTCATGCCTGTCTTCAGGCATTTCAGATCGGTCACCTCGGATTCCGGGATATGGAGGACTTCTGCCACCAGCTCCATGGCCGCATTGTTGGAATTGTTCCGGTACTTTTCATCGAATACCCGCAGCTCCTCCAGGTTCTCGAACTCATACACCTGGTTTTCCGGCTGACGGTTGATGTACATTTTGGGAGCCGGGTACTTTGCCATGGACGGAACGTGTTCTCCTGCCGTTCCATTCAGCAGGTCTGCCAGAACCTGTTCCCAGTACATCTGCTCGGTTCCGGGGGTCTCATAATATTTTTCCAGCACGGGGAAAAACTCCTCGGAAAATTCCCGGGAAAAGTAAACCGGTCCGTACATGACCCAGGAATCAGAGCCGCCTACGGCCACTCCGGTGAGCAGCCCCTTTTTGCTGGCCTCCAGGCACCATTCAGAGGTGGCGCCTTCCATATATACAGAAGAATACCATGCGCCGCACTCGTATGTATGGTACATGTTTTCGCGGATCCAGTTATCTGAGGATAAAAGATACGTGTTTTTTCCCTTGAAGCAGTCCCGGGCCCGGTAAACGGTGGTCAGTGTGTTCTTATTGTGGTATTCCGGGTTGTAAAGCAGCTTTACGCCGAATTTATCAATGAGGTACTCAAATTTCTCCTTCAGATACCCCACCACGATGGTGATATCCATGATCCCGGCCTCGTGGAGCTGGCTGATCTGACGCTCGATCATGCGTTCCCCGAACACCTCCAGAAGTCCTTTCGGCGTTTCAAAGGTCAATGGAACAAAACGGGAGCCAAAGCCCGCCGCCAGGATGACGGCGCTGTTGACCCGGTATTTCTGGAGCAGTTCCACACCCTTCTTTAATAAGGAATATTCTCCCGTCTGGGGATCCAGGGCGATCAGTCCATCGGCCAGGGCATCCCGGATCAGGTGGTTGCAGGTCCCCAGGGAAAGGTCCATGGCTGCCGCCAGTTCCCTCTGAGTGATCTTTTTCTTCTCATAAATATTTCTGCACAGCAGTCCAAAACGATCCATAATCGTATTCCTCCATAGAAATTGAACGAAATCAGATGAAAATTATATGTTCAAAAAAAACAATAAAATCAAAGATATGAACATTATACCATACCAATTTGAAATTGCAAGAGGGTAAAAATGAAGGATTGTACCAATATAAGTACAATATAACCATAAAAATGAAGTTTCGTAAAGAATCCGTAAGAAAATAAACAGATAAAAGTTATGGAAATTCTTAAGAAACTATACTATAATGTGGATGTATCGGAGGTACGGAATACTTCCCAGAGGAGTCAAAAGCTTACATCCTTTGCAAAACTTGCGAAAAATGTAAAAAAACTATTGATAATTTCTCTTATAAGAAGTATAATGTTCCTCGTAATGCAATT
>UMHP01003697.1_pt1 | contig 22418 bp, 20 predicted proteins | sample 1965571 | NCBI WGS metagenome assembly UMHP01 (sample SAMEA4836103, study PRJEB28245) | human gut metagenome | biome: gut microbiome; material: fecal sample | place: Denmark | collected 2008
GGGGACGGGGGCCAGAGCGCGGGCGGGGTTGGCCCTGTTTTGTGCCAACAGCTCCGGCGGAAAGCCCTCAGAGATATAAAAGGCATCGGTGTGGGCCCATTTGGCCTCCTCCGGCTGCTCCAGATAGGCCCGGTCGGGCCCGCTGACGTAAATCCAGCCGGTTTCCCCAACGACCTCCGGGGCCAGGCCGGAGTGGTCGGAGTGGAGATGGGTGAGGGCCACATCTACATCCCTGGGGTCCACATCCAGCTCCGCCAGCCCGGCAAACAGAGCGCGGCGGCCCTCCTCCTGTCGGAAGCCGGTATCGATAAGCAGGCTGCGCTCCCGCCCGCGGAGCAGGTAGCTGTTCAGTTCCCGGAGAGGGTTGCCGGGCAGGGGCACCGGAATCCGGTACAGGCCCTCCGAAATACACTCGGTCATCACATGCGCTCCTTTCTGTCCACGATCCATCCTACCAAAACGCTGGGGAGCCGTCAAGCGTATCAGCTTGCAGGCGGGAGGGGATCGGGGTATAATGGGAAAAAAGGGCGAAGGGAGTGGAAAAGAGTGGATTTCTGTGGAATATGCAGAGCTTTCGCGGCACAGTTCCGAAGCCGGTGGAAGGCCGCGTTTCCCACCATTCTGTTTTTTGTGGTTCTTTTTTTGACGGTTTCACTCCTGTTCGGGAGCCGGAACGCCATGGTGGTGTCCAGCACCACCACCCTGTTTCAGATCCGGCGGAAACGCAACAACACCGGTACATATTACATCAAGCTGCTGTTCATCACCCTCCTGCTGGGTATGCTCGCCTATCTGGCCAGCCGGAATGTGGTGCTCTGTGTGCTTTTGAACTTCACGGTTCCCTTTGCGCTGGTGTTTTTCCAGAGCGACCAGTTCGCGCCGAAGGGCTACTTCGGCTACGCCATGACCTTCGTGTTCCTGGAGCTCCGGCCGCCCACGCCGGAGGAATTTCCGGTTCAGATGCTGTGCCTGCTGTTCTGTACGCTGGTGCTCATCGGGGCGCTGCTCCTCTATGCCCGGCTGTCTGCCCCGTCCGCCCCGCCGGAGGAGGAGATCACCCGGGGCCTGACCCGCCTGGCGGAGCTGCTGGAGGAACTGGCCGGGGGAGGCGGGGCGGACGGGGCGCGCAGGGAGCTGGAGGGGCTGGCCCAGCGGTTCCGGCGGCTGGGCTATGCCCGCCGCAGCCACTTCCACCTGCCAGATGGGCAACGGCGGTTTTATTACCTGTTTGCACTGCTGTTTCAGCGCCTGAGCTACCTCCTGGCGGACGAGGATTGGGGGCGCCTCCAGGCTGGCCCCGCCTGCGGGAAGGTGCTGGTTACGCTGGCGGGGCTGGTGCGGCAGCTCCAGAACGCCGCTTCGCCGGAGGCACGGGGAGCGCTGACAGAACGGCTCCAGATCCTGCTGGCAGAGGACGCCCTGCCTCAGGGGCGGCTGCGTATCTTCTACCGCAGCTTTCTCCACCGCCTGCTCCTGCTGCTGGCGGAGGGAGAGCCCCGGACCCGGTGGCCCCGGGTACCCTGGCGGGAGGTATTTGCCAGCGGCCGCCGGCGGCTGAATCTCAACAATTTTGAGGTGCGCTTTGCCCTGCGCCTGGCCGTGGTCATGACCATCAGCACAACCGTCAGCCTTTTGTGGGAATTTGAGCACACCTACTGGTTCCCGCTCCACGCCTTTCTTTTGCTCCAGCCCAGCTATGAGGAGAGCGCCCACCGGATGATCACCCGGCCGGTGGGCACCGCCATCGGATGCCTGGTGGTACATCTGGTCTATCCATGGCTGCCCGGCCTGACCGGCGTCTTCGCCTTTGCCCTGGCCATGATCTCCCTGATGTATTGCTGTACTCCGGGCTCCTGGGTACACCCCATCTTTTCCACCTCCTTCGCCCTTGCCCTGGCCACCCTCACGGTAAAGGAGGGCCAGGCCATCCAACTGCGCCTATTCTACTTGCTGCTGGCAGTGGCGTTGGTGTTGGTGGTAAACCGTTTCCTGGTGCCCACCCGGAAGGCTACCCAGTTCCGACACAACCTGCGTACCCTGTGCCGCCTCCAGGCCTCCTACTGGGAGCTGGTGCAGCGCAGCCTCCACGCGCCCGGCCGGCCGGAGCGCTCCGGCGAGATTCTGGCCTGCTTTCATCTGGTGTACCACGAGGCGGCCCGGTATGCGGCGGCCCTGCCGGCGGGAGAGGCGGAGCGGTACCGGACGGTGCTGCTCACCCTGTGGAACCTGTTCGCCCATGTGGAGCAGGTGGAGTGCCTGGTACTGACCGGGGAGCTGGGGGAGGAGGAGTACCCTGTTCTGAGCCGCCTGGCCGGAGAAATTCAGGAGCTGCTGGACCCGCCCCGGCCCGCACTGGCGGAGTTGGGGCTGGAAGGTCTGCCGGCCTCCGGGGCGCTCTGCCGGGCCATGGAGCGCTACCGGCATAACGCCCGGCTGCTGCTGGAGGCATGGGAGAAACAGCCGGTTTCGTGCTGAATCTTGCGGGAATCGGTGAAAAAAAGCCAGTATTTGGGCAGGAAGGATTTTCCTCGACAGATTTCGACACGGAAACCGCAAGGATAACTCAAACTTTAGCATACAATGTCTGTATACCAAAGCCGATTCCCGATACACTAAGAAACGGGTGATCGGATGAACGTGGATTATGGTGCAATCGGACAGCGCATCAAGCAGGTGCGCAGGAGCCGCGACATGACGCAGGAGCGTCTGGCAGAGGCCCTCTCCGTGTCAGTGGGCTATATCAGCCAGATAGAGCGCGGCGTGACCAAAATCAATCTGGACACGCTGGCTGCGGTGGCGGCGCACCTCAACTGTGAACTTTCCGAGCTGGTAACCGGGGTGTCGGTGCTCCAGGGGCGCTACCTGGAGGGAGAGCTGGCACAACTGGTGGATCAGATGGACGGACGACAGAGGAAGATGCTTCTGGAAGTGGCCAAGCTGATCTTGGCCGAGTGAGAAAGCAAACAAAATACCGGGCCGCACGGCGTGCGGCCCGGTATTTATTGTTTTGCAGTGGGCAGACCGGTCAGCCCTTCTGCTCCAGAAGGGACTGCTTGATGTCCCAGAGCTTCTGAGACAGGTCCACGTAGTAGTTATGGGGGTTCTCAAAGCGCTTAACCTCGTCCCACAACAGGTCGATCTGTCCGGCGCAGTAGGCCCGCATCTCGGCGATGGGGGGGGAGTCGTATACCCGCCTGCCCCCCAGGAAGATGGGAGCGAGCAGCTCCTTGGCGGTGAAGTTGGTGACACGGCTGCGCTTCCAGGTGGCGTCGGGGTCAAAGAGCTCCAGGGGCTGGCTCTCGTCCACCGCCTCGTCGTGGAGGGTGATGAGGTCGGCGAAAGCCTTGCCGCTCTCCTTGTCGAACAGGCGGTACACCTTCTTGAAGTGGGGGTTGGTGATCTTATCCGGGTTGGCGCTGATCTTGATCTTGGGAATGATATTGCCCTGCTTGTCCTCCACGGCGGCCAGCTTGTAAACGCCGCCGAACACCGGCTCACTCTTGGAGGTGATGAGCCGCTCACCCACGCCGAAGGAGTCGATCTTGGCCCCCTGAAGCAGCAGATCCCGGATGATGTACTCGTCCAGGGAGTTGGAGGCCACGATCTTGCACTCGGTAAGCCCCGCCGCATCCAGCATCTTGCGGGCCTTGCGGGACAGATAGGTGAGGTCGCCGCTGTCCAGCCGGATGGCGCAGTTGGTAATGCCCTGAGGGAGCAAAATATCCTTGAACGCTTTGATGGCGTTGGGCACGCCGGACTTGAGCACGTTGTAGGTGTCCACCAGCAGGGTGGCCGAGTGGGGATAGAGCTGGCAATAGGTCTTGAAGGCGGTGTACTCGTCGGGGAACATCTGCACCCAGGAGTGGGCCATGGTACCCCCGGCGGGGGAGCCGTACATCTCGTCGGCCAGGGTGCAGGCTGTGCCGGCGCAGCCGGCGATATAGGACGCCCGGGCACCCAGCACAGCGGCGTCGGGGCCCTGGGCCCGGCGGGACCCAAACTCGCTCACTGGGCGGCCGTCGGCGGCCCGGACGATGCGGTTGGTCTTGGTGGCGATGAGGGACTGGTGGTTGAGGGTGAGCAGCAGGAAGGTCTCGATGAACTGGGCCTCAATGGCGGGGGCGCGGACGGTGAGGAAGGGCTCCCGGGGGAAGATGGGAGTGCCCTCCGGCACAGCCCACAGGTCGCCCGTGAAGCGGAAGGTGCGCAGATAGTCCAGAAAGCCCTCGCAGAAGCAGCCCTTTCCCCGCAGGTAGGCGATGTCCTCCTCGGTGAAGCGGAGGTTTTCGATATAGTCGATGACCTGCTCCAGACCGGCCGCGATGGCGAAGCCGCCTCCATCGGGTACATTGCGGAAGAAGACATCGAAGTAGCAGATCTGGTCGGCATAGCCATCGGTCTGAAAGTAGCCGTTGCCCATGGTCAATTCGTAAAAATCACACAGGAGTGTGTAGTTCATGTGTTCCTTCATCTGTTTCACAACCTTTATCGGTTCAGTACCGTGATCTGGAGGGCCTCCATCACGTCCAGGCCCTTGGCGTGGAGCGCCGGATCGGGTCCGGCGGTGCAGGCGGCATCCACCACGATCTCCGCCTCGGGCAGGGCGGCCTTGACCATGATGGCGTTGGAGAGTACGCAAAGGTAGGATACCAGTCCAGCCAGCTCCACCCGGTCATAGCCCTGCTCCTTCAGCCAGTTGGCCAGCCACAGGGAGGGGAAGGCGCCCTTGCCGATGACCATATCCCGGCTGCGCTCCATGGCCTGTCCCGTCTGGCCGTAGAGCTGCCAGCCCTCCGAGTTCAGCAGGCAGTGGGGCACCGGCAGCTTCCGCCCCTCCTGGGTGTCCAGGTAGTCCGGGCCATGGGTGTCCAGGGTGAAGGCCACGTCATCTCCGGCGGCGCGGCAGGCGGCGATTTTGGCCGCGATGGGCCCGTCCAGTGCCTCCGCACCGGGAAAGCCCAGTGCTCCGTCCACAAAGTCCTTTTGATAGTCCACTACGAGAAGCAACCGCTTCACCGCGTCCACCGCCTTTCTGTCAAGACACCTGTATTATAAGCAGTTTTTTCCCAAAATGCAAGAGCAGTCTTGCCGCGCCGGGATATCACACCGCCCGCCGGGGAACCGGCGGGCGGTGTGATTTACTCGGCCAGAGGGGTGGGCCCCATGGCCTCGTGAAGCTCCTTGGTGATGGCGCCCTGGAACAGGCAGACGGCGAACCGGTGCATCCGCTCCAGCTTTTCGGGCACCGCGTCGGGGTTATGCTTGCCCGCGGTGGAGAAGTCGCCGTCCAGAATGAACTTGACCTCCTTGTCGGTCTTGCCGCCGCCGATGAGGCCGGGACCGGCGTGGAGCTTCATCCGGTAGTCCCCCACCAGGGGAGTCTCCACGTCCAGGGAACACTTGGCGATCTCGCTCTCCTCCACGTCAGGCTCGCCGAGTATGCCGATATACTGGCTGCGGATCAGATCGTCCCAGAGTTCCCCCTCCAGGCCCAAACGCTGGCGGGAGACGGCGTTGACATACCGCAGGCCGATGCGCTCGAAGAAGGCGGGCTGGTAGAGCTGGATAAACTGGGCCAGGGGGCGGTCCAGCCGGGTGGCGAAGTCCTCCCACCGGGTGTAGCTCAGGGTGGACAGGGCGATGAAGCCCTGGGTCAGGTTGAGCTTCCAGCGGCCGTCCTCCGAGATGAAGTTGTAGTTGGTAATGGGCTTCTGAGGCTCCAGCGCGGTGGCGTTCCCCTTCTTGACCACCTTGGGGGGGAGCTGCTCCTGACGGGCCGCATACTGGGGGAAGTCCTTGCGGATGGCCTCCTGAAACTCGGCGGGCTCCTTGGCGCCGATGGACAGGATGGTGGGGAAGCGGAGCTGGCAGATCACCTCCACCAGCGGGGCGCGGGCGTACTGATAGCGTTCGTATGGTGCAAACAGCATAGTGGGCTGCTCCTTCCTGTTTTTCGATCGGTTCTATTGTAGCCCGGAATGGGCGATCTGTCAAACCATTCCACCTTGCAAATGGAGAATTGGGGCGGTATAATGCAGACAATACACAAAGGAGGCGGAGACCATGGAACTGGAGCTGAAGCGGGGCGGCCGCACCGCCCGGGTGGAGACCCTGGGCGGCGAGCTGGTATCCTACCGGGACGAGCGGGGGCTGGAGTACATCTGGGGGGGCGATCCAGCCTACTGGCCGGGGCGCAATCCCCTGCTGTTTCCCATTGTGGGGATGCTGAAGGAGGGAAAGATCCGCTTTGACGGCAGGGAATACGCCATGGAGCGCCACGGCTTTGCCCGGCGGCGGGAGTTCACCCCGGCGGCGCGGGGGGAGGACTGGGTGCGCCTGGAGCTGCGGGAGAGCGCCGAGACCCTGGCGCTGTATCCCTATCCCTTCCGGCTGGCGGTGGAGCAGCGGCTGACCGACACGGGTTTTTCCACGGCGGTGACGGTGGCCAACCCGGGGGAGGGGCCGTTGCCCTTCTGCCTAGGGGCCCACACCGGCTTCCGCTGTCCCCTGGAGGCGGGGGAGCGGTTCGAGGACTACGAGCTAGTGTTCCCCGAGCGGGAGAGCTGTCCCACCCTGCTGCTGCGGGACGGATTGCTGGACCGGCCGGCGGCCCTGCCCTGCCTGGAGGACACCGACACCCTGCCCCTGGACTACCGCTGGTTTGACGCGCTGGACACCCTGATCTTCGAGGGCCTGCGCTCTCGCTCCGTCGCCCTGCGCAGCCGCAAAAGCGGCAGAGGGGTGCGGGTGTCCTTCGACGGCTTCCCCATGCTGGCCTTCTGGACCATGCCGGGGAAGAAGGCCCCCTACCTGTGCATTGAGCCGTGGCACGGCTGCGCCGCCGGGACGGCGGAGGGGCCGGAATTCACCGATAAAGCCCACTGCATCGTCCTGGCCCCCGGCGAGAGCCGCACCCTGGCCTACCGGGCGGACACCCTGTGAGCTAGTATTCCCGCAAAAAAGCGCGGACCGTACAACGGTCCGCGCTTTTTTTGTCAGGAGAGGCCCTCGCCCATGCCGAGGGTGAAGTACAGGATGACCACGATGACCAGAGGGGCGAGAAAGCGCACCGCGAAGGCCCAGGGCTTCTGCATCCGCCGGAGGCCGTGCTCGCCGGCGATCTCCTGCCCGGCGGCTTTGGTGCCCCACACCCAGCCCACAAAGAGGCAGAAGCACAGCGCCCCCAGAGGGATCATCAGATTGTCGGTGAACTTCTCCATCACCGCGTTCATGGGGAGCATCTGCAGCCCGTTTTTGAAGTCGAACCAGGGCAGGTTGATGCCCCGCCCGGCGGACTGGGAGAGGGAGTAGCCCGCGCTGAGCAGCGCCATGGGCACCGACAGGCCGATGGCCGCCCTGGCCCGGGAGAGGTGGAATTCCTCGGTGAGAAAGGCCACCAGGCTCTCCAGGATGCTGATGGCGCTGGTGAGGGCGGCCAGGAAGAGCAGGGCGAAGAAGGCCGTGCCGAAAAAGCGGCCGCCGGGCAGCTCGGCAAACATGGCGGGCAGGCTGATGAAGGCGAAGCCGCCGCCCATGCCCAGTCCCTCCTCTCCCTGGGTGATCATCACCACCGGGACGATGGCCAGGGCGGCCATGACGGCTACCAGGGTGTCCAGCGCGCAGATCCAACCGGCGCTTTTGGCCAGGTTCTCCGACTTGGGCACGTAGGAGCCGTAGGTCACCATGATGCCCATGCCCACGGACAGGGAAAAAAGGCCTGTCCCAATGCGCCCACCAGGGTGTCGCCGCTGAGCCTGGCGGGGTCGATTCCGAACAGGAAGCGCAGGCCCTCCCCCGCGCCGGGGCGGGTGACTGAGTAGACCACCAGGCCCGCCAGCAGCAGGAAAAGCAGGGGCATGAGCACCTTGCTCACCTTCTCAATGCCCTGGGACACGCCCCGCACCACCACCACGATGCACAGCACCAGAAAGCCCAGGCCCCACAGCAGGGGCTCCACCGGACGGGCACTGAAGGCGGAGAAGTAGTCGGCATAGGCGCCCGGCCCGGCGCCGAAGTGGGCGCCGGCGGCGTAGATCTGGACATACTTGAGCACCCAGCCCCCCACCACACAGTAGTAGGACAGGATGACAAACAGGGTGACGATGCCGATGTATCCCGCGAACCGCCACCGGGGGTTCAGAGTGCGGAAGGCCCCCACCACATTCTTCTGGGTGGCCCGGCCGATGGACAGCTCCGCCAGCATGACCGGAAAGCCCACCAGGAACACGATCAGCAGATAACACAGCAGGAAGGCGCCGCCGCCGTAGGCGCCCACCTTGCCGGGAAATTTCCAGATGTTGCCCAGGCCCACCGCAGAGCCGGCTGCGGCCAGGATGAAGCCCAGGTTGGAGGCACACTGGTGCCTCTTTTCCGTCATAAATCCATTCCTCCTCATTCCAACAGAATCCGATCTACTATACCGCAGAATTCGTCTTTTTTCAAGGGAAATGTCCGCCCGGGGCGGACGCACCCTTTTCCGGCGCGGGAATACGATGGGAGTAGTCACGTTGAAGGGAGGCGCATTCCATGCGGAATGAACTGAATTTGTGGGTGGCGGGGGGCGATATGAGGCAGGCCAAGCTGGCCGAGCTGCTGGCCGCAGACGGGCACACGGTGCACGCCTATGCGCTGGAGCGGCTGGGCGCGCTGGACGGGGTGGAGATGGAGGAGAGCCTGGAGGGGGCCGCCCTGGCGGACTGTGTGGTGCTCCCCCTGCCGGCGGTGGGGGAGGGCAGCCTGCTCAACGCGCCCCTGTCCGGGCGGAAGCACCCCCTGGCCCTGGTGCTGGACGCTTTGCGGCCGGGGCAGGTGATCTGCGCCGGTATGGTGGGCCCCCAGACGGCGGCGCTGGCGGCGGACCGGGGACTCACACTCCACGACTACTTTGCCCGGGAGGAACTGGCGGTGGCCAATGCGGTGCCCACCGCCTTGCCGGTAGGACACTATCCCGCCCGCCGGGAACACACAGCCCCGCCCCTGGCCATGCCGGGGGCGGGGCTGAACTGTTAGCCGGCGGAAGGCTCCTGGGCGTCAGCGTAGCGGGTGTCGATGGAGGTGAAGTAGCTCTGGACAAAGGCGCGGAAGCACTGGCCCAGCTCCGTCAGGGGACGGCGCTTGTTATAGGCGATGCCCCAGTAGGCGGTGGGCGCGCCGTCGGCATACTCCCGGAACACCAGGTCGGGGTGTTTGCCCTGAAGAGAGAGCTCCTTGTACTTGACGGCGGGGACAATGGAGACACAGTTGTTGGACTCCACCAGGGAGGTGAGAAGGTCCAGGTGCCGTACGTCGTAGTCGATGATGGGAGTCAGGCCGAACTTGCTGTTCTCCGCGGCGCAGAAGGTCTCCTTGTTGACCCGGGAGCCGTCGATGGCCAGGTGTACCCCTGCCAGCTCCCGGTGGGCTACCGCAGGCAGGGCGGCCAGTGGATGCTCCCGGCGCATGAGCATGCCGAAGTTGCACGCATAGATGCGCTCATAGACCACCTCTTCCGACGGGGGCGGGAGCACCGTCATGGCCAGATCCACCTCGCACCGGTCCAGCAGACTGGTGACGTTGGGCAGGTCGGCCCGCTGGTGGATCAGGTTGACCTCGGGGTGCTCCAGCAGAAAATGCTCCAGGAGGGTGGTGTCGTCCGTCATGCAGACGATGGAGAGGGGCTCGGGCCGTCCGCTGTGCTGGTTCCGCACAGCCTGGACGCCGGCGTCCAGGAGTGAAACGGCCTGCTCCACGCTTTTCAGCAGCAGCTCGCCGTTCTGATTGAGGGCGATCTTGCCCCGCCGCCGCTCAAAGAGGGGGACGCCCACCTCCTCCTCCAACCGGGAGATGCTGGTGCTCAGATTGGGCTGGGAGACAAACAGGGTCTCGGCGGCCTTGGACATATTGCCCAGTTTGGCTACGGCGATGAAGTATCTCAACTGTGAAAGTTCCATGCCAACTTCCCTCCCGGTAAGTATATAAATTGCTTATACCGTTCTAAAGATTATATATTTTTCAAACGCGGCTGTAAAGGATATACTGGGCCTGCGTTAAAAAAATCACAAAAAGGAGAGGACGCGGAAAGGAAAGGGGCGGTTCAGGACTATACGGCGCGGCGCACTCAATTCATGAAATGACGGGCGGGCATCCGCTCCCCACTCAGGAGGATTGCGTATTATGAGAGAAAAAAGAGGATTTGGACCCTGGGGCTGGTTATTGCTGATCTTTGGGCTGCTGGTGTTTTTCAGCAATGGCGGCTTCTTTGCAGACGGAACCAACATCATTTCTCCCGCTGTGGCGGAACGGCTGAACGTGGATCAAAGCATCATCCTGACCATGAACTCCGTGGCCGGCATCGTCGGCGTGCTGATCGCCGTCGCAGCAGGGCAGGTGAACCAGCGCATCGGCCCCAGCAAAGTGGCCGCCGGCTGCCTCATTCTGGCGGGCTTGGGCCATATCGCGGCCTGCAACGCCGTCAATGTCCCCATGTACTTAATCGCCATGTGCTTTGTGGGCGGCGGCCTCAGCTCCGGCTCCTTTGTGGGTGTGGGTACTCTGGTGGCCATGTGGTTCCCCAAGAGACAGGGACAGGCCATGAGCATCGTGGCAATGGGCTCCAACTTTGGAACCATGCTCTTTGTCCCGCTGCTCAACGTCCTGGCGGGCTCGATCGGCATGCCCATGGGCTCTGTGATCTGCGGCGGCGTGGCCGCCGTGGTGGGTGTGATCGGCATGGCGCTTCTGCGCGATACCCCCAAGGAGCGGGGCCTCTATCCCGATAACGTCACCGAGGCCGAGTTCAAGGCCAACTACTCCTCCGCGCCCCCCGAGCTGGACAACTCCGGCTGGACCACCGGCAAGCTGCTGCGCACCAAGGAGACCTGGCTGTGCGCTCTGTCCACCGGCTTTCTGATGCTGGCCCAGATGGGCATTATGACCCAGCTGGTGGCCCGCAACATTGAGGTGGGCATTGCCCCCGATCTGGCGGTCAGTGTTATGAGCGCTATCGCCGTCATCGGAATTATTGGCGCGGTCATCTTCGGCCGCATCCTGTTCAGGCTGGGCATCAAGAAGGCCGGCGTGCTCACCGGCGTGCTGTATATTGTGGCCATGCTCTTCAACATCAGCGGCGTGATGCCTCTGGTGTGGGTGTCCCTAGCGGTTATCGGCTTCCTGGGCGCCGCAGCCCCCGCCCTGATGAACTCCGTCCCCGGCTCTGTGTTCGGCCGGGTGGGCTACGCCAAGGTCAACAGCGTGGTGTTCCCCCTGACCAACATCATCTTCATGTGCAACTTCGCCGTCAACGGCCTCATCAAGAAGCTGTTCAACAGCCTGAGCGTGGCTTACATCGTGTTTGCCGGGCTGGCGTTCCTTTCGATTCTGCTGATTCTCGCCCTGCAGGATCACAAGTATGACCAGGATTACATGGCCGCGCACAAGCAGTAAGCGGCCGGGCCCATAAATAGTCAATCTTTAGAAGGAGGTAAACGCAATGAGCAAGAAATCCCTTGTGGCGCTGGCTCATGGCCTGGACGTGCAGGAGAATGTCACCCGCGTCTTTGACATGATGGGCGGCGCTGCCAAAATGATTGAGCCCAACTCTACCGTTGTGCTCAAGCCCAACGCGGGGCACGCGGCTCCCCCGGAGTTCGCCGTGTGCACCCACCCCGAGACCGTCCGCGCCGTCATCCGTGAGGTAAAAAAGGCCAACCCCAAGCGCATTGTCATCGCCGAGGCCGCCGCCGTGGGCTGCGACACCGACGAGTGCTATGAGGCCTGCGGCATCGCCGCCGTCGCCCGGGAGGAGGGCGTCGAGCTGGTGGACATCAAGAAGGACAAGGACCTCATCAATGTAGCCGTGCGGGGCTACCGCTCCAACATCAGCCACGTCAAGCTGCCCCGCCTGTTGCTGGAGGCCGAGCACATCATCAACCTGCCCATCCTCAAGGCCCACGCCAGCATGGTGTTCTCCGGAGCGCTGAAGAACATCAAGGGCGTGGTGCAGGATCAGGTCCATGTTCAGATGCACCAGCAGAACCTGACCATGGCCATGATGGACGTGTGGTGGGCCTGCCGCGCCGACATCAACATCATGGACGTGATGCACGCCGCCAGCGGCTACTCCCCCCACACCCCCGTGCCCATCGAGGTGGACTGCATCATGGGCTCCTATGACCCCGTGGCGCTGGACCGCATCGCCTGCGAGCTGGTGGGCATTGATCCCGACGGCGTGGACTACTTCCGCGTGGCCCAGGAGGCCGGCCTGGGCACCACCAACCGCGACGACATCGAGGTGGTGGGCGACAAGGTGGCCGACTGCTACAAGAAGATGTGGGTCCCCTACCTGGAGGACATCCGCAACCGCTGGCCCGAGTATGAGGTCCACTGTGAGGGCGCCTGCTCCAGCTGTCAGGCCCTGCTGACCCTCAACATGGAGACGCTGAAGGCCATCGGCGTCTACGATGACAACACCGACATGGTGGTGGTGGCCGGCGGCCGGAACACCCTGTCCCCCGATACCCCGGACGAGAAGATCCTGCTCCACGGTAACTGCGCCCGCAAGCACCTGAAGGAGCATCCCAACGCCTTCTTCCTCCAGGGGTGCCCCCCTGGAGAGGGCTCCCTCTACATGTCCGTGCTGCGCAAGGAGGCCATGACCGGAAAGCCCGAGCAGATGCACTGGATCCGCGAGCGGATGGAGATCGACGCCCCCGCTTGGCGCTCCTACGTGGAAAAAGAGGCGGAGAAGTTCTATGGATCAGACGATAAGTAAGGGCTTTGTCTTTCTGGAAAACGCCCCAGAGCTGATGCGCCTGCTGGAGGACATCTTCACCGACGACTTCATGCAGGAGTATACCCGCTTTGAGAGCTTTGAGGGCTTCCGGTATTCCAGCGCCGTGATGGTCAACTGGAAGGCGGATACCCTGATCTACGCCCCGCCGCTGCTGGACGCCTTTGTGAAAGAGAGCACCGACTTCGCCACCTGGGACGAGATGGTGCGCTCCGCCACCGGCCTGCGCTACCGCAGATAACGCCTGTCCGCGGCTTTTCAGCACAGCCTGCGAGACCCCTCCGGGCCTCTACCGGACGACCCTTCGGAATGCTGAACCAGAACGAGGCCGCCAGACGCTTGTCCCCACAACGCCTGGCGGCTCGCCATATCCCGGCTGGGGCGGAGCAACGCCCCGCCGGGACACCTGCCACCCCGGCAATAAGGAGATATGTCATTATGAAGGTTGCAGATATCAAGCGCGCCGCCTGCGTGGGCGGCGGCGTGATCGGCTCCAGCTGGGCCATCCAGTTCGCCATGCGCGGGCTGGCCGTGACCCTGTACGACATCAACGACGAGCAGCTCAAAAGGAGCGAGGCCCAGATGCACAAGAGCCTGGATGCTCTGGAGCAATTTAACGCCATTACCCCGGAGCGCCGGGGGGAGATCGTGGCGGCCATCCGCCTGACCACCTCCATGGAGGAGGCCGTGGCGGACGCCCAGTTCATCCAGGAGAGCGGCCCGGAGCGCCTGGAGATCAAGCAGTCCATTCTGGCCCAGGTGGAAGCCTGCGCCGCGGCGGACGCCCTCTATGCCAGCTCCACCTCCGGCCTGCTCATCTCCGACATTGCCGCCAAGGCGGCCCACCCGGAGCGCTGCGTGGGGGCCCACCCCTACAATCCGCCCCACCTCATTCCCCTGGTGGAGCTGACCTCCGGCGACAAGACCGACCCCGCCCTGCTCCGGCTGGCCTACGACTTCTACCAGTCCATCGGCAAGGAGGCCGTCCTCCTGCGCCGGGAGTGCCCCGGCTTCATCGCCAACCGGCTCCAGCTGGCCCTCTACCGGGAGGTGCAGGATCTGGTGATGCGGGGGGTGTGCTCCGTGGAGGACGCGGACAAGGCCCTGGTCTACGGCCCCGGCCTGCGCTGGGCCATCTTCGGCCACAACATGATCATGCAGCTGGGCAACCCCGGCGGCCTGACCGGCATGGTGAATATGCTGGGCAACTCCGGCGACCGCTGGCTGGCCGACATGGCCTCCTGGACCCACCAGCCCGACAACTGGGCCGAGGTGGCCCAGCCCGGCGTGGACGAGGAGATGAAGCACTTCCCCGACCACATCGGCCACACCAACGAGGCGTGCGCGGCCTACCGCGACCAGATGCTCATTGAGCTGCTCAAGCTCCACAAGAAGCTGTAAAGGAGGAAACCGGGTGACCGCCAATACGACCGCATCCGTCCGGGCCTTCGCCGGCCGCCGCTGGCTGTGCCTGATCTCCGCCATGGTGATCTGCGTATGCGCCGGCTTCGGCTACGCCTGGAGCGTGCTCCAGACCCCCATCATCGCCCAGTTCGGCTGGGCCGACTCCGGGGTGGCCCTGGCCTACACCATCACGGTGGTGTGCTCCACCATGGCCCCCCTCCTCTTCGGCGGGCTAATCCGCCGCATGTCCAGCCGCCTTTGCGTGGCCGTGGGGGCCGTCCTCTTTGGCGCCGGCCTCTTCGCCGCCGGCCTGATAAGCCAGCTCTGGCAGCTCTACCTGTTCTACGGCGTGATTTCCGGCCTGGGGGTGGGCTTCATCTATCCCAGCATGATGGCCTATGTGGTGCGCCTCTTTCCCGACCGCTCCGGCATGGCCTCCGGCCTGGGCACCGCTGCCTACGGCTCCGGCGCCATCCTGTGGGCCCCCACCGCCGCCGCGCTGATGGAGAAGGTGGGCCTGGGCAGCGCCTTCCGGGTGCTGGGGGTGCTCTTCGCCGCGGTGATTCTGCTGGGCTCCCTGCTGCTGGCCGAGCCGCCGGAGGGATTCCACGCCGCCATGGCCCCCGCCGCCAGCGGCGGGCAGGGGAGCGGCGCCGACCTGAACCGGGGACAGATGGTGCGCACCGGGGCCTTCTACCGGATGGTGGCGGTATTTACCTGCGGCCTGGTGGCCGGGGTGATCGTCATCAGCCAGGCATCCCCCATCCTCCAGCAGACCCTGGGCTACGCCCCCGCCCGGGCCGCCCTCTTCGTCAGCGTGTTCTCCGCCTGCAACATGGCCGGCCGCTTCGTGTGGGGCAGCCTCTCCGACCGGCTGGGCCTGGTTAACACCGCCGGGGCGGTGTTCCTGCTGTGCATCCTGTCCATGGCCGCCCTGGCCGTGACGGGGACGGAGGGGCTGGTGCTCCTCTTCATGGGGGTGGCCGCCTCCTGCTACGGCGGACTGGCCTCCCTCCTCACCCCCCTCACCGCCCGCATGTTCGGCCCCCGCTACATTACGGAGAACTACGGCGTCATGTACGTGGTGTTCGGCCTGGCCAGCCTCATCGGCCCCAGCCTGGCCACCACCTTCAAGACCGCGGGAGGCGGCAGCTACACCGGCGCCTATGTGACCGCCGCGGCGCTGGCCGTCATCGGCCTGGCGCTCTCCCGCTTCCTGAAAGCCCCGTCCTGCAAAGGAGAATGATATGAAACTGAGTAAAGTGAGAACGGCCGAGGAGATCATCGCCCGGTTCAAGGATGGGCAGATCATCGCCATCGGCGGACAGACCAACCAGTACATGCCCGACCGCCTGATCGACTGCGTGCTGGAGAGCGGCGCCAGGCATCTGACCATCTACTCCATCGACTCCAGCGACCCGGGCCACGGCGTCAGCCTGCTGGTGGAGGCCGGCCGGGTGGACGCCATGATCACCACCCACGTGGGCACCAACCCCCTGACCAACGCCAAAATCCAGTCCGGGGCGCTGAAGGCGGAATTCAACCCCATGGGCACCTTCATCGAGCGCATCCGCTGCGGCGGCGCGGGGCTGGGCGGCGTGCTCACCAAAACCGGCCTGGGCACCGTGGTGGAGGAGGGCAAACAGATCATTGAGGTCAATGGCGAGAGCTATCTGCTGGAGACCGCCCTCCGCGCCGACATCGCCCTCACCCGCTGCCGCCGGGCCGACCCCCTGGGCAACCTGGCCTACAGCGGCAGCAGCGGCCACGCCTCCCACCCGGTGATCGCCACCTGTGGCGCGCTGTCCATCGTGGAGTGCGACCACTTCTGCGACCTGGGGGAGCTCGGCCCCGACAAGATCAAGGTGCCCGGCATGTTCGTGGACATGATTCTGGCGTAAGGAGGCGGGACAATGGACAACAGAAACTTTATCGCCAAGCGGGCGGCCGCCTATTTCCGGCCCGGCGACGTGGTCAACCTGGGCATCGGCATCCCAAGCCTCTGCGGCAGCTACGCCGTGGACGGCGTACTCTTCCAGAGCGAGAACGGCTTCATCGGCATCGGCCCCACGGTGCAGGAGGGACTGATGAAAAACGAGCGCTTCGTCAATGCGGGCGGAGTGCCCTTCGTCCCCGTGCCGGGGAGCAGCGCCTTCGATGTGGCCATGTCCTTCAACGTCATCCGCTGCGGACGTCTCGCCGCCACGGTGCTGGGCGGACTCCAGGTGTCGGCACAGGGGGATCTGGCTAACTGGGCCACCCCCGGCCGGGCCTTCGGCATGGGGGGCGCCATGGATCTGTGCAACGGCGCCCGGAAGGTCATTGTGGCCATGGAGCTGGTGGCCAAGGACGGCTCCCCTAAGGTGGTCAGCCGGTGTACCCTGCCCCTCACCGCTGTAAAGTGCGTCAACCACATCGTCACCGACCGCTGCGTCATCGACGTGACGGAGGAGGGGCTGGTCCTCTCCGAGATCCGGAAGGGCCACACCGTGGAGGAGATCCAGGCCGCGGTGGAGCCCGTGCTCCTGGTGTCCCCCGACTTGAAGGAAATGGAGGAAGATTGATATGGCAAAACCGCTGAGCAAGACGGTCGTGGTGGCCTATGGCCGCTCCGCCGTGGCCAAGTCTGGCAAGAAGGGCGCCCTGCGCAATCTGCACCCCATCGACATGGGCGGGCTGGTGCTCAAGGGCGTGATGGAGAAAATCCCCAAGTTGGACCCCGCCCTGGTGGAGGATGTGATTCTGGGCTGCGCCATCCCGGAGGCCAAGCAGGGCCTCAACCCCGCCCGGCTGGTGGCCGCCCGGGCCGGCCTGCCCTACACCGCCTGCGGCCTTACCGTGGACCGCTTCTGTTCATCCTCTCTCCAGGCCGTGGCCCTGGCCGCCTGGCAGATCGAGGCCGGACAGGCCGACTGCATCGTGGCCGGAGGTATCGAGTCCATGACCGCCCTGCCCATGACCCTGGACCGCAGCGGCGACATGGACCCCTGGCTGCTGGAGCACGACCCCGCCCAGTACATCTCCAACGGCGAGACCGCCGAGAACGTGGCGGAGAAGTACAACGTCACCCGGGAGGAGATGGACCGCCTGGCTCTGGAGAGCCACCGAAAGGCGGCCGCCGCCCAGGACGCGGGGTATTTTGACGAGCAGATCATCCCCCTGCCCGGCGTGGACGCCGAGGGCAACGAGATCGTCTTTGACAAGGACCAGGGTATCCGCCGTGACACCACCCTGGAAAAGATGGCGTCCATGAAGCCCTGCTTCCGGGAGAACGGCCGGGTCACCGCCGCCACCTCCTCCCAGACCAGCGACGGCGCGGCTTTCCTGGTGCTGATGAGCCGGGACAAGGCCGCCGAGATGGGCATCCGGCCCCTGGCCTCTTTCCTGGGCTTCTGTGTGGGCGGCCTGGATCCGGCCTACATGGGCCTGGGCCCCATCTACGCCGCGCCCAAGGTGCTGGAGTACACCGGCCTGACCATGGACGACATGGACGTGATTGAGCTCAACGAGGCCTTTGCCGCCCAGGTCAGCCCCTGCATCAGGGAGCTGGGCATGGATCCCGCCAGGGTCAACCCCAACGGCGGCGCCATGGCCCTGGGCCACCCCCTGGGTGCTACCGGCGCGGTGCTGAGCTGCAAGGCCATCTCGGAGCTGCGCCGCACCGGCGGCAAGTATGCTATGGTTACCATGTGTATCGCCGGCGGCATGGGCGCGGCAGGCATTTTCCAGACAGAGTAGACGGCCTTATTCTGCCCGTTTGTGAGGAGGTGAAAAAGAAGAGGGCACGGAAAAAGTAAATAAATAGAGAGGAGAAGATTTTAATGTCAGCTAGCGTACTAGTTTCCTTGATGGTGGTCATCATTGCTTTCGTGCTGTTTTTCTTTCTCAGTTTCCGTGGCGTCAACCTGTTTCTGACCGTCTTTGCCTGCACTGTGCTGGTGTGCCTGTGCACCCCGGACGGCCTGACCTCCATCTTCACCACGTTCCTGCCCTCCATGGGCAACATGTTTCAGCAGTTCTTCCTGCTCTACACCATCGGCGGCGCGTTCGGCTTCTGTCTGATGGAGAGTGGCCTGGGCGATGCCATGGCCACCCACATGATCAAAATCTTCGGTGAGAAGTGGATCGCCGTGGCCCTATTCGTCATCACCTGCCTGATGATGGCCGCCGGCGTGGCCTCCTACCAGTACGCTGTCCTGGCCATCTCCCTGCCCGTACTGAAAAAGCTGAATATGTCCCGGAAGGTGGCCCTGGCGGCCATGTCCGCCGGCGCCGGCTCTGTGGCCTACGGTACCCTCATTGGCATGCCAAACGCCCTGAACATCGCCCCAACCACCTACCTGGGCACCACCACCATGGCCGGTCCCGTCATCAGCCTGGTGTGTACCGCCTTTTCCGTGGCGTTCATCGTGGGCTACCTGATTCTCCTGAGCAAGCGCCTGAAGGCCAGGGGGGAGGGCTTTGTGACCTACGAGGACGACCCTAAAAACGATAAGGACGAGGCATCCCTGCCCCCCGCCTGGAAGGGATACCTCTGCGTGGCGGCCATCATCGGCCTGAGCCTGCTGTTCCAGTGGTTCGGCATCACCGCCATCCAGGCCACGACCTACGCTCAGGTGCTCTCCATCGCCCTGCTTTTCCTGCTGGTGGGCCGCAAGGGGCTGGCCCATCCCTTCCAGACCTGCGTGCGCGGCATTCAGGGCTCTCTGATCCCTGTCGTCTTTATTTCCATCGTGGTGGGCTACGGCACCGCCGTGCAGGCCACCCCGGTGTTCGGCTGGCTGGTGGAGCAGGTGCTCTCCCTGGATATGAACCCCTACCTGCTCACCTTTGTGGCGGTCAACCTGCTGGCCGGTATGACGGCCAACGGCACCGGCGGCGTGACCCTGTTTATGGAGAATTTCGGCGCCACGATTCTTGGCAACCCCGCCATCAATGTGGGAGCTCTGCACCGCATCGCCGCCATCTCCGGCGCGGGCTTTGACTCCCTGCCCCACAACGGGGCCATTGCCTTCCAGCTATCCGTGTTCAAGCTCTCCTATAAGGACGGCTACTTCCAGCAGTTCATGATGAGCGTGCTGGTCAACCTGCTGGCGGGGCTGCTGGCTGTGCTTATGGCAGTCGTGCTCTTCTGAAAGTGAAAAATCAATCCAATCCGTATATCAAATGAAATTTGGAGGTATGCATTATGGGAAAACCTATGGCCGATTATGTCAAGCTCCCCGAGCTGGAGGAGTACAAGGAGTGGTTCAAGGACTTCGCGGATCTGTACCGGGAGGACGGCATCCTTCAGGTAACCTGGAAGACCCTGGACGGTCCCATGCACCACAGCGGCATGTCCCACCGCGCCATCAGCCAACTGGTCCGCGTGCTGAGCCTGGACTACAAGAACGAGATCATCATCTTCACCCACATCGGCGACCACTGGATGACCGAGTCCGACCCCAACGGCTGGGAGACTTACTCCGAGCTGCCCACCCAGCGGTTCCAGCACCAGTATTTTGACGACACCAACCTCATCAAGAACATGGTGTTCGACCTGGACGTGCCCACCATCGGCGCCATCCCCGGCTCCGGCTTCCACTGGGACTCCGCCATGCTCAGCGACATCACCATCTGCTCCGAGGATACCTGGATGGAGGTGCCCCACGCCCACGGCGGCCTGGTGCCCGGCGACGGCATGGGCCTGATGGCCCAGCACTACTTCGGCACCAAGCGGGGCAACTACTACATGATGACCGCCCGCCAGTGGACCGCCCAGCAGATGCTGGACTGGGGCATGGTCAGCGAGGTGGTACCCAAGGATCAGGTCATGGCCCGCGCCTGGGAGATCGCCCGCATGTGGAAGACGATGCCCTATGAGAACCGCACCATCATGTCCAACCTGGCCAAGCGGCCGCTGAAGAAGCTGCTGGTGGAGGATCTGAAGCTGCACACCGTCTCCGAGCAGTACGGCTCCCTGCTGCGCATCGCCGCCGGTGACATGGGCGACCGCAATGCCGCACAGCAGGATGAGAAGTACATCAGCCAGACCAACGACTGGCGCTACACCTTCCCCCACATGCAGCAGGCACCCACCCGTGAGAGCTGGGCCGCCTTCCGCACCGAGCCCATCGAGTGGTTCAAGAAGGTGGAGGCCGGCGAGGCGGTCAACCCCTGCGACCCCACCCGCCCCGTGAAGCCCTACCGCCCCGATGGCGAGTAAGGCACTGTATGGAATCAGGAGGTAGTTACCATGGGAAAACCAATGGCGGATTACGTCAAGCTGCCCGAGTTTGACGAGTACAAGGAGTGGTTCAGGGACTTCGCCGACCTCAAGCGGGAAGACGGCATCGTGCAGGTGACCTGGAAGACCCTGGACGGCCCCATGCACCACAGCGGCATGTCCCACCGGGCCATGAGCCAGCTCACCCGCTGGCTGAGCCTGGACTTTAAAAACGAGATCATCATCTACACCCACATCGGCGACAACTGGATGATCGAGTCCGACGCCAACGGCTGGGAGACCTACTCCGAGCTGCCCACCCAGCGGTTCCAGCACCAGTATTTCGATGACACCAACCTCATCAAGAACATGGTGTTTGACCTGGATGTGCCCACCATCGGCGCCATCCCCGGCCCCGGCTTCCACTGGGATTCCGCCATGCTGTGCGACATTACCCTGTGCTCCGAGGACACCAAGATGGAGGTGCCCCACGCTCAGGGGGGGCTGGTGCCCGGCGACGGTATGGGCCTGATGTGCCAGCACTACTTCGGCACCAAGCGGGGCAACTACTACATGATGACCTCCCGCCAGTTCACCGCCCGGCAGATGCTGGAGTGGGGCATGGTCAACGAGGTGCTGCCCAAGGGCAAGGTGCTGGAGCGGGCCTGGGAGATCGCCCGCATGTGGAAGACCATGCCCTACGAGAACCGCACCATCATGTCCAATCTGGCCAAGCGGCCGCTGAAGAAGCTGCTGGTGGAGGATCTGAAGCTGCACACCGTCAGCGAGCAGTACGGCTCCCTGCTGCGGGTGGCCGCCGGGGATCTGGGTGACGAGAATTCAGCCCAGCAGGACGAGAAGTACATCAGCCGCGTGGGCGACTGGCGCTACGCCACCCGAGACATGGAGGAGCCCCAGACCGCCGAATCCTGGCGCACCATGCCCCAGAAGGCGGCCGAGTGGTGGAAAAAGGTAAACGCAGGTGAAATTGAGAACCCGTTTATTTTCGAGCACAGCAACGAGCCGGAGGACTACGAGTTTTAATTCCAAAGCGCGGAAGAAGGGGCGGCCGGTACGTCCCTTCTTCCTGTGCATTGCTTATAAAGGAGTGTCACAGCTATGGCAAAGACCATCATCACCGCCGCGCTGACCGGCGCGGTCACCCCCGCGGGCTACAAGATCCCCGAGACGCCCCAGCAGATCGCCAACGAGGCTTACGACGCCTGGAAGCTGGGCGCCGCCGTGGTACACCTGCACATGCGCGCCGGCGACGGCCTGGGCGCCATGGACAAGGAGAAGTTCCGCGAGACCATCAAGCTCATCCGCAGCCACAAGGACTGCGACGTGATCATCAACTGCACCTCCTCCGGCGCCTCCCCGGAGCACCCCGCCACCGACGACGAGCGCATGGCCCACCACAGGGAGCTGTCCGGCATCGAGATGGGCTCCTACGACGCGGGCTCCTTCAACTGGATGCCCGGCGGCGTGTTCGTCAACTCCCCCCAGTTTCTCCAGAAGCTGGGCGATCTTTACATGGAGAAGGGCATCAAGCCGGAGCTGGAGATCTTTGACGCTGGCATGCTGGGCGTGGCCAGCTACTTCGTGAAGAAGGGCCACCTGTCCACCCCCTGCCACTACCAGTTCTGCCTGGGCGTACTGGGCGGCATGCCCGCCACGGTGGAGAACCTGCTCTACCTGGTGCAGCACATCCCTGCCGGTTCCACCTGGTCGGCCTTCGGCGTGGGCAAGGGCCACCTGCCCATCCTGTTCGCCTCCCTGGCCCTGGGCGGCCACATCCGCGTGGGCATGGAGGACAACGTGGTGTATGAGGTGAAGGAGAACGGCGAGAAGGTCATGGCCACCAACCACATGCTGGTGGAGCGGGCCGTCAACGCCGTCAAGGCCTTCGGCAATACCCCCGCCACCCCCGACGAGGCCCGCCGGATGCTGGGCATCCCCGCCTTCGACGGCGGCCGGGTGCGCGCCGCCCTGGGCATTGACTAACTGAATTTCCTGGCCCCAGCGGCGGCAGGAGCGGACGCT
>UMHP01023234.1_pt1 | contig 22267 bp, 17 predicted proteins | sample 1965571 | NCBI WGS metagenome assembly UMHP01 (sample SAMEA4836103, study PRJEB28245) | human gut metagenome | biome: gut microbiome; material: fecal sample | place: Denmark | collected 2008
TCTGGCATTGAACATAGTGTGCAGGACTGCCTGTAGCTTATATTTATCGTCCGTTCGTCAACTAATATTTAATTAAACATCAATATTGCTGGTTTTCTTCATACTCAGGATAGTCCGACATATGCTCATATCCGGCTGGCTGGACATAGTATGAATAGCTTCCACTGTTATCGTCATCATAATATCTTATTTCAATAACTGGTTTAGTTGAATCGAAATTCTTCTCAAAAGGATTCTCTAGCTCTTTAAGTATAGCCTTAGCAAGTTCTTTATTATTGAAATTATTATAAATTAAAGAACTATATTCTGTAGAATCAAGAGAATATACACTTACATACATTGAATAAGCTGCGTTTGAAGATGTATTTGAAAGTGCGCTTGAAGCTGCATTTGAAGCTGTATTTGTATGTGCTTTTGAAGATACATTTGATGCTTCATTACTATCATTTATTATCTTTGTGAGTGCATTTTTCATCCGGTTAAAGGTTTCTGGATTATTGTCTGCACATGTCTTATTGGCAGCGTTGTAGTATGCATTTACAGATTCAGGCATGAGACTTGACAGGCAGAAGCTTGCTGAATACGTTGTTCCATTTCGTGAAAATACTGCTGTGACATATGATACGTCACCACCGCTATGGTTAGAGGTCTGGCTTACAAGCTGGTACCAGTCTGAAAATGGCATGTTTTTTATTTCTTTTAACATTATATTATATATATCACGTGTTTTATCTTCAGATATATAATCTGAAAAGGTGATATTAGCATCCTCGTATGAAGGAAGATTCTTATATTCTGAACAGAAATCCTCGTTTTTAGTGAGTGCACTGGCAAGCTTATTAACATCACTTTCCTTTAAAAATACCTTGCGGTATCTGCCTAAAATTCCATCTTTAAAGTATACTTCATATGTTACATAGTTCACAGAAGAACGTTTGTAATAAGGCAGTTCATTAAAATTATCAAGCTGTTCAGCGTTATCGTTGTATATATCAGCTATAAGCTTTATAGTATTTTTGTCGTTTATTTTTATATTTTTAATAACATTTTCAAAATAATCCGGATATTCAGACCTGTAATACCGGTTCTCGACAGATAATGTGATGTAATCTATGTTATCTGCGTTAGCACGGTAGGAAGTCATGTTGTTGATTCCGGCATTTAATAGAAATCCACATATAATAGCGAGCACATAAGCAACGATTATAGATGGGACTGCGTTTAATACACGATGAAGCTTTTTGCTTGATATGAGTTCGTATACTATGACGACTATGGCAGCTATTATAAATGCAATTATTGTATACATATAAGGTGAGGTGCCATATGAGTAATCCTCTTTTGACATCTGCACGTACACAAATGTTCCGAAAACACTTATAGTAAAGCCTATTACACATCGTATGGCAAACTGCAGCTTCCAGCTAAGGGCAGGCTTTCCAGCAGTTTCACTTTTCCTTATAGTAAATAATGCGCATGCTATGACAGCATATATGATTGCAAGTATAAGAGTATATGTGTTTGATACACCAGAAAGCAACATGTTAGATAAGTTGTCTGATGAAAAATACACAGGCTCAAATATTGACAGGAACTGTCCCGTCAGCATGTTGTATGAGTTGTCAAGCAAAGGCATAAAATGAGTTGATGATGCAGCTGCATATATGTTGCTGACTGTTGAATTCACAAGAATAAGTATGAATCTTGGCAGGAATATAATAATTCCCGACAGACATATATTACTGAATATATTTCCTGTGACAGAGCAGGCAAGTGCAATAGCAGCAGAGCATAAAAGTGCACATAAGAATTCTGCTGCATATACGTGAAATGTTGTAGAATAATCTACAATAAAATATTTACTGAATATGTGATAACATATAAAACCAGTTACATATGTTGAAAGCATTATTATAATCTGCCATGCTGTTATAGCAGCGAATCTTGAAAGAAAAAGATTCTGCCTTTTATATGATAATGAATGGTAGAAATCACTTGTACTTCTTTTGTTTAGAAAAAACCATGCATAAAGGCAGAGTACAGGTGTGATAAGTGCAATGACAATAAGCAGATAGGATGCCGATGATACAGGTGATACGATAGATGTGTAGTCAAAGCTGTTATTTGCTATAGCTACGCCTGAAGCCACAGCATTTTTATTTGCCTTAATCATGTTATTTATGTAGATACCATCCATGATTATAGGAAGGGCAGTTATGCAGATCATAATAGCTGTTGATATAATACCTATTATTTTAAGCTGCAGGAATGACTGCCAGAATAGTTTGACACTGAATATATTTCTGTTATTAAGTTTGTTATTCATTATAACCTCCATTTCTATGTGTAATATAAATCACATTAACAAAAGCTGGGATATAGATTTTATTTATTTGTTGTTTATTTCTATTTCAAGAGCATCATTGAATTCATAACCAAGAGATTCCATCTCATATGTGAATACTTCTTCAAGAGTGAGTGGTAGTACATCCAATATAACAGGATTCATGCCACGAAGGTAATGTATAGTTTCTTCACGGTCACCATTAACAATCATGTTTGCAACCGAACCCTGCTGACGGTATCTTGTTATATTAAGTCCTTCAAACTTTGACTTTCCGAATATGTTCTTAAATGCAATCTGTACTTTGAATTGTGATGTTTTAAGCTCAAGTACATCGCTGTCAAGTACAAGCCCGCCCTTGTGAAGAAGTGCAAGATGATCACATATGTCTTCAAGTTCACGAAGAGAGTGTGAGGTTACTATAACAGTTGCATTATATTCTGCTACATCGTTGCATATAAGCTTCTTAACTAGGTTACGCATAACTGGATCAAGTCCATCAAAGGTTTCATCAAAAAACATATATTTAGCTCTTGTTGAAAGTGCAAGAATAATAGCTGCCTGCCTTTTCATACCTTTGGAAAAATTGGCTATTGGTTTCTTTGGATTAAGCTCAAAAAGTTCAGTTAGCTTTAGATATCGATCCCAGTCAAAGCTGTTGTATATTGAACTGTATAGAGCAGCCATTTTGTTAATAGTTGCACCTGGCAGAAAAAATAACTCGTCTGCAACAAATACAATGTTTTCTTTTACTTTCGGATTTTCATATATAGGTGCATTATCAATGTATGCACATCCTTTATCTGGTTTATATATGCCAGACAATACTCTTAAAAATGTTGATTTACCAGCACCGTTGGAGCCGACCATGCCATATATGCATCCATCGCTTATGCTGCAGGTTATGTTATCGAGAGCGGTAAAATCCTCAAATGTTTTGTGAATACCTTCTGCTTTTATCATTGAAAAACCTCCTCTTAATTGTTATATTTTCATTTTGTTTTGGAATTATAGGTCCTTAAATACTTCATCAACAGCTTCCATAATCTCAGATTTAGTTATTCCGGCAAGAGCCAGTTCCTTGATAGCCTGCTTGAATTCCGGCATCTTTTCCCTTGAACTGGCTCCAAGAATATTAAGTGCTTCAGAAGATACGAAAGAGCCTTTTCCAGGTACTGTTATGATAAGCTTCATTCTGTCAAGCTCTGTATAGGCTTTCTGGATTGTGTTGGGGTTGATGGAAAGACTTACCGACAGGCTTCTTACTGACGGCATCTTATCGCCGCTGTTTAAAAGACCAGTCAGTATCTGTTCTTCAACCTGATTAATAAGCTGTTCATATACAGGCACTCGCGACATGACATCTATAACGAACATAGTGCTATCAATCCTCCTTATATAGTTTTATCAAATGCATTGATTGTACTAACTGTATTATCTTAAGTAGTACAGTTGGTACATTAAATATATTACATGTTATTTATAATGTCAAGATGAAAATGTGTATAATAGATTAATATATGATACCAGGGTCAAAAGGTCTAAACCCACATGAGCTCGCTCATAGGTGGGTGAAAGACCTTGTGACCCGCCCCAATATGAGCATAAAAGTGGGATGATAATCCCACGATATGCGAATATTGGGTAGGATTGTGGGAGTGCGTAGCACGGAACAATCCGTAGGTATCAAAGTCGGAGGCTTTTGACCCCGACATCTTAATATATGAAAATTTGTATGTTAGATTGATACATTGCTGTGTGATTAGCAATCGTTACATCATAATAATAAAATTATTAGTCAGACGAATATGTCGTATAACTTTGACTTAAAATAAATATATGGTAAAATATACAACGATAGTCACATCATTTTATCATTAAATAAAGTAAGAAACAGGGAGGTATATGATGAGCGAAGCATGTTCACATGATTGTTCAAGCTGTGGTTCAGATTGCGCAGAAAGAGAAGTGCCACAGAATACAAGAAATGATAATAATAAAAATATAAAGAAGGTTATAGCTGTTGTCAGCGGTAAAGGTGGAGTTGGTAAGTCACTTGTCACTTCAATGCTTGCGGTTAAGTCACGCAGGGAGGGACTTAAAACAGCAGTACTTGATGCTGATATAACAGGACCTTCTATACCTAAGTCGTTCGGACTTTCAGGTAAGGCCACCTGCAATGAAACCGGAACAGTAATCTATCCACCAGAAACTAAAACAGGAATTAAGACGATGTCTCTTAATTATCTTCTTGATAATGAAACAGATCCGGTTATATGGAGAGGACCAGTTATAGCAAGTGCTGTAAAGCAGTTCTGGGAAGATGTTGATTGGGAGGATATAGACTGTATGTTTATAGACTGTCCTCCAGGAACAGGAGATGTACCACTTACAGTATTCCAGACACTTCCTGTAGATGGAATTGTTGTTGTAACATCGCCTCAGGATCTTGTATCCATGATAGTAGAAAAGGCAGTTAATATGGCAAAGATGATGGATATCCCAGTACTTGGAATAGTAGAAAATATGTCATATTTCAAGTGCCCTGACTGCGGCAATATACACTATATTTATGGTAAGAGCAATATAGATGAAACTGCCAGGGAGCTTGGAATTAAGACAGTTGCAAAGATGCCTATAGACCCAGAGGTTGCTAAGCACATTGATGCGGGCAGGGCAGAGGAACTTGATACAGCTGCACTTGATGGTGTGTTTGAAGCTATTAAAAACTGTTGATCATGTAATTCAGTCTGCATTAGATGAAAAGTAAAAAACAGCCTGAATTATAAGTAGAAAGCATAGATATTGGTAAAATTGCAGTCAGAAATGAGGGTTAATATGAAGCATGTGATTATGTTTAAAGGTGGAGTAGAAACACTTGAATTTTTTTCAGTAGAAATATCCAGATATCTGCCAGAGGATGAATATGATGTGTTCTGGTATGACCTTTTTATGTCTGAAAGCAGTTTTGTCCATTTGCTTGAAATTTATAATACACATAAAGATGAAGAGTTTGTTGTACTTACATTTAATTTTGAGGGACTTGAGGGAGAAACAGGACTGTATCAGAAGCTTAACTGGAATTTCTGGGATTATTCAGGAATAAAGGTTGTTAATATAGTTGTAGATCATCCGCTGTATTACCACAAATATCTTGCAGGCAGACCAAAGAATTATGTGCAGATAGATATTGATAAAGTTCATATGGAATATATGAACAGGTTCTATCCGAATGTTAAAACTCTGTTTATGGCATCTGCGGGAACAGAGGTTAATAAAGACAGAAAAGCATATGAAAAGGGTGCATATATACCTGTTAAAGACAGACCGATGGATATTATATTTACAGGAAATTATACACCAAAGCATATATTAAGAAAGCAGATAGATAATCTTGAACAGGATTATATAGATTTCTATGAGAAAGTGTTATCAGATATTATAAATCATCCAGATATGACGATAGATGAGGCTGCCGAGAAACATTTAAGAGAAGAATTCATTGATCTGACAGATGAGCAGCTGTGCAATTGTATGCCGGGTATGATGTATGCTGACCTTAATGTACGGTTCCACTACAGAGAGCTTGCTATAAGGGCACTGGTGGATTCCGGACTTAAGGTCAACACATATGGAGAAGGATATAACTATATAGTATGTGAGCATCCTGAAAATATCATACAGCATGGAAGTGCGAATTCCCAGCAGTGCCTGGATAATATAAGCCAGGCTAAGATTTCATTAAATGTTATGCCTTGGTTTAAGAAAGGGGCACATGACAGGGTATTTAACAGCTGTCTTAACGGTGCAGTGTGTCTTACAGACTCATCTTCATATCTTGATGAAATATTTACAGATGGCAAAGATATATTGTTTTATGATTTAAATATGTTAAAAGATTATGAAATGTCAGGATATGATTATAAGGTTATAGAACCAATGATAAAACGGGTCAGGGAATTGCTTATGGATGACACAGCTCTGCAGAGTATTGCAGACAATGCATATGAGTTATGCAGGATGGAGCATACATGGGAGAATGTTACATATAGTCTTATGAATCAGGGAATATTGTAAAGCAGATGATTAAATGTCACGAAATATGTTCTTAACTAAAAAAGTTCTGAAAAGATGAAAATGTTTATAAAATAGGGTTTGACGCGGCTATGATAATATGATATACTGATGTATACATGCGGATGTGGCGGAACTGGCAGACGCGCTAGATTTAGGTTCTAGTATCGTACGATGTGCAGGTTCGATTCCTGTCATCCGCATTATTTTATAATTTGTTATCATAAAAAGTGGGAAGACATGTCTTAGATTTAAGGATGTGTCTTCCTGTTTTTTTGTGAAAGTTTTTTTGTGAAAAATACTTTACATATATTGTAAAAAGTAGTATATATAAAAGTATCAAAAAGCTACTTTTATAAAGGCGGTGAAAATATGTCGGATAATAAGTATATTCCGGGAGAGTTAAGAAAGAATAAAGACGGTCTTACGGAGAAAGAGTTCCTGGCACAGTATAATCCTGGACATTATGAAAGACCAAGTGTTACAGTGGATATGCTGCTTTTTGGCATGAGCAGTGACCTTAAAGGACTTAAGCTTCTTCTCATAAAGAGAAACAATCATCCGTATATAGGCTGCTATGCACTTCCAGGAGGTTTTGTTGGTATAAAGGAGTCAGCATATACAGCGGCATGCAGGGAGTTAGAGGAAGAAACCGGGCTTAAGGATATATATATGGAGCAGTTATATACTATGAGCCAGCCTGACAGGGATCCAAGAATGAGGGTTATAGATATTGCGTATATGACACTTATACCTGTAGATGGAATGAAGCCACAGGCAGGGGATGATGCCAGTGAAGCATTATGGTTTGATATAACATTTGATAATAAGCTGCTTACTTTCAGTAACAGTGAGAAGAATATTAACATAGCCTATTCACTTAAGGAAAAGATATTTAATAACGGAAGATTAAAGGTTAAGAATTATATTCCTGAGCTTATCAGTGAGGAAGCACTTGCTTTCGACCATGCACAGATTGTTCTTGAAGGACTTATGAGATTAAGAAATAAGACAGAGTATTCTGACATAGTATTTAATCTTATGCCACAGGAATTCACGCTTCCAGACCTTCAGAGAGTATATGAGATAATACTTGGCAGAAAGCTTTATAAGACGAATTTTAAAAGAAATGTTGATAATAAAATAAAATCACTAAACAGAAAAGGCGTTTCCATAACTGGCAACAAGGCTTCGGAGTTGTATGAGTATGTTCCTGACTAAAATGAAAAGGATTAGGCGCACCGCATACATTGTAAGAGAGGGATGTGCGCAGAAAAGAGGAAAATTATGAGATTACATCCAATAATAACAAGTTTATTAGAAACAGATATGTATAAGTTCAGTATGGGACAGGCGATATATCATCAGTTCTCAGATTATAAGACAACATGGACATTCAAGTGCCGTAATAAGGATGTGCATTTCACAGAGGAAATGGTTGAAGAGATAAGAGAGCAGATAAAGCATTTTTGTACATTGAGATTTACAGAGGATGAGCTTGATTATCTTGAAAATGTAAAGTGGATGAAGGGCAGTTATGTGGACTTTTTAAGATTATGGCAGGCAAGATATGCAGATTTTAAGATAACTACGGATGCAGAATGTGGACTTAGTATCGAAACGTTTGGTACATGGCTTAACACATCAATGTACGAGATACCAACACTTGCTATCGTAAATGAAGTGTACTTCAGAATGGCTTACGATTATGATGAACTTCTTGACAGCTTTAAGGAGAGATTATCGGCTAAAATGGCAGCACTTGAAGCAGATGCCGCTGTTGAAACAGAAGGAAAAGAAACTGTATACAGATTAGGAAGCTTTAGCGAGTTCGGACTTAGAAGACGATTATCAGCTGAGGCACAGGAGCTTGCCGTTAAGGCGTTATCAGAGGCTGACTATAAAGGCAATTCATTATTTGTAGGAACAAGTAATGTTTATCTTGCAAAGAAATATAATCTCACACCAGTAGGTACTATGGCACATGAGTGGATTATGTGTACGGGACAGGGTAATCACAAGCACAATCCGGCATATTCTAACTGGTATGCACTTGATGCATGGGTAAGGGAATATGGCATACTTAATGGTATAGCACTTACAGATGCAATAACAACAGACTGCTTCTTAAAGGATTTCCAGCTCACATATGCAACACTTTTTGGTGGCGTAAGACATGACAGCGGAGATCCTTATGCATGGGGTGAGAAAATGCTTAAGCATTATGAGAGTCTTGGAATAGATGCAAGAAATAAAACTCTGTTATTTAGTGACAGTCTTGATTTTGACAGGGCTGACAAGCTGTATAGATATTTTAATGGCAGGGCAAAGGTAGCATTTGGAATAGGAACGTATATCAGTAATGATACGAAGGTTCCAGCACTTAATATCGTTATGAAAACGACAAAGTGTAACGGAATGGATGTTGCTAAGATATCAGATAACCCTGGCAAGGGTATGTGTAAGAATCCTGAATACGTTGAATATCTGCAAAGATGTATAGACTGGAGAATGAACAACGACAGATAAATAAAAGAATAATCCGCAGGCATGAAAGCAGGGGCTTTTGATAAGAACATCAAAAGCTCCTGCTTTTTAAAAAACATATAAGAATATAAAATAAATCAAATAAATATATTGACATGTTAGAACTAACATGTTAGTATGTTATCAATAAAGAAATGCTGTAACAGTAATAATATAATTGTTATGGCTGCCACAGTTAATGGGTAACATAAAAGGTGGATGATCATTTTTTATTTAAGGAGGATTTTTTATTATGGATATGACATTAAGATGGTATGGACCAGGATATGACAGTGTAACACTTAAGCAGATAAGACAGATTCCGGGGGTTAAGAATGTTATTACAACACTTTTCGGCAAGCAGGCAGGGGAGTTATGGCTGCCAGAAGAGATTGCAGAGCTTAAGAGAGTGGTTGAAGCGGAAGGCTTAGGAATAGCAGGTATAGAGTCAGTTAATGTTTCAGATGACATTAAGATTGGTACAGCTAAGAGAGATGAGCATATTGATAATTACATCAAGACATTACAGGCACTTGGTGAAGCAGATATTCATATGGTATGTTATAATTTCATGCCAGTATTTGACTGGACACGTTCTGAGCTTGCAAGAGTAAGAGAGGATGGTTCAACAGTTCTTGCTTATAATCAGGATACAGTAGATATGATTGATCCAGAACACATGAAGGAATCAGTGGCAAAGATGTCTAATGGTTTCGTTATGCCAGGCTGGGAGCCAGAAAGACTTGATCATCTTAAAGAGCTTTTTGAGATGTATAAGGATGTAGATGCTGATAAGCTTTTTAACAATCTTGTATATTTCCTTGAAGCTATCGGACCTGTATGTGAGAAGTATGATATAAAGATGGGTATCCATCCTGATGATCCAGCATGGCCTATATTCGGACTTCCAAGAATCATGACAGGTAAGGATTCTGTTACAAAGCTTCTTGATGCAGTTGATAAGCCTTATAATGGCATCACACTTTGTACAGGCTCATTTGGTTCTAACCAGAATAACGACATCTGTGAGATTATTAAAGCCTGCAGAGGAAGAATACCTTTCGCACATGTAAGAAATCTTAAGTATAATTCTCCAAGAGATTTTGAAGAGGCTGCACATTTATCAACAGATGGCTCTATGGATATGTATAAGATCATGAAGACCTTACATGATACAGGTTTTGATGGTGTGATCAGACCAGATCACGGAAGAATGATATGGGATGAGGTAGCTATGCCAGGCTATGGTCTTTATGACAGAGCATTAGGAGCAACATATCTTAATGGCTTATGGGAGGCTATTGTTAAGTCAGAAAGATAAATCGTTTCAGACATATATCAATTGATTAATTTATGTCCATAAGCAGGGCAAGAATGGAGGATTATTATGAAGCTTTCAATAGAAGGTATTAAGGATAAAAAAGAATGGGAAAAGGCAGGGATAAAGCTTCCATCATATGATGTTGAGAAAGTTGCCACAGCAACAAAGGAAGCACCTGTATGGGTTCATTTTGGAATAGGTAATATTTTCAGGATTTTTATAGGTGGGATAGCAGATTCGCTGCTTGAGCAGGGATTATCAGATAAAGGAATCACTTGTGTTGAAACATTTGATTATGATGTGGTTGATAAGATATACACACCATTTGATAATCTTGTTATGGCTGTTACATTAAAGGAAGATGGAAGTACAGATAAGAAGGTGCTAGGTTCTCTTACAGAGGCTGTTAAGGCACAGTCAGCAGTAGAAGAAGACTGGTCAAGATTAAAGACAATATTTGCAAGTCCGCAGCTTCAGATGGTTTCATTTACAATAACAGAAAAGGGATATGCGCTTCATGATGCAAAGGGAGAGTTTTTCCCATTCATCAAGAGTGATATTGATAATGGACCTGATAAGGCATCATCTGCTATGGCAGTTGTAGCTGCTCTTTTATTAGAAAGATTTAATACATGCAAGGCACCTTTAGCTGTTGTATCTATGGATAACTGCTCACACAATGGCGAAAAGTTAAGAAACTCAGTGACAGAAATGGTAAGTGAATGGGCAAAGAAAGGCTTTGTTGGGGAAGATTTTGTTAAATATGTCAACGATGAGAATACGATATCATTCCCATGGTCTATGATAGATAAGATTACTCCAAGACCAGCAGATTCAGTTGCAAAGGCATTGGATGATGCTGGCGTTGAAGCTATGGCACCAGTTATTACATCTAAGAGGACTTATATAGCTCCTTTTGTTAATGCAGAGGGACCACAGTATCTTGTTATAGAGGACAGATTTCCTAATGGAAGACCACAGCTTGAAAAGGCGGGGGTTTATATGACAGACAGGGATACTGTTAACAAGGTAGAAAGAATGAAGGTTACTACATGTCTTAATCCGTTACACACAGCACTTGCAGTATATGGCTGTGTATTAGGCTATGACCTGATAGCTGATGAGATGAAGGATAAAGAACTTTCAGAGCTTGTAAGAAGAATAGGACTGGTTGAGGGAATGCCAGTTGTTACTAATCCAGGAATTATAGATCCTGTTAAGTTTGCGGATGAGGTTATTAATGTCCGTATACCTAATCCATTTATGCCGGATACACCACAAAGAATAGCAACAGACACATCACAGAAGGTCGGGATAAGATATGGAGAAACAATCAAGGCATATGTAGCTAAAGATGGAAGTGCAAAGTCGCTTACAGCTATTCCACTTGCAATTGCCGGCTGGTGCAGATATCTTCTTGGTGTGGATGATGATGGCGCTGCTTTTGAGTTATCACCAGATCCTATGGCTGATGAATTAAAAGACCAGATTAAAGGTATTATATGGGGTGATCCATCATCTTACACAGGTCAGTTGAAGAATTTGTTGTCAAATGTTAATATATTTGGTATAAATTTATACGAAGCAGGAATCGGTGATAAGGTTGAAGAGATATTTGTAGAAGAAATATCAGGAAAAGGTGCAGTAAGAGAAACACTTAAGAAGTATCTTTAATTTATATAAATACATTGCCGTTCAGAGCTTGGAACTTATTTGTTATACAAGCCCTGGGCGGTATTTTGTTATATGATGTAAAAAACAGCTATATCTGCAGCTATACATATCATCATAAGGATTATTTTCTGAAAAAGGAACCATTTATCAATATACAGAAAGGTTGTACAGCTATGGAGAAATCATTAAACGAAGAAACATATGAAAAATTAAAATACGATATAATGAATTTTAAGCTGCTTCCGGGAGATTCCATAAGTGCCCAGAAGATTGCTTTAAGATATGATGTATCAAGAACACCTGCAAGAGAGGCAATAGTTAATCTTGAAAAAGAGGGACTTTTAAAAATCATACCACAGTCTGGAACATATGTAGCCTGTATTAACTGTAAGCGTTCGGAGCAGGAATGGTTTGTCAGAAAAAGTCTTGAGATTGGAATGGTGGATGCAATATTTGAAAATGCCAGCGATGATATGCTTGATAAGATGACACAGCTTAATAACCGTCTTATTAACTATAAAGAAGAAGTGGAAAATATTCCAAGAATAGAGATAGATAATGAATTTCATAAGTTGATATACGAATGTTCCGGTGAAAAGCTTGCCATGAATATAATCCAGACACAGATGAGTCATTATAACAGGATAAGGTATCTTGCGGAATTAAATAAAAGCATAAGCGCAAAGACCAATGATGAACATGAAATGCTTATAGAAGCAATAAAAAATAAAGATAAGAGAATGTATCTTCGTGTTATAAAGGCACATATAAGCAGAATATTTAATGAGCTTGATAAGCTTAAGGGAATATATCCAGAATATTTTGAAAAAAACTGACGTAATATATTATGATGTGAGTGTCAAAAGTGAATTTTGCCACTTACATCATATTATCCTTACGGCAGTTTTTTTGATTTATAGCTTATTTGTGTTGTATCATTTCGCGGTATTGCGTAGGAGTCATGTTTTTAAGCTTTTTAAAAAGCTTGGTAAAGTAGTTCACATCGTTGATGCCACATTGTGCGGCAATATCCTGGATAGCTGACTGTGTTGTGTTGAGCAGATATATTGCATGCTCGATTCTTTTATTGTTTACGAAGTTTGTCAGAGTTACTCCCGTTTCTTTTTTAAAGAGCGTTGATAAATAACTGCTGTTTAACATAAACTCTTCTGATAAAGCGTTAAGGCTTAAATCAGCTGTGAGATTAAAGGATATATAGTTGATTATATTCTGTATAGGCTTGCTATATGCCCGTAATGAGTATGACTGGACAAGAAGACAATATTTTCTTGTCATTTCATTTTCTAATACTTCAAGCTGTGCGATTGATGTGCAGTCTTCAATTTTAATTGCAAATTTGCGCGATATTTCATCCAGATGTACTGGATGTATATATGCAGTCTGTGCAGCTTTACGGCAGATTGTATTTAGTATGATCATAAAGTTCTTTCTGTCACGAATAGAGTCAGATAAGCGTGGCTTTATATTAGCAGAGTTAAGATGTTCCATACTTTCAATTGACCTGTAATCTCCATGTGCTATACATTCCATAAGAAATGCTTCATTTTTATAGTGGGATTCCAGAACTTCGATAGATTTTTTTGTAGGCTCAGGTGCCTCTTCTTTATACATATATTGTGTTGAATTTTTATTAAGTATATGTTTTTTTTCAATAGTATAATTATTACCCCAAAGCTTGCTGCAAAGACAGCTTATAATAGCTGTAATACAGCGTTCATCAGCAAATACTGGAAGAGCAGAGTAGTACAGCTGCATAAATTCATTATACTGCACAGGAACTGAATTGTAAGAACATAAGTCATGTATTCTCTGGTTAGTGTATCGTTCATATGAAAATGGGCCTGCTATGAATACTCTTGTGCTGTCCGGAAGCTTAATATGTATATATTCACATGAAAAGCTGTCATGTATAAATAATGCAGTATTATCCCTGTTATAGGAGCTGATGAACTTGCTGAAGTTTTCTTGATTATTCATATTAGCATTCTGGGTGAAAATGTTATTTCTAAGTCCACCATCAATTTGATTATCCCATATGTAAGGAGTGTCAATAATGTAGGATGGAATTTTTATTTGCGATAAAAGCTCAATTGTATAATCTAAATATATTTTATATTCCATATATATCCCCCAAAACTATGTATTTGCGTTGTTTAAGGATTGCGTGAATTGTATAGCAATGTAGCAATCCTGATACATCATATTATAGCATAAGTTGTATAAAATATTATCTAATAATTATTATTTGTAAAATAATTTTTTGAATTATGATATGTACGTGAAACATAAATTTAATGTCTGTAACAATTATAAAATAAAAAACTAACATGTCACAAACACAATACTAACATGTCAATATAGACACAACTGACATGTTAGTATAATTTAAATATAAAAGGGTATAATTTTTAGTATAAAAATTGCACGGGTAAAAATTGTACGATAAATACTAAATATAGTAATAACAGAAAATGTATAAAAAAGTTATTATAAGACCATAGAAAACAAGCACACAAAGGGGTGCAAACAAATATTTAAAGACGGTCTTTAAAAGAATTCAACGCAAAAATATAAGGTGTACATATTGCATATAAGAATGTGTATGTACAGAAATGGAGGATGTGTAATGAATGATACTAATGGAAAGGTAAAGCCTTTCGGTATAAAAGATAAGCTGGGCTATATGTTTGGTGATTTTGGTAATGATTTTACATTTTTATTATCAGCAATGTTTTTACTTAAATTCTACACAGACGTTATGGGTGTTTCAGCAGCACTTGTAGGACTTATGATGATGGCAGCAAGATTCGTTGATGCGATAACAGATGTAACTATGGGACAGATAGTTGATAGAAGCAGACCTGGTAAGAAAGGTAAGTTCGCTCCTTGGATAAGACGTATGTGTGGTCCAGTTGCAGTTGCTTCATTTCTGATGTATGCAACATATTTTAAGGGAATGCCAATGGGCTTTAAGATATTCTGGATGTTCTTCACATATCTTCTCTGGGGAAGCGTATGTTACACAGGAGTTAATATTCCTTATGGTTCAATGGCATCTGCAATATCAGATAACCCAACAGACAGAACATCACTTTCTAACTGGAGAACAATTGGTGCAACACTTGCACAGACAGCTATTGGTGTTATATTACCACTTGTAGTATATTATACAGATGCAGCCGGTAATTCAGTATTATCTGGCGAAAAGATGATGATTGGAGCATTAATCTGTTCAATAGGTGCAGTTATATGCTATATGCTCTGCTATCATATGACAACAGAAAGAGTTAAGGTAGAACAGAATACACAGAAGTTCTCATTCAAGGAACTCATTAAGCAGCTTGTTCATAATAAGTCATTAATAGGAATTATTGTATGTGCATTAGTATTCTTACTTGCACAGTTATCATTAAGCAACATGAATGCTTATGTATATCCTAATTACTTTGGTAACATAAAGGCTATGTCTATTGCAAGTCTTGCAGGAACAGTTGTTATACTTGCACTTTCAACCTTTATAGTAAAGCTTGCTTCAAAGATAGGTAAAAAAGAATTATCAATGATAGGATGCTTTATAAGTGCAGCTTCTTTCATACTATTATTCATAATTCATACACACAATGTATGGGTATGGGTAGGATTAATAATCGTAGCTACAATAGGAACTTCAATGTTCAATATGGTAATATGGGCTATGATCACAGATGTAATTGACGAGTCAGAGGTTCAGACAGGAGTCCGTCAGGACGGAACAATTTATTCAGTATATTCATTTGCAAGAAAGCTTGGACAGGCTTGTTCATCAGGTTTATCAGGAGTGCTTCTTTCAATAATAGGATATACTTCATTAACAGCCTTTGATCCAAAGGTAGTAGACGGAATATATAACATTACCTGCCTTGTTCCAGCAGGAGGAATGATATTACTTTTACTTGCTTTACGGTTCTTATATCCTCTTAATAAGAAGAGAGTTGAAGAGAATGCAGAGAAACTTAGAATTAAGAGAAATGAAAAATAAAATTATTATACAAAATTATTAAAATCACAGGAGGAATCAATTATGTTATATCCAATTTTAACAGAATCAAGATTATTAAGTGACTTAAGCGGAGTATGGGATTTTAAGTTAGACAATGGCAAAGGCTTTGATGAGAAATGGTATGAAGCACCATTAAAGGATGCAGATACTATGCCAGTTCCAGCTTCATACAACGATTTAAAGGAAGGAGCTGATTTCAGGGATCATTATGGATGGGTATTCTATCAGAGAAAAATTTCAGTTCCATCATATGTAAAGAGTCAGAGAATTGTATTAAGATGTGCAGCAGTAACACATTATGCAAAGATTTATCTTAATGGTAATTTAATATGTGAGCATAAGGGTGGCTTCCTTCCATTTGAGGTTGAGTTAAATGATGTATTAGAGGATGGTGATAATCTTCTTACAATAGCAGTTAATAATGTTATTGATTATACAACTCTTCCAGTTGGTGGTAAGGCTAATATGATGAGCGGTCTGATGGGCGGAATGGGTGCAGGAGCATCTGAAAAGCCTCAGAATAATCCTAACTTTGACTTCTTTAACTACTGCGGTATCACAAGACCAGTTAAGATATACACAACACCTAAAACTTATATCAATGATATTACAGTAACATCAGATATTGACTTTGGAAAGGAAACACCATCAGCAGTACTTAACTATGCTGTTGATATTGAGGGTGTGGATAAGGATAGCACAGCTTGTAAGGTTGAGGTGTTTGATGCTGAGGGTAACAAGGTTGCAGAGGCAGCAGGAACACAGGGAAAGATTGAACTTGAGAATGTAAAGCTTTGGCAGCCATTAAATTCTTATCTTTACCAGATAAAGGTTACAGCAGGAGAAGATGTATATACTCTTCCATATGGTGTAAGAAGCGTAAGAGTAGATGGAGTTAAGTTCCTTATTAATGAAAAACCATTCTACTTTAAGGGCTATGGAAAGCACGAGGATACATTCCCTAACGGACGAGGAATTAATCTTCCTATGAACACAAAGGATATATCTATTATGAAGTGGCAGCATGCTAACAGCTTCAGAACGAGCCATTATCCATATAGTGAAGAGATGATGAGATTATGTGACGAGGAAGGTATCGTTGTTATTGATGAAACAACAGCAGTAGGTGTTAACCTTCAGTTTGGTGGCGGTGCTAACTTTGGTGGAGAAAGAATCGGTACATTTGATAAAGAACACGGAGTTCAGACACAGGAGCATCATAAGGATGTTATAAGAGACCTTATTTCAAGAGATAAGAACCATGCATGTGTTGTTATGTGGAGCATTGCCAACGAGCCTGACTCAGCAGCAGAGGGCGCATATGATTACTTTAAACCATTGTTTGACCTTGCAAAGGAAATCGATCCACAGAAACGTCCTTGCACATTAGTAAGTGTTCAGGGAACAACTGCTGATACTGATTGTTCTTCTAAATTAAGCGATGTTATATGCCTTAACCGTTATTATGGCTGGTATTTTGGTGGACCAGACCTTGAAATCTCTGAAAAAGGACTTCGCAAGGAACTTTCAGACTGGGGCAAGCTTGGAAAACCAGTAATGTTTACAGAATATGGTGCAGATACTGTCAGCGGACTTCACGATACAACATCTGTTATGTATACAGAGGAATATCAGGTTGAGTATTATGAGATGAACAATAAGGTATTTGATGAATTCGAATTCGTAGTTGGTGAGCAGGCATGGAACTTTGCAGATTTTGCTACAAGCCAGAGCTTACTCAGAGTACAGGGTAACAAGAAGGGCTTATTCACAAGGGATAGAAAGCCTAAGATGGTAGCACACTACTTCCGTAACAGATGGAGTGAAATTCCAGAATTCGGTTACAAGAAATAAGCTTATGCTGGCAGAATACATTTGTGCCTGTATAATATGATGTAAGTGTGATACTCACATCATAAAATAAAACAAACATACTAAGTGATTAGTATAAAAACTTTCCAATATTATAGTAACAACAAACAGGAGATATGCGGGATGACTGCATATCTCCTGTTTGTGTATACAATGAATATATAAGATATATATAATGAGCAATAGTAATAATTGTAATTATAGCAATTATTATGTTAAAATGATATAAGAGTCAGGATACATTCTGATTCTTTTATCATAAAGAGTATTTTGATTAAAATATAGTGAGAGGGTAACAGAGTATGCAGTATAAACTTTATAACGACGATTTTGATGTAATAATTGATTCAAAAGGATGTGAGATAATATCTGTAGTAAGAAAGCAGGATTCAAAGCAGTATATATGGAACGGCAATCCGGATGCATGGAAAAGACATACACCAGTTCTTTTTCCACTTGTAGGAAGATATAAGAATGATACTTCTGTATATAAAGGAAAAGAGTATCATATGACACAGCATGGCTTTGCAAGAGATTCTGAATTCACATTGGTTCATAAGGAAGATAATGTGATAATAATGAGTCTGACATCAAGTGAAGCAACAAAGCAAAAGTATCCTTTTGATTTTGAATTGATGATAACTCATAGACTTAGTGGAAATAATATAAGCACAATATGGGAAGTAAAGAATACTGGTGATGATGTTATGTATTTTAGTATAGGCGGACATCCGGCATTTGTATGTGGTGATAATGCTATAGGAGCACAGTTAAGGTTTGATACTGAGAATGATAATGTGGCTTATAAGCTGTTATCAGAGGATGGACTTCTTATGCCAGAGGAACATTATCTTACGCTTGTAAACAACAATGTTACAATCACAAAGGAGTTTTTTGATAAAGATGCTCTCATTGTTGAAAACAGTGGGATTGAGAGGGTAAGCTTAAGTAAGGATTGTGAACCAGTTGTAGAAGTTATGTTTAAGGCGCCTGTTTTCGGACTATGGTCAGCAGCAAGAAAAGGAGTACCTTTCGTGTGTATAGAACCATGGTACGGAAGAACAGATGCCATAGATTCAGACGGCAGTCTTGATGCCAGAGAATGGGGCAACGAGCTGGCAGGAGGTGAAACATTTACAGGGGGATATAGATGTAAGTTTCTATAATGTATATTTAATGATACCAGGGTCAAAAGGTCTAAACCCACATGAGCTTGCCAAATAGTTATAATCAGCAATCAATCCCCAATCTGCCGCCCAGTTCCATCCATATGGAAGTTTTCACGGATGATAAGCTGGGATACTGGAACAATCTCATATCCTTGTTCTTCAAGGCTTGTGAGTACTGTATCAAGGGCTTCGGCAGTGAACTTCGCACCATTATGCATAAGAATTATAGAACCGTTACCAAGAGCTTTATGTCTGGTGACGGTTTTTATTATGCTGTCAACGCCGTAGTCTTTCCAGTCAAGGGAGTCAACATCCCACTGCACAGGATAGTGGTTACAGCCGTATACTGTGTTGATAAGCAGTGAATTATAGTCACCATAAGGTGGTCTGAATAGAAAGCAGTCATATCCTGTAAGTTCTTTGATTTTATTATCAACTGCGGTTATTTCTTCTTTCTGTTCAGAGGCATTCAGTTTGCTCATTTCCTTATGATTCTTGCTATGATTGCCGAGGTCGTGACCTCTGTTATATATTTCTTTAACCATATCAGGATATGTAGAAACCCAGCCGCCTGTCATAAAAAATGTTGTCTTGACATTGTGCTTATCAAGAATATCAAGCAGCTTTATCGTATCATCAGCACCCCAGGCGGCATCGAATGATATAGATATCTTTTTTTCATCAGTCTGTATACAGTATATAGGAAGTGCTTTCTTGCCAGCGACACAGTTTCCTTTGATAGAACCCCCATTAATACCATCAGAACCAGAGTTATAACTAGAATTAGAACCAGAATCCGAACCAGAATTGGAATCAGAACCCGAACCAGAATTAGAATCAGAATAAACAGGTTTTTTAGAACTGGCAGCAGTGTCTTTAGGGTTAAAGCTTGCGTAGATAAAAAAAGCAAAGGCAAGCATGAGAAGTATGGAGGATAAGAGTACAGAAAGCTTAAGGTGTGTTATATTTTTAATATTGCTGACAGCATTGCTGCTGTTTTTGCGATTGATTATATTCATAAGGTTTCTCCGTTATATAAAATGACATATATAATTGGTATAATATATGCACATATAATGTATAATAATTACTTAATAATATTAGTTTTTTAAGAAAGTATGTGTACAAGTAAATGTATTCTGTAGTATATTAATCTTAGTATGTGTGCGTACAGCAGGAAAGGATGGTTACTATATGAAATATACTAAGCAGGATATATTTAGAATGGTAGAGGAAGAGGACGTTGAGTTTATCAGACTTCAGTTCACAGATATGTTTGGAGTGCTAAAGAATGTGGCTATTACTTCAAGCCAGCTTGGCAAAGCACTGGATAACAAATGTATGTTTGATGGTTCTTCAGTAGAGGGCTTCGTAAGGATAGAAGAGTCTGATATGTATCTGTACCCTGATTATGATACATTTGAAATATTTCCATGGAGACCACAGCAGGGAAAGGTTGCAAGACTTATATGCGATGTATATACACCAAATGGTAAACCATTCGAGGGTGATCCAAGATGGATACTTAAGAAAGTGATTAATGAAGCTAAGGATATGGGATATATATTCGAGGTTGGACCGGAATGTGAGTTTTTCCTTTTCCATACAGATGATAATGGACTTCCAACAACACTTTCCCATGAAAAGGCAGGTTATTTTGATTTAGGACCTACAGACCTTGGAGAGAATGTAAGACGTGATATGGTTCTTACTCTTGAAGATATGGGATTTGAGATAGAGGCTTCCCATCATGAGGTTGCACCAGCGCAGCATGAGATAGATTTCAGATATGATGAAGCTTTAAAGACAGCAGATAATATTATGACATTCAAGCTTACAGTAAAGACTATAGCTAAAAGACATGGATTGTATGCAACATTTATGCCTAAGCCAAAGTATGGTATTAACGGCTCTGGAATGCATGTTAATATGTCTCTTGCTACAGAGGATGGAAAGAATATATTTGCAGATGATATTGATAAGCTTGGATTATCAGAGGATGCATATCATTTCATAGCGGGTGTCATGAAGCATGCAAAGGGTATGACAGCTCTTACTAATCCGCTTGTTAACTCATATAAAAGACTTGTGCCAGGTTATGAAGCACCTGTATATATAGCATGGTCAGCAACTAACAGAAGTCCACTTATAAGAATACCAGCATCAAGAGGAAATGGAACAAGGGTGGAGCTTAGAAACCCTGATCCTTCGGCTAATCCATACCTTGTACTTGCTACATGTCTTGCGGCAGGTCTTGATGGTATTAAGAATAAGCTAGAGGTTCCAGCCAGTGTTGACTGCAATATATTTGAGATGACAGAAGAGGAAAGAAAAGAGGCAGGAATAGAAATACTGCCAGATAATCTTTATGATGCGATAAAGTATCTTAATGAGGATAAGTTTATATGTGGTGTTCTTGGAGAGCATATTACAACAAAGTATACGGAAGCCAAGTTAAAGGAATGGGATGATTACAAGACTCAGGTTACACAGTGGGAACTTGATGAATATCTTTATAAGTTTTAATATACGAGGTTAGAATATGTCTACATTGATTGTTGCATTTCCGAAGATAGAGGAGGCAAGGGCTGTAAGAAGTCTCCTTGTTCGTAAAGGATATGATGTGGCAGTTCCTTGTACAAGTGGAGCACAGGTTATCAATCAGGCAGATGCACTGTCTGATGGCATCATTATAAGTGGTTATAAGCTTTCAGATAATATGATTTATTCAGAATTATGCGAATACAAGCCTAAAAGCTTTGAACTACTGCTTGTTGCATCACAGAATCTATGGGAGGACTGTCAGGATAGCAATGTTGTATGTGTAGCTATGCCTATTAAGGTAAATGATCTGTTATCTACCATAGAGATTATGCTGCAGTCGCAGATAAGAAAAAGAAGAAAGGCCCGTACAACACCAAGGCAGAGAAGCCCAAAAGAACAGAAAATAATAGATAACGCAAAGCATCTGCTTATGGAAAGAAATAATATGACAGAGCAGGATGCGTTCAGGTATATCCAGAAGTGTAGTATGGATAGCGGCAATACTATGGTTGAGTCAGCAACGATGGTGTTAAGTATATATGCAGATGTGTAGGGACAGAAGAGTAGTTAAGGTATATATCAGTAAGGCTTTGAATATCTTCTAAGACCGACATTACAGCATAATATGATGTCGGGGCCAAAAGCCCCCGACTTTGATACCTACGAATTGTTCCGTGCTACGC
>UMHP01045259.1_pt1 | contig 21506 bp, 20 predicted proteins | sample 1965571 | NCBI WGS metagenome assembly UMHP01 (sample SAMEA4836103, study PRJEB28245) | human gut metagenome | biome: gut microbiome; material: fecal sample | place: Denmark | collected 2008
ACTTATTTACAGCCTTAATCTCTTCCATTTTAAAAAATCTCTCTCCTTGTAATTAATACATTATAATGTAAATGCTAAAAATCATACAAAACAAACTATAAATATATTAATACAAAAAGCGAGATTTTTCAACAATAAATCAATATTTAATTGAATAAATTTATTCATAAACTCAACTCATAAATTTAATTCTTGAATACATATCCTCAACTATCGTTCTTATATCCATACCCTCCTGTGTAATAACAATGTCAGCATATTTTTCATACAGTCTTTTCCTGTCCTCAAATATTTCCTCAATAGTTGTTTTACCGTTCGATACAACTCCACGCTCTTTAAGGCTTCCAAGTCTTGACTCAAGCTCCTTTTCAGACACCTTAAGATATATAACTGTTCCTATTTCCTTAAAATGCTCCATTGCCTCTTTTCCATAAACAGCACTTCCACCAGTAGCTATAATCGTATGCTCTGGTGATATAGAACAGTTTACATCATTTTCAATCTTTATAAAGCCTGCATCACCATGCTCATCTATCAGTTCCTCAAGTGTACAGCCATAGGTATCCTGTATGACTATATCTGAATCTATAAAAGAATAGCCCATTTTCTTTGCAAGCACTACTCCTAATGTACTCTTGCCGCTGCCTGGCATTCCTATCAGAATAATATTTTTTCTTTTTACCATATCATTACTTATTGAATTCATATCGTTCCTTATCCCTGTTGTCGTATATAACACCCTAGGTCCTGCCAGCTTAGTATGGGCAGTTTTTTAAGGTATGTTCACATTTTCACATTCTTAATTATATTAATCCCTGTTATTTATCCGCTGGTATTACACATATCCAGAGCAGTGAGCTTATAAGAAGCATAAATGGATAAAATAAAACAGGTATTATCTGAAACGCTGATATCGAATATCCAAGCTCGTTAGCCGCCGATATTGCAACCAGCATCTGCGCACCATACGGTATTATGCCTTGGAACACACATGAAAATGTATCTAACAGCGAAGCCGTTTTCCTGTTAGATATTCCATATTCCTCTGACATTTCCTTAGCTATCGGATTCGCCATGACTATGGCAACAGTATTGTTTGCAGTTGCTATATCCATAGCTCCTACAAGAATACCTACTCCTAACTGGCCACCTTTTTTTCCCTTAAAGGTTTTCTTGATTCCATTAAGCAGGGCTGTGAAGCCTCCATATTCCCTTATGAGTGCACATAGAGCAGAAACAAGTATAGCAACCATGCTTGTTTCAAACATTCCTGATAAACCTGAGCCTATGTTTCCAATAAGTTCATAAGCTCCTATATTACCAGTTGATAGAACAATAATTATTCCTGATACTATTCCAATAAGAAGAACACTAAACACATTAACTCCTGCTATGCCTCCAATAAGCACAAGCACGTATGGAATAATCTGGATAAGATTATAATCATGTGTCACACTTCCGGATATATCCGTTCCAAATGACAGTAACAGAATAACAATCAGTGTCACAACTGCTGCTGGGAATGCAATCCAGAAATTCTCCCTGAACTTATCCTTCATAGCACATCCCTGTCCATTACATGCAGCAATCGTCGTATCAGAAATAAACGAAAGGTTATCTCCAAACATAGCTCCACCCATAACAGATGCCATACATAGCTGTACAGAAAAACCTGAAGCCTCTGATACAGCTACTGCAATAGGAACAATAAGTGTTATAGTTCCAACCGAGGTTCCCATAGCAGTCGATACAAAACAGGCAACTATAAAAAGTACTGCAACTGCGAATCTGGCTGGTATTATATCAAGCATAAAATATGCCACACTCTCTGCACTGCTTCTTCCTGCCACTCCTACGAATACACCTGCTGTAAGAAATATAAGAATCATTGTTATTATATTCTTATCAGCCAAACCAGATGCCATTATCTCAAGCTTCTTATCAAAAGCTACACCTTTATTCTGCATACAGGCTACAAGAATTGCCACAAGAAATGCTGCTATAATAGGAATATTATAAAAACCCATAGGAATTTTCATAACATACTCAAATACAATTCCAAACCCCAGATATAATATTAAAAAAACAAGTATCGGCATTAACGCCGAAGCATTTGACTTCTTCATATCACACTATTTCCTCCATTCAGAATAGTATAATATAATATTTCAGAAGTGTCAAAGCTGTAAAAATGTAAAAACATACCATGCTCTAAAAAATAAAAATATATAACTGTGAAATATCAGGCAATAATCAAATTCAATAGTAAGCATATTTCCAATATTACTGTTAGTATCAGCCTTACACTTTTATATCATTAATAGAATCAATGGTTATTTTGTGGCTAAAATATGAAAAGCTGGTAATTGTTTCAATTTTTGTACTTATTTTTGTAAAGCTGCTTTAATGAAAATATATAGAATTTTACTTATAATTGGTATATAATATCTTAACTAGGAAAATTATTATTCAAATGATGTAGAAAAACTTTATTTATGAATACATTATAGAAGCTGTAACAATTGAACCAGCATGGAGAACTTATTATATGATTACAAGACGTTTAGTAAGAACAAGACAACTAAAAGAGGGAATGAAAATCGACCAGTCAGTAGTAGACCGTGCTGGACGAAACCTTGTTCAAAAAGGATCCATTCTTGATAATTACGTCATTGAATCGCTCCTTAGGATGGGGATTATGATGGTATATATCCAGACAGGTGAAGAATCTGATGATGATATAGAAAAAAGTATATCGCCACAGGCCAGAAAGCAGATTGAACGTCTTCGTACTGATGACCGCTCCAAGGTTGAGCTTTCCAATAGTGTTAAAACGCGTGTTGCTGAGGGAATACAATATATATATGCCAATGCTGGATCAGACCAGCTGGCAGATACCACTAACAATATAGCTTCTAACCTTATGACAGCCATTAACGATAATGATGCCATTGCCATAGATATTAACGCACTTAAAACAAGTGACGAATATACCTTTAAGCATAGCGTTGACGTTGCTACTATGTCTATGATACTTGCAAAACAACAGGGCTTATCACAGAAGCAGATATATGAAATAGGAGTTGCCGGACTTCTTCATGACATAGGTAAAACCAAAATACCTCTAGAGATTCTTAACAAACCTGGTAAACTTACAGATGATGAATTCGCTGTTATGAAGCAGCATCCTGTATTTGGATATCATATGATAAATGATAAAAATGAGTTCAGCAACGAAATAAGCCTGGCTGTACTTCAGCATCATGAGAAAATGAACAGCCACGGATATCCGCTTGGTTTTCCAAGTGATAAAATAACCAGCTATGCCAAAATCCTTACCGTCACCGACATATATGATGCACTCGTAACAGAAAGACCATATAAGTCTGCATTTTCACAACGTGATGCAGTTGAAATGATTATGTCTATGACAGAGGAACTTGACATTACTGCTATGAAAAGCTTCCTTGAAAGTATAATATTATATCCTGTTGATTCTATCGTTGAACTAAGCAACGGTGAACGTGCCAGGGTTGTAAAAAACAATGCACATTACATACTACGTCCAACTGTTGTTGGTATCAAATCCGGAACCGTGTATGATCTTAGCAATGATCTTTCGTGTGCAAATATAATTATCATGTAAGCTTTATGGGATATACAGATATTCACAAGACGCTTATTAAGAAGCTTCTCAACTGCTTAATTATCTTTGCAACTTCAAAAAGAGGGTAAAAATCAGAGCCAGCCCTTCGACTGACTCTGATTCATCATAAATATATTACAATTTATTTTGATAATTCTCTAATTGGTGGAAAATACCAACTACATTTACAACATCATCTCTCACATCAAAAATGATAATATAATTCATCTGTGGCACAACTGCTTCTCTATACCCTTTCCTGGCAAGATATGAATCTCTACATTCTGCAAATTGAAAAGGATTGACCTCTAATCTATCATAGATTACATCAATACAATCTAACAAATGCTTCGCTGCCTGTTTATTCCTTAAACGATAAATCAAATGATACATAATATTATCAAGCAATTCACCGGCATACTCGGTAACATTTAATTTATAAGCCATACTTTGCCCTCGTTTCTCTAAGTGCTGTTCTGGCATCCTTTACTAGTCCTGCCTCTATCTGCTTTTCAGATATCTCAATATCTCTGTACATGGCAATCTGTCTCATTGTTGACTCATAAATCTCCATGCTCATAATTACCATATCACCATAGCCATTTTTCGTAACATAAATTGGCTCCTCTGCCTTATGGCACATATCAGATATCTCTGATGTATTCTTCAAGTCTTTAATTGGAATTATTTGTGGCATAACACGCACCTCCTTATTTATGGTCTAATTATACCATAATTATGTCCTTTTTCAATATCCTTTATTCATAATAACATATTAAAAACATGATACCACATTTGTATGTCTGACATTTCAGGAATTAATCTACAAGCATCCTCTCGCTTTAATTCAATCAAAAAAACGGTCTTTTGACTTTGTCAAAGACCGTTTCAATTACGATTTTATTCAATTCAAATATCAGGATATTTCTTCAATGCCCAGTAAAATCAAGTTTTTTATTCTTCACCCATCTTAGCCAGCTTTGCTGCCTGGTCAGCTGCTATGCAGGCATCAATGATTTCCTGAATATCACCATTCATAATCTTATCAAGCTTATAAAGTGTAAGACCAATTCTGTGATCTGTAACTCGTCCCTGTGGGAAGTTATAAGTTCTTATCTTCTCAGCTCTGTCACCAGTACCTATCTGGCTTCTTCTTGCATCAGCTTCTGCATCGTGTGCTTTCTGAGTTTCAAGGTCATATAACTTTGCTCTTAAAAGTGCAAAAGCCTTTTCCTTATTCTGTATCTGTGACTTTTCTGTCTGTGAGTAAATAACTATACCTGTAGGATAATGAGTAAGACGGACTGCTGAGTCAGTTGTGTTGACACACTGTCCACCGTTACCTGAGGCACGCATAACGTCAATACGGATATCCTTGTCATCTATCTGTATATCAACTTCCTCTGCCTCTGGCATAACTGCTACAGAAGCTGTTGAAGTCTGAATTCTTCCGTTAGATTCTGTTACAGGAACTCTCTGTACTCTGTGCACACCACTTTCGTACTTCATAACCGAGTATGCACCCTGTCCCTTAACCATAAACTCGACTTCCTTCATACCGCCGATACCAGTTTCATCAGCATTAACTACTTCTATCTTCCAGCCCTTAGTATCTGCATAGTGTGAGTACATACGGAAAAGCTCTGCTGCAAAAAGCGCTGCTTCTTCTCCACCTGCACCGGCTCTGATTTCAACAACGATATCCTTATCGTCATTAGGATCTTTAGGAAGAAGTAATATTTTAAGCTTCTTCTCTAATTCTTCAACCTTCTTCTTAGAATCAGCAAGTTCCTCTCTTGCCATCTCTAAAAGTTCCTCGTCACTTTCTTCACTTATCATCTGAAGACTATCTTCTATATTCTGCTTACTTGCCTTATATTCTGTATAAGCTTCAACGATAGGTGCAAGATTACTCTGTTCTTTCATATATTTTCTGAACTTTTCCTGGTCATTAACTATATCAGGATTACCAAGCTCTGCCGTTACGTCTTCATAACGGCGTAATGTATCTTCTAATCTATCAAACATGCTCATAGTATTCTGACTCCATTCTATCTATATATTATAACGTCCACTTCTGACACTCGTACCATAATATCTTGCAACAACAACTCTGTCAAGTCCCGCAAGATCCTTTATAACTCTAATATCATTATATCCATATGAAGACAATATATCACTGACTTTAGCTGCCTGGTCATGACCTATCTCGTAACACAGATATCCGTCTTTATTTAGATAATCTCTTGCTTTATCAGTAATAATCCTGTAAAACTTCAGTCCATCCTCATCTCCATCAAGTGCAATAAACGGATCATGCAGCCTTACCTCTTCATCAAGTCCCTTTATAACTCTTGTTGGTATATAAGGTGGATTGGATACAATAACATCAAACTTCATTCCACTGCCTTCCAAAGCTTCAAACATATCACTTTGAATCAGTTCAACATATGGTACATTATTAATATCTTTATTATTCTGTGCAACCTCTAATGCATCTAGGGATACATCAACTCCGACTGCTCCATGTATACCGCTATATGTATGTCCCAACGATGCAAGCGATATAATAATGCATCCTGAGCCCGTACACATATCAAGCACCCTGCTATCAGCAGTTGTAAGCTTTGCCACTTCTTCTACCAGCACTTCTGTATCCTGTCTTGGTACAAGTACATGTTCATTCACAATATACTTTCTTCCATAAAAATATGTGTATCCCATAATATGCTGAAGCGGAATATGATGTGATCTTTTTATTATATATCCAAGATATTTTCTCAGGGCTTCATTGTCTATCTCATCAGTCGCATTAATAAGATAGGTTGTTCTATCTATGCCTGTCACATAAAGGAACAGCTCTAATGCATCATAATCCGGATTGTCTATATCCGCCTGTTTAAGCAACCTTGCACCATATCTTACTGCATCTTTGTATGTGTGTATAGCTGGTATATTATTACTATTGTATATCATCATATTTAGTGTCTGTCTCTCTGTTTGAATAACGGTACATCATCTGCGTTTATATCTTCTGCTTCTTCTGTATCTTCAGGCTCTTCTATCTCAAAGCCAGCTTCAACCTCTTCCACTGTCATATTCTCTGATTCATCTGTTTCAGGAACCTTTTCTGTTGTCACTGCATACTCACCGCCTGCAGCACCTTCTACCTTATTGACAGTTTCATATTCCTCTTCTATTTCAAAGCCTTCTGGAAGTGCTTCTTCTGTATCTTGTGATGTTTCTTCATTTTCCTTAGTCTGCTGTTCTGCACTATCATCCTGGCTTTCAGCTACATCAGCAGATTCAAGATTATCTTCTGTCTTTCTTACATCTTCAAATGTCTCAACGGCATCTGCTGTATCTTGTGTTTCAGACATTACTACTTCTTCTTTTTCTGTATCAGAGATTTTATCATCAGCAGCTTTGGTATCTGATGTTATATCACTGTTTGATACAGACTTTATCTCAACCGCTCTTATTGTTTCAGCCATTGCTGCCTCATGTGCAACCTTTCTGGCATCTATTTTTCTTGTGTTTTTAGCCTTGTGTATAAGTTCTCCATCCATGGCAAGCTTAGCCTCTGATGCAAGCATATCTGCTTCAGGATTAGGCGAATGGGCATAATATTCCTTTAAAAACGCCTTCCAGTCAAACACTTCTTCTACAGCCTTAATAGCCACTTCAACCATCTCTTCATCTGGTTCACGTGTAGTAAGTCTCTGAAGCCACATACCTGGTTTACTAAGAACAACTGTGAATCCGTTATCATTCTTTCCTGCCCATCTTATGAACTCATAAGAAACACCTGCAATAACAGGAACAAGAAGTAATCTTATAACTACCTGAAGTGCTGTGTTATCCACTCTTATAAATATGAAGAACACGATACTTATGAACATAACTATAAAAAGGAAGCTTGTACCACATCTTTTATGATATCTTGAACTATTCATAACATTCTCTGTTGTGAGTCTTGCACCATTTTCTATACAGTTAATACACTTATGCTCTGCACCATGGTACATAAATGTTCTTTTTATATCTTTCATAAGAGATATAATAAGCAGATACAATATAAATATAGCAACTCTTACAAGTCCCTCTATAAAGTTAAGAAGTGTTTTAGATGCTACGTATCCCTTTACAAGTCTGGAAACAAAATAAGGAAGCAGCATAAAAAGCCCTACAGCCATAAATACAGATAATATAACTGTAAATGCCATCAAAACTGACTCAAACTTATCTTTAAACAGTGATTTTCCTATCTCATCTGCTTTCGTTATTTTTTGTTCCTCTGGATCGTCATAAAATGATGCCGAATAATTTATTGTTGATATTCCTGTTATAAGAGAATCTATAAAGCTTACAACGCCTCTTATTATAGGGTATCCCATCCATTTATGTTTTTCTGTAAGCAGCTTACAATCTCTTACAGTAACTTCTATCTCATGATCAGGCTTTCTTACCGCAATAGAATACTTATCCTTGTTGCGCATCATAATCCCCTCAATAACGGCCTGTCCACCTATACCTGATGGTTTCATAGCACATACCTCCTGTTTTGTTAAAAACGTATAAAGTAAAAAAGTTGAGGTCTTTGACAACCTCAACTTCATGCTCATAACTAGTTATTAACACCATACTTCTTGTTGAACTTATCAATACGTCCACGAGCTGATGTAGCCTTCTGCTGTCCTGTATAGAAAGGATGGCACTTTGAACAGATTTCTACGTGAATTTCTTCCTTTGTAGATCCTGTTACGAATTCATTACCACAGTTACAAACAACCTTTGCCTGGTAGTATGCTGGATGTATTCCTTCTCTCATTATTTTCACCTCTTTACAATATCTTTATATGATTTATCCTTATTTCTTTTTATCATTTTGATAAACAGCTTTGTTATTGTATCATAGCGTTCTATATAATGCAAGCACAAATTTTATTTTTATATAAATTTTTCAAATTGAAAATTTTACACTCTTCTATTCTTTATGACAGTCTGTACGAATTCCGCATTATTCTTAGTTTTGGTAAATAAGTCAAGAATTCTTTCTGCAGCTTCATCGGTCTTTAAGCCGTTAAGTGCTTTTCTCATAATATCAACCGCTTCAAGCTCTTCTTTATTAAGAAGGAGGTCTTCTCTACGAGTTCCTGACTTAGCTATATCTATGGCAGGAAAAACTCTCTTCTCTGAAAGCTTTCTGTCAAGTACAAGTTCCATATTGCCTGTTCCCTTGAATTCCTCGAATACAACATCATCCATCTTGCTTCCTGTCTCAACAAGCGCTGTTGCAAGTATTGTAAGGCTTCCCCCTTCTCTCATGTTACGTGCAGCACCAAAGAATCTTTTAGGCATATGCAGTGCTGCCGGATCAAGACCACCTGATAATGTACGTCCACTTGCCTGCACTGTAAGATTATATGCCCTTGCAAGTCTTGTTATACTATCAAGAAGTATAATAACATCCTGCTTCTGCTCCACAAGTCTTTTTGCTCTTTCTATAGTCATCTCTGAAACTCTTCTGTGTCTTTCAGGAAGCTCATCAAATGTTGAATATATAACTTCCACGTTATCACCAACTATAGACTCCCTTATATCTGTTACTTCCTCAGGACGCTCGTCTATAAGAAGTATCATAAGGTGCATTTCAGGATTATTCTTGGTAACTGCATTGGCAATCTGCTTAAGAAGTGTTGTTTTTCCTGACTTAGGCTGTGACACGATCATACCTCGCTGTCCTTTACCTATAGGAGATATAAGGTCTACCATTCTCATGGCTATTGTGTTGGAATTCTTTTCAAGATGGATTCTTTCATTAGGAAATATAGGTGTAAGAGTTTCAAAGGCTCTTCTTCTTTGTGCCACTATAGGACTAAGACCATTAACTGTTTCTAAAAAACTGATAGCTGAAAACTTTTCGCTCTGTGTCTTAGGTCTTTTAGGTCCTCTTATGATATCTCCTGTCTTTAAGTTAAACTTTCTGATAAGTGAAGGTGCAACATACACATCATTATCTCCCGGAAGGAAATTCTCACATCTGATAAATCCATATCCCTCCTGAAGCACCTCTAATATACCATCAGCTATCTCAGGTACATTTTCCTGTATATCTGCTGTATCAGTACTTTCCTGCTGTCTATTCTCCTGCTGCCGGTTGTCATATGATACTTTTTCATCATTGACAATATCTGCGGCATGTGCATTTCTTTCATATGACGAGCTTCTTTTCACTTCTTTTTTAACTGTTTTTTCTTCGTCATGTTTACTATGTGTCTGCTCTTTTTCATTGTTAGCAGCCAGAATAGCATCTATAAGCTCGCTTTTTCTCATGGCAGATATATTCTTTATATTCTTATCTTTTGCAAATTCTTTCAATACGCTTACTGAAAGTGTTTCTAACTTTTCTCTCATTCAAAACCTCCTGAATACCAACACATTACGCATAACTCTTTGCTTTTGTATATAAGCTTTCGTAAACTTAATAATTCTATTAATCGTTGATCATACTGTTATGTTATCTGGGAAACGATACTGAAACGTGTATCTTAGATTTCTTTCTTATTATACAATATTTTTTCCAGAAATGAAAGACTTATATTGATGATATTTTTAGCTTGTGATATTATATGAATATTGGGATAATATTTTCAGTATTTTGTATTGTTAATTTTACCACTACTGATTCACTTATATAATGAAAGGAACATATATCATGACTAATGCAGAAAAAGCTTTACAGCTTCATGAAGAATGGAACGGAAAATTCGAAACAACTCCTAAGATGAGTATCACTACAAGAGAAGACCTTGCTCTTGCTTACACACCTGGTGTAGCTGAACCTTGCAAGGTTATTGCTAAAGATAAGGAAGCTGCTTACAAGTACACTATCAAAGCAAACACTATTGCTGTTGTATCTGACGGAAGTGCTGTCCTTGGACTTGGCAATATAGGTGCTCATGCAGCTATGCCTGTTATGGAAGGAAAAGCCGTTTTATTCAAATCATTTGGTGGAGTTAACGCAGTGCCTATCTGTCTTGATACACAGGATACTGACGAAATCATCAAAACAGTTGTTAATATAGCTCCTGCATTTGGCGGTATCAACCTTGAAGATATATCTGCTCCACGATGCTTTGAAATAGAATCAAGATTAAAAGAACTTCTTGATATACCTGTATTCCATGATGACCAGCATGGTACTGCCATCGTTGTGCTTGCCGGTATAATCAATGGTCTTAAGGTAACAGGAAAAACCAAAGAAGAATGTAAGGTCATAATAAACGGTGCCGGCTCTGCTGGCGTTGCTATTACCAAGCTTCTTCTTACATATGGTTTCAAGAATGTAACAATGTGCGACAAGTCAGGTATTCTTTCTAAAAAGAGCGAAGGCCTTAACTGGATGCAGGAATCTATGATGGAAGTAACTAACCTTGAAGAAAAAACTGGTTCACTTGCAGATGCCCTTGTTGGTGCTGATGTATTTGTAGGTGTTTCTGCTCCTAACATAGTAACAGCAGATATGGTTAAAACCATGAATAAGGATGCTATTATATTTGCCATGGCCAACCCTGTACCTGAGATCATGCCAGATATAGCCAAAGCTGCTGGCGCAAGAGTTGTAGGAACGGGCCGCTCGGATTTCCCTAACCAGGTCAATAACGTAATAGCTTTCCCTGGTATATTCAAAGGTGCATTAAAAGGACGTGCTACACAGATAACAGAAGAAATGAAGCTTGCTGCTGCCCTTGCTATAGCAAACCTTATACCTGAATCACAGCTTTCTGATACAAACATTCTGCCAGAAGCTTTTGATCCACAGGTTACAGATGTTGTGGCTAAAGCTGTTATGGATCATATCAGATAATGCTGCCATATTATTATTCACTAAACGAATACTTAAAAAAAGAATATGGTCATAAGATATATAAATTAGCCCTGAACGGTGGTATGTCGTGTCCTAACCGTGACGGGCTAATTGACACTAGAGGATGTATATTCTGCAGTGCTGGTGGTTCTGGTGATTTTGCCGGTGGCAGAGCAGGATATGCACTTTCACAATCTGTCGATGAACAGATTATAAAAGCCAAAGAACTTATAGCAGCAAAATATAATGATGGACATTATATCGCATATTTTCAGTCCTTTACCAATACATATGCTGATGTGTCCTATCTTCGTAATCTTTATATGCCAGTTATATCAAGAAATGATATTGATATTCTTTCAATAGCGACAAGACCAGACTGCATAGACGACAATATATTATCACTTCTATCCGAACTTGCTTCTATAAAGCCTGTATGGATAGAACTTGGGCTGCAGACTATACACGAAAATACTGCTGATTATATAAGACGGGGATATTCTCTTGATACATACGATAATTGTGTAAAAAGACTGATAAACATAGGTATTCACCCTATTGTACATATGATAATAGGTCTTCCTGGTGAAAGCACTTCTGATATATTGGAAACTGCCGATTATATCTCACACAGCGGTGCATGGGGAATTAAACTTCAGCTTCTACACATTTTAAAAGGTACAGATCTTTATACTGATTATATTAATGGTGCTTTTAAAGCACTGGATTTAAACGAATACACTGCTATTGTAGGACAGATAATAGCACGTCTGCCAAAGGATATGGTCATACATCGTATAACAGGCGATGGTCCTAAGTCCCTGCTTGAAGCTCCTATGTGGAGTGCTAATAAGAAACTGGTTTTAAACACTCTAAACCAGTATTTTAAAGATAATAACATCTACCAAGGACGGAATTATACATGAACACTGATTCGACAACTCTATACAAGCTTATGATTCTATACATGTTAAGTAAAGTAAACTTTCCACTTTCCAATGTACAGATATCTACTTTTATGCTTGATAAAGAATATACTAATTATTTTACATTTCAGGAAACTATTAACTCACTTGTTGAGGATTCATTCATACAACAGATAAACTATGAGAATAACACACAATATAAGCTGACACAGGAAGGTGAAGATACTGTAGCTTTTTTCTATACAAAGATATCCCAGACTATCAGGGAAGAAATAGACAACTATCTTGTCACAAACAAATATGAACTTAAGAGTGAGGTTGGAACCACCTCAGACTACTACCGCACCACCAATGGTTCATATATTGCTCATCTTATGGTTAAGGAAGGAAACAGCAAGCTTATTGAATTAAATCTTGATGTACCTTTAGAGGAACAGGCAAAAGAAATGTGCAGCAAATGGAAAGATTCAAGCCAGGATATTTATGATTTTATAATGCAGAATTTAATGTAACAGCAAAGTAATAACAAGGAAATAAATATATGAAAAAAATACTCTTTCTAAGTTCAAAAGATATATGTTATAGTTCAACAGATTATTTTGAAAAAAGAATCTCAGACGAATTAATCAATGCAGGTATGCATGTAACTCATATAAAAGTTCCAAAGGCTTCTGATATGGCTTACGCCATATTGAAGCCTTATTTTGATGCTGACTATGATGCTGTTATTGATATCAATACACGTATTCCTGTTATAAGATATAACAACGAATATCTGCTGAATTATTTTAATATTCCTATATGGCATTATATACTGGATCATCCTTTATATCATTATGAAGCTCTCAGTGCCACCATACACAGCTTTAATATTATATGTCTTGATATGAACCATGCAGCATTGATAAAAGAAAGTTTTCCACACATAAGAAGCGTACATGTCATGCCTCTTGCTGCTGATAACTTCCAGTCACTGCAGCAAACTTCCGGTTCCTTGTCTGGTTCCTTAGATCCATACACATACAATGCCAGCAAAGTCCTATCCGGATATTTCAAACGGCCTGACAATCTTATATTCACGGGCACTTACACAGATCCCATCAAAACGTCTTTACTATATAGCAGCAGGCATTCCCTTGATAATCATCCGCTTTTTACGCTTCTTCTTGAAAAGCCCGGACTCACACAGGAAGCTGCTGTTAAAGAACTGATAGAGGCAGACATCTTAAATACAAATATGCGGCCTGTTGAATACCTGTATAATAATTTTCTTGTTGATGTATTTCTTCAAGCCGTCATACGTGAAGAAATCATTACCCAGATAATCAAAAATCATATCGATATAATAATATATGGACATGGATGGGATAATTTCGCTGACAAATGCGACATTCTTGCTCCTGATATATCTAAATACCTTCATATAAGACCGGAAGTATCTTACAGCAGCTTACCATGCATATATGCTTCTTCACAGATATCAGTTAATCAGATGCCTTGGTTTAAATACGGTATTCACGACCGCATACCTTTATCACTTATGAATGGCTGTCTCTGCCTGTCTGATACATCTGATTATTTTACATATGTATTAAAAAATAAAAGTGATTATGGTATCCATACATATTCACTTGAGGCTCTTGACTCTATGCCGGATATATTAAACCAGCTTCTAAAAAGAATAGAACACAAAGACGAAAATATTATAAATGAACTTAGAAACGGATATAATTATGCATGCTCTGATTTCTCATGGAAACACTGGACCAGAAAATGGATAAGCCTACTTACAGCCTATGGGTATAATTAAATATAGACTCAAACAAATATTGGTATAAATAATATGATGTAAGTGTCAAAAATATAAGCAACAAAAAACATCACCTGATATAAGATATCTATCATATATCAGGTGATGTTTCAGCATTTCCTGTCACATGCTGATGACAAACATAAAACTATCAGAACATCTTAGTCACTATTTCTAGTTACCCTGCGACATCTGTTCTTCCTGTCTTTTTATCATCTTCTTAACCATGTTACCACCAACAGAACCTGCCTCAGCGGAAGTTAAATCTCCATTGTAGCCTTCCTTTAAGTTAACACCGATCTCTGATGCTACTTCCATCTTGAATCTGTCGAGTGCATCCTGTGCATTCTGTTTAGTCTTTGATGAAGTTGAACTTGAATTAGCCATAATAAACCTCCGTCCTTACGTCTTATGACGTATCATTGTTATTGAATAAGCTTTATTGCTTATCCTGGTATTATTATGTGTAATCCTTATTATATTATTATGGTAAGTTATGGAAGATAACGCTCAAGAATCTTAAATCCATCAAATATAACATACCATCTGTTTCCAGCTGCTGCCATAACTGTTACATACTCTTTATCGCCTTTAACAGCATAATTCACTAGACAGTTATGTGCCTGGTCTGTATATCCTGTCTTTCCTGCTTTAATAGTTACTCCTTCTACTTCATTTCCATACATTCTTGAAAACATAGTACTTGTAAGAGATATTCCCTGCGGATGCTGCGGTGTTGCTTCTGTTGTATACTGATAAGTTCCAAGAACCTTCGCACACTCTTCGTTGCTCATAGCATATTTCATAATAAGAGCCATCTCAGCAGGTGTTGTATACTGGTTTTCGTCATGAAGTCCTGATGGATTACAGAAATGAGTATTCTTTAAACCTAACTCATCACATTTTTCATTCATAAGCTCTACAAAAGCCTCCTGTGAACCTGCTGCCAGCCTTGCAATACCATAAGCCGCATCTGCACCAGATGGCAGAACCAGACCATATAAAAGATCCTTAGCTTTAACTTCCTCATCAACACTAAAGCCTGCCACAGAGGCCTGCTCTATATAAAGATAATTCAGTTCATCAAATCCAAACTTATATGTTTCATTAAGATCTTTTATATTTTCAACAGCAATTATCAGTGACATAACCTTTGTCATAGATGCAGGATATATCCTTGTATTAATCTGTTTTCCTGCTATAAACTCATTATCAGTAACATCAAGAAGCGCTATATATGGTGACTGTATATCTGTATCTGTCATTTCCTTATACATAACCGACTTTAATGCATATCTAAAGGTTGGTTTTTCCTGTACAACCGTTATCACATCATCATAATTTCCAGTATCAGCCAACACCATTTCCTGTTTTAACTCATTCTGTCTGCTTATATCCGGAACTATGTGTCTTAAAAACTGAATAACAATCAGTGTCAATGCTACAAGAATAACCGCACATAATATATTTCTTTTTATCAGACGTATCTGTGCCTGTCTTTTGCGTTTTAATGCTGCAGCCTTACGCTTTCTTTCCTGATTTACTTTTAATGCCTCATCGTAATCATAATACTCATTCATACTTTTATCTTAACTCCCAAATCAACATTATGCATTCACATACTGTGTACTATGCGCAAGTCTATCAGCTTCGTCCCTTCCTTCTAATAGTCTTACAAGTTCAAGGCCAAGATCAATAGATGTTCCCATTCCTCTTGATGTTGTAATGTTGCCGTCTGTCACAACTCTGACATCTGCGCATGCAAGCTCTGCCCCCTTCAGCATTTCTTCAAAGCCAGGGAAACATGTTGCTTTCTTTCCTTTGAGCATGCCCAACCTTCCTATAACACTTGGTGCTGCACATATAGCTGCAATCCTTCCACCTTTATTGTTATGTGTTATAAGCATATCAGTCAAAGCTTCACAATCAACATATGCTTTGTGTCCTGGTCCTCCTGGAAGAAACATCACATCATCTTTTTCACATTTTATCTCTGATATCAGGCTATCAGCCTGGACTTTAATATTCTGTGCACTTTCAACTAACTTATCACCTGTAATAGAAACTGTTATTACATTAATCTTCGCTCTTCTTAATACATCTATAACTGCTAACGCTTCCACTGTTTCAAAACCATCTGTAAGAAATGCCAATACCTTCATTTTATAAATCCTCTTCTTTAATAATAAGATGTTATGTTATTTATTCTACCACTTTTTTAAATAATAAACCATATCTGATTGTCTTAGTTTAGCTAGTTTTTATTCAGTTTTAAACTTATTTTACATATATTTACATAAATTGTGCATAAAATAAGCGGAAACTACTATGCAGATTAATAATCTGCGAATATAGTTTTCCGCTTATGTATATTATGATATCAGGATTGCGTGGATTGCATAGCAATGTAGCAATCCTGACTTTATCTTATACCGAATATAAGATATAAAAGATTATAATTATAGAAAAGTACAGCTGCTACAAGCGATACTGTTGACATAATCTTGATAAGAATATCTAGCGAAGGGCCTACTGTATCTTTTAAAGGATCTCCAACTGTATCACCAACAACTGCTGCATCGTGTGCAGGTGAACCTTTACCCTGTCCTTTAATTGCACCTGATTCAATATACTTCTTGCCGTTATCCCATGCACCACCTGCATTACCTGTAAATATAGCAAGCATGATCGCTGAAAGTGTTGCACCTATAAGAAGTCCTCCAACAAACATAGGTCCAAAAAGAAAGCCTGAAACAAGCGGAAACAGAATAGCAAGAACAGATGGAACCTTCATTTCCTTTAATGCACCCTGTGAAGATATCTCTATACATGTCTTATAATCAGGTTTTGCCTTACCATCAAGTATACCAGGGATTTCCCTGAACTGTCTTCTGACCTCTTCAACCATCTTCCTTGCTGCATTGGCTACTGCCTCTATAAGCATACCTGAAAACAGGAATGGAAGTGCTCCACCTACTAATGCACCTGCAAGTATAAGCGGATTGGTAAAATCCAGTGCCAGTGTTTCACCTGCTGGAAGAAATGCATATAAAAAACTTACCATAAGTGATAATGCTGCAAGCGAGGCTGAACCTATGGCAAAACCTTTACCTATAGCTGCTGTCGTGTTGCCTACCGAATCAAGTTTATCTGTAATATCTCTTACTGCAGGTTCAAGCTCAGCCATCTCAGCTATACCACCTGCATTATCTGAAATAGGTCCGTATGTATCAACTGATACTGTAGCTGATACGAAGGAAAGCATACCTACTGCTGCCATGGCAATACCAAACATACCAGACACTGCATATGAAACATATGTTGTAAGACCAAGTACAATAAGAGGCAGCATACACGACTTCATGCCAACTGCAAGTCCCTGTGTTATAGTAAGTGCCGGGCCTTCCTTAGATGCAAGTGCTATAAGCTGTGTAGGCTTATAATCATAGCTTGTATAGTATTCTGCTATTCCGCCTATTACCACACCACTTACAACACCAAGTGAAGCTGCTATCCATGGTGATATAAAGCCTATATTAAAACTTATTGCAGAAAAATCTGTTCTTCCTTTAAATAACATATATGTTGCCACAAAGCCACCAATAATAGTTATAGCTGCTGCACTCCACGTTGATATGTTAAGATCCCTGTGAGGATTATCAGAACCTTTCTTTAAAAGTACAAATGCAATACCAAGTATAGAGGCAATAAGACCAATAGATGCAAACACAAGTGGGAAATACATCATTTTCTGTAATACATCATATGGTATAGCTGCATCAGCCGCTGCATGAAGCGATAAGCTTACTGCAAGAATAATAGCTGATGATATTGCACCTACAAATGACTCTAAAAGATCTGAACCAAGTCCTGCAACATCTCCAACGTTATCACCTACATTATCAGCTATAGTCGCTGGATTACGTGGATCATCCTCTGGTATATGTGCCTCTGTCTTACCAACAAGATCGGCTCCCATATCTGCTGCCTTTGTATATATACCACCACCCACACGGTTAAACATGGCAACTATGGAACAGCCTAATGCATAACATGAAAGACACTGCGTGAACACATGCTGTCCTTCTATAAGTGATTCTGTTTTTATATGTCCCAATCCATAACCGAATATAAGATAGACAAGAAAAAGACCTAAAAGAGCAAATCCTCCTACACATAATCCCATGACTGAACCGCCCTTTAAAGCAACCTTTAGTGTCTTACCTATATCTTTTGTCTGTCTTGCTGTATTAGATACTCTTACATTAGAATAAGTTGCTATCTTCATGCCTACATATCCTGCCAGGGCGCTCATAACAACTCCGATTATAAAACATACCGATGGTTCCCAGCTAAACGCTTTATACTGGATTGTAAATATAATCATAAAGATAACTGCTATAACAGCAACTACTACTGCTATTATTTTATATTCATACTCTATAAATGCGTTCGCACCAACTCTTATGGCTGATGCAATCTCCTTCATGCGATCTGTTCCTTCATCAAGTCTCTTAACACTTGCAAAGTTAAATGCCGCATAGCCAATAGCAAGCAAAGATGCCACTATGACCAAAGTCAATAATGCTTCCATGTTTTTCTTTCTCTCTTTCCTTATATTAAAATACTGTAGATGTCAGGATCAAAAGGTACTTAAGGCCCTTACATCTTTAAAAACTTATAGCAATATTACCATATATTTATATTATTATCAATTATTTTTGTATAAATATTACATATTTTTGTATTTTTGTTTGTGTGTTTTTATTTTACATCTTTTTTTACGTTTCTTATTCTTTGTATATTTTTTTATTTTTCGTATATTTTTTACTTCTATAAATTTCATCCTTCGTATAGCTCTTACTCTCTGTAACTTTTATTCATAGCTCATTCATCTATATAGAAAAATCTTTACATGGCATTTTAACATTTTTCAAATTATATATTGTAGTATTTAAAACTATGTGTTATCATATACAAAGAAATTTTACTCAAGTTGGAGGCATATATGTTTAAACTTATAAGTGATACTTCATGTGACTGGGTTAAAGACTACGCAGACAAACATGATGTTACATTAGTCCCTTTATATACAACATTTGACGGACATACTTACTATAAAGAGCAGTTCGAGATCAGCTATGATGAATTTTATAAAAAAATGACAGATGAGAATGCTTTTCCAAAGTCTTCTCTTCCATCTATACAGGATTATGTTGATGCTTTCATGCCATCAGTTGAGGCTGGTATTCCTATAATATGCTGCTGTATTACAACATTTTTCTCAGGCTCTTATAACTCTGCCTGCTCGGCAAAAGATATGATTCTTGAGGATCATCCTGATGCTAAGATTACCGTTATCAATTCTTTACAGAACTCTGCATCTATGTCTCTTTTTGTTTATGAAGCCATGTGCATGAGAGATGCTGGTTATTCTTATGAGGAGGCTGTTAAAAAGCTTGAGGCATTAAGACCTTACGGAAGAATCATATTCACAACAGAATCGCTTGATTATCTTACTAAAGGCGGTCGTCTTGTCAGAACAGCGGCTATGATAACAAGCAAGTTGAGTTTACGTCCTATCATCATCATGAAGGGCGGAGAAATCAGTGTTGGTGGATTCTTTAGGACAAGAAAGAAAGCTAAAGCTAAGGTTATTGAATTTTTATGCAAGCATTTCGAAGAACCTGGCATAGATATCAACGACTATGATATCACCGTTGGCTACTGTAACAACAAAGACGAGGCAGAAGAATTCCGTAAAGAAGTAGAAGAAGCCATAAAGACTAAACTGCTTGAATCAGGTGTGGAATTCAAGACACGTATTGGTGTTGTAACGGCATGCCACACAGGTCCTACAGCTATCGGTGCAGCACTTATGCCTAAGTTTGACCATATTTAATTCAAATGATGTTACAGTAACTTATCGCATATTAAAAACAACCAAAAAACTGCTTAAATAACAGATGATAACTTAAATAACAAAGACTATATAGAAGATATATAGCGGATATACAAGATGGGGCTTGAGTGCACTGCACTCAAGCCCCTTGTGTATTCCCTATTGAAATGTAATGTGATCCTATTTATAAACAACAAACTTAACCAAACCACAATTTATAATGCCTTAATTCTATCAAGTGCCTTAACTGTATTCTCATATGAACCAAATGCAGTCAGTCTGAAGTATCCCTCACCACTTGGTCCAAAGCCTGAACCAGGAGTACCTACTACATTAGCATTTTCAAGAAGGTAATCAAAGAATTCCCATGAAGTCATCTTATCAGGAGTCTTTAACCAGATATATGGTGCATTGACACCACCTGATACTGTATAGCCAGCTGACTTTAAGCCTTCAAGTATAGTCTTTGCATTGTTCATATAATATGCTATCTGCTCTCCTGTCTGTTTCTGTCCTTCTTCTGTGTATACAGCTTCACCTGCTCTCTGGATGATATATGGTGCACCATTAAACTTAGTACCATGTCTTCTTGCCCAAAGGCTATGAAGCATAACATCACCACTCTTAAGATCCTTAGGTATTACTGTGAATCCAAGTCTTGTACCCGTAAAACCTGCATTCTTAGAGAAAGAACGAAGCTCAATAGCACATGTTCTTGCCCCTTCACATTCATATATAGTATGTGGCACATTATCTTCTGATATATATGCTTCATAAGCTGCATCATATATAATAACTGCACCAACCTTGTTAGCATAGTCTACCCACTTCTGAAGTTCATCCTTTGTTATAGTTGAACCTGTAGGATTGTTAGGGAAGCAAAGATATATGATATCTGGAGTTTCCTTTGGAAGCTCTGGTGCAAAATTAGTTTCTGCTGTACAAGGCATATATATAACATTGCTCCACTTCTGCTGTTCTGGTATATAATCGCCTGTTCTGCCTGCCATGGCATTAGTATCTACATATACAGGATATACAGGATCACACACTGCAATCTTATTGTCAACTGAGAAGATGTCTCCGATATTGCCTGAATCTGATTTAGCTCCATCACTTATAAATATTTCATCAGCTGATATATCTGCACCTCTCTTTTTATAGTCGTGCTCTACAATCGCACTTCTTAAAAACTCATAACCAAGATCTGGTGCATATCCATGAAATGTTTCTGCATGCCCCATCTCGTCCACTGATTTATGTAATGCATCTATAACTGCTGGTGCAAGTGGAAGTGTAACATCTCCTATACCAAGCCTTATGATTTCTTTGTCCGGATTAGCCGCACTATA